>JGI12109J20283_10285777_pt1 | contig 25050 bp, 23 predicted proteins | sample ElkSlonscriptome_12_FD_20283 | JGI IMG/M metagenome (IMG submission 20283)
CGACGGCCGGCGGTGTGGCGGAAGACCTGTCTGCGGCGGAGAACCGCGCGTCTGCGGTATCACGGGCAGCCGGTGCAGCACTCCCACAGGCGGCCAGCCCCATACCCAGCAGCAGCAGCACCACGACAAGCAGCCGCCGGGGTGAGCAGTCCGAACCATGCACACGGCACCGCGCACGGCGACAAGCGCGTTCGAGTGCCTGCATACGAAGGAGGAGTCGACTCATACGGGTGCCCTTTTCTTATTTTAGTAAGTGAATTATAGCATATTCAGCGGTTTTTAGGGCCACCCACAGACCCGTATAATTATATGTCGCATGGTGCTGTATTTGTCAACCGAAATAGCTCTTGTCCAGTATATGTGTCCAGTGGCTCTCCCACACGTTGCGTGGCGAACAGATGAGTTGTCTTTGCGCGCTGCCTGAATGCGGCACCGTTATTGCGCAATGCGACGCGATGAACCCTACTCACCCATGGGGGATCACTGGATGTACGGTGCGGTACCGCTGGCGGTACTGCACCTGTTCCTGATTGCTGTGCTATGAGACGACCCATCAAGGCATCTTCAATCACGAGCACGCCATCAAGACACTTCTGATGCCGTGTTGCTTGAGCGAGATATGGGCCGGCACCGCTTCGCCACGCGCAGCGGCAGTCATCCGTGCGACGACTTCGCCAAAACTGCGCGCCAGATTCCGGGACATCATCGCCAGGATAAGCGGATGCAAGAACCTGTTTTTGGGTGTGACTTCAAACCAGATAGTCATAGTTGAGCCATCCGCGCTAGGGACAACGTCCCAGCCGCCGACTATTTGTGCAGGGGATGAGTTTCGCGCAGTTCGCGGCAGATGCCCGCACGCAGGCGGCAGTGCTCTGGTCGCTCAGTATCATCGATAATCACCAGGGCCGGCGCACCGGCGGTGTCATCTGGCACACCACCGGCAGCGGCAAAGCGCTCACCATGGTGATGCTGGCGAAAGCGCCGGCCCTCCATCCCACCATTCCCGACCCGCGCATCATCCTGGTCACCGACCGGGTAGATCTGGACGACCAGCTTGCCAAAACCTTCCTCGCCTGCGGCAAAAAAGTCCACCGCATCACATCCAGCGGCGACCTGGTGGCTGCGCTGCGGGCAGGCAAGTTTGACATCTTCACGACCGTGATCAACAAGCTGAACGCCGCCGCCGGGCAGGGCTTCCGCGCGGGCGAGGTATCACGCGACGCAGGTGGAGTTAACGAATTCGCAGATGTGCGGGGCTGCGCCGCTGCTCCCGCCTAACAAGGAACTAGAACAAAGCTCTCTTTATGCCAACCCGTACCGCCCCTCACACCGCCCCTGCCACCTGCTCGTGAACGAGCGTCTCCAGAAACTCCAGCACGAACGGCGTGAACTCAGGATGCGCCTGCAAGGTGGTAACAATGGCCTGGATCGCGGCCTGCTGCGGGTTGGTCTGCGCCGGCGGCGGCGATTCCGACAGCACTGGCGCAGGCAGCGGCGGCGCAGCAAAGAAGGTCAGCGGCTTGCCGCAGAGGTGCGCTAGCTGGATGAGGGTTCCTGCCGAGATTTTGCGGCGTCCGGTTTCGTAGCGCGCTATCGTCGCCCGCGTCACGCCCAATCGGACGGCCCCACAACAACGCCTGGGGTATCCTGCTATAATGCCCCCAGCGGTAGGGGCGCAGCAGGGGCCGGATCGCACTGCACCGGCAGTGGGTAGGTGCAGGCAAGCAATGAGATGGCGAGGGGGAACCACCGATGAGTAGCGTCACCGATATGCCGACAGCGCAGCGGCAGACGATCCATTATCCAGAAAGCGATGGGCAACCAATGGCTGATAATACGCTTCAGTTTCAGTGGATCGTGCTTATCAAGGAAAATCTGGCTACCCTGTTCCGCGAGCGGGAGGATGTGTTTGTGGCGGGCGATCTGCTCTGGTACCCCGTGGAAGGCCACCCGAAAACGTGCCGCGCCCCCGACACGATGGTCGTCTTTGGGCGGCCCAAAGGTCATCGTGGCTCGTACAAGCAGTGGGAGGAGGACGGTCTCGCGCCGCAGGTGGTGTTTGAGATACGCTCACCCGCGAACGGCTTCAAGGAGATGCTGGACAAACTCAAGTTCTACACGGCTCATGGTGTGGAAGAGTATTACACCTACGATCCTGATCCTGAGCGTAATGACCTGACGGGTTTTCTTCGGCGTGAGCAGCAGTTAGAACCCATTGACGAGATGAACGGCTGGGTCAGCCCGCGCCTGGGCATTCGCTTCGACACGAGCGGCGCGGAGTTGCGTATCTTTGCGCCTGATGGGACCCCCTTCCGCAGCCACGAGGAAGTTGTGGCGTGGGCGACGCAAGCTGAACAGCGGGCAATTCGGGCCGAGCAGGAGCGCGAGCGCCTGCTGGCAAAGCTGCGCGAGATGGGCATCGATCCGGAGACGATGGCGGAGTAGCATATAGCACATGGAGCCTTCCCTGATTGAGGCCAGGCTCAAGACCGGACATCCACCCGCCACCAGCTCCGCGCGCCGGTGGGCGATGTTGTGGGACGCGCGCCGGCACAGATGGCACGCCGGCAGATCAACCTGCACCGGCAGTGGGTAGGTGCAGGCAAGCAATGAGATGGCGAGGGGGAACAAGCGATGAGTAGTGTCACCGAGACGCCGGCAGCACAGCGACAGACGATCCATTATCCGGAAAGCGATGGGCAACCAATGGCTGATAATACGCTTCAGTTTCAGTGGATCGTGCTTATCAAGGAAAATCTGGCTACCCTGTTCCGCGAGCGGGAGGATGTGTTTGTGGCGGGCGATCTGCTCTGGTACCCCGTGGAAGGCCACCCGAAAACGTGCCGCGCCCCCGACACGATGGTCGTCTTTGGCCGACCCAAAGGTCATCGTGGCTCGTACAAGCAGTGGGAGGAGGACGGTCTCGCGCCGCAGGTGGTCTTTGAGATACGCTCACCCGCGAACACGTTTAAGGAGATGGCGGATAAACTGCTGTTTTATGACAGCTATGGCGTGGAAGAATACTATCTCTATGACCCGGAACTAGAAAAAAACGAATTGACTGGCTTCCAGCGGCAGGGGGATCGGCTGCGTACGATAGATGAGATGAACGGGTGGGTCAGCCCGCACCTGGGCATTCGCTTCGACACGAGCGGCGCGGAGTTGCGTATCTTTGCGCCGGATGGGACCCCCTTCCGCAGCCACGAGGAGATTGAACTGGAGCGGGAAGCCGAACAAAAAGCCCGTCAACAGGCTGAGCAGGAGCGTGAGCAGGAACGCGCAGCCCGCCGGCAGGCCGAGCAGGAGCGCGATCAGGAACGGCAACGCGCAGAGCGGCTGGCGGCACGTCTGCGGGAGATGGGCATCGATCCGGAGACGATGGCGGAGTAGCCGATAGCACATGGAACCTTCCCTATGTCCATCGCCGCCTTTCTGGCGGAGATTGAGGCCAGGCGCAAGACCGGGCAGGCCACCGAGCGCACCGACCGCGCTGCGCTGGAGTCGCGCTTCAAGGAGACCATCTGGACGATGTATTTGTGCTACTTTGCGTCTGGACGTAGGGGATGCGCATGGACGGGTCAGGCATAAGGTTTCACGGCTAACTTTCCGACTAAAGGCGTCATATCTTTGAGATTATGGGTGTACAACGGCAGGTTCAACCGATGGGCTACCGCTGCAAGCTGACAATCGCTCATACCGATGTGGTGGCTGAACTGAAAGGCTTCAAGCTGATCCATCGCCCACTGCTGATCGGCAGCCGAGAGGTAGAGCATCTCGAACTGGTCGAGAATCCCTCTGGCGCGCGTTTGATTGGCTTTGCTGGTCGTCCCCTGCATCACCTCCATCCAGGTGGTTGAGGTAACGCCGTAGGTCTGGTTGTTATTAAACCACGCCAGCGCAGGCTTGTAACGGCGTAGCAGATGGATGACAACCGTTGTGTCTACGATTGCTTGCATTCCGCTTCCTCATCGCCCGCATCCCAGTACGGGTTAAGTTGCTCCTGCCGCTTGCGCCGCTGTGCCTTGACCCATTCTACCGGGTCTTCGATGTGTGGATCGACAAACTCCACCGGGCCGTCCATGGCTTCCAGCATAGCGACGATCTCTGCCCCTGTTTTGGCGCGGCGGGAGGGTTCCGGTTCATCCGGCATGTTGAGCAACTGCTGTGCCAGTTCCGCACGCTCTTCGCGCGTCAATTTTTTCGCCTGTTCCAAAATCTCGGGTACTGTCAACATGGGTGCATCCTTACGCTATCTGCCTCCATTATACGTCAAACCATCCCCAGGATGCCGACCGCCCACGCCCGCATCTGATGCGCCTCGTCGCGAGTCAAGCCTTCATCATGCGCTGCCTTATTGCGAAGCGGGGTGAGGGCATTGTCCTTGAACGCCGGCACGATGACTTCAGCATCGGTGAACACGCGCTGCATGAATGACCTCATACCAATTTGCCGTCAAACATGCAAAAAAACCACGAAGGTCACAAAGAGTGTGAAACCGTGAACCTGATGTATAGCAATCCTAAAGTGGTTGTGAACGGGTTCTTCGGGATGCACTGCCAACCGCCTGAAGGCGGCACAACGACACATGGAGGATGGCTATCGCTGGTGCGTCGAACGCACCCTACGGCGGTCTCCGGTGGTGATGATGTCCGGGTTCCTACCAGCTATCGCTGGCTACGGCTACGACACATGGAGGATTGCTATATACCCCAATCGTACCCACCATGCAGCCGTTCGTGTTCCTTCGTGGTCCTTCGTGAGCTTCGTGGTTGGTCTGATTGTTGCCGTTTGGAAGTCAAATTGGTATCAATTGTGGTTCTTTGCTGCTCGGCACAATCCACTTGTAGGTGCCCAGGGTGAGATTCTTGCGCGTGCCTGTCATGAACTCCTTGAACATTGCGTTCGTTCCATCAGCATCCGGAGCGGCTGCTCTGAACGGCTGGAACACCAGTCGATCCAGCACGACCTTACCTTGACTGGCGTATTGATGGAAACAGAAACGGATCATGTGTCGCACCTGGCGCAACCAGTACACCGGATGGATACCCCGCTCATACGCACGATGCAACCGTTCGTGGTCCTTCGTGGTCCTTCGTGGGCTTCGTGGTTGGTCTGAGTGGTGCCGTTTGGACGTCAAATCGGTCTGAGCGCCGGCAGCGCAGCACCGTGCGCTGCCCCCCACGAGCCGGCCCCGGTGCAACGATCTGCCGCAAAATCCGTAGCGATACCAGGTACACAGTATCCGGCGCATGCGGGCAACCGGCAGCCGCGCTATTCCTGCGAGACTGTCTGAAAGGGGTTGGTCATGGGGCGACGGCCCCGGCGCGGGCGTCCCGGCGTCCGCCGGGGTGTGGCCGGAACCGGCTGACGCCGGGACGCCGGGGGCACTGTCCGGTGGCGCAGGGCACCCCGCATGCCGTGGGACCGCCGCGCATCAGCTTTTCAGACCGTCTCTGGACAATGCCGTATCTATCCTGCTATCATGCCGGGAGCAGCCATGCCTCCCCCGCAGACGCATGGCCGGAGGGTGACACGTTGTGGCCTCGTTGACCATGGGAGCACACCACTATGCCGAAGCTTGTTCGTCTGATTGGGACCACCCTGGGCGGCACCACCGCCGGGCCGGCCGGCGCGTTGCTGGGCGGGCTGGCCGCCGCCGGCCTCGAATGCCTCTTCCCCGCCGGCGGGATGGTGCAGCAGACGGTCGGCGATTTTACGATTGATGCGATCCGCAGCCTGGGGCAGCGCATGCAGCCCGGGCTCCCCGACGGGATCAATGCCGATCTGCAGCGCGCCTTTCACGCCGCGCTGGTCCCGGCGCTCTACGACCTGGGGGGCCGGCCCTGCTTTCCGCAGCCCTGGCACCCGCCGCGCGATGTGCCGGAGGAGTTGCCCCTGTTCCACCAGCCCCAGGCCGCCCACCGCTTGCAGCAGCATGACCCGTCGGCGCAGCAGGCGTGTGAGCTACTGCACACGCTGGTAGCGCAGGCCGAACAGCAGCAACTCCTGCCCGCCCACCTGTCGCCCGAGCTGGAGGCGGCCTACCGGCAGGCGCAGACGCTGGATGACCTGGCGCGGCTCTTCTTCGACCATGGCCTGCTGCCGGTTTTTGATCAGCCCGCCTGGGCCGATCTGCGCCGCGAGTGGCCCGAGGTGGAGCAGCATCTGCGCCGGTATCTGTTCGGGCGGGTGCTGGTGCATCTGAATGAGTTTCTCAAGCAGGATACCGAGAGCTGGCGGGCGTTTACCCGGCTGCTGCTGGAGGGCACCCGCGCGGCGCTGGCGGACCTGGCCCACGGCCAGGCCGACCTGGCCCGGCAGATGCCCGCGCTGCTGACCCGGCTGGAGCAGATCCAGGCTGACCCGGACGCGCTGGCGCGTCTGAGCAGCGCGCTGGCGGACGGGCTGCACGACCTGGGCACGCAGTTTAGCGCCCATCTGGATCGGCGGCTGGATGATCTGACCACGCTGTTTGCCGACCATATGCAGGCGGTGCAGCAGCGGCTGGATGAGATCATCGTCCGGCTGGAGCGGATCGAACGCAGCATCGGCGCGGCTCCCACCCCGACCCGGCAACGCCACCAGCTCCGCGCCCCGGTGGGGGATTTCGTGGGGCGGGAGCAGGAGATCGACCAGCTTACCGGGGCGCTGACGGCAGGCGCGAACGCGGCGGCGATCTGTGGTGTGCGCGGTATGGGCGGCATCGGCAAGACGGAGCTGGCCCTGGTCGTTGCCAACCACCTGGCGGACCGCTTCCCCGATGGGCAGATCGTGGTGGAGTTGTTCGGCGCGTCCAACCCGATCGCGCCGGAGGCCGCGCTCCAGGCGGTGATCCGCGCCTTCGAGCCGCAGGCAAAGCTGCCCGATGATCTGCCCACCCTGAAGCAGTGGTATGCCGCATGTCTTACCGGCAAGCGGGTGCTGGTGCTGGCCGATGATGCGCGGGACGCCGCCCAGGTGCGCCCGCTGCTGCCGCCCGCCGGGTGTGCGCTCCTCGTCACCAGCCGGAATACGTTCAACCTGCCGAAGATGCAGCGGCTGGACCTGGGGCTGCTGACCGAAGCGGAGGCGGTCGCGCTCCTGCTGGACATCTGCCCGCGCATCGGGGAGCACGCGCCGGTGCTGGCGAAGCTCTGCGGCTACCTGCCGCTGGCGCTGCGGGTGAGCGCTGATCTGCTTGCCACTGACGACACCCGCACGGTGACGCGCTACCTGGAGCAGTTGCAGGCCGAGCGGCTGAAGCACCTGACCGACCCCGACAACCCCGACGACCCCGCCGCGAGTGTGGCGGCATCGCTGGCGTTGAGCTACGCGGCGCTGCCAACCACGGCGCAGCAGACGTTCGCGCAGCTTGGGGTGTTTGTGGGCGATTTCACCCTGGCGGCTGCCGCGGCCGTGCTGGCCCTCCCCGATCCCCAATCCCCGCTACCCGACACCCTGGGCCTGCTGCGCCGCCGCTCGCTGCTCGACTACGACACCGCCAGCGAGCGCTACGACCTGCACGACCTGGTGCGGGCGTTTGCGCTGGACCACCTGACCGCCGCCGGCGACGAGGACGCCACCCGGCTGCGCCATGCGCGGTATTATGAAGAGTTAATAAGCTACGCTCAGGATGAGCTGTATTTGAAAGGCAAAGTTTCCGAAGGGTTAGCGCTGTTCGACCACGAACGCCGACAGTTCGATGTAGCGTGGCAATGGGTACAGCAGCAATCACCTGCGCACGATACAGACAAGTTGCTTATCCAATTTGAAGGAGCAGTTTATGCATTTGCGAATATGCGCTACGATGCGCGGCATGACCGCGTTCCCCATCTGCAAGCCCTGCTCGAAGCTTCACGACGACTAAATGACAAATTTGCAGAAGGGGCCGCCCTGGGCAACCTCGGTCTCGCCTACGCCGACCTGGGCGAGTACCACCGCGCGATTGAATACCACGAGCAGGCACTGGTTATCAGCCGCGAGATCGGGGACCGGCGCGGCGAAGGCTCCGCCCTGGGCAACCTCGGCAGCGCCTACGCCGACCTGGGCGAGTACCCCCGCGCCATTGACTACTACGAGCAGCACCTGGTCATTGCGCGGGAGATCGGCGACCGGCGCGGCGAAGGTGCCGCCCTGGGCAACCTCGGCCTCGCCTACGCCGACCTGGGCGACACCCACCGCGCGATTGATTTCTACGAGCAGCACCTGGTCATTGCGCGGGAGATCGGCGACCGGCGCGGCGAGGGGAACGCCCTGGGCAACCTCGGCAACGCCTACGCCGACCTGGGCGAGTACCCCCGCGCGATTGATTTCTACGAGCAGGCGCTGGTGATTGCGCGGGCGATCGGCGACCGGCGCGGCGAAGGCAACGCCCTGGGCAACCTCGGCATCGCCTACGCCGACCTGGGCGAGTACCCCCGCGCGATTGACTACTACGAGCAGCGCCTGGTGATTGCGCGGGCGATCGGCGACCGGCGCGGTGAGGGGGCCGCCCTGGGCAACCTCGGCAGCGCCTACCGCAACCTGGGCGAGTACCAGCGCGCCATCGAGTACTATGAGCAGCGGCTCAACGTTGGGCGGGAGATCGGCGACATTCAGGGCGAAGCGATAGGTAGCTGGAACCTGGGGCTGCTCTACGAGGCGCAGGGCGATCTGGCGCGGGCGGTGCCATTGGTTGAGCATGCAGCGGCATTTATGCAGCAGATCGGGCATGCGGTCTATGCGCAACAGTACAGCGATCACCTCAATGAGATCCGGCAGAAGCTCGCCGCGCAGGGCGGGTGAGGCGGAAGTGCGCTGAAATGCACCGCCGGCCGCGACGCTACCCGGCCGGCGTGCTCCCCCGCGCCACGCCTGCGCCCCTACTCCCCGACCTCTAATTCATCCTTCACCAGCACATCCACGGACACGCCGAACAGACGCGAGAGCTTGACCAGTAGCTCCGCGTTTGGCTTCCTTTGGCCTGTTTCCAGTTTATAGATATAAGCGTGTGAAAGGTCAAGCTCATCAGCGAGTTTGCGCATAGTCATATCGTTACGCTCACGGAGTACACGCAGTTTTTCGGGGAATCGATCCATTGACTCGCTTGCAGGGATATGCTATTATGTGACCTTATAAGGTCACAAACCTTATTGCACCCCGTGTTGTTCGCACCAACCGGGGAGCCGTGGCACACGGTGCCATCATACGAACCTTGTCTGCGCATTATAGCACCGTGTGGCACCATTCTTCCACCAACGAACAGTCGGTTCGGTACCGCAGGGGTACATCCATGTACCCTACCGAGGAGGGCTTCCTATGCGCGGATTAAATGCGATCCTGGCGGCGCTCGACATCTCCGAGCAGATTGACCGCGGCCTCATGCTGGTGCGCAACATCAGCAATCCCATGACCTGTCTCATGCTGGCCGTGGTGCTTGCGGCCATCAATGCCCTGCTCTGGCCCTGGATCTGGTTCCTGGACATCGACGCGACCCGCGAGTTTGGGCAGGTGCATGCCCAGATGATCCGCGATATGCCGGTGCCCGTACCCACGCCCGACCCACAACTTGCCGGGCTGCTGCTGATGGGTGGCCTGCTGCTGCCCACCCTGGCCGAGATGGGTGCGCCGGTCCTGGGGCGCTTCGGCATCAATGCGGCGGCCTGGTTCTTCTGGATCTGTGTCAGCCTGGATGCCTATACCGATTACCCGCGCGTGGCCGATCTGCTGGCGCCCTACGCCCCCACGGACGGCTGGTGGCAGGTACCGTTTTTCTTTGTGGCCCGCATGATGTTGCTGTTCTTTGCCACGCTCGGCCTCGAATTGTATTTCGCGGTCACCTCGGTGATTGTGCTGGCCCTGCTGCTGCGCGGGCTGGCCCTGAGCGCAAGCGGCGGACGGAGGATGCCCGCATGAGCGCGGACGGCGACCAGGACACGCCCCAACCGCCGGCCCGCACGGAGTCGCACGACCTGGCCGCGATGGATGGCTTCGACCTGCTGCTGCTCCTGGCCTTGCTGCCGCTGCACTGGACCCTGTTCTTCCTCGTCGTCGCCCAGTGGTTCATCCGGCGTAATCCGCGCCTACTGGCGGGCCTGCTCAGCTATGTGGGCGCTGATCACCTGCGGCACCACCCCGCTGCCGCCGACCTGTTGCCCGGTCTGCGGCAGCTTCCGCCACCGGCACCCGGAACCCGGGGAACCCCAGGCACACCGACCCGATCCAACCAGGTGCTCCACACGCTGCTCGCCGCCGCGCCGGCACAACCAGCACCGGCGGCGCAGCCGGCCGCGGCACCCGCCCGTGCCGCAGCCACGCCGCTGCCCTTCACCCACTGGCGCAAACTGGTGGTCGACGCGCACAACGTCATTGTCGTGGGTGTCCCCCAGAGCGGCAAAAGCACCCTGACCCGCGCCTTTCTGCCGGCGCTGGCAAACGTCGGGCAGATCTGCCTGATCGACCCGCACGACCAGGCCAACGACTGGCCCTGGCCGGCGCTCGGCAGCGGCAGAGACTACCCGGCGATTGGGCAGACCCTCGCCGCCCTGACCGACGAGATGAACCGGCGCTATCGCCGCTCAGGACCGCATACGCCGCTTGCTATCGTTATCGATGAGGTGCCGAGCATCACCCTGCACCTCAAACGCGAGTGGGAGACGCACTACCCGCAACTGGTCTTTGAGGGGGCCAAGGTCAGGCTCAAAACCTGGGTACTCACGCAGAGCGCCCAGGTCAAACCATTGGGCTTGGAGGGCAAGGGCGATCTGCGCGACTCGCTGCTGTTCCTCTACCTGGGACCGTTCGCCGTGGAGCAGTGCCCGGCCTGCGCCGGCCAGACCTACCCGGCGGCGATTGAGCATCATGGGCAGGTCCACGCCATCGACACCGCGCCGCTGCCGGTCTATGCGCAGTTGCCGGTGCCGGCGGAGGCCCGCTGGCACGCCCCATCGGAGCACGCCGACAGCGCCGATCCGGCGACCGGCTGGTCGCTCCCAACCGGCGAAACCGGTTTCACCGGGGAGAGCAACCTGTTCGGGGAAACTGGTTCCGAAACTGGTTCCGAAACTGGTTCCGAAACTGGTTCCGAAACTGGTTCCGGCAGGTTACCGCAGTTTCATGCGATCTCGGAAGAAGCTATCCTGGTTGCGATGATGCAGCGGGGACTGAGCCAGAATGTGCTGTGCCAGTTCATCGGGGGGAACAAAATAACCGCCATTGAGCAGGTCAAAGAACTGGCGCGCCGCTATAAATTTGAGAAATATCTGTGAGATGACCGGGCATCCCGGCTGCTGAACGATGAATGACCGGGAGTCCCGGCTTCAGCCGGTTGGCTGCCTGCCGGGGCAGGGCCTCCTGCCGGGAACGCCTGCTCCGGCTGAAGCCGGGACTCCCCAGCGCTGATGTCCGGGTTAACCATTCAACCTTCAGGCTTTTCCGACCGTCTCTCACCCGGAATAACAAGCCGCCGCTGTTCCTGGAACCAGGGCAGGCGCGACAGGACATACTATTGATTTATAATAGCGCCAGGTTCACGCTTGCACTGGTGGGCCAATGCCGCTTCGATGGCGTCTAAGAACCTGTCTGAAACGGGTGTGGCATGGGGCTACGGCCCCGGCACGGGAGTCCCGGCTTTCGCCGGTTCCGGCCACACACCGGCGAAAGCCGGGACTCCCGGGGCGCGGTCCGGGGTATTCGGGCAATCAGCAGGCTGTGTGATACGCTCGAGGTTGAACCAGGGGATCTTATTGTTCGTGTTGGAAAAGAGGAAGAGGGATAACCCTGGGTGCTAGGGACACCCAGGGGGGCGGGGGCTATGCATCCCGCCCGGTGTTTATTGTACCGTACATCACGAGAAAGGCTATGCGATGGAACCAGTCAAACGCGCTCCGGCCCTCGGTGCAAAAATCCTGGCTCACTCCTTGCGACAGCTTTTCGAGGCTGCTGGATATGTCTGGACAGAGAAAACCACACGAAATATCGGCAGTGCTGTTCCCTGCCTTATACAGAACGGGACGGTTGGCAGTGGGACACGGGTACACCCGTTCGATTATGATCGTGCCTCGGCCCCTCGACGAACCGCACCTGCTTACGAGACGGTCAACTATCAGTACAATGGGGGTGATAGATGAGTGTTCCATCTCGCCCGCTTCCACGAGAACGTCGTCATCTTGACCCGGCAAACGTCGCGCTGGGTATCCTGGGCATCGCATATGGGTATCCCGACCCGGCCCATCCCGGCACAGCAAGCACAGCGGGCAAGATGTCAAAACGGCTGTGCTATGCTATACCAGGGGGAATTGGTTCAGCCGCAGGAACATTCGATCGGCATCCCATGCAGCGGCCCACCAATGCAGGTTCATTCGTAGGTGAGGAGACTCGCATGACCTGAGCAATCAGGCCCATTCGCTAAGCTGAGGAACCGTCACGCCGACGGAAAAACAATAACACACCCTATCAGGCTGCACCAGCCTGTGTGCGGAATGCGTAAGGCCCCCGATCCGCTCATGCGCGCCACGCATGGATCGAAGGCCCCCTTCCCCATACAGACCTACGTGTCGGCACGGGTTGCTGTTAGCTTTTTTTCCGGACGGCTCCATTATACCTGTGCTGATCCATCATGTCAATCATGCGACAGTGCAGGTGCAGAGGAGTCCTGTTCATGCAATCGCACGCCCACGCGCAGGCCCGCGCCGTGATTCAGGGCCTGCTGAATGGTCAGCCACCCGGCGACGCTGCGCCGGACATGTACGGTGCCTGGGCCGAGACCATCCAGGCGCTCGTCGATGCCCACGCCTACGGCGGTACGCCCGCCGTGCAGCAGCAGTTCGACATCCTGGCCCGGGCCTATCCCACGCTGGCCCAGCTCATCGCCGGCTATGCCGGCAGCGACCGGTGGAATGGGCCGCACCCCGACATTCCCCACGCGATCCCCGCCCGCTTTCGCCTGCTCGCGGCCACCGAGCTGGTCCACCTGCCCCCGCCCACCTTCCTGATCCGAGATACGCTGGTGCTGGGGGAAACCACCGTCATCGCCGGACCGGGCGACAGCGGCAAAACCTTCCTCGTCACCGATATGTGCTGGAAGGTCGCGCAGCACTACCCGGTCTGCTACATCGCCGCCGAGGACGCCCAGGGCATCAGCCTGCGCTTGCAGGCCTGGTGTCGGCACCACAACCGCCCCTACCCCGACCAGTTTCACCTCCTGGGCACCAGCACCGGCGTCCCCTGCGCCGTCGAACTGATGGACACCCCGCAGATCGACGAGCTGATTACCACGCTGCGTGCCGCCGGCATCAAACTGGTGGTGATTGATACGTTGAGCCAGTGCAGCGGCGGCGCGGAAGAAAACGGCAGCGATATGACCCGCCTGGCCGCCGCCTGCAACCGGATTGCCCATGCCACCGGCGCGGCGGTCACGGTCATCCACCACACCACCAAGGACGGCAAGCACTACCGGGGACATAGTTCGCTCAAAGACAACACCTATGGCTTCTTTGATGTCGCCAAAGAGGACGATGTGATCAGCCTGTCCAAGGTGCGCATCAAGAACACCGATACCACCCCCGACCGGCACTTCCGCCTGATCACGATTGACCTGCAACGGACTGACAGCTATGGCGACCCCATCACCAGCGCAGTGGCGCTACCGGCCCATCGGGTGAAGACCACCGGCGATGATCTGACCCGCTCCCGGCGCGATGTGCTGAGCCAGATCGCGCTGATGGAGGATGCCGACGAAGCGCCGAAGACGACGCAGATCAAGCAGTCGTTGAGCGACATGCGCGAGCGCACCTTCTACCGGGCGCTGGCCTGGCTGCGGCAGCACGGCTACATCAAGAAGGGGCTGCTGGGCACCCGCTACCAGATCACCGAGGCGGGACGGGAGAAACTGACCCAGGCGGGCGACGACCCCGACCAGGCCGGCAATCTGCTGCACGACGCCGAGTATTTCCCGGTCAACACCACGCTCCCCGCGACCGAGCCGGAGCCGGAGCCCCCACCACCGGGGGGAGCCCAATTTCTGCCGCCAGTGCCGGCCGCTGCGCCTGCCACGCCACCTGCCATGGCAGTGGTGGCAGCAGATCTCCCGGCAGCGGCAGCAGCGGCGCTCCCAACTGCCACGGCAGATGGGGCAGATATGCCCGTTCCTGGCCCGGAGCATAGCCCGCCTGACGCCGTTCCTGCCACGGCAGCAACACCCCCCGATGGCGTTCTAATGCCGCAGAACGGAATAACTGCCGGCAACTGCCACCCAACTGCCATGCCCGATCTGACAGATGCTGCGCCGGACTGCCCTGACCTGCCACATGTCTCTGAGAGACAGTGGCAGGCAGGTGCAGGGCAGCCGACCGGAGAAGAGACAGCCGAACTTTTTGACACAGCGCCGGAACCCCCGCCGCGTTCCGACCATGACCAGGTACGCCACCGCCTGGAACAGGCAGCGGCACTGCTCGAAGCGGGTGAACCGGACCGCACCGTTCGTGCGGTCCTAACCGGACTGTCCGGCTGGATGCGACGCAGCGTCCGCAGCGGCATTGACCGCATGATCCAGGCCCGGCAGAGCGGGCGTATGCCGATTGACGAAGCCCTGCAGATCGCGCTGGCGAAGCTGGCAGAGGGAGGTGCATCATGATCGACCAGTCCGGCATTGACCTGCTCCAGCTTGTGGGGGGCGATCTCCGGCGGGTGGCGCGCACCCAGGGGGGCGAGTGGGCGGGCGCCTGTCCCTTCTGCGGGGGACGGGATCGCTTTCGGGTGTGGCCGCAGGCGGAGCCGGCGCGCTGGTGGTGTCGGCAGTGCGAACGGCACGGTGATGCGATCGGCTTTGTGCAGCAGCGCGAGCAGGTGCCCTTTGGGGCGGCGCTCCAGCGACTGGGGCTGGAGGGTGTGTCCCGACCAGTGCGGCCCGATCCGCCGCCGGCGCGGCCCCCGGAACCGACGGAGCCACCATCGGCAGTATGGCAGAACGCGGCTCGCACCCTGGTCGAGCGCAGCATTGCCGCGCTGCACGGCGACTACACCAGGCCGCTGAGCTACCTGCGCCGGCGGGGGTTCACCCCCGACACGATTGCCACGGCGCAGCTTGGCTACCATCCCCATGATGCGTGGGTGCCCCGGTCGGCCTGGGGACTGGCGCCGGACGGGGAGCGTCCCCGGCTCTGGCTGCCGCGTGGCATCGTGATTCCCTGGTTCAGTGACGGGCAGCTCTGGCGGGTGGTCATTCGGCGGCCCACCGGCGACCCGAAATACTATTGCCTTCCCGGTAGCGCGAACGCCGTCTACAACGCCGACACAATCCGGCCCGACCGGCCGCTCGTCCTGGTCGAGGCGGCCTTTGATGCGCTGGCGATCCAGCAGGTAGCGGGTGATCTCTGCGCCGCCGTGGCCACCGGGACCACCGGCGGGCGCACCCTGCGCTGGATCAGCCGGATTGCGCGAGCTCCGGCGGTGCTGCTGGCCTATGACAACGACACCGGCGGAGAGACGCCGATTGCCTACTGGCGGGATGTGTTGCGGGAGCGGGCGCGGATCTGGCGACCCTACAGCGATGATCCGGCGGGCATGCTGGAGCGAGGCCTTGATGTACGCGGCTGGATTGCCACTGGCGTGGTCGCCGCCGCCCCACCGGACCCGGCCACGCTGGAAGCCCGGCTGTTTGCCGCTGCCGCTGCCGCTGCCGACGATTGGGCGCTGGCGTCTGCGCTGGCCGCGCAGCACCCCGATCCCGCGGGTGCGCGGGTGTTCCTGGCGCAGCTCCAGCAATTGCCGCCGGTGGACGTGGAGGATAGGGAGGCGCGCTGCGCCGCGGCCTAGTCGCTCCTGTCCAGTGTGTCTGGTCCGCTGCCGAGTTTCGGGACATAGGTGTAGGTTACATCGATCCGGGTATGACCCAGCAAGCGGCTGACCTCGCGGCGGGCATCCGGCTCCCTCAGCCCGCGTTGGCGGGCGCGCACGAGATATTCTTCCGCAAACAGATTGCGGAAGCCGTGCAGCCCCAGGCGGGGGATGTCCAGTTCGTCACAGGCGCTGCGCAGTTCCTGCTGCAGGCGGGCGGTAAAGCGCTGTCCACCGCGCCACAGCCAGTGCCGGTTGCCGGGGATACCGGCGAGCGCGGCCTGCAGATTGGCGTTACCCTGGGTGTCCGCCGGGCATGGCATCGAGATCACGGAAATGGATCGCCGGTACCCCTGCGTGCCAGTGTCTACCTGGGTAGACATCGGACACATGGGCCGGCGTCCGGCATGGAGGCAGTGTGGATGGTGGTGCGGTGCGCCACGCGCTACGGAAGCTCCCATTCAGGGCACGGGCGAAAGACGTTGCGGCCGGGTGCCATCCGGGTTCTCCCTGCTACACCGGACAGCAGCCACGGGTTCGACACCGGTGCGGACGTTGGCGCAGGGCGTGACGATAGCGCGGCGGGCATCCACTGTGCATGGCGTGGGATCGGGGAGCCGATCCGGGGAGGGCCGGGGTAACGAGGCCAACGACGAACGTTCGTTGTTGGCCTCGTCGTTGGTTTCGGGCATCCGAGTGCAGAACCCAGGGGATGGGGAGCAGGCGAAAAAATCCCGAAACGGTACGTCTGGGAGGCCGATTCGCGGGGGACGGAACGGTTGATGGAAGGAGGGAGCTGCGAACGCATGCAGGCCCATGAACAACCGTGGACAAAAACGAATGCTATGGACCTGTTTCACAATGTTGATGTGTCATTCCTTTGAATGCGGGATCGTGACCACCACCACCCGATTCCGCCCGTTGCGTTTGGCCTGGTAGAGCGCCTGGTCTGCCAACCGGATGATAGCATCTGCCCGCACGCCGTGGTCAGGAAAGACGGCGACCCCCAGTGAGACCGTCACCTGGGCCAATGCCTGCCCATTGTGCTGCACCGCCAGGGTCTGGATACCCGCGCGAAGCTCCTCGGCGCGCTGCTGCGTCGCTGCCGACGATGCCCCTGGCAGCACCAGCGTGAGCTCTTCGCCCCCGTAGCGGCAGGCGATATCCGCGCCGCGGGTGTGTTGCTGGAGGAAGGTACCCACCGCCCGGAGCACGGTATCACCCGCGGCGTGTCCGTAGGTATCGTTGAACCGCTTGAAGTGGTCAATATCCAGCATAATGATCCCAACCGGCTGTCCGTCACGTTCGGCACGGTGCAATTCGCGGGGCAGGGTTTCGTCCAGATAGCGCCGGTTGTACAGGCCAGTCAGTGCATCGCGGATGGCCTGCTGCTGGAGTTGCTCGCGCAGGGTCAGGCTCGTCAGCGCCAGCGCGATCTGCCGGGCGACCGTGTCAGCCAGTTGCCGCCACCGCCGCACCGCGTCGTACTCTAGCGTGGTGCCATGGTGGAGATGCAAGATACCCAGCGTCTCCGCACGCACCACCAACGGCACACACAGCACCGCCGCCGCTGCACAATCGGTGAGATGCACGCACAGTCCGCCATTCGCCTGCGAATAGAGCGCCACCTGCTGCTCACGCAGTGCCCAGCACATCTGCTCCTCCAGCGTCGTTTCGGTGGGTGGCGGGTCGCCCCAGCTTGCCATGGCATCAAACACGGGGGTGGCAGTGCGGCGCATATACAGGGCACCCGCCTGTCCGGCAAACAACTTTGCCGCACTGATGGCAATGACTTCATAGGCAGCATCCACCCCGATACAGCCCTGGAGCATATCGCCCATCTGGTTGAGCAGCAGCACTTCCCGGTTGCGCTGGCGTAGGTGCTCATTGCCCTGGAGCAACTGTTTGTTGGCACGTTGAAGCTGGATCTCGGCCAGTTTGCGTTCGGTGATGTCGAGGAATGCACCACTCAAGGTTCTGGGCTGCTGCTGCGCATCACAGATGATTTTGCCGATAGAATGCACCCAGCGGATAGACCCATCGGGATGCACAATCCGTTTTTCGATATCATAGGCTGTGTGCTGTCCGATAGCCTGCTGCACATGTTCTATTGCGGTCGCCCGGTCATCGGGATGGATGATCTGCAAGCCGCGTTCCATCGTCGGTTCAATCGCACCGGGGGCAAAGCCACAGATACGGAAAAACTCATCTGACCAGATCGCTGTGTTCGTCGCAATATCTACTTCCCAACTGCCCAGATGAGCAATTTGCTCGGCCTGTGCCAGCCGCGCCTCGTTCGTGCGTAGCGCCTCTTCCATCCGTTTGCGCGCGGTGATATCGGTGGCAATGCCACAGGTGCCCGTCAGATTGCCGTCATCATCGAAGAGCGGGAACTTGATGGATAGGTAGGTATGGAGCATGCCATCACCATTTGTGCGATATTCTTCGCGCTCAACCGTCTGACGGGTGCGCTGTACCTCCAGATCAACGGCCCAGTTATGAGCGGCAATCTCCGGCGCGTGAAAATCATCGTCGGTCTTGCCGAGCATCTCCCCCGGACCAACCTGAAACAGGCGCTCAAGTGATCGATTGGCAAGCACGATCCGTCCTTGCACGTCTTTGGCAAAGATAAAGGCGGGCGCGTGGTCGAGCACCCCTTGCAGCAGGGCGCGGTTCTCGTGCAGGGCTTCTTCGGCCTGCTTGCGCTCAGTGATGTCAGTTGCCACAACCAGCACCTGATTAGCCGTTTTATCAGGCATGGTGAGCTGGCGTTTGACGATAGAGAGATAACGGTTGCGACCATGGACATCCTTGATACATCGTTCGGGAATGACCAGTTCGGTACCAGTGTCGATGACCTGCTGATCTTCCTGCCGTATGTGCTCCAGTTTTTGTCCATCCAGGTGCATATCGGCATCCGTCTTGCCGAGCAATGCTTCTACCGTGGTCGCATAGAGATCGGCCATGGTCTGGTTGACTAGCGTGAAATGCCCGCATTGGTCACGGGCAAAGATGATGGCAGGATTGCTATCAATGACCTGACGCAGAAACTGCCGCTGGCACTGCAGGGCTTCCTCCATTTGCTTGATTTCCGTGATATCGCTTGTGTTAACCAGTACGCCTGCGATCACGCCATGGTCATCCCGGTAGGGCGTATAGGTCATATCCATATATCGGCGACCGGCTCCGGCATAGGTGAACCACGATTGATAGCGGATGGTCTCGCCTGCCAGACAGCGGTCAAGATTTGGTTTCGCCACCGTCTCGAAGACCTCCCTGCCCAGCAGGTTCGCGACCGAATGTCCGACAATCTCTTCATAGGCTTTCACATTGAGGTGTAGGTAGGCATCATTGACGATTTGATACACATAGTTCCGATCCAGCAGCGATACCGCATCCGGGGTGACCGATACAATGCGCCGGTACTGGTGCAGCATCTCCTCGGCCTGTTTGCGCTCGGTGATGTCGATGGCAGTGCCACCAATAGCAAGAATATCGCCGTGTTCATTGAAGATGGGAAATTTGATTGCGAGGAAGGTATGTATGCCATCAGTAAGCGGAACGATCACTTCAAATTCCAGAGGTTTGCCCGTGGTGCGTATCTGCTCATCGGTGGTACGCCAGGCATCATGAATCTCGTCCGGCAACAGTTCATCATCTGTCTTGCCAAGAAACTGCTCGGAGGTGCAGCCGAGATAGCTGGCAGCATGGGGGCTGGCCTGGATATAGCGGCCCTGGATGTCCTTCATATAGATGGTCAGAGGCGCATAATCAATGATCCCTTGCAGCAGGGCACGGCTTTCACGCAGGGCTTCTTCAGCTTGCTTACGCTCGGTGATGTCGATAGAGGCCACATGGATGGCTGGTCTCCCACCATACATGATCGATGTGGCAAGCACCTCTATCCAGCGAACCGCGCCATCCTTCCGGATGAAACGGCATTCATACTGGGATGGAACTGGCTTGCCTGCCAGACGGTCGCGACTGCGCTGGACAAGCGCTTCGCGGTCATCAGGATGTATATACACTGGCCATGCATCCGGCGACAGGGCAAGGATTTCCTCCTGGCTGTAGCCGGTCAGGCGCGTCGCCGCTCCATTGGCAAAGACAATACAGCCATCCTGGACAATCTGTAACGCTTGCAGCGAGTTGTCCACCAGCGTGTGGTAGGCTTCCTCGGCCTCTTTGCGCTCGGTGATATCCATGTAGGTCACCTGGGACGCTGGTCGTCCCTGGTAGACTGTTTGCACCGCAAAGGCTTCTATCCAGCGCACCTGCCCATCTTTGCGGATCATGCGAAAGGTATACTGCTGCGGTATGTCTTTCCCGGCCTGCCGATCTTTTCCCCGTTGCACCATCATCGCGCGATCAGCAGGGTGAATGATGACCGCAGCTTCATCGGGCGATAGCGCCAGCAGTTCTTCCAGGGTATAGCCCGTGATGCGTGCGGCCATCTCATTGGCAAACATGTGATACCCATCTTGCACAATGGTGAGCGCCTGCAAGGAATTATCGACCAGCGTGTGGTAGGCTTCCTCAGCCTGCTTCTGCGCAGTGATATCGCGGTTGCCGGCGCGTTGCCCTAGCCATGCGCCGTCACTTCCATACACGGGCTGGCAGGCGTGCCCGATCCGGCGCACCTCGCCGCTGCGGGTGATGATGCGGAACTCCAGTTCAGATGATTGCTGGTGTTGCTCGCTGTCGTGCAGGTGCCGCAGAACGTGCTTGCGGTCATCGGGGTGAATAATCCGTTGCAGCAGGCCCGGATCGGCCTGGAACTCGTCGGGGCGATAGCCCGTGATGCGCTCACACGACGGGGAGACATAGCGATAGCTGCCATCGGGCGCACGCCAGTAGTCCCAATCGTAGGTAAAATCGGCAATCATCCGAAAATAGTCACGCTCGGCCCGTAATGTGGATAGTTCTTGCTGATCACGTGCGCGTTCCTGCTGCAAGTCGGCTATCTGCTGGCGCAGGGTGAGGATTGCATCCAGGTGAACAGCGTCATTACTGTTGTGACCCATTCCATAACGCTCCAGGTAGTTGTTGACATCGTAGTCATCGGCTAGCTGTCATTCGTCCAGTTGTGCTGCCGGCGACTCTGTTTAGGCAGCAATCCCACCTCCGATAAAAAGCGTATCTCAGGACACCAGGGAAATTCATCGTATTCTCACTGTGTATATTATCACAAACCATGAGGATTTGACCATACGTAGGTCTGCGTATCTTGATATACGATTCAGTGTGGTGAACCGGCATGAGCGGCTGCTCATCAGTGTCGCCGTTCTTGTCTTCTCCACGCCTGCAATTCTGCATCAGTGGTGGCATCGCTCTGCTCGGCATAACGCAGCGTCGCCGGACTGGAGTGGGTCTGGGTTGCCAGGAACTGCTCCACGCTCGTCACCGAAAGATCGGCCGGCGCAGCGGGGGCGGGGGCGGCAAATTTCGCCAGGGTGGTGAACCGTTGTCCGCCCTGCCACAGCCACAGCCAGTGCCGGTTGCCGGGGATACCGGCGAGCGCGGCCTGGAGATTGGCATCCTGCGGTACGCCGGGCGGCATCGAGATCACGGAAATGGATCGCCGGTACCCCTGCGTGCCAGTGTCTACCTGGGTAGACATCGGACACATGGGCCGGCGTCCGGCATGGAGGCAGTGTAGATGGGGGCGCGGTGCGCCACGCGCTACGGAAGCTCCCATTCAGGGCACGGGCGAAGGACGTTGCGGCCGGGTGCCATCCGGGTTCTCCCTGCTATGGTTACGATATACCGGACAGCAGCCACGGGTTCGACGCCGGCGCGGACGGTGGCGCAACGGGTGAAAGCGGATGAAGCGACGCACCCAACCGACATAGGTCTCTTCGGTGCGGAGTGACTAGTGTTTCCGGCGGATAGCGACGCGTACCTGATCGAGCCGGTTGGGGGGATGTGTTGGTTCAGACATGCTCATTGGCTTTCGGTGTAAAAGGATCTGGTATTCCATAGAACCGTCTGAACAGCCTGAAAATTACGGGAGTGTGCGTACGGAGGACTGGGGTCGTGCTGGATCGCCGTGGCGTACAGGGAGACCATCACAAACCGGGGGCTGATGCGTCCTGGTGCAGAAAAAGGGCCGTGTGACGCTCCAGTCTTCCCAGCACGCTGCCGCATGTCTGCTGCGGTTTCCGCTCGCAGACATGCGGCCGATTGGGGGCCAGCCCTGGCTACCACCTCCCACTCTGCCAGCGCAGCGGAGCAGCCCCGCATGTGCTGAGCGTCACGCCATCTGTCCGCAGCAGAATGGACAAAAGCAAGTGGCGTCTCGCGCTGCACGAGGGAGGCGTTCCTGCATCCCAATGGGCTAGCCCCCGGTTTGTGATGGTCTCCCACGGCACTGAGACAGGCGCTTTTGGCCAGCACCGTGCCGTAGACCCAGAGCGCCAGGCCCAGGGCATGGGCAGCGCGCATGTGGGAAAACTGCTGCGTTATCATCTGCTCGATCTGGTACAATTCACGGGAAATGCGCATCGTGCACCTCGGTTGATCAGTGGATTCGTCCCCCGATCATGCCAGAATGATGCGCATTTCGCAACTTCGGTTAGCTCGTTACATACCCGTGTAAGGGACTACCATGGGTCAGAAGTTGACATCAGGAATTCCTATCTATGGTATAATGCGGGTCAATGTATGATGAAACCCCTCGCACGTGAGCGACCGTACATGGTGCTAGGTATGTATTTGTCATTTGTGAGAGCATGGGTATGCATTGGTTGCCAACACTACAGTGTAACACACCGGGTGGCGTGGTGGCGCCACGCCACCCGGTACAGAGTGTGACGGAAAGTTTTCCGCGAATGTGGCAACGCGCATCCTGGTATATTGCGCGGTTGCGCGGTTGGTGCAACGGTTCTGGCTTTGCGATGGAGCGTTTTTTCCAGGGCGACCCGGTTTTGGAAAACTTTCCGCCACACCCCCGGCACATCCCTCGGAGAGGTCAATGAGCGTGCCGCCTGTCATTCTTAGCTATGATGATCCACTGCCTACCGTCGCCAATGACCAAGCGCAGGTGCTGAGCCTACAAGACCTGTACATCCGCGACTCCCCGTTGTGGGCCTTCACCTTGCGGGATGGATTGGCGTTGTTTACTGCCCGTGCTGAAGGGATCCACGGGCATTCCTTCAGCACACAGACGCTGCACCTGCCCCCCGCGTCGACCAAACGCGATGCCGACATCACCCAACTTTCCGGGCAGATGCTAACCACCGTGCTCTGCCCAACACTGACAGCACCGCCTCAGGCAACCATCACCGGGGAACTGATGGCGCATACTGAACCCCCGCTCTGCTGCCTTGTCCAGTACGACATGAACCAATACCTTTCAAATAACGCACGGGGCACATGGTTGTACCTCCACCACGGCTCCGGTGTCTGGTTCCGGCACCGCGTTCCGCATGTCCAAGACCGGCGGCGGTTGGATGACCACCGCATCGCGAAAGCCCCCCTGGGGCATGGGTGGCTGGAAATGCTCTGCCCGTTTCCGCTTGAAGTTCGACTGCGTACGTTTCACCAGGCGGGGGTTGGATCGGGTGCGGCGTGGGGGCAGGCGCTTGGCAGCGATCTCGCGCAGCAGGCGGGCATACAGCGAGGGCTGCTGCGTCGATGCCACCTGCTGAAACTCTGGCACCGCATCCCGCACAATTTCCAGCGCATGCACAAAGCTCAAGCGGTCAGGATCGCAGTCCACGGTCAGCGCCGCGTCGTGCATCAGAACGCGCACCACGTCGTGGGCCAGCAGCACGCCATACAATTCCTAGATCACGCCGACCGGCGTCAGACTGCGCAGGGTGCGACCCACCAGGCGCTGATGGGTGTCGATTTCATCAATCACGATCTCAATCTCCCACCGTTCGTGATAGGCGCAGGCCACATCGTGCGCCGGGGCCAAGCGCGGATTCAGCAGCGTGGTGATCACGCGGTGTTCCTCCCCTTAGCCCGGCAACGCGGGATCAGTGATGGTAGAGGTGATGACCCGCACCAGGATGTGGGTGCCCTGGCGGCGACGCGGATCATCCGACGGCAGCAACTAGGCCAGCACCGAGCCATCCGGCAGCGTGCGCACAGGCACCGGTTGCACCTGGGCGGGCAGCCGACTGAGGACGCGGACGTCGCGGGCACGGGTCGCTGCCACCATATTAAAGCGGTGGAAGCCGCGATCCCACAGCACCAGCATGCCGCGTTGCACCGAGCGCAACCGGCGAAATCCCCCGACCCGTTCACTGGTCTGGCAGGGCCAGAAGCTGGCATCCACGACCGCGTGGGTGCCGCACTCAACCAGATAGACGCCCTACAGACAGGTTTCACCATCCAATGAGGTATACGATGGCAGCAGTTCAAGATAGTCTTCAAGAGATGAAGAAATTGCGACTATCCAATCGGTTAATGGCATTTGAGGGATTGACGTGTTCAGGAAAGACAACTCTGATCCAAGAATTTTCTAAGGTGCGGGAAGATGTTATCTCACCAGAATTAGCACTTGTCGATGAAGACAGGGATTCTGATTTCCCGTTTCTGAGAGCCGAGTTAAGAAGAACAAAATTCATAGATGACTGCTTGGCAAAACAAAAATCAGTGGTTTCTGATCGATTCTTTCTCTCAACAATCGTTGTTGAAGGCGTAAAAACTAACCACACACAACTATTCAGAAAGCGTGTATATGAAATGCTAGAGAGCAATCTTGTCAGGATACCTTCCACTGTAGTATGGCTTGTAACAGAGCCTCAAACAGCGTATCGAAGACAGTTTGAAAGGAACGCTTTATTGCGTAGAGAGCATAGTTTCAGTATGAAATCGCTTGAACAAGTTAGTCTTTTGTATAACGATTTCTTTACTCATTTATACCCAGGCAATATCATACGCCTAAAAACTGACCCATTTCGCCACACTCCCGAAGAGTATTTAGACATCCTTTTTAAGGAGTTAATAAAGCTATGAGCAATCAAGTGCGGTGGCAAGCATTCGGTAATCGAGTAATGATCCGTATGGATAACCAGACAAAAGAAGTTAGGCAAAAGGTCAATATAGATGAGGAGGACTTTAAGGCGACAGGGGTAATAGTTTCATTGGGGGCAGGTTTTGGGGATCAACTATCAATCGGCCAGCGAGTGATTATTGATAAATATGCCGGAGTTTTTATTTATGAAGATAATATCATATACAAGGTGGTTGAAAAGAGAGATATTATAGCGTTTGAGGTACTATGAAGTATAAACTTGCCTATCTCAT
>JGI12109J20283_10075836_pt1 | contig 25029 bp, 26 predicted proteins | sample ElkSlonscriptome_12_FD_20283 | JGI IMG/M metagenome (IMG submission 20283)
GGGTAGCGTATTCAACTGTAATCCCCCCATTTTTAATCTCCAATTTGAATAGAGGGTGATGCTGCTTGCAGCAGCTGTCTTGGGGGTATGCCTCCAATGGCCGTATTCGGCCGTTCGTTGTTGTATTCCCACAACCACTGGGTCGCTAATAGCTGTGCGTGAGCAATGCTGGTGAACTCATGGAGATCGAGCCACTCATGCCTAACAGTGCGATTGAACCGTTCAACATAGGCGTTCTGAGTTGGCTTACCAGGTTGAATATAGATTAATGTGATTCGGTGCTTCTCGGCCCAATCCACCAAGGCTTGCGAAATGTATTCGGGGCCATTGTCACAGCGAAGTGCTGCCGGTTTACCTCGCCACTCAATGATCTGGTCGAGAGCGCGTATCACGCGAGCAGCTGGCAATGAAAGATCCACTTCGATTCCCAAGCCTTCTCGATTGTAATCGTCAATCACGTTGAAGGTACGGAATGTCTTGCCACTCACGAGCTGGTCACTCATGAAATCCATTGACCAGATCTGGTTCGGTGCAATCGGAACATCTAACTCACCCGGGTAATCCCGAGTGATCCGTCTCTTGGGTTTGATACGCAAGTTCAGCTCCAGCTCTCGGTAGATGCGGTACACGCGCTTGTGATTCCAAGGGTAGCCCTTTACGTTACGCAGATACAGAAAGCACAAACCAAATCCCCAGCGCTTGTGGGTATGAGTCAGGCGCAACAGCCAGTCGGCCAACTGTGCATTCTCGCCATTCAGTTTCGCCTTGTACCGGTAGCAGGTCTGGCTGATGCCATACACCTCACAAGCCAGACGAATGCTGATGCCATGCTGGAGCACGCTATTCCTGGCCATCTCTCGACGCTGAGATGGCCTTACAACTTTCCCTCAAGCGCTTCCTGGCGCAACTCCGACTTAAGCCGCTCCTCAGCGTACATCTTCTTGAGACGTGCGTTCTCTGACTCCAGTTCCTTAAGGCGTTTCATCATTGAAGCGTCCATGCCGCCGAACTTCGAACGCCATTGGTAGATCAGCGCTGTACTGACATTATGTTCGCGAGACAGCTCTGCCACCGGGACACCAGCTTCATGCTGCTTCAGAATCGCCAGTATCTGGCTGTCGGAAAATCGAGACTTCTTCATATATCGCTCCTTGTGCGATCATCATAAAAGTCTCTACTCAAAAATTCGATTATTTTCTGGGGGGATTACAAAAGGCTTTGTAGGCAGCATGAGTCGAAAGGGAGATTGCTGGGACAATGCGGTAGCACAGAGCTTCTTTGCCAGCCTGAAAAAAGAGCGCGTGCAATGGAAGCACTACCAGACTCGCAGTGAAGCGCAGCAGGATGTGCTGGACTATATTGCGATGTTTTACAATAGCCAGCGGCTACATTCGTACCTGGATTATGTCAGCCCCATGGACTACGAATCAGCGATGGTTGAACTGGAGAAAGCAGCTTAACTGGATTGTCACAATTTACTTGACCACTCCAACATGCTCTGTATTCCATATTAGGTTTCAGGAGCAATTACTCTAAGTGCTCTTGGAATGACGTGAAACTCAGCAGGAGTATTGGTGACAATTTCCCCGTCCGCAATGACCTGCCTTGGCATAGTTGTTTTTATTACAAACTTCTTACCGACCAAGGCTAACGATGTAGTGGTGTTGTGCTGAAGCCCCAATCGCATTAACGGGGCCGTATAAAGCAACTCCCATATTGTGCTCGGACGTTGGTTAACTAGATGAAGTAACCCATCGGAATTGTCCGCTTCCGCGTGAACCTTATTTCCGCCCCCAAAATATTTACCGTTGCCAACGGTGAGGATCAAAGACCTCAACCGGTAGCTACGTTCGTTTGCGATTACGAGAATTCTGAAATATTTTCTTTCCTTTATCACCTGAATCAATGCTTTAGCGTAGCTTATCATGCCAAACTTGTTTTTATCTTCTTTCGATAATGCCTTATTTACTTTCACTCCCAACCCCATATGACAGGCATTAAAGAAGTAATTGTCATTGACTCGTCCAAGGTCGATTTCTCGATAATGGTCTTTTACAATCAGCTCGAAGGCCTGTTCCGGGGTAGCTGGAATTTTCAGTTCTCTAGCTAGATCGTTAGCTGTGCCAAGTGGCACGATTGCGAAGGGAAGTTTATGCTCATACAAGGCCGGTGCGAGAGAGCTGATTGTTCCGTCTCCACCTGCAATGATAACCAAATCCAAGTCCTGGTGTTTATCAGCTATTATTGCTAAAGACTTTTCCGGGCTTTCTGAGCGATAATGCTCGATCTCCATACCCGCGCCGGATGCGATATTGAAGAAGGCATCCATATTAATTTCATCACCCAATCTTGCCTTTGCATTTGTTATGAGTAGCGCTTTAATGGCAGTGGCCTCTATTCTTAGACTTGTATACGACGGAAAGCTGCCTCGCAAAGGCTATATATACCAAACGCAAAAAGCCCCGCAGCAACAACAGCATATAACCAGTTAGCATAGGAAGCGCCTTCAAGTGCCTGCAGCGCATCGGACATACCCTGTATGTCTTTGCTACGAGCCGTGCGAGCAGAATTGATAAAAAACCAACCTACAATTAACCAAACTGCACCTCTAGCAATTAATCCAAAGCTGCAGATTACTCTCATCAACTTAAGATGCGAACTCGGCATGGTCATATATCTTTCGTACCGTATTCTAAAGCCTTTGTAGATATGAGCGAAACCAGTTCCTACAACAAACAGTCCGATAATGAGTAGCGCGAGTTGACCAAAGCCGGATGAAAGCCACCCCTCTTGCTGTTGATTTGTACTCCCACCAATTTCGCCACCTATCAATAGAGTGCTTGCCCAATAGGCTAACGACAGATGCACGATCGCACTTATGAGCAGCGAAATTCTGATTGCTAACCCCTTTGCACCTTTTCCATGCTGATCTGGGTCTTTCAAGCTTTGTATTATTCGCCAAGCTGAATAACCCAATAGCCCGACAATTGTGAGACTCAATAGCACACGCCCAAAGGGTTGGTTCAGTATTGTAATCAACGCCCCTCTAGTTCCCGTCGCCTCGCCACCTATACCCATTGCTGACAGCATGGCAAGGCTTCCAATCGTAAGGTAGACCACGCCTCTGGACGCATACCCTGCTCTAGCCCACCTCTTGAAATTACGTTCTAAATCGTGATTGTTAACCATCAATATTTACGCTGTAGTTTGCGCGCCTCGTAAGGCAAGCTATCGTGTAAGCACCTGACCTGCTGCCACTTATTTCATGAGGTTGGTGCACTATTTACTTCGGGGAATTTTTCTTTCGGCTGTAGTGGATTCTCTCCGTGTTTACCGACACTTCCGGTATTGTACTCTTCGAGCTCTGATTCAACACCACTCTGCTCAACGGCGCCTATCAGATTCAGGTATGTTCCGATCACAAAGAATATTAACGACCAGAATATACCTGCCAGCCAACCGGCTACCACGTCTGAGGGCCAGTGTACCCCCAAGTATATTCGGCTCACTCCGACAGATATGGTAATAATCAACGCAATAGAGAATATATATGCCTTTACTCTCTTGCGCTGCTGCACCTGTGCCAGAAATGTTGCCAATGTTAAGTAGACTATTGCGGACATCATTGAATGTCCACTCGGGAAGCTACTTGTGTAGACATAACTCTCGTGAGGTACCAATTCGGGCCGCGGTCGGTCAAACCCATTTTTCAACAGGAAACTGAGTAAAATTCCCGTGCCGATAGAAACGATCAGCAATAGCGCTACCCTGTATTTGTGTTCGAAATTCAGGTATCCGAATGAAGCAATAGTGATGAATGTAAGAATACCAACCCCACCTAGACCGGTGACATCTCTCATCATCTCCTCAAACCACTTTGGTCCCAGGGGATCTGTTAAATCTGTCGCAGCTCTGAAAAGGAGAATAATCTCCTCATCAAGAGCTTGAAGGTCTCCGCTGACCACTTCGTCGGCAATATTGAAAAACGCAAAAATTAGCAGTAAAAAAGCCACCACTGCCATAATAGCTGGCCGCTTAAGTGCCTTGGACCTATCCTTTAAAATATTCATTTTCCCCACTTTTCGTTGACATTAGCGTCGACCTGTTTCGATAGTTTTTATCATCGCGCTCACTTCTGTTCCAAATGCTGCTTGAAAAACTGATGCATATCATTGATAAGTGGTGCGCCATTCTTAAAGAATGGCGCCATATCGAGCAATAAACCTACATGGGTTACACCCGCGTAACGCCGGTCTCTATAGGGCACGCCGAACTGTTCTAGGCTTGCCACCAGGCGATCCTGATTGTAAGCAGCCACAGTCTTATCCGCGGTCCCGCGCACGAGCAACATAGGAGGTTCTTTTCCGGTGATGTAGTTGGAAACTTTCATCTTGGGATAGTTGGATGGAGGAGCAAAGATTTTTTGATACTTAGGCTCAGTCGGAGTGAAATTGTAAGGGCCAGCCAATCCCGCAAATCCGCTGGCATCTGCCGGGCTTAATCCCTCTGCTCTTAAATAGGAATCATCCGCCAGCAGCAAGGCTGCCAAATGGGCGCCGGCGGAGTGGCCAACCAGCACGATTCTTGTCGCATCTCCTGAGTACGCCGGTATATTATTTTTTGTCCAGGCAAAAGCTCTGGCCCCATCCTCAATGAAGGTGGGGAATTTCCCCGTGGGGTAGGTGGCATAATCTGGAACAACGACTACATAGCCAAGTGAGGTAAAAGAATCGGCCACGAAAAGATAGTCTTCCTTTGCACCGGAGTTCCAACCGCCGCCATAAAAGAACAGCATAACCGGCCGATCGCCACACTTATCCTTTGGCTGGTAAACGTCCAACGACTGCCAGGGTTCCTCTCCATAGGCAAGCCCCTCGTGCCGAATTTGATCGGCGCCAAGCCGGGCGGCAGAATTGATTAGAAAAAGGCCACCCGAGGAACAGGCAGATAGCAGGTGGCTTAACAGTATAAGGACGAAAAAGCGTCTAAGAATCAATGAGTGCTGTAAAAACGCTAATATCGTGGAATTGACAATTTCTATTAGAACCAGAAATGGCAATGATATACAGTGAGTTGCTTTCCAAGGATGCTCCAGGGGCCTTCGAACCGTTGAGGAGCTGCTCGAAAAACAGTAACCCAAAAACAGGCATGCGGAGTGTGCGGTAACCAAAATTTTGCGGATTATCAAAGCTCTTCGTCCACGAAGGCGATGTGCTGAAAGTAACGCTGGTCCTCGAACGAGGAACCGAGGGCTCCTATGACGACACCAGTACCGGCTGTGAAGCCCGCCAGGGTCAGGTAGTGCTTCAATCTAAGGGGCCCTGTGACTGTGGCGGCCCATGTCTGCACCAAAGCCTCCGGATATAGCGTCAATGCCAGCAGTAATGCCAGAAAAAACAGCATCAGCCAGGTCGTCATCATGCCGAGCAGTACTATCATGATGGCCGCTGCATTGCTGAATACTGCCTGCTCCGTTGGCCGATTTCGCCCCGGGCTGCGATGGATGATAAGACCCTGCCGGATTATTATGTAGGTGCAAGTAAGTGCCAATGCGACCAGGCTCAGCGAGACCACTGCTCGCGGCGACATGGAAGTGCCCAGGTCCCAGCCTTCCGCGCTGGCCAAGAGCACGATCAATGTCGATATCGATGCCGTGCTGAGCCCACTGAATCGTAATGGAAACTGCCAGGGGGTAGCCTGTAACACCGATCTACCTATTTCCTCTCGGCCAAGCCATAAAGCGCGCCCGGAGAAAATCAACCAGCCCCGTTGCTGTCTTGGCAGCATTTCTTCCAGCCGAATATCGGCCGTCTGGCGCAGTTCCCTGCTAAATTGGTCGAGCCTTGCCGGGTCGAGGGTCTGCATGCGGTCGAGGTCGGCCGCCTTCCTTGGTCGGTACATAAAATTTTCAATTTCTTCACTATGATAAAGATCATTAAGATCGCCGAGCAAGTGCATGACCAGTGCCACGATGCGATCAGTAAGATACTCTCTCTGAGCCTCGTACAGGTTGTTATTTCCGTTACTATTGACACCAGGGGATGGCTTGTATCGGCGACCTGAAGGACTGAAGCCGATGCGTGCCAGTGATAGTACGGCAGCGCTGAGAGACCGGGATGGCATTGCCATTGAGTAAGGCTTGACGTACGCGCAAAGGTCCGCCGGGGTTATGACCAATGCATAGTCCCAGTGACGCTGCTCGCGCTGGCGCGTACCTTCTTTCATCAGGTCGACAGCAAACTCTCGATCGCTTGGCGCCGGTCCGTCGAATTCCAAGACGGGCATTTTCCACCGGTAATCGGGCAGCAAGTCATGAAGCATCTCAAGAGACCGATCACGCGCATTGAGAAGGGCGGACTTTTCTACCCCACTAATGTCATGCATGATAATCCAGCCGCACTCGACTAAGGGCGCATGCCCTTCAAGTCTTTCCCTACGATTATCTATCATACCTCCTCCTCTAACGAGGACTCACGTCTGGTTCGAAGCGGTAAGTCGTTGATTCGTGCCACTAGACGGATGGCGATCTCAAGTCTTGAAGGCATCCGCCGTTGATGTTCTCACGTCAAGCACAACGTATTTGTCCGCTACTTAGTTCCGAGGTCTGGTTCCAAACGTCCAGCTCTAGGCTAAACAGCCGCGTGGATTTATCAGGTTTGCGAAGAAAGCTTTTATAATCCATCGGTTTCAGGGAAGAGGCGTACTGCGTCAGACATCGCTTTCTTCAGCAGAATTGCCAAAAAGGAGGCGTGAAGCTCGATTTAAACACCACGCCCAGATTCTCAACCGTTTTATCTACCAGAGCTAATTACGCATGATGCCTGAAATAAATGGATCTATCGGGTGGTCTTTGCAATGAAAGCTTGGCCTGCACAGGCACTGACAAAGAAAATTGTTGCGAGTTTGGATAGCCGAACGGCTAAGGCAAGCTGGCTCGATCATATTTTGTGAGCGTGAATAAGATGCCGCTATCGCGCCAGCATATTGGAAGCAAACCATATCAGCACTACAACAACCGTAGCCGAAAGGGAGGCGGCCAACTTGTGATTTCGAAAAAGCCCCTCCGCCTGGTCTCCGAATTTCCAGACCAAAAGACCCAAGCCGAAGTAACGTATTGCGCGGGCAATGCTTGTCGCGAGTAGAAAGAGGGGAAATGAGTATGAAGTTGCCCCTGCCGCGAACATGGCGATCTGGAAGGGTACGGGTGCCACCCCGATGGACAGAATAAACCAGAAACCCTGACGGTTCATCTGCTGCCTGATTTGGTCGTATTGTTCAGGAGAACCGAAAAAATCGATCAGCATTTGACCAAACGCTTCAAAAAGGAAGTAGCCGACCCCGTAGCCCACAGCCGAACCAGCCAAACAGCCGATTAGCGCAAAAATTGCTAATTGCCACAGCCTCCTTCGGTGAATCTGCATTGCAGGTATGAGCACGGTCTCGAGGGGGATAGGAACAATGATGGATTCGAGAAACGAAGCGAGGCAAACTCCCCACAGCAAATGGCGAGAGTTGACTATTTTCCAAGCTCGATCTTTCAGGGACAATCTGAACAGGTCTCCTCAATTACATTACTATCATACGAAGTGATGAACGAAGTCATACGTTCCCAAACGATGTGCTAGTTGAGCCTCCGCCGGTGAGATAGTACTGTAGGGAGCTCGGCTAAGTCATGAAGCTTTTGACGCCTGGGCACTCCACTGTGAACAAATTCTGAAATGTTACCTGGAGGAACCTTCCATCAGAGTAACTTGAGAAGATGAAGGATAATTTCGAATATATCTGGAAAAAACTATCGATATCGAAAACTAACGATCTGTTATCGGAGGGTAAATTTGCATCCAGCAGACTGCCGGTCATCTGGTTGCTTGGGAAAACGGCTGCGGGCAAGTCATCTCTGATACGCAGCCTTACCGGTATTGAAGACGCAGAATTGGGCAATGGCTTCGAACCTTGCACACGTACCTCTGTAATACTCGAATTTCCTCAGGACCTGCCCCTCATGCGCTTCCTCGATACTCGAGGGCTTGGGGAGGCTCACTACGACCCCACCGAAGATCTTCAGGTGTGTCGCGACCAAAGTCACGTCGCTCTCGTGGTTGCCAGACTTGACGACCCCGTCCAAGGTGAAATCGCTGAAGTTCTATCGACAATTCATAGGAAATCACCACACACGCATATAATAATCGTGCACAACGGGATAAATCTTGTAACTGAGGTAGAAGCACGTTCCCGTGCAAAACGCCAGACTCAAATGTTGTTCGAACAGTCCGCGGGCTCTACATTCCCATTTGTCGAGGTAGCGCTTGCACCAGATCTGTTGAATATTGATGCACCGGGCATTGACGAGTTGATGACCCTGCTTGATGGCACGATGCCCGACATAGCTTTGTTGCTGGCGAAAAGGGAACTGCGAGACGAGGAACACCAATACTATATGAGGGTCCGGAATAGGATCCTTTGGTATGCTTCCTCAGCCGCTGCAACTGATTTAGCACCCGTGGTCGGCGCTTTCACAGTTCCTTCACTTCAGGCGGCCATGTTGAGATCCATAAGTAAAAGTTTTGGCATTGACTGGACCCAATCGATGTTGAAGGAATTCACCGTGGCTCTGGGTATTGGTGTTGCCGGACGCTTTGGCGGAAATTTTCTGGCCCGGCAATTTGGTAAACTGATTCCCGGATATGGACAAACTATTGGTGTTGCTACTTCTGGTACCATAAGTTTTGCCACTACTTTCGCCCTGGGTCGTGCTGCTGCCTATTATCTTCATCATGTTCAGCTGGGAGAGGACATAAATAAGGATGAAATTCGCTCTTTGTATAAAGATGCTCTGCGACGGGCTCGCCAAAAACAATCGTAGATAGAGGCGATTCGAGAGGACACTTCGAAACTGATGGCCAGATATAAGACTTTGAGGAACGCATTGCTACGCTGGGATCGCCTTTTAAGCGCCGTAATCCTGGGATTGCCTTTCGTCCTGATGATGGGTTTTGGATTCATCTGGTTGATACAAAACGGCTGGCTTCTCTGGTTCTTGCTCTTCAGTGCGACAGCCAGTCTGCTGGTTGTTTTTACTCGTTGGTGGACAATAAGGCAAACAACAAAGAATTTACCAACCCTGTCTTCGAAGCCTGATCTTGCCGTCAACGCTGACCCCGATTGGTTACCACGTGAGCGCGAGGCGTTCGAAGAAGTTCGCCGCCATATCGAGAAACTTACTGCTGAGATTCAGGAATGGGAGAGATTACCTGGGCATGCGTTTGACGTTGTGAACAGAATCTCCCGTCACCTCGGCGGTGAAGAAAGTACTGCGTTACATTTTACCGTGCCGGAAGCCTTGCTTTTAGTGGAACGGACTACTTCCCGATATCGTCAGCACCTGCTTTCCAAAGTTCCTTTCAGCGACCAGATTTCCATAGCCACTTTGCATTGGCTGTGGTTGCGAAGGGATAAGTTCGCTCTGATGGTGAAACTGGCTGACAGTGGAAGGCGAGTCTTTCGCTTGGCTATCAATCCAACTCGGGGTGTCATGCAAGAGTTAGAAAAGTTGATTGCAAGCGGAAATGCCAACTATCTTACCGCAGATATGGTAGGAACAATTCAGGCATTATTTCTGGAGGAAGTTGCCTTTACGGCGGTGGAGCTTTATTCCGGAAGGTTAAAGTTTTCTGATAGCGAGTTGTTAAAGATTCAACTTGAAACCACAGAGTCAGATCGCAGCCGCTTAGCACAACCGGACGAGCCCTTGCGCATTCTATTGGTTGGTCAGATCAGTGCCGGAAAATCCTCCCTTTTGAACGCCTTGATGGAAGTTGAACTTGCAGAAACTGATACCGCTCCTACCACATCAGGGCTGATAACTTACGAAGCTGACGTTAATAGTATCCCCTGCCATTTTATAGACAGCAAAGGATTAGACGGCAGCGAACGAAATCGGAAAGAGCTCTTTGAGCAATTGGTTCAGAGTGACATGATCCTCTGGTTGATTAGAGCTGATCGTCCTTCCAGGGAACCAGACATCCAGCTCAAACGGATTTTTGACGAGTGGTACGCAGAGCATCCGACTCACCGTAAACCAGAATTGATCGCCATAGCCACCTGTATGGACCTTTTGAGTGTAGTATGGCCTTATTCAGAGAACCATTTACCGGATCACCTTCAAGCAAAATTCGCGGACGTGGTTGTTCGTATTGGTAAAGATCTTGATGGCATTGTGCCAATACCTGTCAGCAGCATTGAGCCTCAGTGGAACTTGGAGGCCGTTTTCTCTGCTATTGAATCTCACATAGGCGCAGCCCTCATGGTGCAGCGTAACCGTCGCCGGATGAAAGCCAGTAAAACAAATAGCCTACTCAATCAGGCTAAACGAGGCAGTAGAGGGATCAAAAAGACCGCTCATCTGCTCGGCGGAAAAATGGTGAAACGGGAGTACTCTCGCCGTTCAAGTAAAGCCAAGAATTCGTGATTCTGGTCAAGAGTCGGGCCCCGCACTGCAATAGATTACTGCATTCGCGATGAGAATTTCGGAGTCTAGGGCATAATCGGTAAGCGGCGGCCAAGAAAATTCCGCGAGAGTCGACTGTGAAAGCGACTGTGCACCCAAGCAGGTGTAGCAGAGCGAAGACTGGCTCGTCCCTCCCAATCGAACGGAATTGGTAATTCTAATGTGACTGAACAAAGAGCTTATCTCGAGCTGTGCGTATCTCCCTGGAATATAGATCAATAATTCGGAGACAAAATCAGATACAAAGGACGTGAGCAGCTGAATTTGAGTAGAGGGCGTCATCAGGATGACTGCAGCATACGGAACCAAACATGCTTTTAATTGGTTCTCTCCCTACTGTCAGTCTCGAATCGTACGAAAGTCATGATTCTCTCAACAATATGATGTTTTGGGTTTCTCGACAGCTCAACCGAGTCGCCGATTTTCACTGGGACGCAACCGGCGTGATCGAGTATTCGTCCTGTTGGTAGGGGTATTGACAAGGTTGATTCCGATGTTATTTCACGCTTAAGACCAGGACGAGCAGCAACGTACTTTCTTTTTGATTTGCCGAATCTGTAATTGAGAAAAGATGAACATTCAAAATAATTTCGAAAACACGCGCCGCGCCGTGTTCGCAGATCGGAATGTGAGGGAGGGAATGCAGTGAAAAAGCGGTCAATGGCCCTGATCGGCATCATCATTGTAGGGACTCTACTAGCAATCCTGCGGATTTCTCTCCCTTACATTATGGAACATAAGATAAACAAAAAGATCTCCGGACTTGAGGATTACAAAGGTGAGATTAGTGAGGTCGATATTAAACTGTGGCGAGGGGCCTACGAGATAGAGAACCTCCGCTTGGTCAAGACATCGAGCGGGGGAGCCGAAGAACCCTTTCTACTGATAGACGAAATAGACCTCTCTCTCCAATGGAACGCGCTTTTCCGGGGAGCTATCGTTGGAGAGGCAACCTTGTCTGGGGTGGACCTGAAGCTCATTGAGGCCGACGATGAAGAAACCTCGCAGACCGGAGAAAGCCTAGATTGGGGAACAGAATCTCAAAAACTGTTCCCTTTCAAATTTAATAAAATTCGAGTGACCGACAGCCAGAGCAGTTTCCGCACACCTGGGATCGATTCCCCGGATGCACTTACAGCGCGCGACATTAATGCCGAAGTACTCAATCTCACCAATATTACAGACGAACAGAGTGAAACATTTTCGGAATTCGATATTAGGGCTAACGTCCTGGAGGCGCCATTGACGATCACCGGCGCTCTAAACCCGATTGAGGCGCCCGCAGTTTTCGATGTTAATCTCACTCTTGAGCAGGTGTCACTACCCGAGATTAATCCGTGGTTCCGGGAGTATCTTGGTGTCGATGCCCACGCTGGCTATTTCGAACTCTACCTTGAGGTAGCAGCGCAAGATGGAGCCTTTGATGGATACACCAAACCCTTGATGACAGAAGTGGATTTTTTTCGTATTGACGGGCAAAATGAGAACATTATACAGGCAGCCTGGGAAGGAATCGTCGACCTAAGTGCGGAATTGCTGGAAAACCAATCTGAAGATCAGATTGCCGCCAATATTCCTTTCAGCGGCAGTTTAGAAGAACCCGAAATCGACGTCTTCAGTGCTGTAGTAAGCGTGCTAAGAAACGCATTTATTGAAGCCTTCGCCAACTCTCTTGAACTAAGCATATCATTGCCACTGAACAACAGCGACGAGCAGGAGAATGATTAGAGCCGCTCGCTGAACAAGCAAATACTTAACAATGAAGTGAACGTGGACGGTTCTGATGAGATGAATCCTTTAATGGCTGTCCCGCTATTCAGGGGCACTGTTAATATCCAGATACTTTAACTCGCAATAGCATAATCTCAAACTGAAGGCATGCCTCCAATGACCAGTAGCCAGACTCCCCAAACTCTTCAAACGGCTCCCAACCAGCACGAGCAAACCGTTTCCGATCGGGGGAATTACCTTCGCGCTAATATGGGTCGACAGTTTCTGTTCGGTAACAGCGTCGATATCCTCAATAATGGCGAGGAAATCTTTCCCGCTATGCTCGAGGCCATAGACCAAGCGAAGCACCACATCGAGTTTCAGACCTATGTGTATTGGGACGGCCAAATCAGCCGGGAATTTGCCAGGCATCTGGCAGCGGCGTGCAAACGAGGTGTCGAGGTTCGCGTACTCATAGACAGTTTTGGCGCCCTTTATATTGATAAAGGAGCCCTTAAGGAACTCTCTGAAAGCTGTGATTTTCGCTGGTTCAGGAAACTAAAGTTGTTCCAGTTCTGGCGAAACTTTAAGCGCACCCATAGGAAGATTCTGGTCTGTGATGGCGAATTGGGCTTTACGGGCGGGGTTGGTATCGGTAAGGAATGGATGGGGGGTGGCGCCAAGCCCGGCGAGTGGCGAGATACCCATTTTCGATTAAAAGGGCCAGTCATTCACGCTTTACAGGCTGCTTTTCTAGAGAACTGGCTCGAAGCGGGTCAGGAGGATGACCGGCTGACTGATAAGCTGGCAAGAGCGTGTACTGATCGTGCGGGGCAGGTGACCATAATGCCCCTATCGTCCACCGCCAGTGATTACTGGAGCAGTGCAGGGACTCTCATATTTGCAGCCGTGGCTGCTGCTAACAAAAAGCTGCGCATTACTACACCCTACTTTGTCACCGACCTCAAGTTACGCCAATGGTTGATCTCTGCCCACGAGCGTGGTGTCGATGTACAGATTATGATCCCGGATTTTCCCAATTTCGATTCACGGCTGGCGTCGTTGGCCGCAATCAACTGTGTACAACCGCTATTGAAACTCGGGATCAAAATTTATACTTACAAACCAACTTTCATACATAGTAAATGTATTATCGTTGATGATGAAGTCGCCATTGTGGGGTCAATCAATTTTAATCAGCGATCACAGCGTAAAGATGATGAATTCAGTCTAATAATTGATGAAGGCCCGATAGTGAATCAACTTATTAGCACTTTCAAAAAGGACCGGGAGAAATCCACGCCGATTAAAATTGAAAGGTTAAAGAGGCGTTACCGCGTTCTCGGTGTACTAGCCCGTCTCGTTCACCCATTCCGTCGTCACTTTTAGCCCCGGTTCTGGCAGCACTCTCTTTACTCTTTCGCTCTCAGCTTGGACTATCCGAGATTCTGTGCCGGTCGCTCGAAACAATTGTGGCAACATGAAAGCCAGACTCAGTTAGATCTATCAGTTCTGGAGTTGGAGCCGCCAGTGACTGCTCCTATCTTCTGTCGTAATCGGTTCGCCCGCTCCGGCAAGGAGGTTGCGAAGATAACGGATGACCATTGGGCTGCGAACATGATAGAGATGACCGGATAAGCCGAAACCTCCGGCCTTACTTACATCGACGATGCGTATATTACCGGTCGACTGAAATCGTGCCTGACCCAACCGTGGCTTTCTATGGACTGACTGCGACAGCTTGAGAGCGCGATCACGACTGGAAACAAAGACCACTATAGAATTAACGCGTTGCTGCAGAGCATCACTCATTAAAAGAAAATCGTCACGCGCAATGTCAGGAGCCAATAGGATCAGTTTGTCAATGCGATTTTGCGAATTATCCGGTAGAGGGATCCTCTTTAGTGCTTCCACCATTCCTTTCGCACCCAAACTGTGACCGATGAGAGTAATGTTTTCAGCGCCGACTGCATCCTGCAACTGGGTGAGCACTTGCATTAACGAATCTTGAACGTTACTCAAATTTTCCAGGTCTCCACGATAGGACCATGAATTATTCTTTGTCGGCCAGCTAAAGAGCAGCAACCTCCCGGCCAGGTTGAGTTTGGCCTGAATTGATGTAGCCCGTGCACAGCTATTTTCGAAGCTTTCATTGTATCCATGCATGTAAAGAACTATGTTGCTCTCTTCTGCTGAGGCTTCTGTATTTCTTATTACTGTCTCAATCTCGTTTCTGACGATGTAAATCGGTTCAACCCTAGGCATGTCGGCGTGAGCATAGCATTCCCCTGCCGAGAGTGTGCCCTGCCTGGATTCATAGGCAAAACTACCATCGCTCTCTGACTGACTGCGGGCCGCTATGAATGGAACTCGCTGATAATCTTCAAGCTTGGGTGAACTCGGTACGACCAGCGAGCTTGAAGAGTGCATGTCGCAAGATGACATCAACAAGCCGGCAGCCAGAACTGGGACTCTAAACCAGTTAATCAATTGAATATTAATTAATCTCATACGCCTGCACTATTATCGAAAGCATTCAACCGGGCGGAATGGTACCAGTTAAAACCTGTGCCGATAAGTGCTCCTAATCATCGAGTTACGCGGCTTTACCCCTGAGCCTATGTGCTCTCCAACAGCCTGAAAATCAATCAGTTATGGGTAGTGTGTTCGCCATAAAGATAAAAAAAAACGGCGTATGGTTGGAATTCTTAGCAGAGGTAGGGTGAATCGAGCAAACATCTCAGAAGAAATTGATACCGTACTTCCCGAGAAGTCACCTCTAACTGTGTTGCGGGGCGTGACGTCACTTGGGTGTCTTTCTCGGCGTGTTCTCGGCGTGTTCTCGGCGTAAGTGGCAGCCGAGTACTCAGACGGGTAACAGCATAGGATATCCTGGAGGTCGACGTATCATCCAGCCACCTCCGATGGTGGAACTTAACGAGTTTGCATGCTTGACGGGTGCCGGGGAAGCTTATCAGCGGCGGCTTATTATGGTGTTCATACCGGATTCCGCCCCAGCGGCGATCTCAATCTTTTTTGTAACGTCAACACACGGCTCTCCTTCGAGCCTTTCCGGACGGGAAATTGACTCCGGCAGTGAAGGTTCCAGTAGTGTTAATAGGCCCTTAGTAAGTTCAGTCCACAGGTTTGGTGCTTTGGTGCGACGTGGTGTTTGACGACCTAAACTACCCAAGAACTGGGTGAGTAGCGCAATTAGAATTACACTCGAACCAGAAAGAGCTCGCGCTCTTTCTGCACTACATAGACCGATCCTAACTCTGCTCTCAAAGCTTATTGCCTGAGTCTGGCCCAGTGGGATTCCGTGAATCTATTCGCAGTATCTGACCACTGTCCGAGTCAGTGAGCAGGTACAGCTTGCCCTCCGGGCTGACCAGCGTGTGGCGAATACGCTCTTTTAATTCATGGAATAGGCGACTACTCTGAATGACTTCCCCGTCCTGCAGGGTCAGCCGTAACACGCCTCTGCCGGCCAAAGCACTGACGAGCAAGTTCCCGCTCAGTGAGGGGAAATCGCTGCCCCGATAGACCAAGATGCCCGAGGGCGCGATGGAGGGAGTCCAGCTCTTTACCGGTCTTCTGGCTTCGGATATCGAATCGTGAGGGCTGACTCTGTCTCCGGGGTAGTTGATGCCTTCGGTGGCCAGTGGCCAACCATAGTTTACTCCGGGCTCGATTATATTGATTTCGTCGCCACCATAGGGCCCATGTTCACTCTCCAACAGCAGGCCTCGCTCTTCATCGAACCAGATGCCCTGGGGATTGCGATGCCCGTAACTGTAAATTCCTGGTAAGGCCCCAGCCTCGGATACAAAGGGATTGTCAGAAGGCACCGTGCCATCCGGGTTCAGTCTCACCAACTTGCCGAAATGGTTATCAAGCATTTGTGCCTGTTCACGATAGTCGAAACCATCGCCAAGAGTTAGAACCAGACTGCCATCAGCAAGAAAAGCCATCCTCGAGCCGAATTGGACCGTAGTGGGACGCTGAGGCAAGGCTTCAAATATCCGCTCTTCGTTAACGAACGCATGGTCGCGCAGCCGGCCTCTGGAAACACAGGTTGTGACGGAACCTTCTGAGCCACAGGAATAAGTCAAATAAATAAATCCATCCTGACCATAATCTGGCGACAGTTTTATATCCATAAGTCCGGCTTCGCGAGCTACAAATACCTCCGGAACACCCCGCACTGGTTCCGCCAGCATTGCGCCCGTGTTATCTATTACCCGAAGTCGACCGGGCCTTTCGCTCACCAGTTTTCTGCCATCGGGAAGGAAAGCCATACCCCAGGGATGTTCCAGACCGTCAGCTACTATCGCCACACGGTAATTATCAAGCTCAACATCCTCTATTTCTGTCGCTCGATTGGGGCGAGTGAGAAGATGAAGGCCAAAAGCCATCAGCAATACAACCGCAGCCCCGCCCAGTATCAAAGCAGTGGACTTGCGTCCCTGGGCTGCGACGCGCCGCTCGGAACCCATTGTGGCATGTATCACCCCCCCCAGTGCGCCGGTTAGGGCCACCGCGACAAAACCGGTGGCCTGTCGCGTAGCGGGGACCAGCGTAGCAACAGGCGATAGCCAATTCGCTGCAAGAATTGCTACAGACAGTCCAACTACACCGGCGATCGGCAGCAGTACCGCCTCATTGACGTTCAGACGATTACTGAGCTGAGTGGCGATCGGAAACGCCACGATGAAAGCAATCCCCACCATCAAGGCAAAAAACGGTGCGAAAGTCAGCAAATCATTGCCGATTGTCTGAAGCCAGTCTCCTGGGCCGAAAGTGGTGCCCATGTCAGAAATTTCCACCAGATTGATACTCGACTGGATTATCGAACCCACCACTGCCGTTGCGACAGTGGCGACCAACCAGGGCCACAAGATCTTGCGAGATATTTGAAGCGTATTTTTAATATCGATTGCGATTCTCCATTTCTGCTGAGGGATGCGGCGGTACTCCTATTGTCCCTTTAAATGATGACTTCAAGTGCTGTCGAGACTGCGCCTAGGCGCAGTCTCATCTGAGTCAAAAGCTAACGCTTTTTTCCTGCTGGAGTTCCGCTCAGCCAAATCAAGGTTGCGTTCACAGACGGGGTCTCACAGATTAGCGTAGGGTGATTCAGCAATCCGCAGCCCGGACTCTTTTACCTACACATGTCAGGTCCAAGGAGCGGGGTGACAGGTAACGATAGTAACGAATCCTAATAATGAGACTGGAACCAAGCAGCTTGTTATATATTCCCTTTCTCAGTCAGTCACCGCATTGATTTTTTCAGCCTCCAATAAACTGTAATAGGCAGCCAGAGCCTCAATCTGATCGTTTTCCAGGAACGCCGCCGATTCGGCCATAAGTTCATGGCGCTGGCTCCCACCCCTCTCTGAGTCGCGCCAAATTTTGAGTTGGTCAATGAGAAAATTTGGAGACTGCCCCCCCCAGTGAGGGAAACTCCCTGTTCAATGCTTCCGGCCACGGCCCGTGACAGGCGCGACAGGCAGGTATGTCGCTGTCCTCACTCTCGGCACTGGCCAATACTCTACCCTGCCGTACGAGAACCAACTCCGCGCCCCAACTGCTGTTATCCGTCGACTGTCTCCCATAATGAGAAGCCAACCGTGCGAGCGTCTTTTCGTCAAACTGGCTGCTGGCGTGACTCATGATGCCGCTCTCTTTCCTCCTTCTTATAAAGTTTGAGGGCCGCTTGCAAATACGCCGGTTGTTGGATACCTAGCCTTGGTATATGGGAGTTGTCAGAATTTCCGGTCAGACCATGACAGGTCGCACACTAGGCCAACGCAGGGTCGTCGGGAGCCAGCCCTCTGTTTACCATGGACTCATAGTCCTCAATTCTTAGCTCTGGCACAAGCAGGAGAAAAGCGACTACCGACCAGATCTCTTCATCTCTGGATGAAGCCAAGGCAGGCATACCAGTCATCTTTACGCCTTCGCGAGTTATCCAGCCGAGTTCAGCCGCCGACCACTGTGTGACTGCTTCGTTGATAGGTGGTGGCAGTGGCTCCATGGATTGCACAGTCGCATTGCATTCTTCCCCGGGGGTTCCATGGCAGAACCTGCAGGCACTGTCATAGTGACTCGCACCTAGAATCGCCATTTCCTCAGTGAATCTGGATAACTCACTCTCAGCGGGCGCACGGAACTATACAGAGCTCTCAAAGGACTTGTGCAGGATTCAACTCACACCTGGCCAGTGACCTGACCTGGCAGAAACTGGAGCCCTACGCCAGAAGCCCAGCAACCAGAAACAGCCCCTGTTCCAAGAGGAAGGATGTTAGTGAATTTCTTGCCGCGCGATAGAGAAGGGGCAAGTGCCAGCCCCAGACCACAACAAACTCGAATGTGGCGGCAAGAAGCGGACCTATGGATACAAGTCTCGCTCGGGAATTCATTACGACTATCAGCAGTGGCGGTACGATCACCACCATCAACAAATGTGCGAACATTTGTCCAACAAACGGCGAAGCGTTTGCCATTTGTTCCGGAGGGAGTAGCGCCAATAAGCACAGGATGATCGCCACGATAAGAGTGAGCCGTGCTCTCATAGGCATCCATTAATTAAAAGCAGCGGCAAGCCTGTGAAAATAATGCCCAAAATCGCTAACACAGAGAGCAGAAAACCGGCATGGACTAGAAATTCATGTCGATCTTCTGCCGTCCCGGCACTGTGCTCATAGTTCAGATCTTCTAAATAGTCCCATTGCTTCCAGGCGCGCCAAGCCAGCCAGATGACACCTGCCAGAGCCAACACCGAGATAATTCCGAGGGCAATGCGCAAGGTAAATGAATCGCCAACACTGGTAGTAAATTTGACACTCCATATTGATTCCGTAGCGTAGCAGATCACAAAATGCAGCGCTCATACTAGTGGCCCGAAAGTCAGCCGCAGGAGTGCCCATTTCTCTACGGTAATTTCTCGGCGCTGAACGTCCATTGACGTCTTTAAACCAAGCTTGGCAACAAGCCAATGAGGGCGGCAGTTGCCAGCACGGAAATAGCGTGAAAATGCCAGAATATGGTGATATTGCACAAGGGTGCATCATGGTGTCGATCGACGCGCTTGAACGCCAGCTGCAGCGCACAATAGGTCTGCATGACGATACCCGCAACAGAATGCGCAATAGTCCAGACAACCAACGCCCAAACTACGACAGGATAAACGTGGCTGGTAGGATCCAATTCATTGATCCGTATTGACTCCAAAAATGCGTAGATGCCACCGGCGGCGATTAACGGCGCGATAGAAAGGTAATTTCGGGCACGGTTCTTTCCACCTACCCGATTGGCCTGTCTTGCTGCCAATGTGAGCAGCCAACTGAGTATGAGTAATACCATGGCCAATACGACAAGGCCGGTATTCGCGAGCGTCGCGTTCGGAGGTGGAAAATCGTTACCTGACGTCCAGTAGAAAAAAACGCCAAAGATAAGGCTCGTGAAAGCTTCCGCGTCGGCGAGCATGATGATAAACATACCCCACCAGCCGACGGCAATTGGACCTGATACATAAGCTGGGAGCTTAAGGCCAAGCCCGACATCCATTTTCTGTGTAATGGGAATTTCTGCCGTCGACGTCCAGAGCCAATTACAAATACAGATCACCGCCAAAATCCCACTGATCACCGAAGCGGTATACCAGTGAAAGGTAGGAAAAATGAAGGCGCCGCAGGTGAATGGGGCCGCCAGCATCGTGATAACGGCAGGCCCGGTTACCCAGAGAACGTGCAAGGGTTTGGCATCGATCACAGAGGTCACCAGTGTCTCTCTTAAACCCTCAATTGAATCCGCAAGATAAAAACGACCAGCATCCATGCGCACCACCACCATTGACTGTTGCCATAAGGGGTAGCGAGTAGATATGTAGGGCACCGATCGCGCCCCCCAGAATTCTTCTGGAATGTCTTGACTCCATTCCAATGTTCCCGCCTGGCACGGATTTCTCGATGGAGGCGGTTGTTTCCCCCTGGGACGCACCAGGTCCCAGGTAAAAATCACAATGCCTGTGGCCAACACAAACGCCCCCACGGTAGAAACCATATTCAGCGCGTTCCAGCCCATATCTCCAGGATAGGTAAAGACTCTTCGCGGCATACCCAGCAGTCCTGTGACATGCATGGGAAGAAAGCAAAGGTTTAATCCGCTAGAAGTGACCCAGAAGGAAATCCGTCCTAATTTGGGTGACATCATTTTTTTTTACGAATGAACGGATAAAAGTAATACAGACCTCCGATCACCGGAAACACCATCCCGCCGAAGAGTGTGTAATCAAGATGAGCGATAATGAAATAGGTGTCGTGTACCTGCCAATCGAAAGGTGCGATCGCCACCATCACTCCGGTCAGCCCACCGGCTACGAAAATGGCGAGCGCTCCAGCGATCCAGAGCATAGGCACTGTCATGGTGACGCGCCCTACCATTAGAGTTGCGACAACGGCGAATAGCTGAATCCCAGTTGGGATCACGACTGCTTCCGACGCAGCAGAGAACAAACCCAGACTGAGATTAGGCAGCCCGGTGGTAAACATGTGATGGACCCAAAGCCCGAAAGACAAAAACCCAGCGCCTACCGCGGAAAGCACAATCCAGGAATAGCCCACGATCGGCCTGTTTGCAGCAGTCGGAACCACCATGGCAGCAATCGCGATGGAGGGCAGAAATACAATATAAACTTCGGGGTGTCCGAAGATCCAGAACAGATGCTGCCAAAGCAGGGGATCTCCGCCTCGCTCTGAATCGAAGAAAGGAGAGTAGAACGTTCGTTCTATCTCAAACAGAAAATCACCGGCAATGAGTGGCGGGAAAGCGAAGACGATCATCCCACCCACAACAAGTACGTACCAGGCATACAGCGGCATCAGATTGATACGCATACCTGGTGGTCGACATTTCAGCGCCCCAACGATTAACTCGACGGCGGCCGCGATAGACGCCACTTCGATAAAAGAAAGTCCCAGCAACCAGATGTCCGACTCCATCCCTCCCTGCTGCGTCGCCAAGGGCGGATACATGAACCAACCCACATTTGGCGCCACGCCAAAGAGCAATGAACCCATGAAAAAAATCCACCAATGACAAAACACCAGAAATGGTAGGCAGAGAGTCTAGGAAACGGCATATCCCGCGCTCCCAGAAGTGCTGGCAATATGAGGATAGAAATCGCTTCAAAAAGAGGAACGGCGAAAAGAAACATCATGGCGGAGCCATGCATCGTAAAGAATTGGTTAAAACGATCCGCAGAGAGGAAATCATTGTCGGGGGCAGCCAGCTGAACCCGCATGAGTAAGGCCAGCACCCCTGCAGATTACATGAAGTTCAAGGCGCTGAGACAGTACCACAAACCTACCTCAGAATTATTCACTGCGGTCCAATATCGCCAGCCCGTAGGAGCCTTCCAGGCTTCTCTCAATCGGTGTTTCTGCTCATCCTGAACCTCCAGGAGAACTTCTTCGGCCACCATTTTCTCGGTCGGTGACCATGGCCTATCCGGCTCCCCATCAAGTTCCATTTCGGTCGCATTCTTCAAGGTCATCATTCGAGACTCATTAGCCAGATTGCGATGGACTCAAGATAAACTTGCGGGAGATAGGCATTGGGAGGCATCTCAGCGGTTGGTTTGATAGCCTTGGCGTTGTAAATCCCACGCACAAGCGCCTATTCGTTGTGTGGTAGCGTGGCAGCAGCCAATGATTTTCTACCACCAAAATGGGTTAGATCTGGCCCACCTGTGCCTCTCGCTGCTGTTCCGCGAATCGTGTGGCAGTCCCCACAACCTTCCGAAAGAAAATGGCTTCTGCCGGCATCAGGGTCTGAAGCATTGCGCGCGGGCGCCGCTTCCAATCGTAACCAGATACTGAAGGCTCCTGGTTCCATCGTGACCGCCTATAGGGCCATCAGGGCATGGGACAGACCACAAACTCTGCACACTATCCGCGAAAAATACCTGTTTCCTGGGGCTCGAGGGACATGCGATTCACCCGGCCCGGGATCATGTCTGTCTTGCCGCCGGGCGTGGGAATCCACAACGAATGGATGCCTCTGGCGGCTTGTAATTCAAGCTCGGTGCGCTGCCCCACAGGCAGCCGAATCTCATTAGCGCTGATGATTGGCGCGGTATTGCCGGGAGGAAAATACTCGACTCGCCACCACCATTCCTCTGCTTTAACCCTTATGCGCAAGCTGTCTCCAACTACGCGCTGATCTGGAATGATGCCTAGCCCATACCAGCAATGGTACTAACACTGCGAGCGGCAGGACAATACCACCTCCAATAACGATACCTTCCGCTATGCCTCTTCGAAGCTTACCTGGACGAATCATGGTCACGAACAGGTACAGGCCCATCATGCCAATCCAAAGAACGAAGGCGCCAGCCAAAATGATCCAGAAAAGCTGGCTAATCTAACTCGTCATCGGTTCCCGCGGTATCCAGGATGAACTGTCTGCCTGAGCAAGACTGGAGAACAAGAAGTAGATAGAGGGCAACTTGACGATCCACCGCCGGATATCGGCGGCTGCCAGTCCGAGTAGCAACCTTACTTCTTAGGAGACCGATCACTATTTCAGCTCTGAGCGTAATGCGGCCTAGAACTGGTGTAATGCTCAATACGGGTCAAAATAAAGCGCCAGTGCTCTTCTACACACGAAACGACCCCCTTTGTTTTTGCGTTGATGTTGTGTCTTGGTCTCCACGACAGGGAAAAGCCAGAATTCTTAACCAAACAAAAGATCGCGTAGTCGGCAGTCTTTCTGCGAAGTAAAGCTCCAGCGTACTGCGCTCTAGTCCAAATCTTCTTTATATGAAAATCAAGCGCTCCGCTAGCACAGAATCGTTTACAGCGTTTCATCGAATACAATGGTTGGCTGTGGAGCGATAGTTAGTCTACAGGTACTCACTACTGATTTAATAGGGCGTCCCGGTTTTGGCGTGCGACAGCTAATTCAGGATCTAACCGGATAGCCTCTTCGTACGCGACTAGTGCCTCTTCATTACGCTCAAGCTTCTCAAGTATGATTCCGCGATTCAGCTGTGCAGTGGCGTCTTTAGGACTTAACCGGATGGCCTCTTCATAGGCAGCAATCGCTTCTTCAAAACGCATAGTCGCTTCAAGCGCAATTCCGACATTGTTGTGTGCAGCGGCATCCCCAGGATTTAACCGGATCGCCTCGTTGTAGGCAGCAATTGCTTCGTCAAAGCGTTGCAGGTCGGAAAGCGCTATTCCCCGATTATATTGTGCCTCCGCATAATCAGGATTTAACCGAAGCGCTTCCGCGTAAGCAGCAATCGCACGTTCATTGCGCTGAAGCTCTCTGAAGGCTAATCCAAGATTGAAATGTGCATCGGCATGATCAGGATGTATTCGGATCGCCTCTTGGTAGGCGGAAACGGCTGCCTCGTAATCCTGAGAAGCTGCGAGCGCGTTTCCGCGACTGAAATGAGCGTCGGCATCATCAGGCGCGATGCGGATGACTTCGTCGAAAGCGTCAACCGCCGCTTCATTTCGTTCAAGACCTGCAAGTACAATGCCTCGATTGTAGTGTAAATCGGCATCCTCCGGATCTAAGCTGATCGCCTTGTCAAAGGTGGCAATTGCTTCTTCACTGCGCTGAAGATTTCTAAGGGTAATTCCGCGGTTGTAGTGTGCCTCGGGATAATCAGGGTTGATCCGGATTGCCTCGTCAAACGCGGCAAGTGCCTTTTCGTAGCGCTGAATACGTAAAAGCACGGTCCCAAGATTATTGTGTCCAATTGCGTAATCGGAATCTATACGAATCACCTCTTCGAAATCGACCATCGCCTCCTCATAGCGCTGCAGATCGAGCAAGGCATTGCCGCGATAGAGGAGTGCTTCCAGGTCATCAGGGTTTTCCCGAATGGCTTCGCTATAAGTGTCAATCGCCTCTTCGTGGCGATTACTGTCGGCGGAGCCGGCTCCGCCAAATTTCTGAGCTATTGCGTCGTCATTATCTAACTGTACCTGTTTATATTTAGCTTTTACCCGCCCTGATGTGCTTGGTCTGTTGAAATAGCTATATGTGGTAGATGCATCTGAACCTTCCTTTGCTACGCCCCGGAGCTTCGAATAAATTTGCGCTCTTGGGTCGCACTGGTTGCTGATAACGCATTCACCGCCAGGATTCACGGCCGCTGCATGTACGAGATTACCGAAGCTACCAAGGACAACTAACGTCGAAAGTACGGAGGCAATCCAATTCCGAAACTTTTGCAAAGACCATCGCTCCCATAATTTAAGCCGCTGAAATATAACCCGATGAAGACAACTTGCTGATCCGCTGGATTTGGAATGATCATGATGGTATTTCTGTAGTTTAGCCATAGTTCTGTCTCCGGTGACAGAGCCCCTGTTTAATTCAGACGGAACATTCACCGTGGCGCCCTCTGCAGCTCATATCACTGTAAGTGCTATTGATGGACAATCGACACTCGTATCAACTAAAGCCTTTTCAAACAAGCAAACTTTAAGTTAGACACGACGCATAAATTAAACACAAGACCCCAGTTAATGAGCTTCATAAACTGTCAATGTAGATCTTTCAGGTTATACTAACTTAGGCCGGTTGCACTTGGTTCCCACCAAATAGTTCAGATCGACGGTTCCACCCCCATTATCGACTTCGATTTGGAAAGGACTGACATATCAGCTCATCTTCAATGCGACCTAGACAAGCTCTCAGGGAAATTCAATCAAAGTTCGCGGAACACACTCGGGTTCATCTCGCCAACGGACAAAGTCAATGAAGTTTTGTAATAACCGGTTGAATCC
>JGI12109J20283_10030271_pt1 | contig 25000 bp, 20 predicted proteins | sample ElkSlonscriptome_12_FD_20283 | JGI IMG/M metagenome (IMG submission 20283)
GTCGACGGTCTGGGGGCGTTTTGGGGAGGCATCCTTGAGCATTACGAGTAGAAATCACCTTGAACATTGCTGGTCTGACGTTGCCACATTGCATCGCTGTCGCTGACCCAGACTCTGGCTAACTCAACCAGGTTCGACGCGCCACGTCTTTGCCGTGGCGGATCGAGTTCGCCATGTATCGACTTCCGTCGACTAGACATCACGCCACCCTCGTCGCCACCGGATCGGTCGGCGTCAGTTCGATGATCTTCTTCACGACATCATCCGGATCGATCCGATCCGCCTCGGCTTCGAAGTTCAGCAGCACGCGGTGTCGCAGCGCGAGCAAGGCGGTCTCGCGGATGTCGGCGTAGCTCACGTGGTAGCGGCCGTCGATCAACGCCCGCACCTTGCCGCCCAGCAGCAGCGCCTGGGCCGCGCGGGGGCTCGCGCCGCATCGGACGTACCGAGCCACCGGCCCCTGCTCTCCGCCCGCGGCGTACTGCCCGCCCGGGTGCGTCGCCAGCACGAGCCGTGCGGCGTACTCCTTCACGTGCGGTGCGACGATCGCGCCGCGGACGAGTTGCTGCACCTCGATGATGCTCGGGCCGTCCATCACCGGTTCGACCTTGGGCGTCTGGGCGCCGGTCGTGCGGTCGAGGATGGTCATCAGGTCCTTGAGCTGGCTGTAGCCGACCGTGACCTTGAAGATGAATCGGTCGAGCTGGGCCTCGGGCAGCGGATAGGTGCCCTCCTGCTCGATGGGGTTCTGCGTGGCGAGCACGATGAACGGCTTTTCGAGTGCGTGCGTCACGCCGCCAACGGTGACGCTGCGTTCCTGCATGGCCTCGAGCAGGGCGCTCTGCGTCTTGGGCGTAGCGCGGTTGATCTCGTCGGCCAGCACGATCTGGGCGAAGATCGGGCCCTGCTGGAACGCGAAGTCGCGCCGGCCGGTGTCCGGATCTTCGCTCACAATGGTCGTGCCCACCACGTCGGCGGGCATCAGATCGGGCGTGAACTGGATGCGGCTGAAGTGCAGGTGCAACGCCTCGCTGAGCGAACGCACCAGCAGCGTCTTGCCGAGTCCCGGCACGCCCTCGAGCAGTACGTTGCCGCCGGCGAACAGCGAGATGAGCACCGCGTCGACGACGTCGGTGTGGCCCACGACCGCCTTACCGACCTCCTCGCGCAAGCGGCGAAACTGCTCGCCGAAGCGCTGGCAGGCTTCCTTCACGGCTTCGGGGGTCTGCATGTCTTCCTGTGCTGCCATCATCGATGCTCCCTGCGGCGGCGTACCCGCCTATCGATCCTCGAACTCGTCGCGTGTGCGCTGCTTGGCCTTGAGCAGCCGCGACATGCCCTGCTCGTCGTCCGGATTCGTCTGCTTTGGTTCGCTGGGCTTGTTGGCCGGAGCAGGCGGGCCGTTGCCCGAGCCCTCGACCACGCTGCCGCGCTGTCCCCTGAGTGCTTCGTCGCTGATCTCGAATCGCGCCTTGGCGTTCGCCCGCTGCTCCTGCGCCCGCATGGCAGCCCGGACCTTCTCGCTTGGGCCATCATCGGGTCGCAGCAAGCGTTCCTTGGCCTTGGTCCGAGCGGCCCGCAGCGCGTCGATCTGCTGCGACTGGGTTTCCTGCTTGCCGCTGAGCGACTTCTGCACGAACCGGCCGATCCCGCGTACGTCGATACGAACACGGCGGACGCCCACGTCGAGCAGGAACAGCCCGATGGCCACCATGGCCGTCGGCAGCCAGATGCTCGTGAGCGCGACGGGCATTTCCAGGCCGTCTCGGCGCCAGGGGTTGTTTGCTTCCTCGGCCGTGTCGATCGAAAGCACACGACCGCCGGTGAGCTCGGCCACGCGACGCAGAAGCGCTTCGTTCGTGCGCGTCGCACGAAACTCGTCGGCGAACGGCCGATCGATGGCGGCCATGGTCGTTCCACGCAGTCGCTGCCCGTCAGCGCCCGGCGCATCGTAGTTGAGGCTGAGCAAGTAAGAGCCCGACTGCGCCGTTTCGTACACGCCCTCGTAGATACCAGGCCCGGTCTGTTGCAGCGCGATGTCGGCGCCAGAGCCATCGGGGGCGGCCAACCTGCCGGAGAACGTCGCAAAATTCAGCCGCTGACCGCTCGGGTCGATCGCCTCGACGACGATGCGAGTGCGGTCGCCCTCACGCGTGGTTACGACGCGGACGTTCGCGTCGCCGCTGGCGCGCATGGTCCAGCGAACGTGCTGCTCCCAGAACTGCTTGTAGTCGCCCCAGGCCAGCCACATCGGGTTCCACCGGCTGAGTGCATCGCTCGTGTAGGTCACGACACGACCGAGCCCGTGCTGCCACTGGGCCATCACCGGGTCGTTCTCCTGCCCGCGCATGGTCACGACGCTCATGCCCTCACGATCTCCCGCGACGACGTATCCGTTGATCGGCGGCACGCCGCGGATGCCACGGGATGCCTCGGTTAGGCCCGGTGTGAACGCTGGAACGAAGGGCGTGCCCTCCCACACCAGCGGACGGCTGATGGTCTGCGCCTCACGGATGAAGATCTCGGGGAGCTGCGCCTTGCTGTTGGCGATCGTGACCGGGTAGTAGCGGCCGCGGGTGGCCGCGGCGATCTCCTGCATCAGCGCGTCGTTGCTGAAGTCGCCGATCGTGACCGTTGAGATCGAGATGTTCGTCTGCAACGCCCGGCGGATGATCGTCTGGAACTCGCGCCCGGATCCCATGGTTTGGCCATCACTGAGCACGATGATGTGCTTGACGGCTGCGGGTGCATCCTGGAGCTGCTCGAGCGCCATGACAAGGCCCGGCGCCATGTTCGTGCCGCCGCCGATCTGCATGCGCCGGATGGCCGCCGCAAAGCCGCCACGATCGCTGACTTCGGCCAGCGGCACGACAAGTCCTGCATTGGAATCGAACCGGATCACGGTGGCCAGATCGCGTGACGAGAGCGTATTGATGCCCGCCATCGCGCCCTCTTTGGCGATATCCAGTTGGCTCTGACCCAGGCCGCCCACCGATCCGCCCATCGAACCCGAGGTATCGATCACGATTGCGATCGCCCCGCGCGGGAGTTGGCGTTTCTGCGGCGGATCGAGGCGGATGGGCAGCGCGTCCTCGAGCGGACTGTTGATCCAGCCGCCCGCGCCGAAGCTGTTCGGCCCGCCCAACATGACCAGGCCGCCGCCGACGTCGTGGACGTACTGACGGAGCTGGTCCATGCCAAGGCGGCTGAAGTTCGCCGCCGGTTGGTTCATGAGCACGATCGCGTCATACGCGCCAAGGCCCACGAGCGAATCGGGCACGGCCGCCGCCGGCCGGGCTTCAACGATGATGCCCGCCTCTCGCAGTGCTTGCACGAACGGTTGGGCCGTCGGCGAATCCTCCACGAGTGCGAGCACCTTGCCCTCGCCGGCCACGAAGGTCGTTGCCAGCGCGCGGTTGTTCTCGAGAATGGTGTCGCCCGTGCTCGCCGATTCGGGCTCGAACACCGCCTCGAACCGCAAGACCTCGGTCGATGGCACGCGGATGGGCACGACGAACGTGTTCAGGCCCGCGTCGAGCGAGACCGCCACGCCCGGGCCGGCACCCTGGGGATCGATGTTGATCGCCGAACCGTTCGCGGTGATGGTCAGCGTGCCATTCGCCGGCGCGTTTGCACGCAGCGATACGCGGAGGTTTGCATTCTCGCCCAGCCGAGCCGTCGCGGGCGCGAGCAACTGCTCGACGATGACCTCCTGGTCATAGTCGTACCGCAGTGGCAGCACGTCGATGGGGACGCCCTGCGCACGCGCCGAGCGAGCCTCGGCCAGCAGGTCCCCTGCGGTCTCGTTTCCGTCGCTGAGCAGCACGACTCTGTACGCCGCATCGGTCGGGCGTACCGCCAAGGCCAGCCGCAGCGCTTCGGCGAGGTTCGTCTGATCCGTGCGACCAGTGAATGCACGATCGCCCTCGGGCGAGAGCACGCGCGGCAGGCTCTCGATGATCGCCTCGCCTGCAGTTGCGATCACGCCGATGCGGTCGCTGGCCTTCTTTCCGTTGTCGGTCACTTCGCGGATGTACTGCCTCGCGCTGCGCTGCACGGTCGTGGGCACGCTGCGACTGAGGTCCACGACAGTGGTGACCGCGACGTCCTCGGCGGTGTCTCTCATCGATGGACGGGCCAGCGCTGCGACAAAGAGCACAAGCACCAAGATGCGGACCACAAGCGCCACTCGACGACTGGCGGTGGCCATGCCCGAGAGGCTCTTGCGTCCGATCAGGATCGTCAGCGGAACAAGGACTGCCAGGAGCCAAAACCACGCCGGCTGGTCGAACGCGACGGGGCCGAGCGTCAAGGCGAGTATGGGGGGCATCACCACGGGATACCCCCAGCCTCGTCAGCCGATCGCCGCATCAGAAGCAGAGAGAGAACCGGGGACATGGCGAGTTGGCGTGGCTCCATTTCCGAACGGACAACTCACGAACGTGATGCACATGCTACCGGTATGTGATGGTTCGGGTTCCCAGTCTGAGCGATACGAGCGCGAATTGTGCAAACAGAAACCGAATCGTACGTTCACTCCACGTTCTCTTTATCCACATACGGTGGTAACGCCGGTGTTCGGGTTTGCATAGTGGCCAGAACAGGGGAAGGAACACGCGTGATTCCATCTCGTGGTTTTGTGAGAGGTGTTTTCGCCTCGTCAATGTCGTAAACGAAGAGGAGTCGAGGTATGAAGAAGATTGCTGCGCTGTCGTTGCTCGCAATTCCGGCCCTGGCCGCCGCCCAGTCGTTGAACCTGGAGTACACCGTTGAGGACATCGGTGGCGGTCAGTTTGAGTACGAGTTCTTCCTGTCCACCGACGACGGCTGGGCCTCGGGCATGGGCTGGCGCTGGTTCATCTGGGGCGATGAGCCCGGAACAGGTCTCGGAGGCACTGGCATAAGCCCATTGACCGATTGGGTCGGCGATCTCGGTTCGCTACCCGTCGGCCCCTGGACAGAGTACACGGTTTCCGGCGGCGGTCACAATGGCCCCACGTTCGGCGGTGTGCTCGAATACTGGGTGCCGGTGACGGGAGACGAAGTCTTGACCTGGAAGGGCACCTCGACGGCCGACCTCGAGCAGGGTGAGATGCTCTTCAGCACGCTCGCGGGCACCATTGGTGGCGCTGTCGCCGCAGACTTCGACGTTGCCACTCGCCTCGGAGACGAGTGCCGCGCCGATATCGATGGCGACGGCGAACTGACGCTGTTCGACTTCCTGGGCTTCCAGAACCTGTTTGACGCAGGCGACTTGACCGCCGACTTCGATGGCGACGGCGAGTTGACGCTGTTTGACTTCCTGGCCTTCCAGAACGAGTTCGACGCCGGTTGCGAGTGAACCGCATCGGTATACAAGGCCGCTGCTGACCCGGCCTGATATATTCCGATAACCATGAATTCTCTTTCGGCCGTCTCCTTCACGGGGGCGGCCGATTGTTTTTGATTGAAGCCCGCATTGGCAATGTCCGAAGTTCACATCAGTTGCATTCAGACCCTAGCCAGGAGGCGATATGGACCCCGCCCTCATCACGCCGTTCATCAAGAGCGTTCAGAACGTATTCGCGACCATGCTCCAGATGCCAGTCGAAGTCAAGGACCCGCAGATCAAGCAGGCCACGTCGACGACCTACGACGTCTCTGCGATCATCGGCATGAGCGGTGATTGCGTGGGCTCGGTCGTCCTCAGCTTCGAGGAAGAGTCGGCCCTGCGAATCGTCGCGTTGTTTACCGGTATCGAAGTGACGGTCGATTCTCCCGACTTTGCTGATGCGGTCGGTGAGCTGGTCAACATGATCAGTGGGGGGGCCAAGGCGATGTTCGAAGGTCGAAAGGCCTCGATCTCGACCCCGAGCGTGGTGCTTGGCTCGAGCCACGTCGTGAGCTCGCAGAAGGACGTCCCCACAATCGTGCTGCCGTGCGTCTCGGATTGCGGACGCTTCGCCATCGAAATCGCCATCCAAGATCAGGTCGAATCGTCCGGCTCGGGCAACCAGTCCGCCGCGGCGAGCGCCTAAGCGCTGTTCTAGAGGAGCGTTCCCATGAAGATCCTACTCGTTGACGATTCCAAGACCATGCGCAACATCCAGAAGTCGGTGCTCAGCCAGCTTGGCTACACCGAGCTCGAAGAGGCCTGCGACGGCCAGGATGCGCTGAGCAAGGTCAAGGCCTTCGGGCCCGACCTGCTCTTGGTCGACTGGAACATGCCCAACATGGACGGTCTGAGCTTCGTCAAGGCCTATCGACAGGACGACAAGACCACGCCCATCATCATGGTCACCACCGAGGCTGAGAAGAGCCGTGTCATCGAGGCGATCAAGGCTGGCGTGAACAACTACGTCGTCAAGCCCTTCACGCCCGATCTCTTAAGCCAGCGGATCCAAGAAACGCTGGAGAAGTGCGCGGCCGCCTGATCCAGGAAGTTCTCGCTGTGGCGGCAAAGCAATGCGTACGGACGAACTCGAAAAACTTACGCGAGTCTCCGTTAGTGCCGATAGGCTCACGGCCTCGCTGACCGTCCAGCCCGGCGTCGACCCTTCAGACCTGACCGCCGAATCGGTGGGAGCCATTCTCGAAGGGCGAGGCGTTCGCACCTCGACGGAGCTTCACGCCCGTGTCGAGGAACTCGTCGCAAAGCTTCAAGAGAACCCCGACGACGAAGCCGAGATCGTGGTCACGCGCGGTGTCCCTCCGAAGCACGGCGAGGATGGGCGTTTCGAACTCGATGCATCGCTCGTGCAAGAGGATCCAGGCGAGGGCGAAGGAGACCCGAGCGAAGCCGCGGATCACTACGCACGCTCGGCGTTCATCGTTGTCGATGAAGGCCAGAAGCTGGGCAAGCTGCTGCCGCACTCCGAGGCCGAGGACGGTCTCGACGTACGCGGCGAGGTCATCAAGGCCACCCCAGGTCGGCCTGCAAAGGTCAAGTTCGACGACTCGGTTCAAGTCAACGAAGATGGCACCGTCATTGCCCGGCAAAAGGGCCAGCTCGAAGCCGATGAAGAGAGCCTTCGTGTCGAGCCCATTCTGGTCATCTCGGAGTCGGTGGACTTCAGCACCGGCAACGTCGACTTCCCAGGTGACGTGCTCATCCAAAGGGGCGTATGCGATTGCTTCACGGTCGAGGCTGGCGGTAGCCTGGAGATCGTCGAGCTCGTGGAGGCCGCCAGCGTCAAAGCGGGCGGAAGCATCCTGCTGCGTCGCGGCATGGCTGGTCGTGGTAAGGGGGCGCTGCGCGCCGGTGGAGATCTCGAGGCAAAGTACCTCGACGGGGTGGACGTCACCGTGCTGAACGACCTGCGCGTGCAGCGCGAGTTGACGAATTGTTCTACCTATATTGGCCGCTGCATCCGCTCTTCGTCATGCAGCATTGTTGGTGGAAAGCTCGACATTAGATTTGGTGGACAGGTCCGCATGCTTGGCGGAGAAGCCGAGACCGAAACCATCGTTCGCCTTGGTGTCGATCCGCAGCTCGATCGCAATGCTCGTGAACTGGAGGAACTGCTGCCTTCGGCCCTCAATCGCATCACGCAGGTCAAGCAGGAGCTGGAACAGCTTAAGAAGTTGACCGTCAAGCTAACTGCAACGCAGGCCGAGTCAATGATGAGCCTTCAGTTCGAGATCACGACGGCCCAGTCTAGATTCCCGCAGATCAAGTCGGGCATTCAACGCATCGTTGAGGCCTACAAGAGGCTCAATCGAGCGACGCTCACGGTAGAGAAGAGCATCATGCCAGGCGTCACGATTGTCATCGGCAGCAAATCGGCGATAGTCCGAGAGCAGATCCGTGGCCCGATCATGATCGCCATGGATGACAGCGGATCCCTCGTGCTGAAGGACCCCACCAGCGGTTCGGTAAGCCCGATATCCGCCAGCGCCAAGCTCATGCCGGCCACCGATACGGTGGACATGGATGATCTGGCACGTTGGCTGGACAACCCGATGCTTCGAGAGCAGCCCAAGGCTGCATAGAGTGCTCTTGCAAACTCTGTTGCGTTAGTCCTGCTTGACATCCATTAATCTGGTAAGAGCATTCCTTTTGGACTGCAGCCTTCGACGTGTCGATCCTTATCAACACATAATTCGGCTTGCACCCTAGACGAATGCCGGTCTAATTTGATAGGGAGGTAATGCCATGGAACGGTGGCCCTACATGAGACCAGAACCACGCTCACCCGATCCCGACCAGAAGCGACGCACCGGGCGCATCTCGCCCGAGGGTGTCACGTGCGACCAGGGCAAGGTGCTCGATTTGTCTGGCGGCGGCGTGAAGATCAGCGGACGAGGTCCTCGACCAGGGCGCGAGGGAGACAGGGTCCATCTCAAGCTCGACTGGGGCCTGGGCGCCATGGTGTTCGATGGCGTCATAGCTCGCATAGAACGCCGTGCGCTGTTCGGCTGGGTTGCTGGTGTCAGGTTCGAGAACCTTACGCCGGCACACAAGCAAGCGCTCTCCAAGGTCTCGATGCTGGCCGCCAGCGGAGAGATCACCGAATGGTGCCGAGCCGGCTAGCAGATACGAGCTCTCGCGCGCACCCGCCCCAGGCCTGGCATGCTTCGAGCGCGGCCTGGCGAGTAATGCCCAGGTGCAACACCGCACGGACGCGCCCGTCGCCCTCGGACAGCACGCCAATGCCGCGTGAACCGAGGAATTCAACGAATCGATTGGCGGCATCGCACTGCGACTCGAGCGGCTCGTCGGGTCGCATTCGTGCAAACACAATGTTCGTCTCGACGACGTCGGGATCGAGCTGCATACCGGGCGAGGCCGCGACTGCTTCGGCCAGCATGCGGGCATGCGCATGGTCCTCGGCAAGCCGCTCGATATTGTGGTCGATCGCGAAGAGCGCGGCTTCGGCGATCACGCCGGCCTGTCGCATTGAGCCGCCGAGCATCTTGCGCCAACGCCGAGCGAGCCCGATGGTGTTCTTGTCGGCGGCAAGAGCCGATCCAACCGGGGCACCAAGGCCCTTCGAGAAGCACACGCTCGTGCTGTCGGCGTTGCGGACGATCCGAGAGATCTGCTGGCCTCTGGCGACCGCGGCATTCCAGAGCCGAGCGCCGTCGACGTGGAACCGCAGGCCAAGTGCCTTGGCTGTCGTGCCAATCTGATCGATGTCGTCCAGAGGCCAGACGTGCCCGCCACCCTTGTTGTGGGTGTTCTCAATCGCTACAAACCTGGTGGGCGGACAGTGCTGGTCCTCGAATCGGATCGCCCGGCGAAGAGTCGCAGGCGAGAACGTGCCTCGCTCGCCGGGCACGAGACGAATCGAGCACCCCGCGATGGTGGCGTAGCCCCCGGTTTCCCAGTGGAAGATGTGGGCCTGATCGTGCGCCACGATCTCATCTCCCGGATTGGTCTGCGTCTTGATCGCCAGCAGGTTGGCCATCGTGCCGCTGGGCACGAAGATCGCCGCGTCCTTGCCCAGCATCTCGGCCACGCGCGCTTCGAGCCGCCTGACGGTCGGGTCGCCCTCTTGCACGTCGTCGCCGACCTCGGCCTGAGCCATCGCGTCACGCATCGCCTTGCTTGGCTTGGTCACCGTGTCACTGCGAAGGTCGATTCGTGGCGGGGCATGGTGTGCCATCGGCTGTTCTCCGGTATCAGACGCTACGCGCCGTCTCGAGTCGGTGGCGCGGTTTCGAGCGGTTCTTCACGGATGCGATCGCGGATTTTCGGGTCGCCGGCGAGCACGAAGAACGCCGCCGTCCCGCATGCGGCAATGAAGAAGCACAGCGTGTACGTCCATGCACCGGGGTTGTACGCGAAGCCTGAACTGGCGGCGATCGTGTAGATCGACACGCCGAGCATGGGCGCGAGCGCCCCGCGGACGCCTGTGAGTGTCACGTGCACGCCCATGTACTGCGATTCTCGACCTGGTGGCGCGAAGTCGAGGTGGCCGAGATTCCACGCCAGCACGCCGCCCGCGAAGGCGATGCCCTTGGCCACCGCCGCGATCGCGATCAACCAGAGCTGGTCCCACCATACTCCCGCAACCATGAGCGAGAGGTTCACCAGGAATACCCAGCTGTGAATCGTGCGAAAACGCACGATGTGCGTGTGGTCCAGCAGCTTGGCCCACAGGGGAATGAAGACCGGCATGAGCCCGAGCGGGATGGAGCTGGCGATAACGATGCCGGCCAGATAGCCGACCTCGAACTGTTCTCGAAGCACCAGTACGAGAGGCGCCATGGCCATCATGTTGCCCATGCCCAGCAGGAATTGCGCCGCCATGAATCGTGCAAAGGGCCGATCCTCGCGAAGCGTGCGCACCACAGACCAGGGGTTCAAGGACACCGTCCGGGCCACGTCGCCCGTGCGCTCGCCGGCCAACAGGGCGGCCTCGTGGCGAACACGGATCTTCGAGTAGTGCCAGATACCGATGCCTGCCAGCACCGCGCCAACCGGCAGCATGATGCGAAACGCACGCTCGTCGGCGTCCATGGCCTGACCAAGCCCCAGCCCCAGCAGCGACAGTGAGAGCACCTGGATCGTCGCGAACTTGCCGGTGATCTGGGCCCGAACGTCTCGGCGATAGTTGTACCGCCACACCGTCGAGCGAATCGTCACCAGCCCCGCCCAGGCCATGCGCCCCAGCACCACGGCCAGCGTCGTGAGCACAAGCCCTGCGGCCGATATGGGGCTGGCGGCAATGATGACCACCATCACCAGCAAGGCCAGTTGCAGCCCGTTCATGAACGGGATCTTGCGGACGCCGTGGCTCAGCTTCACCCACACGAAGCTGGTGATGTTGGCCATCGCCGGAGCCGCCGCCAGCACGCCCACGGCCAGGTTGAGCCAGATGGCCGGCACACGTCCCTCGTACGCGACGCGGACCAGCACGCTGACGATGGCCCCCTCGGTGGCCGCCAGTGCGAAGGGCATGAAGATGGCCGCCAGAGCCTCGCGCCGGTAGTTGGCTCGGGACATCGGCGGGACCGACTCTGGCAAGAAGCTCCAGATGACACGCGCCGCCATCGAGCGCGAGGCTCGCCTGGGCGTCGCGCCGGCCGGGTTCGATGGCGGGAGATTCACCAGACATCGTTCCCCAAAGCTCGCCCAAGGCAAGCCCATGGGGTCCACCCCGCATGCTCGAATTCATTCGGGCCCACCCGGACGCGTGAACTACAATCGCCCTTGCCTGCCCGGCGACCGGGCGACGCACGAAAAAACCCATGCGACGGCCCGGCCGGCCGAGGACCAGACCCAGCCCATGGACCCAGCATCTCCAGAGATCCGCAACTTCTCGATCATCGCCCACATCGACCACGGCAAGAGCACCCTGGCCGACCGGCTGCTGCAGGCCACCAACGCCGTCAGCGATCGCGAGGCCCGAGAACAAACGCTCGACAACATGGACCTGGAGCGAGAGCGGGGCATCACCATCAAGGCCTCGGCCGTCACCGTCATGCATCAGCACGACGGCAAGGCCTACATGCTCAACTTCATCGATACGCCCGGCCACGTCGACTTTGGCTACGAGGTCAGCCGAGCACTCAAGGCCTGTGAAGGCGCCATCCTGGTCGTCGATGCCAGCCAGGGCGTCGAAGCGCAAACGATCGTCAACGCGTACCTCGCCGTGGCGCAGGACCTCGAGATTGTGCCGGTGCTCAACAAGATCGACCTGCCGGGCGCACGGCCCGACGAGATCGCGATGGAGGTCGAGCAGGCCTTGGGCTTTCCGGCCGAGGACTGCCTGCGCGTGAGCGCCAAGAGCGGCATCGGCATCCCCGAACTGCTCGATGCCATCTGCGAACGCTTGCCCCCACCCCGCGAGAGCCGGATGAAGCAGACGCGGGCACTGATCTTCGATGCCGTGTACGACGACTACCGCGGCGTGATCGTCTACATCCGTCTCTTGGATGGTCAGTTGAAGGTCGGCGACAAGATCCGCATGATGGGCCTGGGCCGCACGTTCGCGGTGACGGAATTAGGCAAGTACACGCCCAAGCCCACGAAGGTCAAGCAGCTCAGCGCGGGCGAGACCGGCTACCTCATCGCCGCCATCAAGACCCTGGGCGACGTACGCGTGGGCGACACCATCACGCTGGATCTGGACCCCGCGGCCGAGCCGTTGGAGGGCTACGAGCCGCCGCGGCAGATGGTCTTCTGCGACTTCTACCCGGCCACGAGCGACAAGAAGGGCAACGACTTCGAGAGCCTCCGCGAGGCGATCGAAAAACTCAGTCTCAACGACGCGGCCTTCACCTTCCAGCCCGTGCACAGCGAGGCCCTGGGCTTCGGCTACCGCTGCGGATTCCTTGGCCTCTTGCACATGGACATCATCCAAGAGCGGCTGGAGCGCGAGGGCGGCGTCGAGGTCGTGCAGACCGCGCCCACCGTGTCCTACAAGGTTGACATTCGCACCAAGGGCGGCGAGCGCGAGGAGATCGAGGTGCACAACCCCGCCGACCTGCCCGACCCCTCGATGATCCTGGCCATCAAAGAGCCGATCTGCAAGATCGATATCATGACGCCCAAGGAATTCATCGGCGACATCATGACTTTGTGCCTCGGCCGCCGAGGCATCTACAAGAACCAGCAGTTCATCAGCGACACGCGCGAGCTGCTCACCTTCGAAGTCCCCCTCGCCGAGATCATCTACGACTTCTACGACAAGCTCAAGAGCATGACCAGCGGCTACGCGACGATGGACTACGAGATCGACCGCTACCAGCAGGACAGCCTCGTGAAGGTCGACATTCTCATCAACGGCGATCCGGTCGAGGCGCTCGCGCTCATCGCCCACAAGGAGCGCAGCGAGCAGCGCGGCCGCCAGCTCCTCGTCAAGCTCCGCAAGCAGATCCCACGACACCAGTTCGAGATTCCCCTCCAGGCCGCCATCGGCGGCAAGATCATCGCCCGCGAGACGATCAAGGGCTTCCGCAAGGACGTGACTGCCAAGTGCTACGGCGGCGACGTCAGCCGAAAGCGCAAGCTGCTCGAGGCCCAGAAGAAGGGCAAGGAGCGCATGAAGAGCGTCGGCAGCGTGAGCATTCCGCAGACGGCGTTTATGGCGGTGTTGGATACGAGTGAGGATTGAGCGCAGTCTCTTTGAAGTGAGTTTATATTTGCCCTCCCTCCTCGAAACCATCCTCTACACCCCCGACCCCATCGCCACCGCCCGCTTCTACGCGGACGTCATCGGCCTGAGCCTCCTTGAAGAGCCCAGCGAGCGGATGGCGGCGTTGCGCGTGAGCGAGGGATCGGTGCTGCTACTTTTCGAGCCCAAGTGGTCGGGCCGGCCGGGGCGGGACGTACCCAGCCACGGGGCGACCGGGCCGGGGCATGTCGCGTTCAGAGTTGATGACCTCGACGCGTGGCCCGCGCGGTTGGCCGAGCACGGGGTCGAGATCGAGCAGCGGGTCACCTGGCCAACGGGGTTCTTCCGAGAGGGCCGATCCATCTACTTCCGAGACCCCGCCGGCAATTCGGTGGAACTGCTCGATGCGGATATCTGGCCCGAGTGAGCCGACTGGCTCAAGGCAACCTTGCGAACCCAAAGCCCGAACACCCCTCCGACTACACTGCGCCGTACTCGCAGTTTCTGGAGCGGCCATCGAGCGTGCACGACGACGAACCCCAACTCATCGAGCGAGCCAAAGCCGGCGATGGGGCGGCGGCGGCCGAGATCGTCGAGCGGTACCAGCGACGGATCTACACGCTGTGCGTCCGTGTGCTGGGCGATGCCGACGCCGCCGAGGAACTGACCCAGGAGACGCTGATCAAGGCGTTGACCGGTCTGGAGCGCTTCGACGGCCGGGCCAGCCTGTCGACGTGGCTGCACCGCATCGCGACCAACGCGTGCTACACACGCTTGCGTTCGGATCGTGTCAGGTCTCGCAATCGCGTCTCCTGGCCCGAAAGCAGGGAACCCGAGGCCCTCAGCGGCGTCCAACAGGGCGAGGATTCGTTGGATGCCAGTCAGCGTCGCCGCCAAGTCGCGGTCGCGCTGGACCGGATCAATGCCGAACACCGCATCGTGCTGGTGCTCCGCGATGTGCAAGGGCTTGAGTACGAACAGGTGGCTGAAGTGTTGGGCGTGCCCGTGGGAACCATCAAGAGCCGCCTTTTTCGCGCTCGGGCCGCACTGCGCAAGGCGGTCGAGCAGCAGACGCCCGCATCGCGGGTCGAGGGAGACCGTAGTTGACCGGCCAGCCGTTCGATGCCAACGCCTTACCTCATGGGCTGAGTGAAGCCGACCTGCTCGAGTGGGTCGAGGCCGACACTCGTGCACGGCGTTCGGCGGCCCCGGGCTCGGCCGTCGATCGCGTTGGTCTGGCGCTCGAGTCCGATCCCCAGCTCAAGAGAATGCTCGAGGCCATGCGCATCGATCGCGCGGCGCTGGGCTCGATGGAGACGCCCGCCCCCCCGGCCTCGCTCGCGCAAGCCGTGCTCGAGGAACACGAGCGCCAAGCGCTTCTGGCGCTCTCGGATATCGCAACGCTTGGACCGCGCGCTGCACAGCATCGGGCCGACGACGATGAGCCCTTCGCATGGTCGGCCATGCCCGGTTGGTTCAAGCCCGCCCTGGCCGTCGCGGCCGCAGCAGCTCTGGCGTTCGGTGCTTGGCAGCTCGTGCCCGTGCTGCTACCGAACCCGCGCTCTACCGGGCCAGCAGCGACTCCCGATTCGATGGTGGCCCAGGGCGATGATGTTCCCGAGCCGATGCCGAAGATCGTGGTGGATCCGATCAACGAAGCACCGGCTCTCGTTACTGAAGCACCCCCGCCGATGATGCAAACACCCAAGATATTGCGTGCCGATGCGGGAGAGCTGCTGGTTGCAAGGCTCGACATGCCTTATGAGTTCGCATTGGAGATGGCCGAGGCGGGCCGCTTGATGGTCGTCGTGGCGGTCGACGAGTTGGGCCCCGTCGAGGACGCGGTGGTCTCGATCTCGAGGCGGCCCGTCGAGGCGTCTTGGCGTCTGGACGAGCCACCGATTGAATTGATCGCGGCTCTTTCCGAGCCGACCCTGCGCCGATCTGGCGTTCTTGATCGTGGGCGAGACGGCCCGCGCATCGCCGAGGGCGATGGACCGCTAGGGCGGCTTGAGATGATCATGGCTGCCACCCCCTCGGTCTATGTCGCCCGCGTTTCGTCCTCGGCAGAAGCTCTCCTTTCACTGCTTGAGGCCATGGATCGATTGGGCAGCGAGTCGCGTGTTGTCGTGACGACAAATCCCTTGCCCTCGGCGGGCGCGGTGTCGGCACCCATCTCCGAGGACGTGGTGTTGTGGTGGGAGCGGGATCCCGCGTCGTGGCAGCCTTGGGCTGCCGTGCCGATTCGGTTCGTCGAGACCCAGTAGTCGATTTCTGCGGCAATCGAGGAGCTAGAGGTAGGCCGACGGCTTGCGCGGCCAGCGATTGCGTTTCATCATCTCGGCGATCTCTGGATCGGCCAGGTACATCTGCACGGCTTCATCGGGAAGGGATCGCTGCCGCTCGCTCGGCGCGGCCGACGGCTTGCGTTGCTCGAGCTCCTTTGACGAACCGTGATAGTGACCCTTGGTGTAGTCGACGGCGCTCTTGATCATGCCGCGCTCGGCCGAGATGTTCCACGCCTCGAAGAGCCTCTCGAAAAAACGCGAGGGCTTGGCACGGAACTCTTCAAACGTCAACGGCACCTTCGACGCGTTCCAGTTCCGCGCGAACATCTTGTAGTGATCAAGCTCGTAGTTCGGGCGAAGGCTGTCGGTCCAGCCCCGGGCGTACAGGCTGTTGAGCCTCGTAAGCGGGTTTCGTGCGAGCCACGCGGCCTTGTGCTCTGGAAAGGCCCGGGCAAACTGCGTGGGTGGGGGACGAAGGTGGGGGTGTTTCACGACGAGCGTGTCGTGCTCGCCGGCGATCTCGCGCAAGACGCGATGGGCCAACTCGATCGTCGTTGGGTTCTCCAGCATGCACTGGCCCGCCAGGTGGGCCTTGACGAGCTCGGCCTGGCTGGGCGGGTAGTTGTACGGCTCTACCGTGCGATCCCATGGCCCCAGTGGCTCATCGGCGACCGGGCAGCCCAGCGCGTGCGCAGCCGCATACGCCGTGACGGACGAGCCGCTGCGCGGAAGCGAGAAGATCCAGAAGACACGCATAGCCCGATGTTGTAGGCGTGCCAGGCGAGGTCTGCCTGGTGCTATCGGCGTTCGATGCTTTCGCGCAGCATTGCGTCGGCCACCGCTCGATCCACCGCGTTGTCGATATCGATGACCTCTCCAGGACCGGTCGTGATGCCTCGGTGATCGGTGCCCAGAAACGCGTGCGGATTTCCTGGCTCGCTCGCCGCCGCGTCAAGGCACGATCGACGAACGACGATCACGCCCCCATCGGGCACGAAGGCCGGCTCGAGATTCTGCCGACGGTACACACCGCCGAAGAGTTGCTCACCCTCCCACGGACGCACGACGCCATCTGGGGCCACGCGCGTGGTCCAAGTCGGGTGGTGCTTCCCGACGTCGGCGTAGCTCTGCACGCTGTCGCAGTTGCTCGATAGAAACAACGCGAGTGCACGGTCGATCAGGTTCGCAGGCCGCACGGGCACGTTGGCATACAACAACACGATGGCGGACTGGGTCGGAATATCGCCGCTGCGATCGGCTTGCACGAGCGCGGATCGTGCCGCTGCATCTATCCGAGCCGTAGGGGTCGCATCCTCGGCATCGCGGGGCCAGAACTCGACGTTGGCGTCCGAGGCGATCTTCGCCACGGTCTGGTCATCCGTCGATACCCCGATGCGGGAGACGTGACCGCATGCCCTGGCGTGGTCGATCGTCCACGACACGCACGGACGACCAGCGACCGGAAGGTGGTTCTTCATCGGCAGGCCGCGGCTTCCGGCACGCGCGAGAATCACGGCGATCGCGGGGACGTGTGTAGACATTGGCTCAGGCGAGCGAGACCGACGAGCCCACGCTCTTGGCCTCGGTCTGTCGATCCTCCCTGTTCAGGCGACGCAGCGCCGCCCCGGGTAGTGGCAATGCCGCCAGTCGATCATCGGACGCGTTTGGGTCGGGCTGGACCAATGCGCACCCATGGGTCATGATGGCCTGGTCGTACTGCTCAAGCATGATCGGCAGCATCGATTCGTTGCGGTGCAGCCTTGGCACTATCCAGGGCGTGCACATGCCTCGATCCGTCGATTCGGGGAACGCTTCGAGCGAGGGTGGGAAGCTGGGATCGACAACGTCAACGCTAATGATGTCAACCTCGCTCTGCAAGAGGCGTTCGATCTCTTCATCCCCCCATGCGAGCGGCGTTCGCACATGCACGCACGCGGCGCCGAGCTTGTGCAGATTCCGTGCGAGGTCGGCGGCAAACTCAGTGAAGCCACACGCCTCGCAGTCGAGGGTGACTGCGGCATCTCCCGCACCGCTCGCGAATGCTTGCACGCGATCCGCAAGATCGTGGTCGGCGTCCATCGACAGCACCGCCCTCAGGTGGGTTGGCCGTTGGGGGCTGGCCGATGCCAGTTCCATAAGCAACGGCGTCACCTCATTGCCCTTGGCCACTTCGCGTAACGCGACATCGAATGCGAAGCGACGATCATCGCTGTCGACGATCAATCGACGCCCCAAGTCTCGTAGCGACGGCTCGACCCTGACGCAGATGTCGCGGGCGATCGGATCAGGCCTTGGCATGTGCGGCGTGTATGCGAGCAGACCACCAATGCTCGCCATTGCCCCAGCGCTTAAGTTGTTGGCGATCTCGGCAATCGCAGGCCGAGCCAGGGCACACGCGGCAAGCCCGGCGGGCACCTGCGCGAACGCGACGTGTCGGGCCTCGGCATCGACGAGCATCCGTTCGGCAACTCGGTCCGTGAGCGATGCATCGAGCAGCGACCAATCAGCACCGAGCACGAGCAAGCCCGGCGCAGCCAGATCATCGACGATCTCAAGCGCGGCCTTGGGGTCGAACACCTCGTCGAATGGCGTCAGCGATGCCAAGCCGCCTCGGAAGCTTGACGGCGTGAGGGCCCTGGCGGCACCGATGGCTCGTCGTCGCGCTTCGAGTCCTTCGCTCGCCTTCACGCACCGAATCGGCTTGTTGATCGACGCTCGTTGCGAGAGTGCCTCTGCTGCGGCCAAATCCGAAGAGACCAACACAATTTCCGAAACTCGGGCGCACCGAGCTAGCGTGATGAGCGTCAACTCGGCGAGCGATAGTCCGTCCACGACAGGCGCGAGCACGCTGCGTTCTTGGTTCAACCCGCCCCTTGCATCATCGAGCCAGACCATGGCAGGTATGCACTTCGTATCTTCGAGATGGACGTCCACGGTGGCCTTGGGTGTTGCCGAACCGACCGGTCCGTCTAGCAACTCGGCAAGCCGATCCGCCGCATCACCGAGCCAGGCCAGATTGTCCGCATCCCGTTCGATGCGTTGGGCCTGGATCTCTCGCTCGGTTGAATCGACCGTTGCGATGGCGATTGCGCGATCGCGCTTCGCCCGTCGCAAGCCGCCGGTCTGATTCATGTAGTGTGTCAACCAATACGCTGGCTCGAGCGCCTCGGCCTCGTCACGTAGTGCGTGGATCTCGCGCACACGCTCGTTCATCGTCTGGGCATCGCCAAATGCATCGAGCTCGCGGACGATCCGTTCGGTCTTCCGAGAGAGTTCGGCCAACTGCAGCGCCTTCTGGGCCGTTCGAGACAGGGTCTGCGCGGCCTCGTTCGCGTCGCCTGGCGTTTGCGGCATCTTGGGAAGCTCGAACGGCTTCCCGTACTGCTCCAGAGCCGCGTCGAGGTCCAGCGGTCTCGTGTGCGCCTTGGCCGCACCCCGGCCCGCATCGATCACGGTGAGCCCCTGCAGTTCGTCGTCGGCGAACTCGCGTTCGAACTGCAGAAGATAGTTGTGCAACTGCTCGTCGGTGAAGACGGCCTGTCCATGGGCATCCTCAACCGTGCGCAGCATCCTCTTGGCACGGCCGATGCGTTCGAGTTCCATCATCTCGAGCGTACGAAGCTCGCCGAGTTCGGCCGCCCATACGCCGTGGATCGCAGCGCCAGCCCCATAATAAAGCCCGTCCGTGTAGGCAAGATCCTGACCAACGAGCACCACCGGATCACAGCCGAGGTGCCGAGCCAGGAAGTATGAGAGATGTGCGACCGTCGTGCCACCGCGCACGGCCGCATGCGTGCTGCTGCCGAGCAGCCGGTTGAGCACCTCATCGCCAACGAGGCGAAGCGCGCCCGGCCAGGCCTGAAGGATTGCCGGATTTGCCTTGGGTTCGGCAACGAGCGTGACGCCTTCGACCATATCCGCCGTCAAGCCTTCATAGAAGCGTCGGCTGATATCGTGGTGATCCAGCGCAGTGACGAAATGCGGCGTGATGCCACGCTCCAGCAAGGGCTTGAGCACGGTCTGCGCGGCGATGATACACGCCCGATCGCGAACGCCGGGCTGCTCCAGCACTGCCATGCTCTGGGCCAGGCTCGGGCCCGCGCTCACGACGATGCCCGGCACGCCGCGGATCGAACCCGCAAGGTCGTTCACCCCAGGCTGCGTGGCATACGCGATGGCGTTGGCGAGCGTGTTCTCGATCGTCTTCTCGGTCTGCACGAGAACCGTCACGATCGATGTCTTGGCTGCGGCGACGACGTCAACCAGTTGCTTGCAGAATCGGTCGGCCGATTCGCCGAGGCGACCGGTGCTGGGCGGGTGGGAGATGAAGCGCATGCCCAAGGCGAGCACGCCCTCCAGCCCACGCAGCTTGGCGGAGATATCGTCGCTGCTGCCGACCTCGTGCAGCACGATCACCTTGTCGCCGTCGAAGCATCCCGTGCAGTCCACGCGTTCGAGCACGGCCCGGAGCAGCCCGACATCGGGCTCGTAGCAGAGCACCATGCCGGCCCCGGCCAATCGACTGGAGATCGCCTCAACGTGGTAGCCCAGCCCGAACCCGAGCACCGAGAAGATCGCCGCCTCGGATGGATCCGCCTGCTCGGCCAGCCGGTCGGCTTCACGGAGCGGATGCCGACTCGAGGCGAGCGCCTTGGTCTTGCCGTCCACGGTAATCCGGCAGGTGGGCACGCTATCGGCGGTCGCCTCGAACGTCGCGTCGGGCCGTGAGCTCGCGTCCGCGACGGCCTGGGCAGTCTTGGGAGAAGTGCGTGCCATGGCGCGGAGGTTCCGCGCCAAGAGCTGTTCATCGGCGGGCCATGTCATCTCGTTCTCCAGCAGCCAGCGGGGACCATCAATGGCATCTGCAGAGCATCGGCACTTCGCGGGAATACGCTGGAGACCCGGCCGACTTCCTTTCCCCGAGATAACACATGAACGACCTCTTGCAACCGCCGAGCATCGACCCCTTGCCGCCCTCGCCGCTGCTCGAGCGTTTCCTGTTCGAGCAGCCCTTGCTGCCCGCCGTCATCCTGGGGCTGCTGGCAATCGTCGCCTTGGTGGCGTTCGCGGGAAAGGGACGCCGCAAGCCCGGCTTGATCGTCGCGGGCTTGCTGGCCGTCGCGGCAGGTGCCGTATACACGACCGCAACGATGGTCACAACGACGCGTGAGACGCTCCTCCAGCGCACGGAGTCGCTGATTGGTGCGACCGCCACCGCCGACACGGGCTCGCTAGCCCGAATGCTCACCGATGACGTCGTCCTCAACACCTCGGGGGATATCGCACGCGTGCTGCCTTCGATGGACGACGGCGAGGCCATTCTCGGGCGGGTTGATCAATCGCTTGGGAACCGGTTCAGCATCGATCACTGGACGATCGCCGATCGACAGGCCACGCTGGACGGGCCGAACCTCGGTCGCACGCTGGTTCGCGTGGGCGTCGATGCCGAGGTGTTCAGCCGCACGCACTACTCGTGGTGGCGGCTCCATTGGGTTCAAGACAACGATGGCCAATGGCGATGCTTCGAGATCGAACCGCTTTGGCTCCAGCTCGTCGGCTCGGCCGCACCAGGACGCTGATTACGGGATGCTTACGAGCGCACTGCGTTGCGCCTGGGGTTGAGACCCGGCCAGCCTGACGGTCCGCTGGGCCCCGTTCAGCAGGTTGTAGGGGAACTTGGCCTGCAATTCGTAGAACGACGCACTCCGCAGCCCGGAGTGGGGATCCACCTCGTCCTCGCTGAACAAGCCCACGGTCACGCTGCTAAAGTTTGGCCCGTGGTAGTAGAAGGCCTGCTCGCCCTCGGCTCGGAGCGTCGCAACGGCTTCTTCAGCAGCCCGACGGGCCTCCGTGCGATCGGCATCGCTGGGCGGTCTCCCATCGGATCGCCCATACACACCGATCTGTAGTGTGTAGACGTACTCAAGGCCGTAAAACTGCTTGGCATGACGCAGGTCGTACTCCGGCACACTGCCGGCTGCCGGTTCGGGCGGCGTGAGCAAGGCCTGATCGAAAGGCGTCGCGCCCTGGATCATGACGGTTCGCACGCGAGCCAGGGCCGCCTTGGCCGACGGATCGGTTGGGCCATCAAACCGTCCATAGGTCAACAGATACGCTTGCCCACGCTTCTCGATTCGTGCCTCACGCAGGCCGCCCTCGCCGGCGACCCGGGCCAGGGCGAATTGGGCCGCCTGGGCCGCCTCATCGCCTCGGAACGCGGCCAGCACGATGGTCCACTTGCCAGCCTCACGAGCCGAGTCCGACACGCTTCCAAAAATTGCCTGCCCCTCCTCACCAGAGACGCCCGGACTGGTCTCGGGCTCCGGAGAAGACGCACAGCCGGATAGGGTAGTAGCGTGCACTAGGGCTAACCCGGTGATACATGCTAGAACCCCTCTAAATCGATGCGGGACATCAACTTCCGAACGCATACCGATCATTTCTCGGACCTTCGGCAAGATTTTTTGTAGCCGCATTCGAGCGCTTGATCGAGTGTTCATGGCGTTAATCCTTCTCAAAAACGGACTTACGTTGAAATACCCGGCGACTTAATCAGATTCAGACTGGGCTGTCGAAGTTTGTAGTGGTCGTGAGGATGGAGACGATATTCATGGCGTCCCAGCAATGGGACGGTGGTTAGAGAGAAACTGGTGGTACTCGTGGCCGTGGAAAGGCCGCACGTGCAAATACCGGGATGTGCGACGCCAGTGTTGTGTTCTGGCGATGTTTTGCGCATGTCCTGCCACCGGCAGCCGGAGAAAGAGGGAGAGTTTCCGTGCGTTGGATGAGCTCAGATCGGAGGCGACGCCCCATGTCAGAAATCGGCCACATCAACTCAAGCCCCGGCGCTGGCCTTGGCGCTCGCGACCTCAATCCCCGGCCCTCGAATCGCCAGGCTCCCGATGCCGCCCGAGCACCTGGTCGAGAGGCTCAGTCTCCACGGCGGGAGCCCGACCGCATCGATCTCTCGCCGGCGGCCCAATCCCGGCTAGACGATGGCATCCGAGCCGAAATCGTCGTTCGTGCACGCGAAGAGATCGTTCGCGGCGAGTACGACACCCCCGAACGCTTCGAGGCTGCGGTGGACGCCATGATCGATGCGATCCAGGGTTCGGGCGAACGCTAAAGCACGCCTCCGGCACAAGACTTCCGGCAAGCCCGGGCGCGACGAAGGTTTTGCGCACACCGGCCTTGGGAGTGGTGGCATTCCGGCGGAGAGAAGAGAACGCGACGTCGCAGCGCCTCATCGTGCTGCGGCGTCGTTCTCTTTGGCCGGTTGCTTGGCCTGCCACGTCGTTGGGTTTGCCATCAGATCGGTGGCGCCGACGATCTGCGAGATGGCCCGAGCAAAGCGCCGGGCATCAATCGTCTCGGGTGTGTCGCTCGGCCGGTGATAGTGGGGGTTTCGAAAGTTGGCTGTATCGGTGAGCATCGCGCCGGGCCAATCGCGAATGATGAACTCCGCGTGGTCCGACCGCATGATGTCCGGCGGTGGCACGACGAACATGTCCAAGGTTACCACCTTGGCTTCAGGCTCGCTCTCGAGCATCGCCTGCGTCAGATCCTGGGTGAACTGCTGATGCCGCTTGATGCCCACCAAGGCCAGGAAATCGCCGCGATCGAGCGTGCCATCGGTCATGCCCGGGGGTAGGGGCGAGCGCTGGCTTCCCTCCTCGTCGCTGTAGTAGCCGAGCATCTCGATCGAGACTGCGCCAACGACCGTTTGCTCGCCCGCTTCAACCCTGGGCTCGATGGTCTCCATCGCGTGCCGCCGGGCACCGTGCAGGCCGGTCTCCTCCATGGTCGTAAACAGCAGCCGCACCGTGCGCTCGCGAGGCCGATCCTTCAAGAGTCTGGCCATCTCGAGCAGCGCGACCACGCCGGTGCCGTTATCGTCGGCGCCCGGGCTTCCCGGCACCGCGTCGATGTGCGCCATCATCACAAGCAGTTCGTTCGCGCGCCCGTCCACTTGTTCAACAGTCGCTGGCAGGTCGACCCAGACGTTTCTGGGCGTGGGCGCGTCCGCGGGCGTGGTCATCGAGATACGAGTTGGCCGAGGCACGTCCTGGGTCTTGGGCTTGTATCCCAGCGTTGTAAGCGCCTCGATGACCAGCGTTTCGGTGCGCTGCAGGCCCGCAACGTCTTCGGCCGAGCGATGGCCGGCACGCCTGGTGGGCAGCGATTCGAGCAGCATCATCGCGCGGGCAGGCTCGACGTGGTGCCACGGCCGCTCGGCCTTGGGCATCGACTGCTGCTCGACAGCCGTGTCCGGCTGTGTGTCTTGAGCGATGCGCCTTGCCGTACTCTGCGCCAGGCCTTGGCCGGCGACCAAGAGCCCAACAACCGCGACAACACAACGTAGCCCGACTCGTAGCATAAATGCCTCCTTCACGCATTGCGCGTCGAACCGTTTGCGGACCTTGGGCGATGATTTGGCCGCGAAACTCACCGAGAACGCGGCGTCTGACGCCATGCCGGCATGCCGCGATCGTAGAATCGCCGCCATGCCAGGAGATAGCCACCAGATGCGCCCGACCTGCCAGACTTGCTCGACCGTTGTGCTCATGTCCATCGTCGCGGTGGCTTCGCTTGCCCGGCCCGCCGAGGCCCAACTCCGCGTGGCGACCTGGAACATGACCAACTTCAGCGGCACCGACGCGGCCCGCAACACAGCCGTGCGCACCGCGCTCTTCGATTCGTTCGAGGGACGCACGTGCTCGCCGGACGTGCTCGTGCTCCAAGAGATCACCGGCGCCTCGGCGGCCAGCCTCCTGCCCAGCATCCTCAATGCCGACCCGCGCGGCGGACAGGATTGGGCCCTGGCCGACTTCATCGACGGGCCGACCACCGACAGCGCCCTCGTGTATCGCACTTCGAGGGCCTCGGTCCGAGCGGTCATCGTGGCGGTCGAGGGCGGCACGTCGCCACGGCCCCCTCGCAACACCATGCGCTACGACTTGGCCATCGCCGGCTACGACACGCCCGTGCTCAGCCTGTACAGCACGCACATGAAGGCCGGCACAAGCGGCAGCGATCGTGACCGTCGTGAGGTCGAGGCCCGCGGCATCCGCGACGATGCCCAGTCGCTTCCCGAGGGCACACACGTCATGCTGCTGGGGGACTTCAACATGCGCTCGTCCAGCGAGGACGCCTACGGCGAGTTGGTTGACAGCCAGCCCAACAACGACGGCCGCCTGTTCGACCCCATCGCCAGCCCGGGCTCGTGGAACGACAGCTCGCTGTTCCGCTTCATCCACACGCAGGACCCCGTCGCGCAGATGGACGACCGCTTCGATCTCATCCTGGTCAACGACGACCTCTTCGACGGCGATGGTCTTGAGTATCTCGGCGACGTGACGCAGCGCTTCAGTCGCACGGCCTTCGACGACCCGAACCACAGCTACCGCACCTGGGGCAACGACGGCACGTCCTTCGACGATCCGCTCAGCACCGCCAACGCCATGGTCGGCCCGATCATCGCCCGGGCGCTCAAGGACGCCCCGGGCGGCACGCTCGGGCACCTGCCGGTGTTCGTCGACCTGCTGGTGCCCGCCAAGATCGGCACGCTCGCGTCGCTGAACTATGGCGACGTGAACGTGGGCGAAGAGGTAACCTTAGATTTGCCCGTGGGCAACCTGGGCAGCACGAGCCTGTGGACGGCGGGGGGCA
>JGI12109J20283_10630986_pt1 | contig 24933 bp, 19 predicted proteins | sample ElkSlonscriptome_12_FD_20283 | JGI IMG/M metagenome (IMG submission 20283)
CCGGACCCTCCCAGCCTATCTGGATCTCGCTCCCCGCCGGGGCCACCTGCAGGGCGTCGATACGGGCATCCACCGGCTGCACCTGGATGGGCGCGCGGGCCAGCACGCCCCGGGACTGACCCAGCACGTAGCGGATCTCGTAGAGGCCCGGTTCATCGGGCATCAGCAGATCCAGCGGGCTGCCCTCGCGGGTGTAGGTGTAGTTGCCGTGCTCACCCTCGGGGGTGTCCGGGCTCACCACCGTGAGATAGTCGTTGCGGTAATCCGGACCCTGCCACGGGATCTGCACGCTGGCGCCCATGGGCGCGGTCTGCGGCACCGTGAGGCTGGCGCTGACCGGGGTGAGTTCCAGGGGACGACGGGCCAGCACCCGGTCGGTCTCGTTGTCCACGTAGCGGATCTCGTGGAGGCCAGACGCATCGGGCAACCGCAGTTCCAGGGGATCGCCCTCGCGGGTGTAGGTGTAGTTGCCGTGGCGCTCATCCGGGGTGTCCGGGGTCACCACCGTGAGGTAGTCGTCGTCGGCGCCGGGGCCGTCCCAGCCCACCGTCACCATGGAGCCCGCCGGGGCGCTGTCGGGGGCGTCGATGCTGGCCAGTGCCGGTGCGGCTTTGGGGGTAGGTGCGGATGCGGGTTTGGCTCCGGGTGCTGGCGCCTCGGCCTGGGCCACCGCCTGACTGAGCGCCTGCTGTAGCTCACTGCCGGCGCGGGCCTCGAAGTACTGGCCGCCGGTGGTGGTGGCCAGGCATTCCAGCCCGGCGCGCTCCTCGGCGGCGATATCGAAGCCGATCACGTGGGCGGTGAAGTCCACGCCCGCCGCCTCCAGCAACCGCCCGGCCTCGCAGGGGTCGCGCTCGCAAGTCTCGCGCCCGTCACTCACCAGCACCACGGTGGCCCGCTCCTCGGTGTAGCGCAGCATCTCGGCGGCCTGTTCCACGGCGTTGGTGAGGGGCGTCTTGCCCTTGGGCTGGAGGCTGTTCACCACCGCCCGCACGGTGTCGGGCGCGGGCACGCCCAGTGGCACCACCGTCTCGATATCGGTGCAATCGCCCTTGCGGCGGTGGCCGTAGGCGATCACGCCCAGTTCCGTGGCGGGATTCCAGTCGTCCAGGATCTCCCCCACCACCTCCCGGGCGATGAGAATCTTCTCGCGGCCCTCCAGCCGTCCCCACATGCTGCCGGAGACATCCAGCACCAGCATCACCCGGGCGGGATCGTCGGCGGCGTGGAGAGGCGTGGTGGTGAGCAGCGCCGTGAGGGCGGCCAGTGGCAGAGATCGTCGAGTTTTGCGTCCGTACATGACATTCTCCCGATGAGAGAGGTGGAACCTCAGGGTGGAGCGGGAACGATGCGAATCCCCCGGCGGGCCAGCAACCGGCCACCGCCGCCGGCCAGATAGCGGATCTCGTAGTCGCCAGGGGTATCCGGCATGGGCAGGGTCAGGGGATTGCCCTGGCGGGTCAGGGCATAGCGCCCGGTCGCTTCCACGGCGGCATCGGCGGCCACCACGGTGACCCGGTCGCCGCGCTTGTCGGGGCCGGTCCAGGCCACCGCCAGCCACTGGCCCACGGCTGCCTCGGTGGGTGCCCACAGGCTGGCGCCGCGGTTTTCCTGCGCACCGGGCTCCAGGGCCGGCAGGGGCGCGGCGAGCATGAGCGCAAGGCAGAGGGCGAGCAGACGACGGCTGGACATGGGCTGAAGTATAGCGGGACAGGTGGGCTACACTAGGACATTCCACCCCACCAGCGATCCGCGTGCCGTGATGTCCGCTTTCGTCCCCGGCTTCGAACACGATGTTTTCATCAGCTACGCCCAGGTGGACAACCAGGCCCTGATCCCGGGTAATCTCCAGTCCCAGTGGGTGGATACCTTCGTGAATCTGCTGCAGGCGCAACTGGACATGAAGCTCGGCCGGCGGGGATTGGCGAGCATCTGGAAGGACGACCGGCAACTACGCGGCAACGATCCGCTGTCTCCCGACATCGAACGGGCGGTGCAAAATAGCGCCGCGCTGGTGGTGATCCTCTCCGAGGGCTATCTGGCCTCGCCGTGGTGCCAGCGCGAGCGCGAGCTGTTCCTGACCCGGGCCGGGGGTGACCCGGGCGAGCGGCTGTTCATCGTCGATCTGGGGGCGGTGGACCTGGATCGGCGCCCGACGGCCTTCCGGGACCGGCTGGGCTATGCCTTCCATCGCCGCGAATCCGACGGCGACATCCGCACCCTGGGCCGTCCGCTGCCCCGGGACAGCGATATCGACTACTACCAGCGGGTGGACGACCTGGCGCGGGATCTGGCCGATACCCTGCGCGCCCTGAAAACCGCCCGGGACGCCCCCGCGCCAGTGGCCACGGACGACACCCCCGATCGCCCGGCGGTGTTTCTGGCCGAGACCACCCCGGATCTGGACGATCTGCACGACAACCTGCGCCGCCATCTGGATCAGACCGGGGTGCGGGTGCTGCCCGGGCGGGTCTATCCCCGGGATCCGGATGATTTCCGGGCGGCCATGGACGCCGACCTCGGCCACTGCCGGCTGTTCGTGCAATTGCTCGGTCCCTACGTATCGCGGCGCACCGAGAACCTGCCCGACGGCTACGAGGGCCTGCAACTGGAACGGGCCGCATCCGCCGGGCTGCCCATCCTGCGCTGGCACGACCCGGATCTGGACACCAGCCGGGTGCGCGATCCCGCGTTCCTCGCCCGCCTGCCGGTGCTGGTGATGGGCTTCGAGGACTTCAAGCGGGAGATTCTCCAGCAGTTGCGCCGCCAGCAGGAGGACAGCGCAGTGGCCCCGGCGGGCGACGACTTCGTGCTGGTGAGCGCCCAGCGCCTGGATACCCCGGTGGCAGATCAACTCACCCGGGCGCTGGATCGACACGCCATCGGCTACGAGGTGGTGGACGAGCGCCACGCACTGGAGGATCTGGTCCACGAGGATATCTACTCGGCGCTGATGGTGATCTACGGCCAGTGCCCGGAGGACTGGGTGCGCGAGCAGATCCGCCGCTGCCGGCGGATCATGCTGGAGTTGAAAACCCGGGCGCCGGTGTGCGCCATCTACGTCGGCCCGCCGGCGGACAAGGAGCCGCTTCGTATCAAGCCACCACGCTTTCATTTTCTGGACGCCACCGACCCCGACAGCCTGCCGGGCTTCGTCACCGCCCTGCGCAGACAGCGGAGCCAACCATGAGCAGCCCTACCCTCGCCGACACCCGGATTTCCTGCCCCTATCCGGGGCTTCGCCCGTTCCGCTCCCACGAGGCGCCGCTGTTCTTCGGGCGCGGGGCGCAGGTGGAGGAACTGCTGGCGCGCCTGGAATCCCGCCGCTTCCTGGCGGTGGTGGGTAGTAGCGGTTGCGGCAAATCCTCGCTGGTGCGGGCCGGGCTGATCCCGGCGCTCCAGGAGGGTTTTCTGTCGGGGGCGCAGGGACCGTGGCGCATCGCCCGCATGCGCCCGGGCAATGCGCCGTTCGCGCAACTGGCCCGGGCGCTGCTGGCCGAGGAGGCGCTGGAGCCGGAACGGGCGAGCCTGCCCGGCGCCATGGGACTGTTGCAGGCCACCCTGCGGCGCGGTCCCGGGGGGCTGCTGGAGGCGCTCACCGAGTGCGGCGTCGGTAGCCGCGATCCGGTGCTGCTGCTGGTGGACCAGTTCGAGGAGATCTTCCGCTACCGCCGGGAGAGCGATATCAACGAGGCCGACGCCTTCGTCAACCTGCTGCTGGCCTCCGGCCGGCCCGGCCCGGTGCCGCTGTACGTGGTGCTCACCATGCGCTCGGACTTCATCGGCGACTGCGCCTTGTTCCTGGGACTGCCCGAGACCATCAACGACGGTCAGTTCCTGGTACCGCGGCTCACCCGCGAGCAGTACCGGGCGGCCATTGTCGAGCCGGCGCGGCTGGCGGGCACTTCCCTCACCGCGGCGCTGGTGAACCGCCTGCTGAACGATCTCAAGGGCGATCCGGACCAGCTCCCGGTACTGCAACACGCCCTGATGCGCATGTGGAACCGCCACGCCGATGCCGCCCGGCCCCTGGATATCCCCGACTACGAGGCGGTGGGTGGGCTGGAACAGGCGCTGGCGCGCCACGCCGATCAACTCCTCGGGGAACTGGACGAGCACCAGCGGGCCATTGCCCGGCGGCTGTTCCGCTGCCTCGCCGAGCGCGGCGAGGACCAGCGCGACACCCGCCGTCCGGCCCGGCTGGGCGAGGTGGCCGCCAGCGCCGGGGTGGCGGTGGCGGCGGTGGCGGCGGTGGTGGAGGTGTTCCGCGGCGCCGGGCGCAGTTTCCTGATGCCGCCACCGCCCGAGCCGCTGGGCGAGGACAGCGTGGTGGACATCAGCCACGAGGCGCTGATCCGCCGCTGGCGCACCCTGAATCGCTGGGTCAACGAGGAGGCCGAGGCCGCCGACACCTACCGGCGGCTGGCCGACGCCGCCCAGCGTCATGCCCGCGGCGAGGCGGCGCTGTGGCGCACGCCGGATCTGCAACTGGCGCTGGACTGGCGGGCGCGGGAACAGCCCTCGGCGGCCTGGGCGGCCCGCTACGGCGGCGACCACGGCGCCGCGCTGGCCTTCCTGGAGGCCAGCGAACGGGCCTGGGCGCGGGAGCAGCGCGAGCGGCTGGCAGCCGAGCGGCGCCACGCCCGTCAGCGCCGATGGGTGATCATCGGGCTCAGTGCGCTACTGCTGATCGCCGCGCTGTCCAGCCTGTGGGGCTGGTGGAGCTACGGGCGGGCGATCCAGGCCGCGGAGGAGGCCCAGCGCCAGCGCCAGCGGGCGGAGATGCAGCGCGAGGAGGCCGAGATCCAGCGCAGTCTGGTGCTCTCCCACCAGTTGCATACCCAGGCCCAACAGTTGCGGGAGCGCGACTCCACCCTGGGATTGCTGCTGGGCGTGGAGGCGGTGCGGGTGGTGGAGAGCGCCCAGCACCCCCAGATCCGCCCGGTGGAGGAGGGCCTGCGGGCAACCCTGGCGCTACCCGGTCAGGCGCGTCTGGGCAGCCACAAGGGACGGGTGGCGTCACTGGCGTTCTCCGCCCGGCACGGCCTGCTGGCCTCGGCCGGCGACGATGGCAGCGTCAGGCTCTGGGACATCAAGGATCCCGGCGCCGAACCGCGGATTCTCCGCAACCACGAGAAGTGGGTGAACGCGGTGGTCTTCTCGCCGCTGAGCGGGATACTCGCCTCCGGGGGGGACGACGGCACCGTGCGGCTGTGGGATCCGGCCACTCCGGACACCCCACCTCGCATCCTCGGCCGTCACGAGGGCTGGGTATGGTCGTTGGCTTTTGCCCCGGACAGCAATCGGCTGGCCTCCGGTGGCGCCGACGGGGTGATCCGGCTGTGGGAGCCGGCGCGCCCCGAACTCGCGCCGCTGAGTCTTGATGGCCACCAGGGCGGGGTGCTGGCGCTGGTGGCCTCGCCGGACGGGCGCTGGCTGGCCTCGGCGGGGGCCGACGGCGCGGTGCGGCTGTGGTCCCTGATTGATCCCGCTGCCCCATCCCGGCTGCTGCTGGACCGGGAGGGCTGGATCTGGTCGCTGGCCTTCTCGCAGGCCGGCGATCTGGCGGCCGGCGACGAGGCCGGCATCATCCGGCTGTGGACCGCCGACGGTCTGGACGACGATCCCGCGCCCCGGGTGCTGGGCAGTCACGACGACAAGGTCTATGCTCTGGCCTTCACCGCCGACGGGCAACTGGCCAGTGCCGGCGAGGGCGGCGGCCTGCGGCTCTGGTCGACGCCAGCGCCGGCCACCTCGACGCTGCTCCACGAGGGCGACAGCCCGCTCTGGTCGCTGGCCTTCGTGGACGACGCCAGACTGGCCTCGGGCACCGCCGACGGCATGATCCGGCTCTGGCGGCTCACCGCCCCGGTGCGTGAACCCCGGGTGCTGGCGGCCCACCAGGACGGCGTCAACAGCGTGGCGGTGAGCCGCCACTGGCTGGCCTCCGGCAGCCAGGACGGCACCGTGCGGCTGTGGCGCCGGGATGCCCTGGATGCCCCCCCGCTGGTGATCGGCAACCCCCGTGACGACTGGATCAACGCGGTGGCCGTCTCCGCCGACCAGCGCTGGCTGGCGGCGGGCGACACCGGCAACCGCATCCGGCTCTGGCGGCTGGACGATCTGGCCGCCGAACCGCGACGGTTGGAGGGGCACACCGACTGGATCAACGTGCTGGACTTCTCCCCCGACGGTGAGTTGCTCGCCTCGGCCAGCGCCGACGGCACCGCCCGGCTCTGGCCGGTGGACGACCCGCAAGCCCCGCCCCGGGTGATCCGGGTGGCGGAGCCGGCCTGGATCAACGCGGTGGCCTTCTCGCCCGACGGCGCGTGGCTCGCCACCGGCGATACCGAGCATGCGGTGAAGCTCTGGTCGCTGGACGATCTCGATGCACCGGCGCGAATGCTCCGGGGTCACGGGGACTGGGTGAACACCGTGGCCTTCTCCCCGGACGGCAGCCTGCTCGCCTCCGGCTCCTCGGACAACACCGTGCGCCTCTGGCCGCTGGCCGACCCCGGCCTGGAACCGCTGCTGCTACGGGGCCATAGCGGCTGGGTGGACAGCGTGGCCTTCTCCCCGGACGGCGAGTTGCTGGCCTCCGCCGGCTCCGACGACACCGTGTACCTGTGGCGGCTGGCCAGCGACAATCCCCGCCCGGTGGCGCTGCGCGGTCATGGGGACTGGGTCACGGCGGTGACCTTCACCCCGGACGGCGAGCAACTGGTCACCGCCAGCGACGATGCCAGCGTACGGCTGTGGCGGGTGCGTCTCGACGACCTGCTGGCGGCGGCCTGCCGGCAGGCCGGCAGAAACCTTCGCTGGGCGGAGTGGCAGTGGTATCTGGGCGAGGTGCCCTACCGGCGCACCTGCCCGGACCAGCCGCTGCCGGACTCGGTGGCGGCGGCGTTGCTGGAGACCGGCGACGCGCTGGCGGCCCGGGGCGCACGGGAGGAAGCGGTGGCCACCTACCAGCGGCTGCTGGCGCTGGGTTATGTGGGGGAACTCGATCCGCCAGCGCGGGCGCGCGCCATGGCGGCGCGATCGCCGTCGTCCGACTGAAGCAGCCGACGGCCGGTCACCGTCCGGCGATGCGCAGACCTGTTTGCCCCGCCCCGTCGTGGCAGAGCCCGGGACAAAAAAAACCGGGGTTCCCGTGGGAACCCCGGTGGGCGTCGGACAGACCGTGTGGTCTAGTAGGTGCCGTACTCGGAACCGTAGCTGTCGCGGCTGTTGTAGCTGCCCCGCAGACCGGCACGGATGCTGGTCTGGACCTTGAAGCCCTTGCTGGACTTGCTGCTACGAAGTTGCTCTTTACGCTTGGCGTTTTTCATGATGTCTACCTCATGGTTGGTGAATCGGGGTTCATTGCCGTCTGGCTGGAAACCACTATACCGACGGACCCCCCTGTGCACTATCACGATGCTGCGATTTTTTTCAGGGTTTTGGGAATAACTCCCCACTTGGCAGCTCTGACGCATGATCTGAAGGCGATCTTAAAAACAGTCGTTTAGAGCCGCTGAAAAAGAATTTTGTCGCACAAAAGGGCTGCTTAATCAACGCCGACGGCCGCTGGATGGCGGCGGGGGAGAACGGCACCATCCGCATCTGGCCCATGGACGAGACCCAGGGTTCGCCGCGGATCCTGCGGGGTCACGAGGGTCGGGTGCTGTCGCTGACTTTCAACCCCAATGGCCAGTGGTTGGCCTCCGGCGGCGCCGACGGCACGGTGCGGCTGTGGCAGATCCAGCTGGACAGCGTGATCGGTCAGACCTGTAATTTCGCCGGACGCAACTTCACCTGGGAGGAATGGCAACGCCTCATGGACCAGTCCACCTACCAGAAAACCTGCCAGTCGCTGCCCATCCCCGGGAGCGTCTACCGACCGCTGCTGGAGGCCGCCGAGACGGTGGCCTGCACCGACAACCTGAACGAGGTGCTGACCCTGCTGAACACCGCCAAGAACCGCGCCCCGGAACTGGATATGGTTCCCCAGCGGCTGGCTGCCGAGTTGAGCAGCAGCATCGATATCGCCCCCTGAGGCGCGCCGGGCTATGGACGCCCAGCCGCCACGGCTGCCCTGCCCCCTGTGCGGAGTACCGGAGAATCCACGGTTCTTCCAGGATCGACGGCGCGACTACCACCGTTGTCGGCGCTGCGACCTGCGCTTCGTACCGCCCCACCAGTATCCCGACCCGGCCACCGAGAAGGCCGAATACGACCGGCATCGGAATCATCCCGACGATCCGGGCTACCGGCGTTTCCTGGGGCGATTGTTCCAGCCGTTGCGCCAGCGCCTGCCCCCTGGTAGCCGGGGCCTGGATTTCGGCTGCGGTCCCGGCCCCACGCTGTCGGTGATGTTCGCCGAGGCGGGCTTCGAGATGGCCCTGTACGATCCCTTCTATGCGCCGGATGCCGGGGCGCTGGCGCGGGATTACGATTTCATCACCGCCACCGAGGTGGTGGAGCATCTGCATCGTCCCGGGCAGACCCTGGGGCGGCTGTGGACACGGCTGCGGCCCGGCGGTTGCCTGGGGATCATGACTAAGCTGGCGCGCGAACCCAGGGCATTTGCCCACTGGCACTATATCCGCGACCCCACCCATGTGGTGTTCTTCTCCCGGGAGAGTTTCGGCTGGCTGGCGGCGCGCCTCGGCGCTACCCTGGAGATCATCGATCCCGATGTGATCCTGCTGACCCGGAACGAACCATGAACCCTCCCCCCATCACCGAGACCCTGCGCGCCCGGGTACGCCATGGCCGGTTGCAGCGGCTGCGTGAGCAGATGATCCAGCGCGACCTGGGCGCGGTGGTGCTGGTGGACCCGGTGAATATCCGCTACGCCACCGACAGCCGCAACATGCAGATCTTCACCGCCCGCAACCCGGCCCGCTACGTGTTCATCGCCGCCGAGGGGCCGGTGGTGCTGTTCGATTTCGCCGGCTGCGAGCATCTGGCCGCCGGGCTGGACACCATCGACGAGATCCGTATCGCCACCACCGCGAGTTATGTGGCGGCGGCCGACGGGCTTGCCGACACCACCCGTGCCTGGGCCAGGGAGATCCACGAGCTGGTGCGCCGCCACGGCGGCGGCAACCGCCGGGTGGGGGTGGAGCGCTTCAACGCCGCCGCCGCCTTCGCCCTGCGGGATCTGGGACTGGACGTGGTGGACGCCCAGGAACCGGTGGAGCGGGCGCGGTGTATCAAGGTACCTGGCGAGGTGGATCTGATGCGCGCCTCCATGGCGGTGGTGGAGGCAGGTGTCGCCAGACTACGCGAGGCCATCCGCCCCGGCGCCACCGAGACGGCGGTGTGGTCGGCGCTCTGGCAACATATCGTCGAGCACGACGGCGACTATATCGAGACCCGCCTGCTGAATTCGGGGCCACGCACCAATCCCTGGTTCCAGGAGACCTCGTCGCGGGTGATCCAGGCCGGCGATCTGGTATGCCTGGATACCGATGTGGTGGGTTGCCACGGCTATTACTCGGATTTCTCCCGCACCTTTGTCTGCGGCGACGTGCCGCCCACCCCCACCCAGCGCGGGCTCTATCAACTGGCTTACGAGCAGCTCCAGCACAACCTGGAACTGATGCGCCCGGGATTGACCTTCGGCGAGGTATCGGCGCGGGGCTGGCGGATCCCCCAGCGCTATCACAAACATCGCTACTATCTGCTGGCCCACGGCGACGGCATGACCGGGGAATATCCCTACATCCTCTATCCGGACGATTACCGGGAGAGCGTCTACGACGGGGTGATCGAACCGGACATGGTGCTCTGCGTGGAGAGCTTCATCGGCGCCGAGGACGGCGGCGAGGGGGTGAAGCTGGAGCAGCAGGTGCTGATCACCGAGACCGGTCATGAATTGATGTCCACCTTTCCCTTCGAGGAGGCGCTGCTGGGCAAGCACTACTGAGGGGCATCGCGACCCCAGGGAAAACCATATCAAAAGTGTGAAAAATCATGCGCCGGGCACTCCGTCTCTCCCTCCGGGGGCGCTACAATAAACCATCGCCCCACCGTACATGTCCGCCCGCCCGCCCGAGTCCATCCAGGCCATGAATATCGCCGGTATCACCGCCCAGGACCAGTACCCCACCGCCCGCCGCGGCGCGTTACTCTGGGCCTGCGGCGCAGTGGCGCTACTGGCCCTCAGTCTGGCCCTGCCCGACACCCACGCGCTCCAGGACTCGCCGCTGTATCTACCCCTGCACCTGGGATTGGAGGGGCTGTCCATCGTCGTGGGCGTGATGATCTTCGCCCTCACCTGGGAGACCAGCCACCACCGCCAGGACACCGATTTGCTGCTGGGCAGCGGTTTTCTGGCGGTGGCGCTGCTGGACTTCGTGCATGCCCTGTCCTACCAGGGCATGCCGGCGCTGATCACCCCGGCCTCGCCGGAGAAGGCCATCAATTTCTGGTTGCTGGCGCGGCTGCTGGCGGCGCTGATCCTGCTGCTGGTGGCGCTGCGGCCCTGGAGCGGCCAGTTGCACCGGCGAATGCAGCGGTTGGTCCTGGCGGGCCTGCTGGGGGGCGTGGTACTGGCCTGCTGGATCGGGCTCTGGCACCCCGACCGACTGCCCCGGACCTTCATTCCCGGCAGCGGCCTCACCCCCTTCAAGATCGCCAGCGAGTATTTCATCATTGTCCTCGGCGTGGCGGCCACCGCGCTCCTGTGGCAGCGGGGGCGCCGGGAACGCAGCCCGCGGCTCGTCTGGCTGGCCGCCGCCACCTGGCTGATGGCGCTGGCGGAGATGTATTTCACCTTCTACGGCAACGTCACCGATCTGTTCAATCTATCGGGCCACCTCTACAAGGTGGTGGCCTACGGACTGGTCTACCGGGCGCTGGTGGTGAGCCTGCTGCTGGAGCCCTACCAGCAGATGGAACAGCAACACGCCCTGCTCGGCAGCCTCCACAACGCCATGCCGGAACTGATCTGGATGAAGACCCCCGACGGCGTGTTCCGGGCCAGCAACCCGGCCTTCGAGGCGTTCTGGGGCATTCACGGCGAGGTGGTGGGCCACACCAGCGAGACCTTCGTCGACCCGGCAGTGGCCCGCGTCCACGCGCACAGGGACCGCGAAGCCATGGCCGCCACGGCGCCCATCGTCTACGAGGCGTGGCTGGAGAACGCCCACCGGGAACGGCGCCTGCTGGAGATCATCAAGACCGCTATCCGCCAGCCCGACGGTCGGGTCGGCGGCGTGCTCGGCATCGCCCGGGACATCACCGCGCGGCGTCGCGGCGAGGAACGCCTGCGGCTGGCGGCGCGGGTCTTCGAGCACACCCACGAGGGCATCATCATCACCGATCCCCGGGGCGTGATGGTCGACACCAATCCGGCGGTGAGCCGCATCTCCGGTTACCGCCGCGACGAGCTACTGGGTAAGACCCCGGCCATTTTCAAGTCCGGCCACCAGGGAGATGCTTTCTACGCCGCCCTGTGGCAGACCCTGGAGACCCAGGGGTTCTGGCGCGGCGAGGTGTGGAATCGCAAGAAAAACGGCGAGCTCTACGTGGAGTTGCTGACCATCTCCGCGGTGCACGACCCCGAGGGCCGGCTCACCCATTACGTGGGCGTGTTCTCCGACATCACCCAGCTTCGGGAACAGCAGGCACGTCTGGAACAGATGGTCCACTACGACCCCCTGACCCGCCTGCCCAACCGGGTGCTGCTGGGCGATCGTCTGCAACAGGCCATGGCCCGCACCCGCCGCGACACCACCCTGCTGGCGGTCTGCTACGTGGATCTGGACGGTTTCAAGCCGGTGAACGACCGCCTCGGCCACCAGTGCGGGGATCGGTTGCTGGTGCAGGTGGCCGAACGCCTGCTGGGGGTGCTGCGGGGCGGCGACACCGTGGCGCGGCTGGGGGGTGACGAGTTCGTGGTGCTGCTGAGCCTGGCCGATCAGGAAGAGGTGCATCAGGCCCTGGGTCGGCTGCTGGAGACCCTGGCCCGACCCTATCAGCTGGGGGAGTGCGGTCACCCCGCCGAGGTCTCGGCCAGCGTGGGCGTGACCCTGTATCCGCTGGATCGGGCCGACCCCGACACGCTGCTACGCCACGCCGACCAGGCCATGTACCAGGCTAAGCTCGCCGGGCGCAACCGCTACCAGATCTTCGACCCGGAATCCCTGCGCCAGACCCAGCGCCAGCAGCAGGCACTGGCGCGCATTCGCCAGGCATTGGAAGACGAGGAATTGGTGCTCCACTACCAGCCCAAGGTCGACCTGCGGCTGGGCCGGGTGGTGGGCGCCGAGGCGCTGATCCGCTGGCAACATCCAGAACGGGGTCTGGTCATGCCCGGCGAGTTTCTGCCGCTGGTGGAGAATTCCAGCCTCGCCGCCCCACTGGGCGACTGGGTGCTCGCCACCGCGCTGGCGCAGACCGCCGCGTGGTGGCAGGCGGGGTTGACGCTCACAGTGAGCGTCAACATCGCCGCGCCCCATCTGTTGCAGGCTGACTTCGTGGAGCGTCTATGCACCCTGCTGGGTCGGTATCCGGCGTTGCCGCCGAGCGCCTTGGAACTGGAGATCCTGGAATCCACCGCGCTGGAGGACATGGACCAGGTGGACCGGCTGATCCGGGCCTGTCGGCAACTCGGCGTGTCGGTGGCGCTGGACGATTTCGGCACCGGCTATTCCTCCCTGACCTATCTCAAGCGCCTGTCCGCCGATGTACTGAAGATCGACCGCTCCTTCGTGCTGGGGATGCTGGCGGATGCGGACGATCTGACCATCGTGCAGGCGGTGATCGGTCTGGGCCAGGCGTTTCGAAAGCGCATCGTCGCCGAGGGCGTGGAGACCGTGGAACACGGGCTGAAACTCCTGCAGATGGGCTGCGAACTGGCCCAGGGCTACGGCATCGCCAGGCCCATGGCGGCCGGGGCGTTCACCGACTGGTTCAGGGATTACCGGCCCCAGCCCCGCTGGATGGCGGTGGCGGCGAGGCTCGACGGCGAGCCGGCGCGGGTGATGGCCTACAATTCCATCTGGCTGCAAGCCTATCCACTGCATCGACTGGAGGACGAGGTGGCCGGTGGTGGCGGATTGACGGGCCAATCCACGGCAAAGATATCCACCACGCAGCCCCCGTCCGGGCTATGACCATTGGAGATCCAGGACTTGTTGATCGAGGTCGAAAAGCTCAGGCTGCAATTTTCCCGGGATACCCAGGCCACGCATAAAGCCCGACTGGGCCAGTACCTCACGCCCGCCAGCACGGCCCGGTTCATGGCGAGCCTGTTCAGGCCGACGGAGAGCGTCCACCATCGGCTGCTGGATCCGGGAGCAGGCATCGGTTCGCTCAGCGGTGCGTTCCTGGAGCGCTGTATGGCGGGGGCTTCAGCCATCGATTGCTTGCATATTACTGCTATCGAGATCGACGAAGGGCTGCGTGAGATCCTGGCCCATGGCCTCTCCACGCCGGACGCGCCATTCGATGTTTCCACGGAAATTCTCGGTGGCGACTTCATCGAGGAGGCGGTGAATCGTATCCAGTTCGCCACCGGCGAGCGCTTCAGTCATGCCATCCTCAATCCCCCCTACAAGAAACTCGGCAGCCAGTCCCGGCACCGCAAACTGCTGCGCCAGGTGGGCATCGAGACGGTGAACCTCTACGCCGCCTTCACCGCGCTGGCCCTGGAACTACTGGCGCCGGGTGGCCAACTGGTGGCCATCATTCCCCGCAGTTTCTGCAACGGGCCGTATTACCGTCCGTTCCGGGAATTCCTGCTACGGCGCGCGGCCATCCACCGTCTGCATCTGTTTGGAGCCCGGGACCGGGCGTTCCGGGACGACGATGTGTTACAGGAGAATATCATCGTACTGCTGGAGCGCGAGGGTCGGCAGAACGAGGTGGTGATCTCCACCTCCACGGATGATCGGTTTCTGGATATCGTCCAGGACAGTTATCCCTTCGAGCAGATCGTCGAACCCACCGACCCGGAGCGATTCATCCATATTCCCACGACCCGGGAACCGGCCACCCTGGCGACGGCGACGGCGGTTCAGTGCTCGCTGGCGGATCTCGGCATCCAGGTATCCACCGGCCCGGTGGTGGATTTCCGGCTGAAGTCCCATCTTCGGGAGCTACCGGCGGACGATACCGTGCCGCTACTCTACCCGGGACATCTAACCGGTGGGCGCACCACATGGCCCAAGCCCGGGAGCAAGAAGCCCAACGCCATCGTGCGGAATACGGATACCGAGAAATGGCTGTATCCCAGTGGCTGCTACTGCGTGGTGCGGCGGTTTTCCTCCAAGGAGGAGAAACGGCGCATCGTCGCCACCGTGGTCCGGCCGGAGAGCTTTCCTGGCGCTGTGCGGTTGGGGTTCGAGAATCATCTGAATGTCTTTCATGCAAATCGGCAGGGATTACCGGAGGCGCTGGCTCAGGGCCTTGCGGTGTTTCTCAACAGTTCCGCCGTGGATACGGAGTTTCGCCGGTTCAGCGGTCATACCCAGGTCAATGCCACGGATCTCAGGCGGATGAAGTATCCAGATCGAGAAGCGCTGTTGGAACTGGGCCGGTGGGCGATGGCCGGATCCATCCAGCACCAATCCGTAACCTCCCCTGCCATCATGCACCTGGAGTAAGCTACTCCCCTCGCCCCCCAACGGACCGGAGGCCCCATGCTCAACCTCACCATCCAGGACCGCACCGCCGTCGGCCGCGTCCTCCAGGAAATGGACCTCAGCTTCCTCGCCGACCTCATCACCGTGGAGGATCTCATCCGCCAGCGCGTCACCCAGGAAGTGGCCCGCTACAACGCCCGTCCGGAGGGCGCCTTCAACGGTCTGGTGCAACCCACCGACTCGGAATCCACCCTGAACGGCTACAGGCTCCGCACCCGTCGCCCCATCGACACCGAGCAGCAGGTGCAGGTGGCGCTGCGGGCGTTCCAGGAGAACGGCTTCTTCATCATCGTCGATGAACGACAACTGGAGCATCTGGACGACCCCATCCCGGTCCACGACAACCTCCAGGTGACCTTCATGCGGTTGATGCCGCTGGTGGGGGGTTGAGCCATGAGTTCGCTGTCCGGGCGGTTCCGGGAGGCGCTGGGGAAGTTTCTCAACGGCGAGGCGCCCACGGTGGCCGAGCACGGGCCGGATGGCTATCCGGTGCTGGCCGACGATCCCCTGCATGATGCCCATCGCCAGTTGAACGCGCTGTTCACCGAGGCCGTGGCCCACCAGGAACGGCGTGGGGGCTGGGTGGACATGAACGAGGCGCTGAAGGATCTGGAGACCGGCAGGGCCATCCTGGAAGCCTCCCGTGAACAACAGATCCACCTGCTGCTGGCCACCTTGCAGCGGCGGGTGTTCCTGGCCAGGCGCCGGGACCGAGAAAAACTCCGCTGGCGCCAGGAAGGATATACCCGCGAGGCCACCTGCGATGCGCTGTTCCAGGCGCTGATGCGCCGCCGCCAGCCCTTCACCGGGGAGGATCTGGCACAGATGGCGGGGTTGTTCGCCGATCACGGCCAGGATCTCTATACCTTTCCCATGGGCCAGTTGTTCCGCCAACTGGAACGCTTCGTGGAGGAACACGGCCTGGATGCGGCGCTGCGCGAGGCGCTGCAAGGTTGGCGGGATAGCCGTTATGTGGAGGAAAAACTCCGCCATCGGCTGGACACCCTGCTGGCCAGTGCCGGCAGCGGCGAACCCGAGGCCGGGCTGGATAGCCGGGATACCTGGGGCAAGACGGTGGCGGAATTTCTCGATGGCTGCGGCGCCGACCAGCGCCGGGCCTGGGCGGGACTGCTGCAACTGGCCGGGCAGACCGAGTCCGCCAGTAAACCCAGTGCCAGATTCCTGAAAAACGCCGAACGGGCCATCCCCGGCATCGGCGAGGATCGCTACCGGACGGTACTGGCCGGGTGGCTGGCCATGGCCCGCTCCCTGGAGGTGCAACAGGGCCTGGACCCCTACGCGGGCTACTACCAGGCCTGGCTGCTGCTGAAGCCCAACGAGATCCGCCTGCGGGCGCTGATCTGGACGGCGCCGTTGCTGGCCGACGGGGATCTGCACGACGAGCTGGCCGGTCTCGCCGAGCACTGCTTCACCAAGGTGCCCGGCATCGGCCCGGTGGCGGTGAAACTCGGCAACGCCTGCCTCAACACCCTGGCCGAACTGGGCCTACCCGGGGTGGCCAGCCTCACCGTGCTGCGCGAGCGCATCAAGCACGCCAACTCCCGTAAGCTTCTCGACAAGCTCCTGGACGAGGCGGCCGGGCGGCAGGGTCTGTCGCGGGGCGAGATCGAGGATCTGGCGGTGGCGGATTTCGGGCTGGTGGACGGCGAGTCGCAACATAGCCTGGGTGATTACCGGGCGCGGCTGCGCATCGGTGACGATCTCAAGGCCGGCCTGCACTGGGAATCCGCCAGCGGCAAGGCCCAGAAATCCGTGCCCGCCGCCGTCAAACGCGACCATGGCGCGGAGCTGAAGGCCCTGCAGAAGACGGCGAAAACCCTCCAGACCGTACTCACCGCCCAGCGCCAGCGCCTGGAGGGCTTCTATCTGGCGCGGCGGGTGTTGACCCTGGGACACTGGCGGGAACGCTTCGCCGATCACGGGCTGATGGGTTGCCTCGCCCGCCGGCTGATCTGGCGGATCGGCGAGGACCGCGACCTGCTGTGGCTGGACGATGCCTGGCGGGATGCCGACGGCGCCGTCCTGCCCGAACTGCCCGACCACACCCCGGTGCGGCTCTGGCACCCGCTGGACAGCGATCTGGAGGCCATCGCCCACTGGCGGGCGCTCATCCAGCAACGGCAGATCCGCCAACCCTTCAAGCAGGCGTTCCGCGAGGTGTATCTGCTCACCGACGCCGAGCGCCACACCCGCACCTATTCCAACCGCTTCGCCGCCCATCTCATCAAGCAGCATCAGTTCAATGCCCTGCGCCAATCCCGGGGCTGGCGCTATGCCCTGCAAGGGGCCTGGGACGGTAGCGAGAGTACCCCGGAGTTACCACTACCGGCCTGGGAACTGCGGGCCGAGTTCTGGGTGGAGGCGGGCGAGCCCAACCGGATCGCCGATAGCGGGATCTACCTCTACGTGGGTACCGATCAGGTACGCTTTTACAACGCGGACGAGCCCGCCCCGCTGGCGCTGGAGGCGATCCCGCCGCTGGTGTTCTCCGAGGTGCTGCGGGACGTGGATCTGTTCGTGGGGGTGTGCAGCGTCGGCAACGATCCCACCTGGCAGGATCAGGGGGACAATCGCTGGCGGGACGCCTGGACCCATTTCGCCTTCGGCGAACTGTCGGCCAGCGCCGAGACCCGCCGGCAGGTGCTGGAAGGGCTACTGCCGAAACTGAAGATCCGGGATCAATGCGAACTCAGGGGGCGTTTCCTGCACGTGCGGGGCAGTCTCAGGACCTACAAGATCCATCTGGGCAGCAGCAATATTCTCATGGAACCCAACGACCAGTATCTCTGCATCGTGCCGGAGCGGGGCGGGGCGGGGCAGAAGCTGTTCCTGCCCTTCGAGGACGACGCCACCCTGGCGCTGATCCTCAGCAAGGCCTTCCTGCTGGCCGCCGACGGGCGGATCAGCGACCCTACCATCCTCAGCCAGATCCGCCTGCGGGGCTAGCACGGCCATGGATTCCCACGACGATCCCCCCTCCCGGCTCCCCGGCGACTGGTCGGAGCGGCGTATCATGGACGAGTTCGCGCGGCGCCAGAACCTGCTCCAGGAGGCCATGCTGGGGCGTCCGGCGCCGCCCCTGCCGGGGGATATCCTGGTCACGCCCCTGCCCCGCACCCGCTCGCTGTTCTGGGTGGTGCTCACCGAACGGGTGGAGGTACGCCGCCATCTGGTGGTACCCGCCGACACCTCGCCACTGGTGGGCAGTCAGGATCTGGCCATTTCCCGCCGGGCGCTATGCGGGCCGCTGGTGCTGCGCCTCGGCCTGCGGCGCTGGTGGCCACCGGCCTGCTTCCAGGGCTGCAAGCGGGCGGGCGTGCTGGAGGACTGGCATCTGAGCCGCGCCCACGGGGCGCTGATGCAACTTCTCAAGGGCGCTGCGCCGGTGATGCCCTGGCAGCAACAGACGGATCTGGATCCCGCTTACCGGGTCTGGCTGGACAGCGTGGGCGAGGCCGTGGCCGCGGTGGAATTCAGGTCGGATCCCGCCGTGCGGTGATCTCCACCAGTACCCGCAGGTCCGTTGCCAGTTCCTCGGGGGAGACGCCCAGTTCCCGGGCCAGCCGCGCGGGTCGCGGCGGTGGCTGATCGGCCTCGGCATGCCAGGCCAGGGCGGCCAGCAGGCGACGGCAACGGGCCTGCTCGGCGGTACCCGACACCAGCGCGTCCACGTCGGACTCCAGTTGCGACATGGAGAAACGCCAGCCATCCCAGTCGCTGAAACCCAGATCCGGCTGGATGAAATCCATCACCGTGGCGAGCCTCCCGGCACTGTCGGCATCGGCGTTCGAAGCATCGAATTGATCCCGGCAAAGCGGCTGCAGCGCCGCCAGCAGATCCCGCAGCTGACAGGGCCGCACCCGGCGCCCCGCCAGGCGCGCCAGATGCACGGCGAGAGTCTCCTGCACCGGGCGTTCCACCCGGCATAGCTGCGCCTCCACCCGGCTCCAGCCGGTCTCCCGGCGCAGTTGCTCCCAGGCATCGCGCCGGCCCTCCTCATGGCCGAACAACAGCCAGGTATGCCCGCCCAGGGGCTCGCGACGGCCCCGGAGCTGGATGAAGCCCTGCTCGGCGGCCCGTTCCACCGCCGCCAGCCCGTTGGTCCAGACCGCGTGGCCGGCGGGATCGAAACGCCGCTGACACTCTCCCACGAAATCGCGCACCTGGCGCAACAACTGGTTATTCACCAGGTTATCGTCGGCCCCCGCCAGGGTCTGCAAGGCGTGGAACCGATGAATCACCACGAACTCGTAACAGGCCCGGGTCAACGCCGCCAGCGCCTGCGGCTCCTGCCAGTCGTCCCAGGGTTGGAAACCGTCTCCCAGCAACCGGGGAGGCTGGAGCCACAGCACCCGGTCGCGCAACACCAGCCGCAGCAACACCCCCAGGCGTGCCTGTAGCTCCATGGCCGCGAGGGCCGGCTTCCACGGCGAGGTCAGCGCCGCCAGCAACTCGCCCAGGGGCAGGCGGTCGGCCACCGGCGCACCGGTCGGTCGACAGCGGAAGTCGTTATCGGTGGGGTGGGGCTGGGAGGGTGGTGTGGGCATGTCCAGGGCATCCTGCCGTGCAGCCGATCATCACCCCGGTACGGATGGGCGACGGCAATGGGCGTCGGTCCAGGCAACCGGCAGAATCGGCGAGGTCATCTCCATCATAACGGCAAGCGGACTCCCGGGGGGGTGCAATTTCACCCTGAAACGACACTCTATCCAATATCGACCATCGACACCAATCGAGGCAATACGAATGAAAACCAGATCCTGGCAGATGGCCTATCGACAGGCCCGCAAGGTCGTGGTCGCCGTGGTGGGAGGCACGGTGATCCTGATCGGCCTGGCGCTATTGATACTCCCCGGTCCCGCCTTCGTGGTGCTGCCTCTGGGTCTGGCCATCCTGGGCATCGAGTTCGCCTGGGCCAGTCGCTGGCTGGGTAAGCTTCGTAGTGGGGTGGCGGCGGTACAGAACCGCCGCGCCCGCAAGGACGCTCGACGGGAAAATGCGGTGGAGCGCGAGCCCGTCGACTAGCCTCCCGCCGGAGCAGCCGTCGTCAGGGCTGCCCCACCACCCCCTCGGCCAGCAGCGCATCGATGGCGGCGCGATCGTAACCCAGTTCATCCAATACCTCCCGGGTATGCTCGCCCAGCAGCGGCGCGCCCCGCCGCACCCCGGCGGGGGTGCCGGAATACTTCACCGGATGTCCTAAAGTCTTGACCCGGCCGAGCCGGCTGTGGGGCACCTCCACCACCATGTCCCGGGCCAGGGTCTGGGGGTCGCGGTGCATCTCAGCGATGGACAGAATCGGTCCGGCGGGCATACCGGCGGTGGCCAGCCGGTCCAGCCAGTAATCGGTGCCGTGTTCCTGGAAGTGGGGGGTGAGCGCCGCCACCAGTTCGGGTAGATGCGCCATGCGATCGGCATTCTGGGCGAAGCGGGGGTCGTCCTTCAGTTCCGGGGCGTGCAGCACCGTGAGAAGTTTCTCCCAGTTGGCCTGGTTGGCCGCACCCACGGTGATCCAGCCGTCGGCGGTCTGGAACGCCTGGTAGGGGGCGTTCAGGGGATGGGCCGAGCCCATGGCACCGGGGGATTCGCCGGTGGCCAGAGTGATCGCCGACTGCCAGAAGGTGTGGGTGATGCCGGCCTCGAACAGGCTCGCGTCGACTTTCTGGCCCTCGCCGGTCTTCAGCCGATGCACATAGGCCGCCACCACGCCCATGGCGGCGAGGATGCCGGCGGTGATATCGGTCACCGGGGCGCCGCACTTCACCGGCGGGCGGCCCGGATTCTCGCCGGTGATGCTCATCAGCCCCGACATGCCCTGGGCGATGAGGTCGAAACCACCCCGCTCGGCATAGGGGCCGGTGCGCCCGAAGCCGGAGATCTCGCAGTAGATCAATCCCGGGTTATCCTTGCGCAGGCTCTCGTAGCCCAGGCCCAGCCGCTCCATGGTGCCCTTGCGGTAGTTCTCCAGCACCACGTCGGCGTTTTGCAACAACTGCCGGGCGATCTCCACCGCCCGGGGTTCCTTGAGATTCAGCACGATGCCGCGCTTGTTGCGGTTCATCATCAGGTAGGCGGCGGATTCGCCCTCCACGGCGGGGGGTACCGAGCGGCGGGTGTCGTCGCCCCGGGGCGATTCCACCTTGATCACGTCGGCGCCCATGTCCGCCAGCATCAGCCCGCAGGTGGGGCCGGCCATGATATGGGCGAATTCGATCACCCGCAGTCCTGCCAGGGGACCCATTGCTCATGTCTCCTCGTGTTCTGGTGGTTTATCGGCCAGGGTGGCGAGTGTTGCGGTCAACACCCGACTCCCGGCGCAGAGATCTTCCGGCGTGGCGTTCTCCCGCACATCGTGGCTGATGCCCTTCTCGCAGGGCACGAACACCATGCCGGTGGGGCAGCGGTCGTTCAGGAACAGGGCATCGTGGAAAGCCCCCGAGGGTAGCCGCAAAAACGGCAGATTCAACCGACGGGTGGCCGATTCCAGCGCCGCCACCACACCCGGGTGAAACTCGCAGGGCGCGTGATGAAAGGTCTCCTGGATCTCCACCCGGCAATCCCCGGCGGCGCCCCGCACCACGGTCTCCACCGCATCACCCTTGGCGGCCAGCAAGCGGGCATCGGGATGGCGGAAGTCGATGGAAAACCGTACCCGCTCGGGAATGGCATTGGGAGAATTGGGCGACACCGTGAGCCGCCCGACGGTGAAGCGCACGGTGTCGGACGGGTCGTACATCAACCCGTTGAGGGCCTGGATCATATCCAGCACCGCCTGTAGGGCATCACGCCGCAGTCTCCGGGGCACCGTGCCGGCGTGGCCGGTCTCGCCGCTGACCGTCACCTGGAACCAGCGTGCCCCCTGGACACCGGTGACGATGCCGATGGTCTTGTTCTCGGCTTCGAGTCTCGGTCCTTGCTCGATATGGGCCTCCAGATAACCCGCCACCGGAAACCCCAGGGGTCGGCGCCCGGCATCCGGCGTGGCGTTCAGGGTCTCGCGGAGCACATCGCCAAAGCGCACGCCCGCGCTATCCGTCACATCCAGGCAATCCTCCAGGCGACATTGCCCGGCGAAGGTCATGGAGCCCATGGCGCCGGGGGCGAAGCGCCCGCCCTCCTCGTTGGTCCAGGCCACCAGTTCCACGGGGTGACGGGTGCGGACACCGGCGGCATCCAGCGCGGCCAGCGCGGCCAGCGCCGCCAGCACCCCGTAGATACCATCGAAGCGCCCGCCCTGCGGCTGGGAGTCCATGTGGCTGCCCACCAGTACGGGGGGCGCGTCGGGGTCGGTGCCGGGACGGCGGATGAACAGGTTGGCGATGGGATCCACGGCTATTTGATAACCCCGCTGTGTGGCCCAGCCGATCAGCCGCTCCCGGGCGACGATATCCTCCGGGGTCAGGGCCTGGCGGCAGACGCCGCCGCCGGGGATGGCGCCGATGCTGGCCATCTCCACGAGGCGTTGCCAGAGGCGCTCGCCGTCGACTCGGCGGGCGGCGTTGAGGGCGGGGTCGGGGGCCAGGGATTGGTGAGTCATGTTCGCTATCCTGTCGCGCATCTCTCCGTCAGGATAGCTGAAAGATTTTCCTCAGCGCCGGAAATTCGGGTCGATCACCAGCGCCCTCAAGAACGGCAGTATCTCCCGGCGTCGCAGCCCGAGAATCACGCCCGCGAACAGCCACACCGTCACCGCCTCCTTGAAGAGCTTGCCACCGTCGTTGAAGGGATCGATGCCGAGGCTGGTGAACAGATGCGAGGCAATCGCCCCACCCATCACCCCGAAGGCCAGCAGCGCGCCCGCCACCTGCAAGCCGGGGATGAACAGCAACACCACCGCCAGCAACTCCACCCCGCCGGTGAAGAAGCGCCCGTGGGGCTCCACCCATTCCAGTCCGCTCCAGGTCTCCAGAGTGCTGAAGATGGGATTGCGCCCGGTGGAGAACTTGAAGGGCAGATAGCGCAGGAAGATCTCCGCGATGTAGAGGGCCAGCGCGTAGGGCAGCAGGCGCAGGCCCCAACGGGTCAGGGTGTACTGGCGAAACTGGCTGAAACCACGGCTCAGGGTGGAAACGGTCATGGGATACCTCCTTGGAATCGAAGTCGATGGTTACTGAAGCTGTCGCGGACCATTTACGCGGCGCCTCCCCATCCGGAGGCAATACCGGGCGATATAGCTGTTATTCCCATCCGGCATGGGAGGAATTGCCCGCGCCGTGAGCTAGGCTTTCACCACCAAAACGCCCATAAACCCCGGAGTTGTCGCCCATGTTCAACTTCCCCATCCTCGAGGTGGCCATCGGCCTGATCTTCATCTACCTGAACCTCGGCCTGATCTGCAGCAGTCTCCAGGAACTGATCGCCAGCGTCCTGAAGCTACGGGGCAAGACCCTGCAGGAGGGCATCTACAACCTGCTGGGCGACCAGCCGGGCAACCGCTTCTACGATCACGCCCTGATCCGGCAACTGGGCCACGCCGGCAAGCGCGGGCCGCTGCCCTCGTATATCGCCGCCCGCACCTTCACCCGCACCCTGGTGGATCTGCTGCGCCCGAATTATCCCGAGCGGGACCGGGCGGTGGGTCAGGCGCTGAAACTCGAGGACCTGCGCTCGTTGGTGGCGGATGTGCCGGAGGAACGGGTGCGCACCACCCTGCGGCTGCTGCTGGAGGAGGTGGAGACCGGCGCCAGGGACGTCAGCGAGGCGGTGGATGCGTTTTATCTCAAGGTGGAGAACTGGTTCGACGAATCCATGCAGCGGGTCTCCGGCTGGTACAAGCGCCGGGCCCAGGCCATCATGCTGGTGATCGCCCTGGGACTGACGGTGGCATTGAACGTGAACTCGGTGGAGGTGGCCCGCCAGCTCTGGACCGATCCGTTGCTGCGCCAGTCGGTGGTGGCCGCCGCCGAGGGCTTTCAGCAGCCCCGCACCCAGGTGGATCCGGCCGTGGAAGATCCGGCAATGGCCGGGATCCAGCGCTCCATCGGCAATCTGCGCGCCCTGCAAGGGGAACTGGACGCTTTGGCGCTGCCCCTGGGCTGGAGCGAGATCGACCCCATCGACTGGAGCCCGGGGGACTGGCTGTACGCCCTGCTGGGCTGGCTGCTCACCGCCACCGCGGTATCCATGGGGGCACCGTTCTGGTTCAATGCCCTGGGCAAGTTGTTGCAGATGCGCGGCTCCGGCGGCAAGCCGGCGGCGCCGCCCACCACCCCCACCCGGATCAGCGGACGCTGACGATCCGTTATTCGACTCACCGTATGGCACGCCTGCGCCCGCTGTCGGGGTCCATGCTCGACAGCCGGGCGCCGGGGGATTTCAAGGGCTACTCGAAACCGTCCCTGAAGATCAATTTGCTCACGAAAGTCGCGGTACAGGTGGTGTCGGCCGTCAGCGCAAAGGGCGAGCCACAACTGGCCGGGGTCCAACCGGTGAAGGTCGAACTGGGATCGGCGTTGGCCGTGGGGGTGACCTCAGTGTCGGGCGGAAACATGCCGCCACCACCGACGGTGCCCGAGCCGTTACCGTCGCTGTCCACGGTGAGCGTGAAGGCGGGACCGAACACATAGGCAGCACCCGCAGCGGAGTTCTGATCGTCATCCCCATAGGCCCCGATCACCGCCGTGCTGCCCGAGACCGCCACCGAGGAGCCGAAGAAGTCAGATGCGGTGCCATCACTGGCGGTGAGCTTGGCCTCCTGCGCAAAATCTGCCCATGTCATCCCCGGCAGCAGTCCGAGCGATAGTAATGAGCGGGATTGCGTGGATCGGTCGCCAGCGCAACCGCAGGTCATCACAAAAACACAACAGCAATCGGTCTAGAGTCATCTGATATATTCCTTGAAATCCACCATAAAGAGGAGCAAAAACTATGAATCTACACCGCATGTTGCAGGCTCGCGCCGAGGCTTGCAAGCCGGTCCGGGTAGGCCTGATCGGCGCTGGCAAGTTCGGCACCATGTTTCTCTCCCAGGCCCGGCTGACCACCGGCATGCAGATCCTCGGCATCGCGGATCTCGACGTGGAACGCGCCCGCGCCGCCTGCCGCACCGCCGACTGGCCGCAGGAGCAATTCGCCGCCGGCTCCTTCGATGAGGCCCGTAAAACCGGCAAGACCTTCATCACCGAGGATGCCGAGGCACTGATCAAAACCGACGGCGTGGAGGTGATCATCGACGCCACCGGTCATCCCCCGGCGGGCATTCACCACTGCCTGCTGGCGATAGAGCATGGCCGCCATGTGGTGATGGTGAACGTGGAGGCCGATGTGGTGGCCG
>JGI12109J20283_11237726_pt1 | contig 24839 bp, 22 predicted proteins | sample ElkSlonscriptome_12_FD_20283 | JGI IMG/M metagenome (IMG submission 20283)
ACGCCGATCGCCGTGCTCTCGGCCCGCGCGCGGCTGCTCTACGATTATTTCAAGCAGAATTTTGCGCAGGTTACCAATCCGCCGATTGATCCGATCCGCGAAGAACTGGTGATGAGCCTCACCAGCATGATCGGCCCGCGCCCCAATCTGCTGGGCCATGATGCCGGCACGCACAAGCGGCTGGAAGTGGAGCAGCCAATCCTGACAAACGAGGATCTGGCCAAGATCCGCTCGGTCGAATCGACTTTGGACGGCGCTTTCCGCTGCGCCAATATCGACATCACCTGGGATGCTTCCACCGGCGTTGAAGGGTTGGAGCTGGCGATCAAGGAGATGTGCTGGGCCGCGACCGAGGCGGTCTTGCAGGATCACAACATCCTTGTCCTGACAGACCGGACGCAAGGCCCCGAACGCGTTGCCATGCCCGCTCTGCTGGCGACGGCGGCGGTGCACCATCATCTGGTTCGGCAGGGTTTGCGGATGCAGACCGGCCTTGTGGTCGAAAGCGGTGAGCCGCGTGAAGTCCACCATTTCTGCGTGCTCGCAGGCTATGGCGCGGAAGCGATCAACCCATATCTCGCGCTCGAAACCATCGAGGAAGTGCGTGCGCGCAAGCATCCCGAAATCGACCCGCGCGAGGCCGAGCGCAATTATATCAAGAGCCTTGGCAAGGGCATCCGCAAAGTGATGTCCAAGATGGGCATCTCCACCTACCAATCCTATTGCGGGGCGCAGATCTTCGATGCGGTCGGGCTCTCGTCCGGTTTTATCGAGGCCTATTTCACCGGGACTGCCACCACGATCGAAGGCATTGGCCTTGCCGAAGTGGGCGAGGAAGCGGTGCGCCGCCACGGGCAGGCCTATGGTGACAATCCGCTTTATGCCGGAATGCTCGATGTGGGCGGCATCTACCAATATCGCCTGCGCGGCGAGGATCATGCGTGGACGCCTGAAAATGTCTCCCAGCTCCAGCACGCAGTGCGCGGCAATAATGCGGCGACCTATGAGGAATATGCCGCCTCGATCAACGAACAGTCCGAACGCCTGCTTACAATTCGCGGGCTGATGGAATTCAAGCCTGCGGGCGGTCCCGTCCCCCTCGAAGAGGTCGAACCTGCGAGCGAGATCGTCAAACGTTTCAGCACCGGCGCGATGAGCCTTGGCTCGATCAGCCACGAAGCGCATTCGACCATGGCGCTGGCGATGAACCGGATTGGCGGGCGCTCGAATACGGGCGAAGGCGGCGAAGAGCCGTTTCGTTTCACACCGCTCGATAATGGCGATTCGATGCGCAGCCGGATCAAGCAGGTGGCATCGGGGCGCTTTGGTGTCACCACCGAATACCTTGTCAACTCGGACGATATCCAGATCAAGATGGCGCAAGGCGCGAAGCCGGGCGAAGGCGGTCAATTGCCGGGCCACAAGGTTGACAAGCGCATCGGCGCGGTGCGCCATTCAACGCCGGGCGTTGGCCTGATATCGCCGCCGCCGCACCACGATATTTACTCGATCGAAGACCTGGCGCAGCTGATCCATGATCTGAAAAATGTGCAGCCCACGGCGCGCATTTCGGTCAAGCTCGTCTCTGAAGTGGGCGTGGGCACCGTGGCCGCCGGCGTTTCCAAGGCGCGCGCGGACCATGTGACCATATCGGGCTATGACGGAGGCACAGGCGCATCGCCGCTCACCAGCCTGACGCATGCCGGCTCTCCCTGGGAAATCGGTCTTGCCGAAACCCAGCAGACATTGCTGCTGAATGATCTCAGAAGCCGGATCGCGGTGCAGGTTGATGGCGGGCTGCGAACCGGCCGCGATGTTGCCATTGGCGCGCTGCTGGGCGCGGATGAATTCGGCTTCTCCACCGCTCCACTGATTGCTGCGGGCTGCATCATGATGAGGAAATGCCACCTCAACACCTGCCCTGTCGGCGTTGCAACGCAAGATCCGGTACTGCGCGCGCGTTTCACCGGCACGCCCGAACACGTGATCAACTATTTCTTCTTCGTCGCCGAAGAACTGCGCGGCATCATGGCGCAGATGGGCTTTCGCACGCTTGATGAGATGGTGGGCCGCGTGGATCGTCTGGATATGACGCGCGTGCATCGCCACTGGAAATCGCGCGGCATCGATCTGGGACGCATCCTGTATAAGCCGGAGCTTCAGGACGGCGCACCGTTGCGCAATGTGGGCGAACAGGACCACGGCCTTATCAACGCGATGGACAACCAGCTGATCGCCGATGCGCGCGAAGCCATCGCAACAAAGAAGCCCGTCCAGCTTTCCTATGAAGTGCGCAACGTCAATCGCACGGTTGGTGCCATGCTTTCCGGCGAAGTCGCGCGCGCGCATGGCCATGAAGGCCTGCCGCCTGAGACGATCCGCGTCAATCTTACCGGAATTGCCGGGCAGAGCTTTGGCGCATGGCTCGCTCATGGCGTAACGCTTGATCTGACAGGCGATGCCAATGATTATGTCGGCAAGGGCCTGTCGGGCGGTCGCCTCATCGTGCGCCAGCCAGACAATGCGGACCGTGTGGCGAGCGAGAACATCATCGTCGGCAACACCGTGCTCTACGGCGCGATTGCGGGTGAGGCCTACTTCAATGGCGTCGGCGGTGAACGGTTCGCCGTGCGCAATTCGGGCGCCATCGCGGTGGTTGAAGGCACAGGCGATCACACCTGCGAATACATGACCGGCGGGGTTGTCGTGGTGCTGGGCGCCACAGGCCGCAACTTTGCTGCGGGAATGAGCGGCGGTATTGCCTATGTCTACGATCCCCTCGGCACTTTTGCAGACCGGGTGAACCATGCGCAGGTTGACCTTGAAGCGATCAGCGCTTTGCCCGACGCAGACGAGGGAACCGGGCGCCCGCAGCAACAGGCGCGCAGTGTCAATGACTTTGGAATGGGCGATATGCTGCGTCACGATGCGGAGCGCTTGCGTATCTTGATAGAACGGCATCACCTGCACACCGGCAGCATCGCCGCGCGCGATATCCTCGCGAATTTCGATGCCGAACTGAGCAGGTTCGTGAAGGTGATGCCACGCGATTACAAACGCGCGCTCGAAGCGCTCGAAGCCGAACGGCTCGAAGCGGCAAGCGTAGCAGCGGAATAAGGATCAGGAGATTATGGGCAAGGATACCGGATTTCTCGAACTGGATCGGCGCGATCGCGATTACCTCGATCCCGCACAGCGGGTGAGCAATTATCGCGAATTCGTGATCCAGCCCGATGATGCAACGCTGGCCTCGCAGGCCTCGCGCTGTATGGATTGCGGCATACCTTATTGTCACAATGGCTGTCCGGTGAACAACATGATCCCGGACTGGAACCACCTCGTTTACGAGGCGGACTGGAAGAACGCATTGGACGTGTTGCATTCCACCAACAATTTCCCCGAATTCACCGGACGCATCTGCCCCGCCCCGTGCGAGGCGGCGTGCACGCTCAACATTATCGATCAGCCGGTGACGATCAAAAGTATCGAATGCGCCATCATCGATCGCGGATGGAAAGAGGGCTGGGTCACTCCGCAAGTGCCGGACAAGAAGACCGGCAAGCTTGTCGCGATCGTAGGCTCGGGCCCTGCTGGTCTTGCTTGCGCCCAGCAATTGGCGCGCGCGGGGCATTCTGTGACGGTGTTTGAAAAGTCCGATCGGATCGGCGGCCTGCTTCGCTATGGCATTCCCGATTTCAAGATGGAAAAGCACCTCATCAATCGCAGGGCGGTGCAGATGGAAGCCGAGGGCGTTGAATTTCGAACCAACAAGGAGGTGGGCGTTGACATCTCCTTTGCCTCGCTGCGCGAAAACTTCGATGCTGTTGTCCTGTCCGGCGGATCGGAAGATGCGCGCCCGCTCAGCATTCCGGGCGCGGAGATGACCGGCGTGCGGCCGGCGATGGAGTTCCTCTCCCAGCAGAACAAGCGCAATGCCGGCGACACCGAAGAGCGTGCCGCCCCGCGCGGCAGCCTGACAGCGACAGGCAAGCATGTTGTTGTGATCGGCGGGGGTGATACCGGGTCTGACTGCGTGGGCACATCCAACCGTCAGGGCGCGGCCAGTGTGACCCAGCTTGAAATCATGCCCCGCCCTCCGGAAAAAGAGGACAAAGCGCTGACCTGGCCCGACTGGCCGCTCAAACTGCGCACATCCTCCAGCCATCAGGAAGGCGTGGAGCGCGATTGGGCGGTGTTGACCAAGCGCGTCATCGGCGATGGCGAGACTGTAACCGGTCTGGAATGTGCGCGCATCGAATGGATAGAAGGCGACAACGGCAAGCGCGAAATGCGCGAGATTGTGGGCAGCGAGTTCACCTTGAAAGCCGATCTGATCCTGCTCGCCATGGGCTTTATCGGCCCGAAGAAGAAAGGCCTGCTTGAACAAGCGGGCGTGGCGCTTGATCCGCGCGGCAATGTGGAGGCGGACACAAACGCCTATGCCACCAGCGAAGCAGGCGTGTTCTCATGTGGAGATATGCGACGCGGGCAGAGCCTCGTGGTCTGGGCTATCCGCGAAGGGCGTCAATGCGCACGCAGCGTGGATGAAGCTCTGATGGGCGCAAGCGAACTGCCGCGTTGATGGATCGCCCGGTGCTGCTTTCGAGCAGCGGAAAGGTTCTTTCCCGCGCATCCAGATCTGCTAGATTGGCGTAATACGTTTATAGCCAAGCGTGGGATGATCCATGAGACAAGCGATTTTCGACTACCTCCCGCCTCTTACCGTAGCCGCGATCTGGGCGATCTTCGCCTTTGCGCCGACTGAATGGGTCGAGGCCGGCTGGTTGTTTGCCGCGGTATCGTTTGGCGGCATGATATTCATCCAGTTGATGGAATTGGTGCATGAGCGCCACGAAGGCTGGCGCATCAATGGCAGGGAACTGGCGACCGATGCGTTCTACATGGTGCTGGTGATTTTCGTGATCAGCGCGTTGAGCGAAACCTATGTCGATGGATCGATCGCCCGCCTCAAGGACCAGCTCGGTATCGCCACGCCCTGGTTGATGGAGATGCCTTTCGTGGTTCAGGTGCTGGCGGTGATGCTGATCTATGAATTCGGCCAATACTGGATGCACGTTGCGATGCACAACAATTCGCTGCTGTGGTCCACCCACGCCCCGCACCATCACGTCACGCAGTTGAATGCGCTCAAGGGCTTTGTCGGCAATCCGATCGAGCTGTTTCTGATCGGCCTATCGATCATCGCGCTGCTTGATTTTGATCTCAACGCGCTGCTTGCCGCCTTCGCTTCGCTGGGCGTTATCGCGCAATATGCGCATGCCAATATCAAGTCGAACCCGCCTCAATGGTTCGCGTTTGTCTTCACCACCATTCGCCATCACTCGCTGCACCACACGGCGCTCAGCTATGAGGATACGCGGTGCAATTACGGCAATTCGGTGATCCTGTTCGATCGGCTGTTTGGCACGTTTCGCGATGGCGAATCGGATGTGGTGGGGCAGGATGACAGGCGGCGGCTTTCGATCTGGGAGCAGTTCATGTTCCCCATCACCTATTTCCGCAAAACGGGCAGTTCCGAGCCTGCCGAGTAGCGTATTCGTGCGCGGCGAGCAGACAGGATAATGGAACCCCATCCCGCCGAAAATTTGGCCAGAGACGAGGCAAGCGCCCATCCCGATGATCCGCATTTCGTCAATCGTTCCGGCTGGCTGCGCGCTGCTGTGCTGGGCGGGAATGACGGGATTGTCTCGGTCGCCTCGCTGATCGCCGGGGTCGCAGCGGCGGGCCCCGCGCGCGAAGCGGTGCTGATCGCCGGAATTGCAGGCCTTGTCGCCGGCGCGATGTCGATGGCGGCGGGCGAGTATATCTCGGTTTCCTCGCAAGCCGATCTCGAAAAGGCCGATGCGCTGCGCGAGGCGCGCGCGCTGAAGGAAACCCCGCACGCCGAATTTGAAGAGCTGATCGAGATCTACAAATCGCGCGGCCTAAGCCATGAGACAGCCTGCGCGGTGGCAAGCGAGCTGACCGCGATTGATCCTCTGGAGGCGCATTTGCGCGATGAGCTGGGGCTGAGCGAAACGCAGTCTGCGCGCCCGCTTCAGGCGGCGCTTGCCTCGGGCGTGACCTTCACCTTCGCTGCCGCGGTGCCGGTGGCGGCGGCCGTGCTGGCGCCCGTGGCGATGATCCTGGAGGTGGTGCTGGTGGTCTCGGTCGCCGCGCTCGCGCTGCTCGGCGCGCTGGGTGCGCGGACCGGCGGCGCACCGGTCCTGCCAGCGGTCGCCCGCGTTACCGGATGGGGCATCGCCGCGATGGCGCTGACCGCGCTGGTCGGATCGCTATTCGGCGTGAGCGTCTAGCCGATCAGGCGTTGCGGTCGCAGATCACGAGCACCCGCATCTTGTCTCCTACATTGCCGAACGGCTTGCTCGCGCGCCCGGTCGGTAGGTCTTTCAACAGGTCGCGCACATCGCCCGGCAGGACGCCGGCATTGACGTTCTTGTTCTCGACGAAGTCGGCGGGATAGCTGCTGGCGAGCTCGCGCGCATCGCCGCAATCGCGGATCTCCTGCGTGCGCGCCGCGAAATCGGCGATCCGTTCGGCATCGTAGGCGACCGACAGCTGGACGAGGTGGTAACTCGGCGTGCTCGATGTCCGCACGCCCGGACCGCCCGCGACCTGAGCGGAAGCCGCGCCGGTGAGCGCGAGCGCTCCGGCTGCGAGGATCGCGGCGGGGCGGATGATCGTTTCGTGAATGCGCATGGGTCACCTCTCCCTGGCCTGCGCGAAGGCTCGCAAGGCGCGCCTTAACCTGCGGTGAAGGTTGCCTTTTCCTACGGCGACCAGTCGATCGGAACGCGTCCGCGCTCTTCGAGAAAGGCGTTGGCGCGGCTGAACGGACGCGAGCCGAAGAAGCCGCGATGGGCGGAAAGCGGGCTGGGATGCGGGCTTTCAAGGATCAGGTGATCGGCCCTCCGGCCCAGCGCTGGCACCCGACCCGCTTTCTTCTGCGCATGGCTGCCCCACAGGATGAAAACGCATGGGACATCGCGCTGCGCCACGGCGGCGACACAGGCATCCGTAATCGCATCCCAGCCGCGGCCTGCATGGCTGCCAGCTTTGCCTTCTTCCACGCTGAGCGTGTTGTTGAGCAGCAGCACGCCCTGTCTTGCCCAGCTTTCCAGATTGCCGTGGTCAGGCGGCGCAAGACCAAGATCGCTTTGCAGTTCCTTGAAAATATTCATCAGCGAGGGCGGCGGCTTCACGCCCTCTTTCACCGAAAAGGCAAGCCCGTGCGCCTGACCGGCGCCGTGATAGGGATCCTGCCCCAGAATCACCACGCGCACAGCATCCAGCGGGGTCAGCGCGAGCGCAGTCAATCGCTGACCACGAGGCGGATAGATCGTGCGCCCGGCCGATTCTTGCGCTCTCAACCACCCGCCAAGCCGCCGCGCTTCGGGCGTTGCCAGCACCGGTTCGAGCGCAGGGCGCCAGCTTTCAGGGATCGGATCGTCCGCCATAGCGCACATTCTTACCGCCAAGCAGCCCCGCTACACCACACGGCCCTTTTCACCTATCCCCAATGCGCGTAAGGCGCCCAGCATCATGACAGTGCATTTCCACGAAGAAGACCTGCCCGAAGGCGTGCTCGAAGGAACCGGCCCGCTGGCCGTCGATACCGAGACGATGGGGCTTATCACTCCGCGAGACAGGCTGTGCCTTGTCCAGATCAGCGATGGTTCGGGCGATGAACACCTGGTGCGCTTCGGCGTTGGCAGCGATTATGAAGCGCCCAACCTCACGCGTATTCTGGCGGATCAAAGCCGGGTGAAGCTGTATCACTTTGCCCGCTTCGATCTCGCCGCAATCCAGTATTATCTGGGCGTAATGGCCGCGCCTGTGTTCTGCACCAAGATCGCGAGCAAGCTGGTGCGCACCTACACCGATAGGCACGGGCTGAAAAACCTCGTCAAGGAATTGCTCGAAGTTGATATTTCCAAGCAGCAGCAATCCTCGGACTGGGGCGGGCCTGACCTGAGCGTGGATCAGCGCGAATATGCGGCAAGCGATGTGCGCTATCTGCACGCTTTGCGCGAAGAGCTGATCGTGCGGCTGGAGCGTGAAGGGCGCATGGAACTGGCGCAGGCGTGCTATGATTTCCTTCCCACGCGCGCGCTGCTCGATATCGCGGGCTGGGCCGAACGCGATATCTTCAGCCACGAGTAAGGACGCCAAAGGCAACACACAGCATGGTGATCAAACGGCGCATAGAAACCAGCGAAGCAAAAGCGCTGCGCAGCCGGCGCCAGCACTTCGCTGCGCCCGATGGCAGCCATGATGCGCTGGTGGGCTTTCTGGCGCGCGCGCTGCCCGTGGGTGTTGGCATTATGGCTGCGCTGATGGTGATCACACCTCTTTCTCCGCGCGGCGAAGTGAGCTTCCTGCTTGATCGCAACAAAGTGGCGGTGGTGGATGAAAGGCTGCGCGTGGATAACGCAATGTATCGCGGGCGCGATGATCGCGGGCGTCCGTTTTCGTTGGTCGCAGGCGAAGCGGTGCAACGCTCAAGCGCGGAAGGCCTGGTGCGGATCGATGACATGATTGCCCAGTTGCTGCTGCCCGAAGGCCCCGCACGGCTTTCCGCTGATGGCGGTACATACGATCTGGAGCGCGAACTCGTCGAGGTGAACGGGCCTATTCTGCTCACCGCAGCAGATGGTTACCGGATGCGCGCCGATGGCGTTTCGGTTTCACTATCGCAGCGCGTAATGATCGGCGAGGATGGCGTTTCGGGAGAAATCCCGGCCGGCACTTTTTCCGCCGACACAATGCGCGCCGATCTTGCCTCCCGCACTTTGACGCTGGAAGGCAATGCCCGCTTCAGCATGGTGCCCGGCAAGATACAGGCGCCCGAGTAAGCGCAAACCCATGGAAGCAGATGGCATGACAAAAACCCGCAAACAATCGCTCTGGTCGCTGGCCTGCCTTTATGCAGCCGGCGGCTTTGCGCTGACGCTTGTGGCTGCGGGAGGGATGCACCTCAATGCGCAGGCACCGCAAAATGGCGGGTTTTACGGGCACAATTCCAGAGCTCCGGTAAATGTCGATGCAGGCCGCATCGTGGCACAGGAGCGGGAAGACCGGGTGTTGTTCTCGGGCGATGTGGTGGTGCAGCAGGCAGGCCTTAGCGTTCGCGCTGCACGCATGCAGCTCAATTACACCAACACGCAGAGCCTTGAATTGCAGCGGATCACGGCAAGCGGCGGAGTTGTTGTCACCCGCGGCCAAGACCGCGCAACAGGGGAAAGCGCAATATATGATTTCGGTCGCCGGATCATCACGCTGGCAGGCAATGTACGCCTGCAACAAGGCACCAGTTCGCTCACAGGCGGGCGGCTGGTGATCGATCTGGATCGGCGGGTTGCAAGTGTGGATGGGCAGGCTATCGGCGGCTCAGCACCTCTCAGTGGATCGCCCGAAGGCCGGGTGGGCGGCACTTTCAGCCCGGTTCAGGCAGACAATGGCAGCGCAGATACCCCCGATTGACGGGTCGAACTGACGGGCTGGTGAGGGCTATATGGCGCGTTAAGCTGCCCGTCCTGGCCAGCCTGAGGGAGCAGGCCGGACCGGACTGGGCCGGACTGGGCACTCACACCAACGCTCAATATGCGTTATCGTGGTTGAGAACCCAGATTGTCTTGAATACAATCTCGATATCACGGCGCAGCGACCAGGCGGCAATATATTCCAGATCGGATTGCAAGCGGTCAGTGAGGTCTTTCTCCTGTTCAGTGGCTCCGCGATGGCCGCGCACCTGCGCCAATCCGGTAAGCCCCGGCTTCAGGCAGTGGCGCTGCCAGTACGAGCCATCAACCTCCCAGAAAAACTTGTTGTTCGCGCGGCTGCCAAGCGCGTGCGGACGCGGGCCAACCATCGCCATATCGCCCAACAGCACGTTGAAAAGCTGCGGCAGTTCATCGATGCTGGTTTTGCGGATGAACGCGCCGATCCGCGTCACCCGGTCATCATCGCGCGCGGTTGATTGCGCACCGTCGGAGTCGAGCTTTTCTTCGCGCATCGAGCGGAATTTGTACATTTTGAAGAACTGGTTGCCGCGCCCCAGCCGCCGCTGGACGAACAGCACGGGGCCGCGATCTTCCAGCTTGATCAGCACAGCCACCAACGCCAGCAGCGGCGATAGCGCGATAATCCCGCAGCCGGCAATCACAAGGTCAAACAGGCGCTTGGTAATGCGCGCTCTCAAGCCCAGCGGGCCGGTCGAAACCACCAGAGTTGTGCGACCCTGTTCTTCATATCGGTTGACACCCACGGCGCCCAGATCATGCGCGGGCTCGCTCACAATCTCTCCCTGGACGCCAGCCGATTTGAGCAGGAACGCCCATTGCTTGCGCCGCTCTCGCGGGGTGCAGACAACCACCTTGTCCTGATTGCGCAGCAGCTTGCCCAGCCTGTCAAACATGAACGGATCATGCGCGGTCGGATCAAGTTCATATTTGGCAGCCGAAATCGTAATGGCGTCATCAAGGCGGAATTCTGGGCCATCATCGTTGATCACCAGGAGGTTGCGCAGCTTGCCATCCCAGAAGGTTTCGATCACCAGCGGGAAGCACCGCCGCACAGCAACCAGCGCAATGGTACAAAAGGCAAGGCCAAGCGTCACCGAAACGCGCGAGAAATCCGCGCTCGACTTGGTGTAGAATGCAACGAAAGCGAGCAGCGCTGTTGAAACCAGCAAAGCGGTGGTCACCTGGCGCACAGCAAAGCCCCAATCGCCCAGCGCCTTTACGCTGTAGGTGCGGTTATACAGCGCAATCGTGTAATAGATCGGGAGCATGCCCTGGCCTGCCAGCATGATTTCAGGCGCCCACCAGCTTCCAAGATAGAGCCTTGATGCCAGCATAAACGCGCCGTGCACTAAGGCACCGTCGATCAGCAGCAGCATGATATAGGCGCGCAGCCGCCGGCGTTCCAACGACGCGACGAGCTTGCCTTCAACCTTATCGGGTCCGGCCGCCCCCAGCAGCGTTCCGGTAAGCTTGTTCATTTATGACTTTCCCCGCGTTGCGCGGCCCTTAAGTAACTTCCCTTATGGCTCGCTTCAGCGACAAAAGCCAGTTTATTGCAAGTGCGAAAAGGAATGTGTCCGAAATTGCTACCGTCTGGCCGCAAACCGTGTAATTTCCGCCAATTCCTGCGCCAGCAGCAGATGCGCTGCCTGGCTGTTGGCGAGCAGTTTGCGATGCAGGGCAATGAGCCGGGACACCAGACGATCCAGCTTGGTTTCCGGTGAGCCGCGTTTGGCAGGCGTGTTCCAGCACGCCATTTGCTGGCGGATATTTCCTTCCTCGCGCCAGAAAATGCCCAATTGCGCCTTTTCGCCTTTACCAAGTTCGTCAAATTTGCCGCGCGCGCCCAGTTTGCCTGCAATCATGGCGAGCTGGGCCGCGCGCCTCTCGATCGCCAGCAAAAGGCCCACCGGGTTGATCCCGAGCTCGCGCATGCGGTGCAATTCGCGCGAAAGCGCGCGCACTTCCCCGCCCAGCACGGCGTTCACGATCGGCTGGAAGCCGTCTTCCTCGGTCTGCGCGCCGATTTGGGCATAGTCTTCAAGACTGGCGCTTTGCGGGGATTGCGGATCTGCGCCGCAATACAGCGCCAGCTTGTCGAGCTCGGAGCTGGCCAGACGGATATCAAGGTTCGCCCCGCGCGCGATGCGTTCAGCCAGATCACCGCCCAGCCGCAGGCCCGCGCTATCAGCCATCGCCCGCACCGATCCAGCAATCGCTGACAGGTCTGGCTGGTAGAACATGGCGACAAGCGCATCCTTGCGCTTTTCGAGCAGCTTGGCGGTGCGCGATTTATCGGTCGCGGATGTCGCAACCACGATCACGGGCGCCGCATCGCCAGAGCCCGCATCGCCCGTTTCAATCAGCGTTTTGAGCGCATCATGCGCTTCATCGCCGCTGGCGCGCACGAGGATGTGGCGCGCATCGCCAAACAACGATGCCGAACGCGCCTCATCCCCCAGCAGCGCGGGATCACGCTTCAATTCTGCGCCGGTCAGCTCCACGCGCTCACCCGCATCGGGCAGCGCCGCGATCACCTGTTGCGCCGCCGCGCTGGCGCCTGCTTCATCAGGGCCGCAGAAAAAGAACATCGTCGCCTCTTGCGCCCCGCGTGGCAGGCCGCGCGCGAAATCCTTGTTAGTCGCTTTCATTGGCACGCGCCGGGGCTGCTGATTGCGCCTCGCGCTCGCCCAGAGTTCGATTGCGCTCGCGCAGGGTGAGAGCGATTTGCGTGACCATGCGCTCCGCCACCTCTTTGGAGAGGTTTTCAAGCGCGGTCTGTTCAGCGGCAATGGTGGCGTATTCGCTGGACACCACATCGATGCCCGCATCCGATCCGGCGGTGGCATCGAGCAGGATTTCCCCGCTTTCCAGATCAACCAGCTGGTAACGGGTGCGCAAGATGCGGCGTTCGCGGCTGACGGTGTCATCGTTCAGCACGCCCAGCGCCTGCAACGTATCATCGATCCGCACGTCTAGCCGGTAAGCGGGGCTGGCATCGCTGCCTGCCTCGAAGCGCTCGACAAGGGCGTTGCGCAAAAGCCAGCCGGCGCGCCCTGGAATGGGAGGCACATCCACCCCGGCAAGCCCGCGGGCCACAGCAGCGCTGGAGCCGCCGGCATACATCGGCTGAAGCCCGCAGCCGCCGAGCGGCAGCATGATGGCAAGCGCCAGCGTGGCTGCGAGCCGCGCCTTCATGATCCTGAAGGTCTCATGTAACGATGTTCACCAGTCTATCGGGCACCACGATTACCTTGCGAATTTCCGCTCCATCCAGCGAACGCTGCACCTTCTCGCTGGCGAGCGCAAGCGCTTCCAAGTCCTCCTTCGAGGCCCCCTTGGGCGCAGTCAGCGTATCGCGCAGCTTGCCCCGGTGCTGCACGGCGATGGTCACCTCGTCTTCCACCAGCAGGGCGGGGTCGTGCGCGGGCCAGAGCGCATCGGCGACAAGATGATTCTGGCCTTCCTTGCCCATCGCTTCGCCAAAACGCGAATGGGCCTCTTCGGCAAGGTGCGGCATCATCGGGCTGACAAGGTGCATCAACGTGCGGATCGCGAAATTGCGCGCCGCGCTCGGCTGCGCCTTTTCAGCAGCGCCGGTCAGCTCGTAAATGCGCGCCACCGCTTTGTTGAAGCTGAGCGCTTCAATATCCTCACCCACCGCCACAATCGTCTGATGCGCCTTGCGCAGCAAAGCCTTGTCTTCGCCCGCAGCGCTTTCATCGATCTGGCCGAACAGGCGCCAGAGCCGCTGGACGAAGCGCCAACAGCCCTCGATCCCGTCTTGCGACCACGGCAGATCGCGTTCGGGCGGGCTGTCGGACAGCATGAACCATCGCACCGCATCCGCGCCGTAATCCGCGATTATCGCATCAGGATCGACGACATTCTTTTTCGACTTCGACATTTTGACAACGCGGCCTGCTGTCACCGGTGCGCCGCTTTCGATGTGGACGCAATCCTCGCCGTCCCGCTTCACCTCGTCAGGGCTGAGCCAGCTGCCATCGCCAAGCGCGTAAGTCTCGTGCGTGACCATGCCCTGCGTGAACAGCGCGGCAAACGGCTCTTTCACATCAAACTTACCCATAGAGCTTAGCGCGCGGGTCCAGAAACGGGCGTATAGCAAGTGCAGGATCGCGTGTTCGATCCCGCCAATATAATGCTCAACCGGCAGCCATTTGGCGATTTCCTCTGCATCAAACGGCGCGTCGCCGGGTTGCGAGGCGAAGCGCAGGAAATACCACGATGAATTGGTGAATGTGTCGAGCGTATCGGTTTCACGCAGAGCAGGTTTGCCGCTGATCGGGCAGGTTGTGTGCTTCCAGGTGGGGTGGCGTTCCAGTGGATTGCCCGGTTCATCAAAATCGATGTCTTCGGGCAGCGTCACCGGCAATTGATCACGCGGCACGGGCACGGGGCCGTGATCGGGGCTGTGAATGATCGGGATCGGGGTTCCCCAGTAACGCTGGCGCGATACGCCCCAGTCCCGCAGGCGGTACACCGTTGTGCCCTTGCCCCAGCCGCCGGCTTCGGCGCGGGCAATAATTTCGGCTTTGGCGTTCTCAATGCTCATGCCATCGAGAAAGCCGGAATTGACGATTATCCCGTCACCGCTTTCGGCTTCCTCGCCCATCGGCGCATCAGCATCGGCGAGCGATTTTGCCACCACGCGGGCGATCGGCAGTTCATATTTGGCCGCAAATTCGAAATCGCGCTGGTCATGGCCCGGCACGCCCATCACAGCGCCGGTGCCGTAATCCATCAGCACGAAATTCGCGATAAACACCGGCATCGCCTCACCCGTAAACGGATGGCGGGCGGTGATATCGGTGCGATAGCCCAGCTTTTCCGCCGTCTCCAGCGCGGCTGCCGTCGTGCCGCCTTTCTTGCATTCCTCGATAAACGAAGCGACCGCTGGATCATCGGCGAGGGCCTGCGCAATCGGGTGATCGGCGGCGATGGCGCAAAAGCTCGCGCCGAAAATCGTATCAGGGCGCGTTGTGTAAACGGGCAGCTTTTCGCCGTTTGAAAGATCGAAGCTGAACTCAAGCCCCTGGCTTTTGCCGATCCAGTTTTCCTGCATCAGCCGCACCTTTTCGGGCCAGTCTTCAAGGCGGCCAAGCCCTTCGAGCAGATCCTCGGCGAAATCTGTGATCTTCACAAACCATTGATCAAGGCGGCGCTTTTCCACCTCGGCGCCCGATCGCCAGCCCTTGCCATCGATCACCTGCTCATTGGCGAGCACCGTCATATCGACAGGGTCCCAGTTCACTTCGGACGATTTGCGATAGACAAGGCCAGCTTCGAGCATATCGAGAAACAGCGCCTGTTCGTGACCGTAATATTCAGGATCGCAGGTGGCAAATTCTCGCGTCCAATCAAGCGCGAAGCCGATGCGCTTCAATTGCGCTTTCATCGCCTCGATGTTCTCGCGCGTCCATTCGCCGGGATGAACCTTCTTTTCCATCGCGGCGTTTTCCGCCGGCATGCCGAACGCGTCCCAGCCCATCGGATGGAGCACTTCCGCCCCGCGCATTTTCTTGTAGCGCGCCAGCACATCGCCCATCGTGTAATTGCGCACATGGCCCATATGGATGCGCCCCGATGGATAGGGGAACATCTCGAGAATGTAGCTTTTGGGCTTATCGCTTGAAGAATCGGCGGTGAACGTGCCCGCCTCCTCCCACGCCCGCTGCCAGCGAGCGTCTGCGATTTGCGGATCGAAGCGATCCGAGGCAGATTGCGACGGATCGGATCGGGTGTCACTCATGACGGAACGCTCGCTTTGGGGTGCGTGATGAAACAGCAGCGGGCCTTAGCCCTGAACGGCCTTGCGCCTGAGATCGCGGGCCTTGGTGAGAATGATGTCTTCCAGCTTCTGCACGGTGGCCGCCTGCACTGGCGCATCAACCCAATTGCCGCTTTGTTCAACTTGGCGGATCGCCGAGACCCGCAGCGCATCAGCGCGCAGATCCTGATCAAGGATGGTGATCGTCATCTTTACCCGCTCTTGCGCGTTGGAGGGATTGGCATACCAATCGGTGACAATCACCCCGCCGGTGCTGTCCGCCTGAAGCAGCGGCGCAAAGCTGACAGTGTCAAGCGCGGCACGCCACAGGAAGGCGTTGACCCCGATCGTGTTGATCTGAGCCGATTGCAGCTCGGTGGATGGCCGCTCTCCGCGCCCGCACGCGGCGAGCATGGCGATGGCAGCAACAGCGATTGTGGTGCGCACGACAGCGCGGCGGTTCGATGTGTCAGGTTGCACGGCGGCAGAATTCCTCTTGGGGCTAGATGGGCCTTATGGATTACGTCCTATAGTGAGCGCGCGCCATGCGGCAAGCCCGCCGAACCTGAAGTGAACGATTGGCCGGCCCTGTCACGTGCTGGGTCATGCGCTGGACCATGCGCTGGCAGGCGGGCACAAGCGGGCATTGATGGCATGTGTGAATGCGGCCACAGGTTAACGGGATAAGGCGAAATCCGTAGGGGAAGCGTTTGCATCTTTTGTTGTCACAGTTCAATCAATTGCTGGTAGAGCCGAATCGGTGTGGTGCGTCACCCGCCGTTAAGGTGCGATGGTCTAATCCTGCGGGTGAAGACGCCGTTTGAACAAACCAAGGTGAACAGGGGCCATGCAAAGCCGCGCAAAAGAAGGAGCCGTCTCGCAGCTTAAGCTGCCGATTCTGGCTGCGTCTGCCGCGCTCATGCTGGCGCTTCCCACGGCAAGCCTTGCTCTGGTAACGATGGGGCTTGATGCTCGCGATGATGCGCCCAAGGCCTTCGATCTGTTTACGCCTGCATCGGTAGATCCTGAACTGGCAGCCCGCGTGGCGGTAAAATCGCGCGAAAAGGGACTTAGCTTTACGCCTGCCGGCACCCGGTCCGCCGCTTTGGGTGATCGCACGGTTACTGTCGCGGTGCGCATTGACGATGATCGCGCCGATGCCATTTCGGTGCGCAACGCAGCCAAAGCCGTGCCGGGCGCAGGCGAAGGCATTGCCGCGCTGTCTTCCGCGCGCTTCAACCTTGGCACAGCGCGCGGCTATCAAAGCTTTGCCCGCTCTGTGACCCTGCCGGACAATGTCCGCGATCTGGGCGTGCCCGATCTGGCCGAATTCGAGCCGACCCAGCCCAGCGCGGCGGAAAAGCCCTCGCGCATCCAGCCGCGGATCGAACTTGAGGATGAACGTCTTGCCGGGCGTTCGGTCAACACGCTTGATGATATGGGCGCGCAAACGGTCGATGTTGGTGGCTCGTTCCGCCTGTCGTCCAAAATCGATGTAACCGCCGGCGTGCGCCTCAGCCAGGAGAGGGAGCGTCTGGGCCCTCTCACCAATTCGGTGCAGGATAGCCAGGCTGTCTATGTGGGAACGCAGATCAAATTCTGAGGCTGCGCCCAGTGCCGTACTGCACATATTAGACTTTCGTTTGACAAACCTCGCTTTTGCGGGGTTTTTCATTGCCTGAAACCCGCCTGCCGTTACCCTGCGTGCAACCGGATTTTTACGGGGAGGGAACTGATCATGAACCGCATCGCAATTGTCACCGGCGGAACACGGGGCATTGGCCGCGCGATCTGCGAAACGCTCAAAGCCGATGGCTTCACCGTCATCGCCAATTATGCCGGCAATTCCAAAGCAGCGGATCAGTGCGCCGAGGAACTGGGCATTGAGTGCATCAAATTCGATGTGGGGGATCACGAAGCCGTGCTGGCCGGCTGTGCACAAATTGCCGAAAAGACTGGCCCTATCGATGTGGTCGTCAACAATGCCGGCATCACCCGCGATGGCACGCTGCACAAGATGAGCTTTGAAGACTGGAACGAGGTGATGCGCATCAATCTGGGCGGATGCTTCAACATGGCCAAGGCCTGCTTTCCCGGCATGCGCGAGAGGGGCTGGGGCCGCATCGTCAATATCGGTTCGATCAACGGCCAGGCGGGCCAATATGGCCAGGTGAATTACGCCGCCGCCAAATCGGGCATTCACGGTTTTACCAAGGCGCTGGCGCAGGAAGGCGCGAAATTCGGCGTTACCTGCAACGCGATTGCGCCCGGTTATATCGATACCGATATGGTCGCCGCCGTCCCCGAAGCGGTGCTCGAAAAAATCGTCGCCAAGATCCCCGTCGGCAGGCTGGGCCAGGCCAGCGAGATCGCGCGGGCGGTGAGCTTCCTCGTCTCGGAAGACGCAGGTTTTGTCACCGGCTCAACAATGAGTGTCAATGGCGGGCAGCACATGTATTGATGGGTGACCGAAGCCGGGCCGCGCGCCAAACCCAGAGGGACCCCAATGAAAACCACCATTCACAACCCCACCGAATGGCTGACCCATTTCGGGCTCAACCACGCTATCGAGGTGGAAGGGGCAACGCGCACGCTTTATCTGTCCGGCCAGACGGCATCCGATGGCGATGGCGAGCCGCTTCATCCAGGCGATATCACCGCACAATATGGCGCGGCGTGGCAATGCCTGATGGACGCGCTTAACAGCGCGGGGATGGACGCGAGCAATCTCGTGCGCCTCAATTTCTACACCACCGATGTGCCCGCTTTTATGGAAGCGGCAGAGGCGATCACCGCGCATCACATTGGCGCCGGCGCGAAAGTTGCCAGCACGCTGCTGGGCGTTTCGGCGCTATATCATCCCGATATCATGATCGAGATCGAAGCCACCGCAGTCGCTTGAAATCGCTGGCCCGCCCTTAGGAGTTTTTTAACCGCTTTCGCTTACTTTTTGCTCATACAAACAGGTGCCGTGTGCAATTCAGACGCACATCGGCGCCGTGAGCGAAAGAGCGCGTCATGGATACAGATGAGCAGCGTCCCACTTCCACCACAAAGGCGGCTAAGCCTCGTTCGCTGCTGTTGCGCAGCGCCAAGGTGGTGTGCTTTTCGGGCGAATATATCTGCCTCGTTCGCGATGTCAGCGCTGAGGGCACCTTGCTCAGTTTCCTTCACGACACCCCGCCAGATGCGCGGATGATGCTGGTGCTGGCCAACGGCCTCACTTATCCGATCGAGCGTTTGTGGGAAGGCCGCAGCCAGGCCGGTTATCGCTTCGCCAGCGACGTATCGATGGCCGAATTCATGAACGATAGCGCACCCTACGAAGTGCGCCCGATCCGCCTTGCCATCGAGGCGCCAGCACGCCTCGTCGATGGCAGCAAAACCCATGTCGCGCGTCTGCTCGATCTCTCGTCAACCGGTGCCAAGTTCGAATGTGATGCAGCGGTGCCTTCAGGCCGTCTCGTCAGCTTTCAGATTGGCGGCATGGCCCAGTTTCTCGGCGAAGTGATGTGGAGCGCAGATAGCGCACATACGAGCGAACAGGGACAAGCTCCCGCAGGCGCGCATGGCTTTCGCTTCAGCCACCCGCTGCCTTTGCGCGAACTGGCAGCGGAGGCATTGCGGCTCCAGCCCTTTGCCCCGCGCGAACGCATCGGCTTTGGCACCGCCCTGCACGGCGTAAACGCAGCCTGAGGGGCAAGGCCCCATCGCTCTTCAAGCCACGTCTGGACTTGGCATTGGCGCGCCGCAATAACCGGCCGTGCAATGACAACGGCAGATTCCCCGCAACAACAGCCGCCGCGCTATCACCCGCCGGTAAAGCGTTCGATCGCGATTGCCGGGCACAAGACCTCGATCAGCCTCGAACCCGTATTCTGGGACATGCTGCGCGACGCCGCCGCGCGCCTTGATGTGCCGATTGCGCGGCTGGTGGCGCGTATCGATGAAGAGCGCATCCACGCCGATCCCGCACCCGGCCTTGCCAGCGCGATCCGCGTGTGGCTGGTGGCGCAGCGGTGATATGGCGAGCGGCAATGCGCCGCTGATGGTGGCAAGGGGCAGCCATGTGGTTTTACGCCGCGCGGTGCTTGAATGCTGCGGGAAGGCGGGTTTTGCATATGGATTTTGCCGAAGAAGCGATGCCGGGTACGCTTGAATGGGCGGGCATTTGTCAGCGCACGGAAAACCCGGCCCACGGCGCGCGGTTACTCATCGCTCACTCGCTCGATATCCGCGCCCACCAGCTGGAGCTTTTCCTCCAGCCGCTCATAACCGCGATCAAGGTGATAGATGCGGCGCACCTGTGTTTCGCCTTGCGCAGCAAGCGCGGCAATCACGAGGCTCATCGAAGCGCGCAGATCCGTCGCCATCACTTCGGCGCCAGTCAGCGTGTCCACCCCTTTGACAATGGCGGTGCGCCCTTCGGTGGAGATGTCTGCGCCCATGCGCGCAAGTTCGGGCACGTGCATGAAACGGTTTTCGAAAATCGTCTCTTTCAGCACGCTGGCTCCGTCGGCTTTGCACAGCATGGCCATCAATTGCGCCTGCATATCGGTGGCAAGGCCAGGATAGGGCGCGGTGGTCAGGTCTACCGGTTTCAGCGGGCCATTGGCACTGATGAAGATGCCTTTGGCGTCTTCCTCCACCGCCACGCCGGCCTGCCGCAGTGCCTGGATGGTGGCCTGCATTTCGTCAGCTCTGGCGCCTTCAAGGCGAACCTCGCCGCCAGTGATTGCGGCCGCGCAGGCGTAGGAGCCCGCTTCGATCCGGTCTGCCATCACCCGGTAGTTTGCGCCGTGCAGGCGGGGCACCCCGTGGATCACCAGGTCGGAACTGCCAATGGCCTCAATCTCTGCTCCCATCGCAACAAGCAGGTTGCACAGATCAACAATCTCAGGCTCGCGCGCGGCGTTGCGCAAGCGGGTTGTACCATTGGCCAGCACAGCCGCCATCACCGCGTTCTCGGTCGCTCCGACGCTGACCACGGGAAAATCGAACGTGCCGCCGGGCAGCCCGCCATCAGGCTGGATCGCCTTTACATACCCCTGCGCGAGCTCAACTTCCGCGCCCATCGCCTCAAGTGCCTTGAGGTGCAGATCGATCGGCCGATTGCCGATGGCGCAGCCGCCGGGCATGGAAACCGTCGCCTCGCCAGCCCGCGCCAGCATCGGGCCAAGCACGAGGATCGAGGCGCGCATCTTGCGCACAAGATCATAGGGCGCGACACTGGAGGTGATCCGCGTCGCCTCCATGCGCATGGTGCGTCCGAAATCCTCGGGTCGCGTGCCCTGTATGGCGGTGGTCACGCCGAACTGGTTCATCAAATGCTGGAAGCCATCGATATCGGCCAGCCTCGGCAGATTGCGCAAGGTCACCGGCTCATCCGTAAGAAGAGCGCACGGGATGAGCGTCAATGCGGCGTTCTTGGCGCCGGAAATCGGGATGGTCCCAGACAGGCGATTGCCGCCGCGAATACATAATTTGTCCATGGCAAGCAGCCTTAACGATCTATGCATTCTGCGCAACATTATGCCCGTCCGCATCCGGGATGGCCCACGGCGCCAGACGTGTGATGAGGACATGCGCGCCCGCTTGAAAGCGCATTATTGACCTTCGCCGATGCAACGGGCACGGCTGCGCGCAAACGCAAATTCAGGGGCCTCACATGAGCCAGAAACCGATCCGCAAAGCCGTTTTCCCTGTTGCCGGTCTTGGCACGCGCTTCTTGCCTGCGACCAAGGCGATTCCCAAGGAATTGCTTCCCGTGGTGGATCGTCCGCTGATCCAGTATGCGGTGGACGAAGCGCGCGAGGCGGGGATCGAGCAGATGATCTTCGTCACAGGCCGCGGCAAGACGGCGATTGTCGAACATTTCGACTTGGCCTTCGAGCTGGAAACCACGATGAGCGAGCGCGGCAAGGATATGAGCGTGCTTGATGCAACACGCGCCGTTCCGGGCAATATTATCACCGTGCGCCAGCAGGTTCCGCTGGGGCTGGGCCACGCAATCTGGTGCGCGCGCGCGATCGTGGGGGATGAGCCTTTTGCAATCTTCCTGCCCGATGAATTGATGATCGGCAAAGCGGGCGGCACGGGCTGCATGAAACAGATGGTTGAGGCGTATGACCGCGTGGGCGGCAATCTCATCAGCGTGCTCGAGGTGCCGCAGGACGAGGTATCGAGCTACGGCGTGATCGATCCCGGCACAGCGGACGGCGCTCTTACACAGGTGAAGGGGCTTGTCGAAAAGCCTGCGCGTGACAAAGCGCCATCAAACAAGATCATTTCCGGGCGCTATATCCTGCAACCCGAAGTGATGCGCACGCTGGAAAATCAGGAGAAGGGCGCAGGCGGCGAAATCCAGCTCACCGATGCGATGGCGCGCATGATCGGCACGCAAGCGTTCCATGCGGTCACTTTCGATGGCAATCGCTATGATTGCGGCAGCAAGCTGGGCTTTGTGGAAGCGACGCTGGCGCTGGCGCTGGCACGCGAGGATATGGGTGCAGAAGTGCGGGCGATGGCTGAACGCCTTCTGAAATAGCGCGGCTCTAGGCAAGGCAACGCCCTCGCCCCGGCCAAGCGCCGAGGCGAGAGTGTCTGCCGGATTACTGCGCCAGAGGCGTATCCTCGTCCTCGCTTTGGATACCGTTTTCAGCGACATCGCGCGCCGAGGCATCCGGATCATCGTCAACGCCCAGCTGCGAGAGCGCGTCCCGGGCCTTGCCGGGATCAGTCGCCGCCGTCTGCACAAGGCCGCCCAGTGATGATCCATCAAGGCCCAGCTCTTTCATCAGCCCGTCAAGCACGGGTGCCTGCGCGCGGTAGGCCAACGCTGCGGCCACGGCATCGCTGGCAAGATTGCCCGAAGTGCCACCAGCGCCGCCACTATCATTGGCCGCGCCGCCTGCGCCCTTGCCCGAATTGGTGAGACCGTCGACCTGCACGATCTTGATCGAATCGATCGCTTCCATCGGCTTGGCGCTTTCCTTGATTACCTCGGGCAGCACCTTCAAAAGCGCCAGCTTGGTTTGCAGGCTGATCTGATCCATTGAAAGGATGTTGGCCGCCTCGTTTACCGCCTGCTGGCCCGCTGCCTCCACTTCGAAGCGCACCCGGTCCGCCTCGGCGCGGAAGCGGGTTGCGTCAGCCTCGCCCTCGGCCTCGCGGCGGGCGGCTTCGGCGCGGTTGGTGGCCGCATCGCGATCCGCTTCGGCATCGACGCGGATCTTGATCGCCTCGCGCTCGGCTTCCTTGGCCGCTTCGATCAATTCAATTTTCTTCTGACGCTCGGCAATTTCGCTGTCGCGCGCGGTGGCAACGCGCTCTTCAGCTTCGACTGCCTTGGCGCGCGCATCGTCCGCCTCGGCCTTGGCCTGGCTTTCCTCGCGTGATTTGTTCTGGACAGCGATCTGCTGTTCCTGCCGCGCAATTTCCAGCGCGCGCTGCTGATCGATGCGCGCTTCCTCAACGAGCCGATCCGCTTCGATCTGCTGGGCATCGACCATTTTTTTCGCTTCGATCCGCGCCGCATCAGCCTCACGCGTGCGCTCTGCCTGTTCGCGCGCGATTTCGGACATTTGCGCCGCGCGCCGCACTTCAACCTCGCGTTCCTGCTGCAGGCGCGCATATTCCTTGTCACGCCCGATCTCGAAACTCTTTGAATCCGCTTCGAGGTTCTTCGTCTCCATCTGCACGCGGGTATCCTGCTCGATGTCGTTGCGCAGCTTCTTGCGCGCCTCGATCTGCTCGGTCAGCTTGGTCAGGCCTTCCGCGTCAAAGGCGTTGTTGGCGTTGAAATGTTCGATGCTGGTCTGATCGAGTCCCGTCAAAGACACCGATTCAAGTTCCAGCCCGTTCATCGCCAGATCGTTGGACGAAACCTGCTGCACTTTCTGCACGAAATCGGCGCGCTGTTCGTGCAACTCGTTCATGCTCATGCCAGCGGCAACCGAACGCAGCGCATCAACAAACTTGCCTTCGACCAGATCCTTGAGCGCATCGGGCTGCATCGTGCGCATACCCAGCGTTTGCGCGGCCATCGCGATTGCGCTCGCATCGGGGCGCACACGCACATAGAATTCCGCCTTCACATCGATGCGCAGGCGATCAAGCGTGATCAGCGCTTCGGTATCCTTGCGCACCACGGGCAGCACAAGCGTGTTCATGTTGACCGGCATTGTCTCGTGAAAAACGGGCAGCACCAGCGCGCCGCCATTCATCACCACCTTTTCCCCGCCAACGCCTGTGCGAACAAAGGCAATTTCCTTCGAGGCCCGGCGATACAGCGTGGTGAGCAGGATGAAGATGATAACCAGCAGCGCAAGCCCGCCGCCGGCAAGGATCAATAGGGTCCAGATATCCATGGTGTTTCCTCTCTAAATGGTCAGGCGCGGCGTACCGGGCGATTGTGGGGGCAATTATGGGTTAGCGCTCAGATGCGAAGGTTGGGGTTTTCATAGGCGACGCCGAAGAACAATTGCCCCTCGCGCCGCACCAGAAGCACGGTTTCCCCCTCGGCGAGCTCTGTGCCCGGCTGGTGGGGTTCGACCATGACGAAATGCGGCTGGCCAAAGGCGTCTTTCACCTTGGCCCGCGCAGGCGATGCGGCGCGCGCTGTGCCCACTTGAATGATGGCTTCGCGCCGCACCAGGCTCTCAAGGCCCACAGCGGTTGTTTCATCCTGTGGCAACAATGTGCCAAGCGGGCGCACCAGCATGCCGTTCAAAGGCAACGCGCCAGCGGCGGCGAGCAGCGCGGCCAATCCAGCGCTCAAAGGCGCGCCATAGGTGCTGGCAATGATCCATTGGCCAAAAACGCCAAGGCTCGCAAACACGAACAGCAGGCACGACAGCCAGATCAGGAACGGCACCCGCCCCAGCCCCAGCAAAGTGGAAAGCCCATCCAGAAAGCCGCTGGCTTCCAGACCATCGGCGAGATCGGCATCGATTTCGATTTCCGGTCCTTCGGCGCCTTCAAGAAAATCGCCTGCGCCGAGCACTTGCAGAAAAGCAATCACAAACAGTGCGGCCAGCGCGATGGCAAAGGGCAGATTGTAGCTTTCGAACAAAACCATGGTGACCCCCTGTCATCTTGTAGTGCGCAAATGCGCGTCTGGCTCGCAAAAAAGCATCGCGCGCGAAGATCGCGGCGAAGCTGTGCCTCAGCTTGTATCCATGCCGTTGGTCTTAACAGATGTTGTTGCAAATTAACAGGAAAATCGGCAACACGCTTCCGATCGTTTGCAAAATTGGCCGAATCAGGATCGATTGCATTGTATTGTTGCGCAAGGCTGCTTTGCCAGCGGCCGTACGGACACCAGCGCGCAAACTCAGGCGATTTTCCTACAGGCGCCAGGCGGTGGTAAATCATCGAAGTATGCGATGTTTCCCCCGGACTTCTCTTTCGACTTCAGCCCAATCCTCGACCCGCGCCTGACGGGCTGCTGCGTCGCACATGCACCCGCAAAACGTCGCGCTTTTGCTGCCATTACAGTCGCACTT
>JGI12109J20283_10028224_pt1 | contig 24814 bp, 18 predicted proteins | sample ElkSlonscriptome_12_FD_20283 | JGI IMG/M metagenome (IMG submission 20283)
GGCAGGCGCAGCGCATAGATATTGACGCGCAGCTGAACCTCGGTCGCGACCTTGTTGGCGTTTTGCCCGCCGGGGCCGGAGCCTGCGAGAAAGCTCTCCTCAGCCAGCGCATGCGCTCGGTCGAGAAGGCTATTCTCCATCGTTTGCAGGAACCTCTTTCACGGAAGCTGGAGCCGGACTGGGGGCCAAGGTGGGTGCCGAAGTAGTATCGCTCACGCCCAAGGCCGCGAAATCTGCTGGCAGAGGAGCATGCGCTTCGATGGGGGGCTTGTCGCCGCGCATGACGATCAGGCTTTCGGCGTGGAGCATCGTGCGGCCCGCACCCCCCGTTTTACCGTTCGCGCCGCGCTGTGCCTCTGACCCGTAAACCGGATCGCCCAGCAGCGGCGCGCCCAATCCCTTGAGCGCGTGGACCCGCAGTTGGTGGGTCCGGCCCGTCTCGGGGCGAAAGCGGATCACGCTATTCGCGCCTAGCGTCTCGACCAGTTCCCAGTGCGATACAGCCAGCTTACCCTTTTTGGCCGCGATCATCCGCCAGCCCTTCGCCTCGGAACTGATCTTTGCCAGCGACAGCCGGATCACGCCTGATTCGGCTTTTGCCAAATCACCCTGCAAATGCCCGGCCATGACCGCGATATAGCTTTTGGTGACCAGCCGCTCTTCAAAGGCGCGGTTGAAACGCTTCAGAGCCTTGGGATTGCGCGCCAGCAACAGGCATCCACTGGTGTCGGTATCAAGCCGGTGGACCGGAACCGGCGGGCGCTGAAAGCCCAGTTTGAGCGCGTCCAGATGATCCTCAAGACTGGCGCCGCCGCGACGCGGGCGCTCAATTGGAAGACCGGCTGGCTTGTTTATGACGAGCGCTTCGCCGTCTTCGAAAAGGATTTGCGGGGTTTGCATGAGGTACCCCGTATCGTGTTCGTGCGCGCCTGTCGAAGAAAGAGAGGGCTTCGCCCCCTCAAATCAGCGCCTAAATCAATTGCGCCGCAAACAGTCCGCGTACGGCATTGCCCAGCAGAAACCCGTCAGTCAGATCGTCGAGCGTCAATTCCGACTCGCGCGCGCGCCCCTTTTCAATGAGATAAGCGCGCAGCACGCCCGGCAACAGGCCCAGCGTGGCAGGAGGGGTTAGCAATTCATCGCCGCGTTCGACAAAGATATTGGTCCACGCGCCTTCGGTCACCAATCCGTCTGCACGCACCAGAATGGCTTCGCTCGCATCCATCGTGCGCGCCGCTGTGACAGCGTTTTCGTAAAAGCCGCGATCAGAAGTCTTGTGCGCCAGCCGCCAGTCGGATGGGTCAAGCGGGTGGGGCAGCGCCACCGCGTTCACCGGGCCTTCAAATGGGGTGGGCAGCGGGCTGGTTTCCAGCGCCGTCGCTGCGCTGCGGGCGGTGAGCAGGCGGACTTTGGACGGGGCCTCGAGTTCGAAACACAGCGCGTGAATCTGGTTGCGGGCGGCATGGCGGTCAAATTCATGGCCAAGCGCTGCCGCACTGCGCTTCATACGTTCCAGGTGCAGCTCCAGCAGTGCTATGCCGTTTTCCGGATCGAACGCCATGGTTTCGATAAGGTCGCATGATGGAGCGAGATTCGCAGGTGTGGACGCGCGGGCAAAGCCTGCCTTTACCTCGCATTCCCGCCGCTCCTCCATCGGGTCGCTGTCGGCCACGATAGCTGAGCCGACGGCTAGAACCGCGCTGCCCTGTCCGTTTTCAATCGGGGTCAGCCGAATGGTCCTGATCGCTACATTGAATGCTGCCGAACCGTCGGCACCAATCCTGCCAATCGCGCCGCAATAGGCTCCGCGTGCATCACGCTCGACTTCGTTGATCAATTCCATCGCGCGAATTTTGGGCGCACCGGTGATCGAGCCACAGGGGAACAGCGCGCGGACCAGATCCATCGCGCCATTGCCCGGAGCCAGTTGCGCGCGAACGGTGGAGACCATCTGATGCACGGTGGGGTAACTCTCCACCGCAAACGGCGCATCCACCTGCACACTGCCCGGCACCGCCACACGGGACAAATCATTGCGCATCAGGTCAACGATCATCAGGTTCTCCGCCCGGTCCTTAACCGATCCGCGCAATTCCTTCGCCAAAGCGGCGTCCGCATCGGCATCATCGGCGCGCGGGCGGGTGCCCTTCATCGGCTTTACCTTGGCCGCACCATCCTGCGCGGAAACAAACAATTCGGGCGACAGGCTGAGCAGCCAGTGCGATCCGTCAAATACAATCCCGCCATAGCCCGCCTGCGCGCTGGACCGCAGCTGCGCATAGAGCGCCACCGGATCGCCGCGATACGAGCCAGCCAGCGGATAGGTGAGGTTCGCTTGATAGATGTCGCCCGCATGGATCGCTTCGCGCAATGCGGCAAAGGCTGTGTCATATCCACCCGGAGAAAGCTGCGGCTCCAACGGCCCGATCCTGGGGCGGCTTTGCTCTGGGCTTGCGACTGCGCGGTCAGCCAGCCAGCCCCGAACCTGATCTGCGGCAATCCGCTGCGGCTCGCCATCGAACAGCCCGAGCCACACAAGCGGCCCTGCCGCACCTGTTCGCGCATCGGCAAGGGCGGCGAGTTTCGGCTCCAGTGAAAGGCCCGCCTCATAGGCGATATAGCCCGCGAGCTGCCCGCCAGACACCTCTTGCGCGGCCTGTGCGTCCTTTAGCACACGCTCAACATCGCGCGCCTGATAGGCGGCAAAGATCGCGCTTGGCCTCTCATATAGCAGAGCGTCTGCGGCCGCACTGGTTTTCCCGCTCACCTTTTCCCCGGCACGCCCGACCTCTCGGGCATCATCAAGCAAAATAAACGGCATTGGCTGAACCATATCCCCCACTTAGTCCATCATGCTGCCAAGTCGAGAGGTTGACCGTTCTGAATTGGCTATGCATCCCGGCGCAAGGCGAAAAAAGGGATGGCGGTGTCATGAGCGATATCTTTCTGGGGCTGGGCGGTGATGGCGAAAACCAGAGTCTCGCGCTGAGTCGGGCGAACCGGCACGGATTGATTGCGGGCGCGACCGGCACGGGTAAGACAGTGACGCTGCAGGGTCTGGCGGAGAGTTTTTCGGCCAATGGCGTGCCTGTGTTTGTGGCCGATGTGAAAGGCGATCTGTCCGGCATCGCCATGCCAGGATCGCCCACCTTCAAACACGCCGACAAACTGGAAGGACGCGCCGCCGAGCTGGGCATGGAAACTTACGCCTATTCGGACAATCCGGTGATCTTCTGGGACTTGTACGGCGAACAGGGCCACCCGATCCGCACCACGATCTCCGAAATGGGGCCGCTGCTGCTGTCCCGCTTGCTGGACCTGAACGATACGCAGGAAGGCGTGTTGCAGATCGTGTTTCGCCATGCCGATGATAACGGGCTGCTGCTGCTCGATTTCGGTGATTTGCAGAGCATGCTGCAATGGGCAAATGAGAATGCGAAGGAACTCTCGGGCAAGTACGGCAATGTTTCCAGGCAATCGGTCGGTGCGATCCAGCGGCAATTGCTGTCGTTCGAGGCGCAAGGGGCGGATTACTTCTTTGGTGAGCCCGCCCTCGAGATCGACGATTTCCTCAAGACCGACGACACCGGTCGCGGCTATGTGAATGTGCTGGCGGCGGACAGGCTGATGCGCAGTCCCAAACTTTATGCGACATTCCTGTTGTGGCTGCTGGCTGAACTGTTCGAAAGCCTGCCTGAGGTGGGTGATCCGGAAAAGCCCAGCCTCGTCTTCTTCTTTGATGAGGCGCATCTGCTGTTCGATGACGCGCCTAAGGCCTTGCAGGAAAAGATCGAACAGGTTGTCCGTCTGATCCGCTCAAAAGGCGTCGGCGTGTTCTTCGTCACGCAGAATCCGATCGACATCCCCCAGGAAGTCGCGGGCCAGTTGGGCAACCGGGTGCAACACGCCCTGCGCGCCTTTACCAAGCGGGACCAGCGCGCGATCAAGGCGGCAGCGGAGACGTTCCGCATTAATGAAGCGCTGGATGTCGAGGAAGCGATCACGGAATTGCGGGTGGGCGAGGCACTTGTCTCAACGCTCGACGAGGAAGGCGCGCCCACCATCGTTCAGCGCACCTTGATCAAGCCGCCGCGATCACGCCTTGGCCCCGTCAATGCCAAGGAGCGGGCGATCATCCAGTCGGTCAGCCCGTTGGACGGCAAGTATGACGAGGCGATTGATCGCCAAAGCGCCGAGGAAATGTTGCTCGCCAAGGCGCAGGACGCGGTCGAAACCGCTCAGGAAGTCGCGGAAAAAGGCGAAGAGGAAGTGCGCAAACGCCCGCGCAAGACCAAGTCGATCTGGGAAAAGGCGATTTCCCGCGGGACGAAGGTGGCCGCTGGCGGCATGGCGGGCGCAGCGGCTGCGGCGGTGCTGGGCAAGAAGAGCCGCGCCAATCCGATGGCGAGCGGGATTACGTCAGCGGCAGGCTCTATCGCGACCGATCTTGCCGGGCCGATTGCCGGGCGCTTTGTGCGCAACCTGATTGGCGGGTTGATGCGCTAGGCCGGCAACCTGATTTCGGCGCGCAGGCCTTTCACCGCTCCACCTTCAATTCGGTTTTCCAGCACCAGCTCACCATCATGCGCCACAGCAATCGCCCGCGCGAGGGTGAGGCCCAGCCCGGTGCCGCCTGTCGCCCTGTTGCGGGAGGCCTCGCCTCTGGTGAAAGGTTCGAACATGTCGGCGATCCGGTCCTCCGCAATGCCCGGACCATCGTCATCTACCCTTAGAACTATAGTGCGTGGCTCGGGGCCGTCATCGCGCAGCAGCGAGACGCGCGCCGCGCCGCCATAGCGCACCGCATTGCTAACCAGATTGCGCAGTGCACGTTTGAGCCATGTTTCCTCAATTCGCGCGACGATGCGTGAGGCACCGCCCGGTTCCAGTCCGTGCTCCAGCGTCACCGGTTCGCCCAGATCCTCGAATTCCTCGACCACACCGTCGACCAGAGCGCCCAGATCGACTGCCTCGGCCCCGTCTCCGCCGTTATGCGAGCGGCCAATGCGCGCGAGCGAGAGAATATCGTCGAGCGTGCGGGTGATATCCTCGATAGAATCCGCCATGCGCGCGCGCTGGGCCTCGTCCGGCACACTTTCGATCCGCACGCGCAAGGCGGCCAGCGGGGTCTTCAGGTCGTGCCCGATCGCGCCCAGCATCACGTCCTTTTCATCCAACATCGCCGCGATCCGTGCTTCCATTGCGTTATGCGCCGCGATCAACCGGCGGATATCGCTCGGCCCGCTTTCCTCAAGGCGCACCGCCGTTTCAGGGGCCTTGGAAAAGTCACTGACACGCTCTGTCAGCACGGCCAGGGGCCGCGTCAAGCGCCGCAGGACGAGATAAAGCAGGCTTAGCAAAACCACGAATATAAACAGCGTCTGGCCAAGGATCAAAGCCGGACCCCCGCGTTCGCGACGCGGCTCTGGCAGGCGCACGGTAAACCAGCCCGAGCCGTCTGGCTGCTCAATCGCCGCGACCATCAAGGTCCGCCTTTCCCAATTCAGCAATGGGGGGCCCGGCGCCTCTTCCATTACCCCGCGAACATAGCTGTCTTTCCCCGCACGCCTCCGGGTGATCTGGATCGCGCCCGTTGGCACTTCCTGATTGTCCAGCAGCGTCTTCAGCGCTTCCTCATAACGTTCAATTCGGGTTTCAGATGCCAGAACGGGCGATGTGTCGGTGCGTTGAAAGCTGAGGCGCAAGATGCGGCCAAACGGCACTCTTGTACCGGGCCTTAAATCTTCAACCGGCGGAGGATTGTCCGGCGAACCGGGCACGGGCAGGGCGTTTTGGGCGAAGCGTCTCATCCGCCTTTCCTGACGTTCGGAGGGCGAAAGCCGGCCCTCACCCAGCATCTCACCCAATCCCTCAGCGCGTACCTCTCTGCGTTGGGCTTGGCGCAGGCGGCGCGCGGCGTCGCTATCGCGGCCCGACGTCTCGGCAATCAGGCGAAAGGCGATCGAGTTGATAATGCTCGCATCGCGCCGCTGCTCGCCTGCGCGGTACAGGGTTATGGCGGCAAAGATCTGCGCCGCCATCAGGCCAATGGCGAGCACCAGCGTTACCTGACCCAACAGGCTTTTGGGGAGCAGGCGTTTCATACAGTTGCGGACGAACCCGGGCTGGCGCGTTTGACTTGCGCTGAGAAGCGATAGCCGCCGCCGCGCACTGTCTGGATATATTGCGGGTTGCGGCTGTCCACTTCGACTTTGCGGCGCAGGCGGCTGACCTGATTATCGACCGCACGATCAAACAGATGCGCCGTGCGGCCCTGCACCATGTCGAGCAGGCGGTCCCGGTCAAGCACCTGGCGCGGATGATCGAGAAAGGCGCGCAGCAGGCGAAACTCGGCAGTCGAGATCGGGATCGTGACGCCTTCGGGATCGGTCAACTTGCGTTTCAGCGGGTCCAGCAGCCATCCTTCAAATGCGTAATGCCAATCCTCTGTCGATGCATCGGGCGCTATACCGCGCGCGACCCGGCGCAGCACGGTGCGAATGCGAGCCACCAGTTCGCGCGGTTCGAACGGTTTCAGGATGTAATCATCCGCGCCCAGTTCCAACCCGACGATGCGGTCCATCGCTTCGGTTTTTGCTGTCAGAAAAATGACTGGCAAGCTGCGCGTTTCGACGAGGTGGCGGCATAACGAAAGCCCGTCCTCACCCGGCATCATGATGTCGAGCAGCACGATGTCAGGAAGATTTGCAGAACCGCCATCGGCTTCAGACAGAGAATTGCGCGCGCTGGTGGCGCTGTCCGCCTGTGTCACGGCAAAGCCCTGGCCTGTCAGATATTCCGCCAGCGGTTCTCGCAGGGTCGGCTCGTCATCAACCAGCAGGATGCGGGTTGCGATTTGATCGGGCGCGTTGGTGTTGCTCATGTGGCTCATGCAGGGTCTCTTTGAAGGTTCTCCTCACGCAATAGCGAGATCGGAGGGTAACATAGGGCCGACCCGGCTCACATGTCTTGAAGAACATGAGGGCCGGGTCGGCAAATTGCTCGATTGGGTCGGTCGCCTTATGAGCCTGCGCCCCTTTGACCACGGCGACCCCTGCGGGCTTCCTTGGCGGCTTCGCGTTCTTCGGCGGTGATCGTGCCGGAATTGTCCGTATCAAGGCGGGCAAAGCGCGTTTCGAGGGCTGCGTCGAATTCTTCGCGACTGATGGACTCATCGTTGTTGGTGTCAGCCCGGCGCATCATCCGCTGACCACCACCACCACGGCGGCCCATGCGTTCGGCGCCTCTGCGGCCCTTGCGGCGTTCACCGCGCATGTCTTTGCCGGCTTCCATTTCGGCCTGTGTCAGCCCGCCGCTTCCATCCGTGTCCAGCTTTGCGAACATTTCAGATTGGCGGGTGGCTTGGCGTTCAGCGCGCATGGTCGCACGTTCGGCTTTGCGTGCTTCGCGGGCGGCGGTCATCTCTTCCAGTGTGACTTCGCCGCTGCCATCAGCATCGGCCTCGGCAAAGCGTTGCTGTTTGCGCGCTTCGCGATCCTCTGCAGTGATCGAGCCGTCGCCATTGGCGTCCATTCTGGCAAAGCGCTCGGCGCTCTGTGCCTTGGCTTCGTCGAGCGTGATGATGCCATCACCATCAGTGTCGGCGCGTTCCATCATGGCGAAACCGCCGCCATGTCCGCCGGGGCCACCCTTGTGATGTTTGGCAACGGCGATGCCTGCTCCGCCCAGGGCGAGGACGCTGACTGCAGCGGCGGCGATGAGTGTTTTCTTGCGCATGTTTCGTATCTCCAATTCGGGTATCCACACAGTTGAGCCTGTGGGCAGGATTGCCTGCGGGCAACAATGTGAAGAGCTACGGCGAGCGCATCTGGCTTTCATGTGTTTGTGCCGGGACCGGTTGGACTTCGCCAGGGGAAACGAAGCCCGGGGTAAGGGGGCCATGGATATCGGCCCCGTAAATAAAGTTGGTCCCGGCCTTTGCACATTCCAGCCGGAGGAGCTTGAGGGGGATTGTCCTGATGACGCCCGCCGCAACTCACATTGACCCTTCTAGAGGGAGTGTGTCGCAGGATTATCCCCGATACGGCCCGAATTGTCGCAGCTTGTATCGGCCTGACAGACCGGTTCATATGCCTGAAAGAAGAGGTGCAAGAGAAAGCGCACGATCAGGCGTCAGGATCAACCATGCAAAATACGGTCAGTTTGTTGCCGTCGGGATCGCGAAAGTACCCTGCGTAAAAGCCATCCTCGCCGCGCGGGCCGGGCGCGCCTTCGTCGCTGCCGCCTTGTGCCATTGCCGTTTCATAGACAGCTTTCACCATGTCCGGCCCGTCCGCCTCCAGCGCGACCATCATGCCATTACCGACGCTGGCGGGCTTCTCATCGAAGGGCTTTGTCGCGGCAATGCCGGGCGCGCCGCCCACTTCGCCCCAGGCGATGAAGGTGTCGAATTCCATCATCCGCCCTACGCCGAAATGCTTTGTCACCGCGTCATAGAATGCAGCGGCGCGGGGCAGGTCGTTGGTTCCAAGCGTAACATAGCCGATCAATGCGTTTCTCCCTCATGCGACTCGGTGGGAGCAGAACATTAAGGGAACAAACGCATCGGCGCAATCGGATTGTCTGTTTGATCGCCAAATTAAAGCGGCGCTGTTTCGCGCTCCACCCATGCCCTGTCATCGGCAAAGTCATCGCCTTCCAGCTGTGGCACCAACAGCGCGCGGACCTTTTCGTGATAGCGGTCAACCCATGCCACTTCTGCTTGCGTGAGCAGCGATTTTTCAATCAGGCACCGGTCCAGCGGCACATATGTCAGCGTTTCAAAGCCAAGATAGCGCCCTTCAGCTCCCTCTATCTCCTGCTCTATAATCAGCACGAGGTTCTCGATCCGGATGCCGAATGCGTCCGGCTTGTAATAGCCCGGCTCGTTTGAGCAGATCATGCCCGCATGCAGTTCCTGCGAAGTGCCCGGCTGGCCACCGGCAGGCTTTGCGATGCGCTGTGGGCCTTCATGCACACCGAGGAAGCTGCCGACGCCGTGGCCTGTGCCATGCGCGTAATCGACGCCGCCTTCCCACAGATATTGCCGCGCGAGAGCGTCCAGCTGGCCGCCGCATGTCCCTTGCGGAAAGCGCGCGCAGGCGAGCTGGATGTGCCCTTTTAGGACGCGGGTGTTGCGGTCTTTCATCTCCGCTGTTGGCGTGCTGCCTTCGGGTGTGTCGATCCACACCGTGCGGGTAATATCGGTGGTGCCAGCGGGATATTGGCCACCGGAATCCACCAGATAGATCGAGCCGGGCGGGATGGTGATGTTGCTCTCTTCATCCACGCGGTAATGCGGCAGGGCGGCGTGCCCGGCCGCGGCAGAGATCGTGTCAAAGCTGGTGTCGCGCAGGTCGCCATGTTCCCGGCGGAAGCCTTCCAGCTTTGCCGCTGCGGTCAATTCATCGACTTCGCCTGCGGGCGCGGTCACCTCCAGCCAGCGCAGGAACCGCGCAACCGCCGCCCCGTCGCGGGCCTGCGCATCGCGGTGCCCCTGAATTTCTGTCGGGTTCTTGATTGCCTTGGCAAGGATGGTCGGGTCCTGTTTGAAGGTGAACGAAGCGCCGCCTGCACGCAACGCTTGCGCAATACCGACGACGCCAAATTCAGGATCGACGCTGACTTTCTTGCCCGAATGCTCGCCGAGCGCACCGGTGAATTCATCGCGGCCACGGATCGTCACCGCATTGCCCAGATGCTGCGTGAGTTCCGGAGTGACTTTCTCTGGCGCGATGAACAATTCGGCGCGGCCATCGGCATGGGCGATTACATAGGACAGCGCGACCGGCGTGTGGCTGACATCCTCACCGCGAATGTTCAGCAGCCATGCAATCGAATCGAGTGCCGGGATAACCACCGAATCCAGTCCCTCCGCGGTCAGCCAGTCCGCGATCTGCGCGCGTTTCTCTGCCGAGCTTTGACCGGACAGCTCCTCATTGTGAACCAGCGCCGTCGCGTCGGAGGGCGAGGGCTGATCGGCCCAGACCGCGTCCAGCGGATTGCTGTCAGCGGGCACCATGGTGATGCCGGCGGGCTCAACCTTCGCCTCCAGCGCGGCGACCCAGTTCCAGGTATGCAGCCACGGATCATAAGCGATCTTTGCCTGGGGCTGCGCGACCTCTTTCAGCCAGTCGCCCAGCGTGTCTGACGGGATGGAGCGGTAGGAAAACAGGCTCTCATCCACCTGATCGCGCACTTGCACAGTATAGCGGCCGTCCACGAAAATCGCTGCATGATCCAGCGTCACCGCCGCAAACCCTGCTGACCCGCCAAACCCTGTCAGCCATGAAAGCCGCTGTGCGTATTCGCCGACATATTCGCTCATATGCTCATCCGAAATCGGGATGACAAAGCCGTCGAGCCCGCGCCGCTTCAGCTCCTCACGCAAAGCGGCAAGGCGGGCTTCGTGTGTTTGCATTAGCATTTGTTTGATCCTCGATTGGCGTCCGGCTGCCCCAGCAATGTCGGTGCGATGTCCATGCCCCAACGATGTTCATGGATTGCGGCGGGCGGCGAATAATGGCTACAAGCCTTACACATAGCCGCGGAAGCGCGCGCTTTCCACCCGTGCCACGATCAAAGGCAATTGAAATGGATGCAACTATCATGGCCCCCATCTCGAAATTCCGCAGCCTCGCTCTTACATGCGCCGCTGCTCTTGCTCTTGCTCCTGTCGGCGCAGTGCAGGCTGACAACCATAAGGAAACGAAAAGCGTGGACGCTCAAACGTCGGTTACCACTACTCCGCCCGCTACTGCTCCAATCGCGAAGAAAGTGCCGCACACCTATTTGCATCACGGGATCACCATCGAAGACCCGTATGACTGGCTGTATGACAAATCCTATCCGACCGTCGATGATGAGGATGTACTGGATTATGTGAAGGCCGAAAATGCCTGGTTTGAGGCGAACATGGCCGCGCAGGAAGCCCAGACCGAAGCGCTGTTCAAGGAAATGCGTGCCCGGATCAAGGAAGACGACAGCACTGTGCCGCAACGCATGGGCGAGTATCTGTACTGGTCCGAATTCGAGGAAGGCGCGCAGTATCGCAAGCATTACCGCAAGCCGTTGGGCGCTCCGGATGATGCAGAAGGTACGCTCATTCTCGACGAGAACGAGCTGGCCGAGGGGTTGGAATATTTTCGTCTTGGTGCGCTCTCGATCAGCAAGAATGGCCGGTTCATGGCCTATTCGACTGACACGAACGGCTCCGAACGCTACACCGCGCGGATCAAGGATTTGCAGACCAGCGAGCTGCTCAGCGACGAGATTACCGGCCTGCGCAGCGGCCTAACATGGGTCGCCGGGGATACAGCGCTGGTCTATGGCCCCTCAACCGAGGAATGGCGCACGCTGGAGGCACGGCTCCATGTGATTGGCACGCCGACCGATCAGGATGTGACGCTGTATAAAGAAGACGATCAGAGCTTCAGCGTCGGCTTTGGCCTGTCCGCGCAGGATGATTACCTGATCATTGCAACAGGCGATAACGAGACGAGCGAAGTGCGCTTTGTCTCTGCGGCTGATCCGACCGGCGAACTCACTCTGATCCGCCCGCGCGAAAAAGGTGTCGAATACAATGTCGATATCCGTGAAGGCGAATTGTGGGTGTGGACCAATGACGACCACATCAATTTCCGGCTCGCCAAGGCTGATCTGGCCATGCCCGGCGAGTGGCAGACGGTGCTGGCGGGATCGAACGATTTTTATCTGACCGATTTTGACCTGTTTGACGGGTTTCTCGTCACTGAGGGGCGGCTGAACGGTTTGGACCAGATCCAGATCCGGACTTATGACGATCCCACTGCGGCCAAGCCCATCGCTTTTCCCGAGGCAAGCTATTCAGCGGGTCTTTCCAACAATCCCGAATATGACCAGACCACGCTGCGGCTCGCCTATGAAAGCATGATCACGCCGGATTCAGTCTATGACTACGATGTCGCCGCCGCCTCGCTCAAATTGCTCAAGCAGCAGGAAATCCCGAGCGGCTATGACGCCACCCAATATGTGACACAGCGACTTGAGATCGAAGCGCGCGATGGGACAATGGTTCCGGTCAGTGTGGTGATGCGAAAGGATCGCAAGGAATTGCTTGAAAAAGCCGGGATCGAAGGGCCGGGCCCACTGCACCTCTATGCCTATGGCGCCTATGGCTATGCTGTCCCGCCCGGATTTTCGACGACGCGCCTCAGCCTGATTGATCGCGGCTTTGCCTATGGCATCGCGCATATTCGCGGCGGTGATGATCTGGGCCGGCGCTGGTATCTTCAGGGCAAGCTGTATGAGCGCACCAACACCTTCAACGACTTTGTCGATGCCGGCCGCGGCCTGATTGCACAGGGTTACACCGCAGAGGGCATGGTCACTGCCAGTGGCGGCTCGGCTGGCGGAGAGCTGATGGGTGCAATTATCAATCAGGATCCCGCCCAATATGGCGCCATCGTCAGCCACGTTCCCTTCGTCGACGTGCTGAACACGATGCTGAACAAGGATCTGCCGCTGACGCCGGGCGAATGGCAGGAATGGGGCAATCCGATCGAGAGCAAGCAGGCCTTTGCCTATATCCTGAGCTATTCACCCTATGATCAGGTCAAGGCGCAGGATTACCCGCCGATGCTGGTCACCGCCGGTTTGAACGATCCGCGCGTCACCTATTGGGAGCCCGCCAAATGGGTTGCCAAGCTGCGCGATACCAAGACCGATGACAACATCCTGTTGATGAAGACCAATATGGGCGCAGGGCATGGCGGCAAATCGGGCCGCTGGAATTCGCTGTTTGAAACTGCGGAAGAGTTCAGCTTTATCCTTTGGCAAATGGGGATGAGTGGCACCGTTGAAGAGGGCGAGTGAGCGAATCGTCCACCTCCCACCAGACCTTCATCCGCACATTCACCGCGCAACCCGAGCATATCGATGAGCTGGGCCATGTGAACAATGCGGTGTGGGTGCAGTGGATTCAGGATCTAGCCACCGCGCATTGGGATGCGGCGGCGCGGCCTGCCGATCATGCGGCGTTTTTCTGGGTCGTGATCCGGCATGAGATTGATTATCGCGGCAATATTGCGGCGGGCCAAAGCACCAAGGGCACCACCTTTATTGATGGTCCGCCGCGGGGGGCCAAATCGGTGAGGGTGGTTGAATTTGTGGGTGAGGCGGGCAAGCCGCTGGTTTCGGCGCGCACCACATGGGCGATGCTGGACCGGGCAACGCAGCGTCTTGCCCGGGTGCGGCCCGAAGTGATCGCGCCATTTCAGGTCGCTGGTTGACCCGGGCAGCCAGTTTGGATCACGCGACCCGGCTTGAGCGGTTCGCACGGCGCGGGCTGGTCGTTTCGAGCTCTGGCGCGTCTCCCCGGCTTCCGCCTCTGTGCCGCGCGCGTTCTTCGTTTGGCCTCGGGAAGACAGTCAGCCGTTCATACATCATCCGGTTGCGACCACACTCCTTGGCTTCGTACATGAGTTCATCTGCGCGCGCATACAGCTGGTCAAAATCCATCATCGCATGGCCTGATCGCGGCACTTCTACCATGCCGACACTGGCGGTGACCGGCATGCCAAGCCCTTCGACTTCGCTGGCGATGCGCAGCGGGATCGCGACTCTCAAGGCCTCGACCCGCTGCACGGTCTGCTCTCCCCGCAAAAGGACCACGAATTCCTCTCCGCCCAGCCGCGCGGCAACCAGATCGCGGTCGTAATTGTTGCGCAGCGCCCGGGCACAAGCCACCAGCGCGGCATCGCCGATCTGGTGGCCGAATGTGTCGTTGACCTGTTTGAACCTGTCGAGATCGATCAGCGCGAACGTATCAAAGCCGCGCGCCAGAAACTCTTCAAACTGGGCCTCAAGCCCGCGGCGGTTGAGCAAACCCGTCAGAGCGTCGCGTTCTGACAGTCGCTCCATCATGCGCGCTTCCGTCACCGCAGCGTCGCGTTCGCGCCGGATTGCAAGGAAACGGTCGGCAATCGCAAGGCTTATGACGATCACTTCAAGGCCCGTCGCCAAGTACAGTGTCTGATCAAGCGTCGAGGGGCCGACATAGGCGCCGATCCCGCGTGCCATGCGATCGATTGAGGCAAGCATAATCGGTGTCCACGCCATCGCGATAAAGCGGGCGCTGCGACTGCCCCGTCCCACTGCCTCTGCGATAGCAGCCGTGATGATGAGGATGACCGGCACAAAGGTATAGAAATACATCGCATCGTCGACCGGCTGCGTCACATGCAGTTGCAAAGCGAAGAAACCGGGCATGCAAATCGCCCAGATACCTGTGGCGATCGTCAGTTTGCGCATGATTTCGGACTGCGCGCCGTCTTCCAGAAACTCGGCAAGGAAAAGCGCCGACACGCCGACTCCGATTGCCCATGTCAACGGAGCAGCAACGGCGATCGTCGCCAGCGAGAAAGTGGCAAAGACAGAGACAAGCCCGCCCGCGAACAGCACATACCCCATCATGGCCACCACCATGACTGCGTGCAGCAGCACGAAACGCTCACGCAGCACCAGGAAAAAGCTGATGTCAAAGAACAGCGGCAGCACCAGCATCCCGAGCACGAAGGCCAGTGTGAGGACTTCGATCTGCGACCAGTCGGCCTTTTCCGACAAATAGGTCAGGCGCGCTTCGGTAAGCAGCGGGATGGAATGCGGTCGCTCGATCCGCACCAGCAAGGCTGTAGTCTGGCCAGTGACTTGGGGCAGGGCGAGCTGAAACACAGGTCCGCCGGCAAAAGCACGGGCATCGTGTTCCTGCCATGTGCGTGTGCGCATTGCACCGTCGCGGTCGACCGCGGTGAAGGTAATGCTTTGGTGCCGGGCGATGCGGCTATAGAAATAGCGCGGCAGCTTGTCCCCATCCCAGCTGGAGCTGTCGAATTTTAGCCAGGCAACGGGATGACTGGCCGTCCATTCGTCATCTGAACAGACCCACAAACTGTCTGATGATGTGTCCGGAACCAACGCCATCTGCGCCATGCTGACGTCCAGTCCCGTCGCCGCGTGACACTGCGCGACGCCGCCATTTGCGTCACTCAATGGCTCATGTGCGAGCGCCCGCTGGCCGATAAGGCTCAGCAACAGTCCCGCCAATACGGCGAACAGGTGAAGGGCGCGCGCAATTCCCATCCGCATGTTCTAAATACGAGCGGTTAGAATTCGCTTAAATTTGTCTTGCGCTTCTTACATAGGTCAGACCCGGTGCTGTGTTGGTACAAGGCTGTAAAGTATCACCTTTCACCGCCAATGGCTTTGCACTGGCACATCGGCCATCGTGCCACTGGCCATGGCGTCATTCTCTTGTCACAGATCCTGCCTAGCGGACATGGAAGTCGAGGATATTTCCAGAATCATGCAACCCTCTCTCAAACCCGCCCGCTGGATCAGCACGGCATTGCTCCTCGCATCGGCCTTCGTGCTCTCGGGGTGCAGCGATGGACCGCGCAGCTCCATCCGCGCCGTGGGATCATCGACTGTCTATCCCTTTGCCAAGCAGATTGCTGAGAGCTTTGCGCGCTCCAATCCCGACTACAATTCGCCACTGATTGAACAGACCGGCACAGGCGGTGGGATGCAGCTGTTTTGCGATGGTCTGGGCGCGAACACGCCCGACATGGCGAATGCATCTCGCCGGATGAAAGTCAGTGAATTCGACAAATGCCAGGCCAACGGGGTCAAGGATATCATCGAATTGCAGGTGGGTCTGGACGGGATTGCCTTTGCCTCTGCGTCGGGCGGGATCATGCTCGATCTGTCCCCGCGCATTGTCTATGAAGCGCTGGCTGCGCGCCCCTATGGCGGCGAACAGACGAACAGGACATGGGCCGATGTCGACCCGTCTTTGCCGGATGAGCCTATTCTTGTGTACGGGCCGCCCAGCTCATCAGGTACGCGCGATGCGCTGAAAGAGCTGGTGCTGGAGGTCGGGTGTGACACCAATCCGGCGATGAAAGCGCTCAAGAAGACAAACAAGGATGAACATCAGGCGATCTGCACCGAAGTGCGATCCGACGGTGCCTATTCCGATCAGGGAGAACAAGACAACCTGATCGTCCAGAAAATCGAAGCCAATCCGCGCACTGTGGGCGTGTTCGGTTTCTCCTACCTCGATGAAAATGCCGAGAAAGTTCAGGGTCTGCCGATGAACGGCGTCGATCCGACCTATGACAATATCGCCAGCTTTGACTATCCCGGCGCCCGTCCGCTCTATGTCTATGTAAAGAAATCGCACATGCGCGCGATCCCCGGGCTGGACCTGTATTTGCAGGAATGGGTGAAGAACTGGAAGCGTGATGGCCAGCTTGCAAAGATTGGCCTTGTTGCAATGCCAGCAGACACGATGGCCGCGAACGCCGCCAAGGTGAATGAGCTTCTGACGATGACGCGCGCTGACCTGACTGGTGAGCCCGAACCCGGCACTGCGCTGGCAAAAGGGGGCTGATTGCGCCGCTTCATTCTGCGGGTTAGGCTGCGGATATGAGCACGCGCAAAATTGACGGCTGGTTTGCCGCTGGCCTGATCGATGCCGGCACTCGCGAGCGTCTGATCGCCTATGAAGCGCAGCACGCGCGACCCTTGGCCATCTGGGCGGTGTTCGGCATCGGCGCGCTGGCCATCGGGCTGGGCCTGATTTCGGTCGTCGCGGCCAATTGGGAGGATGTGCCCGGCCAAGTGCGTCTTACCATCCATCTCGCTTTGATCGCCGCAATGCTGGGCGCGGTTTTGCTGCGGGAGAAAGCGCTGACGGCTGCCTCGCCATGGGCGGTTGAGGCGCTTTTGTTTATCAGCGCGGTTCTGGGCCTGACCTTCTTCGGACATCTTGGCCAGGTGTATCAGACCAACTCACCCCTCTGGGAGCCGCTGGCAATATGGCTCGCATTGTTTGCTCCGGCGATGCTGATTTCGGGCCGAGGATGGCCGGTCGCGGCGCTGCTGATTGGTGGTTCGATTTACTGCGTGTGGGAATACACCGACACGATGACGCCTTATCTGTACGGCTCGTTCCGGGGCAGTGGGCCGGACAATCCACCCTATCGCCTGACGGCGGTCGTTCATTCCCTGCCTGTGTTTTTCGCTCCCCTCGCTGCGTTCATGAGAGCGCGCAGCACGCGGCCCGATTTCTGGCGGCAGCTGGAGCAATTGGCGCTAACCTACGCTGTCGCCGGTGCTTCGATCATGGCGGCGTTGGCCAGTGTTGATGCGTTTGACACAGGCTCGCCGCGCATTCTTGGTGCGCAGAGCCAGATGATCCGAGCGATTATCGCCCTTGTCGCGGGCGGTCTGGTCGTGGCCGCACGACCGGGTATTTCGGGCCAGATGTCTGGCGCGATCATCGCCGGATCGGGCGCTGTCATTGCGCTGTCCTACGTGGTGAGCGGGATCGATATCCTTTCCGCCGGACTGTTCATGGCGCTGTGGGGTGGGATCGCCGCCGCTGCGCTCAAGGCGAACTGGCGCGGCGTGTTCCAGCTCGCAGTGGCGGTGATTGCGGTGCGGCTGGTGATCCTCAGCTTTGAGTTGGCGAGCGATCTGCTGCTGAGCGGGTTTGGCCTGATCGTTTCGGGCGTTCTGATCCTGTCCATCGCGTGGGGCGCATACCGGGTAAGCCGCGACTTCGCGCCGGAGGAGGAGGAGGTGTGATGCAGATCATTTCACGTCTTCTCGCCATCATTCTGGTGCCGCTTGCCGGGCTTGGCGCACTATGGGCGTCGAGCGATCATCTCAGCCGTCAGGGCATCGATTGGGAGGTTGAGATAGCAGGCTATGACCCGCGCGATCTGTTGCGCGGGCATTATGTCGAGTTCACCTATGATTGGCCGATTGTGGAAGAGGATACGCCCGGAGATGAGGAGCCATGGGAGCGTGCCCGTCGGATAGGCCGGATTGATCAGCTGTGTTTAACCGGCAGCGCTCCTGTCATCACTGAAGCGACTGTCGCCGAGTATGTCGATGCCAATGCCTGCGAACACCCTGTCATCGCAAACACAGGCGGCGTTTATGGCCGACGCAGCCTGACGCGCGGGCGGCTCTATGTGGGGCAGGACCGTGCGAAAGAGATTGAGCGGGAATTGCGCAACCGTGATCAACGCGGGATTGTGACCATCCGCGTGCGCGAAGATGGTGTGATGACGCCGCAGGGTATCCGTTTCCGGCCTCTGACGCCTGAGGAGCTGGAAGAGCGTGATGCAGACGATGATACCAGAGGCAGCGCCGTTGGAGAGGTCGTATCGGTAGCCGTTGAGCCCGTTGGTGAGCCGATTTCCGATCCCGATGCTGAAGAAAGCGCCGACGATCGCTAATCCCTAAAGCGGATTGCCGTCGCGGTCGCGGAAGATTTCGCGGCGACCGACATGGTTCGCCGGTCCTACCAGCCCTTCGCCTTCCATCCGCTCGATCCACTTGGCTGCGGTGTTGTAGCCCACGCCCATCTGGCGCTGGAGCCAGCTTCCGCTCGCTTTCTGGTTTTCGATCACGATCTGGCAGGCCTGACGGTATTTGCGCTCTTCCGGGTTGTCGCTGGCGGTGAATTCGTCTTCGAAATTCAGCCCGCCATCCTCGGGTTCTTCGGTGACGGCATCGACATATTCGGGTGCCCCTTGCGCACGCCAGAAATCCGCGACTGCCTCAACCTCTTCGTCTGAAACGAACGGCCCATGCACGCGCAGCATCGCTCCGGTGTTCGGTTTATAGAGCATATCGCCCTTGCCCAGCAGCTGTTCTGCACCCTGCTCGCCCAGGATCGTGCGGCTGTCGATCCGGCTGGTGACTTTGAAACTGATGCGGGTGGGCAGGTTGGCTTTGATCACGCCGGTGATGACATCGACCGACGGGCGCTGTGTCGCCATGATAAGGTGGATACCGGCGGCGCGCGATTTCTGGCTCAAACGCTGGATCAGCACTTCAATTTCCTTGCCTACCGTCACCATGAGATCGGCAAGTTCATCAACAATCAGGACGATCTGCGGCAACGGTTCGTAATCGAGCTGCTCTTCCTCGAACAAAGGCTCCTGCGTATCCGGATCAAAGCCCGTTTGCACCCGGCGGCCCAGCGGTTTGCCTTTCGCGGCGGCTGCGCGGACCTTTTCATTGAAGGAGTGGATGTTGCGCGAGTTGATGCTCGACATCTTGCGATACCGCCCCTCCATTTCCTCGACCGCCCATTTGAGCGCGCGCACGCTCTTATGCGGCTCTGTCACAACGGGGCTGAGCAGGTGGGGAATATCGTCGTAGCTTTTGAGTTCCAGCACTTTGGGATCGATCAGGATCAGGCGGCATTCCGACGGGGTGAAAGTGTAAAGCAGGCTGAGAAGGATACAGTTCAGCCCCACTGATTTGCCTGAGCCGGTGGTCCCCGCGACGAGCAGGTGAGGCATCGCGGCAAGGTCCGCGACGATGGGTTCACCGGCAATGTCCTTACCCAGAATGATCGGCAGATTGCTCTTGCTCTCGACAAAGTCTGCACATGCGGCGAGCTCTTTCAGCATCACCATCTGGCGGTCTGAATTGGGCAGTTCGATGCCGATCACCGTCTTGCCCGGAATGGTGGAGACGCGCGCGCTGATCGCGCTCATGTTGCGGGCGATATCCTCAGCGAGGCCGACCACACGGCTGGCTTTGATACCCGGTGCCGGTTCCAGCTCATACATGGTGACAACCGGCCCTGTGCGCACGGCTGTGATCTCGCCCTTCACATTGAAATCGTCGAGCACGTTTTCGAGCAGGCGCGCATTGCGTTCAAGCGCCAGCTTATCCAGCTTTGGCGCTTGATCGACAGGCGGCTCTGCGAGCAGGTCGAGCGCGGGCAGATCAAAGGTCGCGAACATATCGCGCTGGTTTGCTTTGGCCGGTGCCGCCCGTTTTGGCGGAGCGCTGGGATCGGAGATTTCGGGCGAACGGCGCGGTGTATCGTCAAGGACGGGCGCGCGCGCCGCCTCGGCTTTCGCGCGTCTCGGCTGGGTCCGCTCTTCTTCGGCTTCGTCTGCACCATCTTCGGGGGCGGCAATGCGGGGCTGCGCCAGCCTGATCCCGGGCAAGCGGCTGAGGATGCGGCCAAACGCGCTGCCCGCGATGCCGCCCTTTGCGCTGTCTTGCCTTCCAGCCTGTAGTGCGCTTGTGGCGATGCTCGGTCCGTCTTCCGCCTCAGCGCGTCTTCCAAGGAAATCAGGCAGGGTCAGCAAGGCGCGCCAGTCAATCGCGAACACGCGCGTCAACAGCGCAACCCCTCCGGCAAGACAGCCCAGCGCCATGGCAAGGATAATCCAGCCCGAAGAACTGCCGCCAAACCGGTTGGCAAAGGCCTCAATCGCGCCCGCACCCAGCAGCCCCGAAAGCCCGCCCAGTTGTGCAGGCAGAGTGCCGCCGGGGGCCGGAAGCGCGAGCGCAAGCACACTCGACAACAGCGTCATCGCCAGCAGCAGCATTCCCAGCGGCAGCCACCACCGCGTGGTATCAGGCCCGGCTTCAAGGTCATCGTCCTGCTCGACATCGCGCCACAATTTGCGTGCGGAAATATAAAGCAGCGGCAACAACAGCACGCCGGGCAAGCCAAAGAAAAACAGCACACGATCCGCCGCCCATGCGCCGGAAAGGCCCATCCAGTTGCCAATTTGCTCTCCGGATGCGGTGGTCGAAAGGCTCGGGTCTGTTTGAGTGTAGCTCATCAAAGCGAGCGCGAGGAAGAACATCGTCAGCAACAGTACGCCCGCAGTCGCCATCTGCGCAGTGCGACGGATTGAACGGCGAAGCCCTGCGCGCCAGTCAGCGGTGGACTTGTGAGAGTTTACAGCGCGGGTGGCCATCATGTGCTCCTGAATCGGAACACACCATGAATCCTAAGGGAACTCTGGTCAAGCAAACTGCGCCGAGCGGTGCCGTGTCCGACCGCCTAACTCAGCCCGTCTATTGCAGCCCAGCGCGGCCAGTCTAGCTCGCGCGCGCGCTGCGCATTCATCCCGCCAAGCGCGATTACGGGGATCGCCGATGTGGCCGCAAGTTTTCGGAATTTGGCCACCCCAAGCGTTTCCGCCCCTGCATGGGACCGCGTTGCAAAGACCGGCGAGAGAAACAGCGCGTCAGCGCCAGCCTGCTGCGCCTGCGCGATTTCCTGCGCATTGTGGGCGGTTGCAAAGCGGGCGATGCCGGGACTATCCGCGATGGCTTCTGGAGCGCCATAGATTGCGTCTGCACCCCAGCTTCGCGCCAGATCGCCGGTGCCCGAGAGGATCAGCAGATGGCCGCAATCTCCCGCGATGACGGCGCATTCGTCAAACCGAGCGCGCCGCTCTGCCGGTGCCAGGTGGTAATGCCGAAACACAAAGGCGCTGCCGGTCGGCATCTTTCTCAGCGCGGTTTGAAGACTGGCATCATTGCGAGCATCCGAAAGCAGCCACAAGGACGGGAGAGGCTGGTCTTGCGCCATGCCCACGCTATAGCCCGCTTCCATGGAAAGTGCAGCCACCCGTCTCGAAACCGTTCAGGATAATATTGCCCGCATGTGCAAGCGTGCACGGCGAAAGCCCGAGGATGTCACGCTGATCGCGGTCAGCAAAACCCATCCGCCCGAGAAAATCGATCCCCTGCTGGAGGCTGGTCAGCGTGTCTTTGGCGAAAACCGCGTTCAGGAAGCGCAGGGCAAATGGCCCGCATTGCGCGAGCGCTTTCCCGATGCTGAGCTGCATCTGATTGGGCAATTGCAATCGAACAAGGCCGATGATGCGGTAGCGATGTTTGACTGTATCCACGCGCTTGACCGGCCCAGCCTGCTGAAAGCTCTGGCCAAGGCGATGGATAAGGCTGATCGGCGCGTGCCGTGTTTCATTCAGGTCAATATCGGTGATGAGGCGCAGAAAGGCGGCTGTCCGATTGGCGAGCTGCCCGAATTTCTCGCCAAGGTGCGCAACGCCGATGTGCCGATAGCGGGCCTGATGTGCCTGCCCCCGGTCGACACTGAACCCGCCCCGTTCTTTGCGTTTCTGGCCAAGCTTGCCGCCGATAATGGTGTCGAGGGCCTCAGCATGGGCATGAGCGGCGATTACGAGATCGCCGTCCAGCTGGGGTCGACCCATGTGCGCGTGGGCACTGCCCTGTTCGGCGCGCGCGGTTAGTCGAATCAAAGAAAAAGGGCGCCCCGTTGCCGGAGCGCCCCTTTTCATTCCTGGTATCAGGTTCTGGTGATCAGAACTTGAATACGGCTTCGACACCGATGTTCCGGCCACGTTGCAGCGGCGAGAATGTGCCGGCTGTCGGCGCATCGTTGAACGGTTGACGCTGACCGGTAGAACGCGGCCCGCCAAACGGAACCTGCGTGTCTCCACCGGCCTGCACTTCGTCAAACAGGTTGCGACCGTAAACCGACAGTTCAAACCCATCGATCGGGGTTACCCAGGTGATGTTTGCTTCAAGGTTTGAGACATCCTGAATGAAGCCGAGGTTGTCATCAGTGTAAGCGAATTCATCGCGGTACTGATAATTCACGCGGGTCAGGATTTCATGATCGCCCAGCAGCAGCTCGTGGATGAAGCCCATACCCCAGGTTACTTCGGGAACGCGTGGAATGCGCAGATCGAAGTCCGCATCGGTGATGATGCCGTTACCGTCGCCCGAAATGTCGAACAGGATTTCGTCATACTCGTCGTCGATCAGGCCAAGATTGGCTGTGAAGATAAGCGAGTCTGAAAGGCGCACGCGGCCTTCCGCTTCGAAGCCCATGATCGTGGCATCGGCGGTGTTGACGATGTTCTGGACAACACCTGCGCCCGGATCGGCGAGGTTCACCTCACGCTGCATATCCTGCACCTTGGTCACGTAAGCGGCCAGGTTCAGTGTCAGCACGCCATCAGCGGTCTGGAATTTGCCGCCAATTTCGAAGTTATCAACCTGCTCTTCACCGAAGAAGAGGTTGCCGGTCTGCTGCACGGCAAACTGGAACACCGGAATGTCTGTAATGCGGAAGTTGTAGCCGCCCGAACGGAAGCCGCGTGTCCAGTGACCGTAAATCTGGCTGTCAGCAAATTCATACTGCAGGCCAAGTTTCGGCGAAACATTGCGGAACCGCACTCGATCGGAAAAGCCGTTTTCTTCGGTCGGGATGAACGAGTTCGTACCCGTGGTGGGGCAGGTGCCATCAACCACCGAACATTCGGCACGCGGCCGGATGAAGGTGATATCCGCATCCTTGGTTTCTTGACTCCAGCGGATACCAGCGATGATGGAGAGGCTGTCAGTCAGGTTGTACTGACCGTTTGCAAACACGCCCAGAACTTCGTGTTCCTGACGACCGCCACCAAAGAAACGCAGCGGCGTTGCAACGGGAATGTCGCGACGTTCTGTGTAGGCAAGGTTTTGATCAAAGTAGAAGCCGCCAACGGTCAGATCAAAATTGTCGGTTGAGACAGCATAGCGGATTTCGTTTGAGATCTGGTCCTGTTCGGTATCGGTGGTCGAATGGAACAGGAAGTTCGGCGTTGCATCGATGTCAGCATCAGTGGTGGCGGTGTAATCGCGATAGCCAAAAATGTTGGTCAGCGTGCCGGGGCCAATGTCCCATTCTGCCGTCAACGAGCCGGTGATAATCTCGGTATCGTAAAACCCTTCGTTATCGATTGCGAAATCGAAAGTATCGCGCTCAAAGATGCCACGGTTCTGGCCGTTGGGGCCATCGCCGTTTGAGTTGAAGTAATCGCCCTTTGCGGTCAGCGTAAGATCGCCCAGACGCGCTTCGAGAGCGCCGCGAATGATGTAGGTTTCAGCCTGGCCGAAGTTTTCCCTCAAATTCGGGTTGGTTTCTGCAGCGAGATTGCGGAAATAGCCACGATCGTTGTTGTAGTAACCGGCGACCTTGAACAGGAGCTTGTCTTCGATCAGCGGGCCGGTCAGCACACCGCTGGCGGTGTAGTTTTCCGCGCCGCGACCGCTATCGATCGGGCCGTCAACCGCTGCGCGGAAGGTGCCCTGAAAATCTTCGGTCGGGTTGGTGGTGTTGATCAGCACCGCGCCACCGGTCACGTTGCGGCCGAACAGCACGCCCTGCGGACCGCGCAGGATTTCGACACTTTCAATGTCGAAAATGTCGAACACAACACCGCCATTGATGCCGAGATAGACGCCATCGACAAACACACCGACGGTCGGGTCGATTGACGGGATCGAGGAGTTGATACCCAAACCACGGATCGAGAAGTTCGCGGTGCCGCGGGTGGTGCCGACTTGGTCAAGCGAAACGTTGGGAGCCTGAAAGCTCAGACCCTGCACATCGCGCACCTTGAAGGCTTCCAGTGTGTCTGCGTTGAAGGCCGTAACAGCCAAGGCCACGTCCTGCACATCTTCGACATTTTGCGTCTTGGTGCCGGTGACGACGATCTGGTTGAGCGAATCGAGAGTGCTGGTGCGCTCCGGCTGGGCCTCTTGGGCCGCGTCATCTTCAGCGGGTGCATCCTGTGCAAGAGCCACGCCCGGGGTGGCGATGGCGGCAATGGCGCAGGTGGATGAAAGCAGCGCGAAAACGCGCCGTATAGCGAAACGGGTTTTCATTTTTATGACCTCTCCTGACGTAGGGGAAGCCGCCATTAGCAATAGGTTTTATAAATGCAACCCATATTGAGACACAGCGTTAAGACTGCTTAAACGGATTAGGACCCCGTTTTTTCCAATTGTCTCTGACGTTTGTCGCTCGCGGCAGACAGCAAGGCCGCCTGGATCTCTGCAAGACGTTCTGGCGAAGTCACTTTTCCGCCGAAAAGATCCGTCACATAAAACGTGTCAGCTGCGCTTTCGCCATAGGCCGTTACATGCGCGGACTGAACGATCAGATTGGCTTCAAACAGGGCAT
>JGI12109J20283_10235628_pt1 | contig 24760 bp, 21 predicted proteins | sample ElkSlonscriptome_12_FD_20283 | JGI IMG/M metagenome (IMG submission 20283)
CCCTGATGCACCGGCTTTTTCGTGGCTCGACAGCCTTTTTCAAGCGCTTGCGCGCAGAAGCGTCGGGCGTTGCACTGATCGAGTTTGCGTACACACTGCCGATCCTCGTGGGCTTTGGCCTAGTCGGCATCGAATTTACGAATGTCGTGCTGGCCCACCAGAAAAGCGAACGCGTTGCCTCCACCCTCGCAGACCAGGTGGCGGGAAATCAGGTCCCGCCCAACGAGCGTCAGATCGGTGACATGTTCGAGGCGATACAGCTGATATCGGCGCCGTTTGAATTCGATCCGGAGGGCAATGTCATTTTGACAGCTGTCGTCGGCGTGTACGATGCGGACGATGACGAGGTCCAGAACAAGGTTGCCTGGCAACGCTGCGTCGTGAAAGACAGTTTTGAAAGCACTGTCGGCACCGAATGGACAACCACTGACGATATCGCTGATGGGCCGGGTGTAGACCTGCCGGGCGATATCAAGCTTTCGCAAAATCAAATGGTTATCGTGACCGAGGTGTTTTTTCCGTATACGGAAATCATCAGCACCGATCTCGTCGCAGGAATGTTGCCGAATGCCGGGATCTTTCGCGAAACCGCCATGTTTCGCACGCGCGGCGCCGCGATCATGAATATCACTCCGGTAACGGGCGTGCAAAAGCACGATTGCTGAGCGCACCTCGCGTATCGCAGCGCTTGACAAGTGCCGCCAACCTTAGGGTATCGGCGCGCATAATGAATTCCGAACCATCCGAAAGTCTCGCTCCAGAGGCGGAATTGGCGCTGGCTTACACCGGCCCGGATATGCGCGATGCCTTAAGGAATCTTCTTGAGTTCGATGCCCGCCTGGCCCGGATCGTTTCTGCCACGACCGAGCCAATGCTGGGACAGATGCGCCTTGCCTGGTGGCGCGATACGCTGGGGCGGCCCGTGCACGAGCGGCCGGCGGGCGATGCGGTGCTGGATGCGTTGGGCACGCGCTGGGACGGGCGCGAGGCTGCGCTGATCGCTCTTACCGATGGATGGGAGCGTATGCTGGAAGAGCCGCCATTGACGCAAAGCTCTGCCCGCGCCTTTGCCGAAGCCCGGTGTGAAGCGATGCTGGCCGCTCATGGGGTTTCGCACACGGACAGCGAGAGCGCAGCATTTCACACCACCGCGTGGCGCTGGGCGCTGGCTGATTTTGCAGCGCAGGTCAGCCGAGATGATGAACGCGACGGCCTTGTCAAGCTGGGTCTGGGTGATGGAGCGCCCAATCCGCGGCTGCCGCGCCACTCTCGCGGGCTCGCCGTGCTGGGCGCGTTGGGACTGCGATCCTTGCGTGCTGGTGGCCGGCCGCTGATGGAAGGGCGGGGTGCAGCCGCCGTTGCACTGAAAGCGGCTGTATTTGGACGATAAATAGGTATATTCGCGTGAACCAGCGCTTTGGGAGTAACCACAATGCGGCAAACGGTTTTGGGGGTATTTGCGGGGCTGATCCTTGCGGGGGTCGGCGTGTTCTGGTGGCAGGGTCGTGCTCAGGTCGAGGACCTCGCGCCGCCGCCGCCTACACCCGAAGCCCCTGCGCCCGGCCCTGATGAATTGCCCGTGGTTGATCCGGCCGATCTGGAAGGCCCCGCTCCGCCCGAGGCAGACGAACTGACGCGCGAGGAAAGACGTTTCTTTCGCTATGATCGCGATCGTGACCGGATCATCACCCGCAATGAAATGCTTTCCACCCGTTCTGATGCTTTTCGCAAGCTCGATAAGGATGGCAACAACCTGCTCACCTTCGAGGAATGGGCTGTTACCACAGTCAAGCGCTTCGAGGGCGCGGACGGCAATGGGGATGACAAACTGACACCGGCAGAATTTGCCACCACCGCTCCCAAGCGCAGGCCTGCGGCCAAACCGAAATGCAAATGCTAAGGCGCATGCCCGCGCCTTTGATCAGGCGGGGACGGCTTCTTTGGTGGTGCTGATCCACTCGGCCAGATCAGCCTTGGCGCGCGAGGTGTAGGCCTCTTTGCGCTGTTTCTTCTTCACCTCGTGCAGCGGCGGAAACAGTCCGAAATTGACGTTCATCGGCTGAAAAGTCTCGGCCTGTGCATCACCGGTGATGTGGGATAGCAGCGCGCCCAGAGCAGTGGATGCGGGCGGAGGCGTCCAGTCGCGCCCTGCCAGCTCGTTTGCGGCCATCATGCCCGCCACAAGTCCGATAGAGGCGCTTTCTACATATCCCTCGCAACCCGTCACCTGTCCGGCGAAACGGACATGCGGCGCGGCCTTCAGCCGCAATTGACGGTCAAGCACTTGCGGGGAATTGAGGAAGGTGTTGCGGTGCAGCCCGCCCAGGCGCGCAAATTCGGCGTTTTCCAGTCCGGGGATCGTGCGGAACAGTTCAACCTGCGCGCCATATTTGAGCTTTGTCTGGAAACCCACCATGTTCCACAAAGTGCCCAGCTTGTTATCCTGGCGCAGCTGCACCACGGCATAGGGCCAGCGGCCTTGCGGGTGCTCTTCGCTGGTATCGTAGGGGTTATCCAGCCCAACGCCTTTCATCGGGCCGTAGCGCAGCGTTTCCACCCCGCGTTCTGCCATCACCTCGATCGGCATGCAGCCATCGAAATAGGGCGTGTCCTTTTCCCAATCCTTGAATTCGCCTTTCTCGCCTTCGACCAGGCCCTTGTGAAAGGCGAGATATTGCTCCTTCGTCATCGGGCAATTGATGTAATCGCCTTCCTCGTTTGAAGCCTCTGTGCGCTTGTTCCAGCGCGACTGGATCCAGCATTTCGACATGTCGATACTGTCGCGGTGGACAATGGGGGCGATGGCATCGAAAAATGCGAGCCGTTCCTCGCCGGTGGCCGCCACAATGCTTTGCGCCAGCGAAGCCGCAGTCAGCGGGCCGGTGGCAACGATGGTGAGGCCCGCTTCGGGCAAGGCATCCACCCGCTCGCGCACGATTTCGATATTGGGATGGGCCTTCAAAGCCGTTTCGACTTCGTTCGAAAAGACATCGCGATCAACCGCCATCGCGCTGCCCGCAGGCACGCGCGCGGCTTCTCCCGCGCGCATCACGATCGAGTCGAGGGCGCGCATCTCATGGTGCAGCAGGCCCACGGCGTTCTTCGTATCGTCATCCGAGCGAAACGAGTTGGAGCACACCAGTTCCGCCAGCCCGTCTGTCTGATGCGCCGGGGTCATCTCCCCTCCGCGATCAGAGGGTGCTCCGCGCATTTCGGACAGGCGCACTTTCACGCCGCGCTGCGCCAATTGCCATGCGGCTTCTGATCCGGCGAGCCCGCCGCCGATTATGTGAACATCGTGTTGCATATTGTTGCGCGAGGTAATTGCGTGTTAGCGCCCTGGCAAGAGCAACCGGGGAGATAGGGGGAAGTGACGTGTCGCGAAAAGCGCTGATCGAACATCGCCCTTTGCTGGCCGCCAGTCTGCTTGCCGGCATTGCCTATTACATTTTGGCGAGCGAGGCTGCCGAAAGCGTCTGGCTGATCGGCCTAAAGGGCGCAGGCGTTGGCTTGCTGGCGCTTTACGCGCTTCAACGCACCAGCGCGATCAACGGCGCAATCCTCACGATCGCCTTAGCGCTCAGCGCGGCGGCAGACATGGTCCTGGTGATCAATTTCGAGGCCGGCGGGGCGCTGTTTTTTGCCTCCCATCTGTTGGCCACCGCACTTTACCTGCGCAATTTGAGGCCCGAGACAACACCAAATCAGATACTGTGCACTGCCGCTTGCGTGATCGCGGTGCCAGCCATTGCGTGGGGGCTTAGCCTGCGCGGTGACATCGCGGCGTATTCAAGCGCGCTCGGCATCATGGCGGCCGCTGCGTGGCTCAGCCGTTTTCCGCGCTACCGGGTGGGAATTGGAGCGCTTTTATTCGTGATCAGTGATTGGTTGATCTTCAGCCGGATGGGTTCGATCGATCTCGCACCGCTGCCCGATCTGCTTGTCTGGCCGACATATTATGCCGGCCAATTCATGATCGCGACGGGCGTTGTGCAGACGCTCGCCAGCGAAAGGCGTGAGGCAGCGCAATAGCAAAGCCCATGGACACAGTCTGGCTGGGGCTTTGCCGCGCTAGCCGCCTGGCTCACCATCAATGTTCTTGTCCGAATGGGCGGTTGTGGGCGGGCTGGTTTCATCATCACCGCCGCGGCGGGCGACCATTTCCTCGACCACAGCTTCCTCAGCTACGTTTTCGGGACTCTCCGTCTCATCAATCCGCGCGACGCTGACGATCTTTTCGTTCTTCGAGACATTGAACATCTGCACGCCCGATGACGCCCGGCCGTATATCGCCCAGCCCTTATGCTCGGCAAAGCCGTTTTCGAGCAGATGGCGAAAATCAATGCTGAGCCTGATCAGCTTGGCCTGATCGGTCACCAGCATGATCTGATCGCCATGATTGATCGGGAAGCTCGCTGCCACCGGCCCGTTGCGATCCGGCGCAGATGCCGGTTCGCTTATATTGACCACTCCTTTGCCGCCGCGCCCGGTGACGCGGTATTCATAAGCAGAACTGATCTTGCCATAGCCGCGATCGCAAATGGTGAGAATGAATTGTTCGCGCTCAGCCATTTCGGCCATGCGTTCGGGCGACAATTCGGGCTCCGCCCCGTTATTCTTCCACGCGGCTGCCCTGAGATATTTCTCACGCTCTTCCACTGAGGTGCCCGTCTGATCGAGCACGGCGAGACTGACAACCTTGATATCACCCTTCGGGCCCATGCCTTGAACCCCGATCCCGGTACGGCTCTTGGTTTCGCGGGCATCGGTGGCGGAAAAACGGATTGCCTTGCCGGCATCGCTGGCGAGGAACACTTCCTGCGTTTCATCGACCAGTTCGACACCGATCAGCCTGTCGCCTGACCCTTCGACAAATCCCATCGCATATTTGCCATTGGACGGGACATTGGCGAAGGCGTCCATCGAATTGCGGCGGATCATGCCCTGTTCAGTGGCAAACACGATGCCAAGCCGTTCCCACTCTGCCTCGTCTTCGGGCAGGGCGAGCACATTGGTCACCTTCTCGTCATCGCCCAGAGGCAGCAGGTTCACCATCGGGCGCCCGCGCGTTTGCGGCCCGCCTTCGGGCAGCTTCCACACTTTGAGGCGGTAGACGCGGCCTGTATTGGTGAAGAACAGCACCGGATTGTGCGTGGAGGTGACAAACAATTCAGTGACGGCGTCTTCGTCTTTGGTCGCCATGCCCGAGCGGCCCTTGCCGCCGCGCTCCTGGGCGCGGAAGCTGTCAAGCGGCGTGCGCTTGATATAGCCGCCATGCGTGACGGTTACGACCATATCCTCGCGCTCGATCAGGTCTTCATCGTCCAGCCCGTCCCATGCAGGCGCGATTTCGGAGACACGCGGTGTTGCATATGTCGCGCGCACTTCTTCAAGCTCTTCACGCATAACGCCATACAGCTTTACGCGATCAGCCAGGATCGAGAGCAGATATTCGATCTCGCTCGCCAATTGCTCCAACTCGTCGCCGATCTCATCACGGCCAAGCGCGGTGAGCCGGTGCAGGCGCAGATCAAGGATGGCCTTCACTTGCCGCTCTGACAGCTTGTAAGTGCCTTCAGCTTCATCGGCGTTGGGCTCGATCGCTTCGACCAGCTTGATGTATTGCGCAATATCGCCGATCGGCCATTCCCTGGCGAGCAGCTTGCCCCGCGCCTGCGCCGGATTGGCAGAGCCGCGGATCATCGCAACGACTTCATCAAGGTTCGACACCGCGACGACAAGGCCCAGCAAGAGGTGGGCGCGTTCCCGCGCCTTGTTCAGCTCAAACTTGGTGCGCCGCGTAATGACTTCTTCGCGAAAGCTGATGAAGCTCTGGATGATCTCGCGCAAGGTTAGCGTTTCAGGCCGACCGCCGCGGATCGCCAGCATGTTTGCCGGGAACGAGGATTGCGCAGGCGTGTAGCGCCACATCTGATTGAGCACGACTTCGGGCGAGGCATCGCGCTTGAGATCGACGACAACGCGCACACCCTCGCGCGAGCTTTCATCGCGGATATCCGAGACGCCTTCGATGCGCTTGTCCTTGGCCGCTTCGGCGATCTTTTCAACGAGACCCGATTTGCCAACCTGGTAAGGCATCGAGGTGAGCACGATGGACTGGCGATCACCGCGCTTGGTCTCGATTTCGTGGCGGGCACGCATCAGAATCGATCCGCGGCCGGTTGTGTAAGCGCTGCGCGCGCCGCTGCCGCCCAGGATAAGAGGGGCCGTGGGGAAATCGGGGCCGGGAATAATGTCGATCAGTTCTTCAATGGTGATCGCCGGGTTTTCGATCATGGCGATACAGCCATCGATCACTTCGCCCAGATTGTGCGGCGGCACATTGGTCGCCATGCCGACCGCGATGCCGCCTGCCCCGTTCACTAGCAGATTGGGGAAACGGGCGGGAAGAACGGTGGGCTCCTTGCGCGAGCCGTCATAGTTTTCCGCGAAATCGACCGTATCCTTGTCGAGATCATCCAGCAGCGTGTTTGCAACCCGCGCCAGACGCGCTTCGGTGTAGCGCATCGATGCGGGGGGATCGGGGTCCATCGACCCGAAATTGCCCTGGCCATCAACCAGTGGCACGCGCATCGACCAGTCCTGCGTCATCCGCGCCAGTGCATCGTAGATCGCGGCATCACCGTGCGGGTGATAATTGCCCATTACGTCGCCGACGATCTTGGCGCTCTTGCGATAGGGACGACCGGCAACAAAGCCGCCTTCCTGGCTGGCAAACAGAATGCGCCGGTGCACCGGCTTCAGTCCATCGCGCACATCGGGAAGAGCGCGGCTTACGATCACGCTCATCGCGTAATCGAGATAGCTCGTCTTCATTTCATCGACGATGTCGATCCGCTCATATTCCGAGGGAAAGCCGGGCTGGGCCGGGTCTGTCGGGGTGTTTTCGTCGCTCAAGAGTGTGCGCCTGTTCTGGTTAATCTGGGCAGTGGTGCAATCAGGCCGGATCTGGCGGTGTTCGCACTCACATTTCTATCGTGTTACACATTTAGGGGCAGGGGGGGCAAAGCGCCACTCGTGCATCAGAACATGCCGCGAACATCGCTCCTTTTTCCACACCTCACCTCCTCCTTTTCGCGAATGCGTATCCTTGTGGTGCAATTGCCCGCGCTCTGAACGGCTCGGCCCATCCTTATTCAATGCCGGTTCAGCCATCGCCCGCTAGGAATAATTGCAATATATCGGCAACCGCGCCATGGCATCGCCGTCAAAAATACCAAAGCCGACGCGCACCCCCTAACACTTGCGGTTGGCTTAGCACTTTCAAGGGAGAAACACTCGCAATGAATATTCGTACTCTGCGCAAGCAGGCTTCAGGCTTTGCGCTCGCAATCGCGCTCGTCACCGGAACCGCGATGGTTGCCGGCCACATCGTTCCTGACGAAGCGCATGCCCAGCGCAAGAAGAAGAAAAAGGGCAAGGATGACGAAGCGGGCAAACCGCAATACTCAAAAGAATTTGTCGACGCCTTCGCGCCGCTGAACGATGCGACCAAGGCTGAAGGGGCTGATATTGCCGCTCTCAGGCCGCAGCTCGATCAGGTATTCGCTCTTGTTAAGAACGATGACGAGAAGTTCCAGAGCGGGCTTCTGGCCTACAACATGGGCGTGCAGGCCAATGATCTTGAACTGCGCCTGCTCGGGATGGAAACCATGCTGGAGAGCGGTAAGGCGCCCTTCGATGCGCAGGGCCAGTACAATTTTATCGCCTACCAGACAGCAGCGGTGCTAAAACAGTATGAGAAGGCGCGCGGCTATCTCAAGCGCGTGATGGAACTGGGCTATCAAGGCGGGCCTTCGCAATCCGAATTGCTGGTGGCGATGGCGCAAAACCATTTCAACACCGATCAGTATGCCGAAGGACTGGGCTATCTCGATCAGGCGATTGCCGCGAAAACAGCCTCTGGCGAGCCGGTCGAGGAAAAGCTTTACGAAATCGCCTTTTCTGTCGCCTATCGCGAGGATCTGCGCCCGCAGGTCTATGACTACGCGATTGAGCGAGCGACGCGTTTTCCCACCGATGCAAACTGGATGAACGCGATCAATGTTGTGCGCGTGCTCAACGATTTCGGTCCGCAGCAGGCCCTGGATGTGCTGCGCTTGTCGCGCATGGCCGATGTGATGAACGAGAAACAGGATTACATCGTCTACGTCGAGACAGCCGATGCCCGTCGTTTGCCGCAAGAGGTGAAGGAAGTGATCGAGCAAGGCTATGCCAGTGGCACGATCACTCGCGATGACACGTTTATTGCCGATCAATTGCGCATTGCTGACAGCCGGATTGCCGCAGACAAGGCCGATCTGCCCGCTTATGAAAAGGACGCGATGGCTCCCGATGCGAAGCTGGCTACGGTGCTGGGTGCGGCGAATGCCTTTCTGAACTACGGCGAATATGCGAAGGCTGCGCAATTGTTTGAAAAGGCGCTGGGTCTTCCCGGCGTTGAAACCGGCGAAGCGCTTACCCGCCTTGGCATCGCGCAGGTCGGGATGGAAGACTATGCCGCTGCGCAGGAAACCTTCGCCAAGATCAGCGGACCGCGTCAGCCCATCGGCAAGGTGTGGGCGGGTTATGCCGCCGCGCAAGCTGGCGAAATGCCTGGTGCCGCAGCGCAGGAAGAAACAGGCCCCTCGCTTCAGGAACTGATGGGCGCCCAAGCTTCTTCCTGATTATAGCGCGAATTCGAAAACAAAGTGCGCCGGACATGTTCCGGCGCACTTTTTCGTGGCTGAAGGACGGCTGGCGCTTTAACGCAGCCTTTTCACGTAGACCTGATTATCATCGCGCACTTCGATCACGAAATTGCCAAAGCTTGCGAACATTTCCTTGAGGCTCTTGAAGCCATAATTGCGCACATCAAAACTGGAGCGGTTGCCGGCGATCTGGCCTACCTGCGAAAGGCGCGCAAACCCGCCATCCTTTTTCGCTTCCGAATAGGCGGCAAGGATCAGATCCTCGAGCTCTTCATCCACGGTTTCGGCGCTGTCGCTCTTTTTGGCCTTGGGCGCGCTCGGCGCGTCAGATGCGTTGGTCTTGATCAATTGCTTGATATCGATGAACCGGGTGCACACAGATTTGAACGCCTGCGGGGTTTTCGATTCGCCAAAACCGTAAACCACGATCCCGTCTTGCCTCAGCCGGGTAACGAGAGGGGTAAAATCACTGTCCGATGTCATGATGCCAAAGCCGTCGACCTTGCCCTGATACAGCAAGTCGATCGCATCGATCGTCATCGCCATATCGGTGGCGTTTTTCCCGCGGGTGACATCGAATTGCTGCTGCGGGCGAATGCCGAACTTGTTGGTGATCTTGTCCCAGCGTGAAAGATTGTCTTTGGCAAAATTGCCATAGGCGCGGCGGATATTCACCTGCCCAAGCTCTGCCATCACAGTCAGCACCGGATCGATGCCTTCAGGCGTTGTGTTGTCCGCATCGATCAGCAGGGCGATGTTTTTCAGTTCAGCGTCTGGCATGCCGATGCCTATGGAGCGCACAGGCTTGAAGCGCAAGCAATGGCTGGTGTGAGCGCTGCGCTTGCCGGGGGGCGATTGTGATCCTAAATGGGGCCGCATGAACGATCTTGCGAACACGCCCAAGCCCGCATCCGAGCCCGAGCGCCCCGCTCGCCAGCGCAAGCCTGACTGGATCAGAGTGCGCGCTCCGGTAAGCAAGGGCTATCATGAAACGCGCCGTTTGATGCGCGAGCTTAACCTCAACACCGTTTGCGAAGAGGCGGCGTGCCCCAATATCGGCGAATGCTGGACGAAAAAGCACGCCACCGTGATGATTCTTGGCGACGTGTGCACGCGGGCCTGTGCGTTCTGTAACGTTAAGACAGGCATGCCGCGCGCGGTGGATCCGATGGAGCCGGAAAACACTGCGATTGCCGCAGCCAAGATGGGGCTTGAGCATATTGTGATCACCAGCGTTGATCGCGATGATCTGCCCGATGGCGGTGCGTCGCAATTTGTGAAAGTAATCGAGGCACTGCGCCGCAACACGCCTGATACAACGATCGAAATTCTCACGCCTGATTTCCGGGGCAAGATGCGCCCGGCGGTCGAAGCGATCTGCGAGGCCGGGCCTGATGTGTACAATCACAATCTGGAAACCGTGCCGCGTCTCTATCCCACGATCCGCCCGGGTGCCCGCTACTACGCATCCTTGCGCCTGCTTGAGGAAGTGAAAGCGCACAATCCGATGATCTTTACCAAGTCCGGCGTCATGCTGGGGCTGGGCGAGGGCCGCCTCGAAGTTCATCAGGTCATGGACGATATGCGCAGCGCCGATGTCGATTTCATCACCATGGGCCAATATCTCCAGCCCACACCAAAACATGCCAAGGTGGACGAATTCGTCACGCCCAAGGCGTTTGACGCTTACGGATCGATTGCGCGGGCCAAGGGCTTCTTGCAAGTTGCCTCCAGCCCGCTAACGCGCTCTTCCTACCATGCGGGCGATGACTTTGCGCAAATGCGCGCGGCGCGTGAAGAGAAACTCGCCCGTGAGCAGCGCCGGGCCGACAGGCTCGCTGTCTGAGCGCGTGCCTCCTCGCGCGACCGAGTGAACTGACCCATGCCGTCTATCCGCGAAATCCGGCGATTGCCCTATACCCATGAACAGATGTTCGATCTGGTTGCGGATGTGGGCAGCTATCGCAAATTCCTGCCTTGGGTGATCGCCACGAGAGTGCGCGCGAACAGCGAGACGGAAATGACGGCAGACATGGTGGTGGGCTTCAAAAGCCTCCGCGAAAGCTTCACCAGCCGCGTCACCAAGGATCGACCGAACGAAATCCGCGTACATTATGTCGATGGGCCGCTATCCGATCTGGAGAACATCTGGCAGTTTCGCAAATACGGCAATGAAAGCTGCGAGATTGATTTCTATGTCGATTTCACCTTCCGCAACGCCATGTTCGAACGCATTGCGGGCCAGTATTTTGACCGGGCGTTTCGCAAGATGGTGGAAGCCTTCGAAAAGCGCGCGGCAGAGCTTTACGATACCGATCCTGCGCTAGGGTAGGGCGGCTATCAGGGCAGCAACAATTCCAATGCGCAGATCGTCGCCTGCTGGCGGATCATGGCGCGCGCTTTTTCGGGATCGTCCCCGCCATCGAAATGCTTAAGCTCACCTTCGGGCTCGCCGTTGTGATTGCGAAAAGCGCGGGCGAAAACGACCGTGCCAACGGGCTTTAACCGCGTGCCGCCGCCAGGTCCGGCCACACCGCTGATTGCCACGGCCACATCTGCGCGCGAGCGATTCAGCGCACCCTCGGCCATCGCCCAGACGCAGGCGATCGACACCGCGCCAAATGTTTCGATAATGTCCGAGGAAACACCAAGCATCTCCATCTTGGCTTCGTTTGAATAGGTGACAAAGCCCCGGTCGACCACCGCCGATGATCCCGAAATTTCGGTGAGCGCACCTGTGACAAGGCCGCCCGTGCAGCTTTCCGCAGTGGTGATCATGCGCCCTACCTCGCGGTTTTCGCTGATCACCCGCGCAGCAAGCTCATCGATATCGCGCGGCAGCAGGCCACCGGGGCTTGCCATGCTCATTCGCCGGCGGTCGCGGCCATGGGTTCATCCATGGGTCCAGTTGTCGCCTCACCGACCTTGCAGACCGGCGGATTTTCCAGCTTTGCGAATTCGAGCACGAATTCAAGCAGGCCGCTGACATTTTCAACCGGCAGCGGGCTCAAGAGCCTGGCGCCGCGATCAATCTTGTCGCAGCTATCGGACTTGATCTGTTCAGAAATCATCTGGCTAAGCAAAGCATCGACAAACGGCCGCAATTGTTCGGGCTCCATCTGTTCAAGCATCTTGGCCACGCCGTCATCGCCGCCGCCTTCCTGTGCGCGGGCTGCCATGAACACTTTGGCAAAGCGATATGTGCCATCCCAGCTATCATCCTGCCTGGTGCGGAAGGTTTCGATGTAGGCCTTGCCATTTTCGGAAGTCAGGAATGCTTCGTTACCAAGCTCGCCTTTGCAGCGCTTTATCGTCGCATCATAGGCTGTGGGCATGACATAGACGAGCGCATCGCCGGCATCGGCGGGAGCGACGCACAGGCTCTGCGCGTGTGCGGCCTGTGCGCTACCAAGCGCAGTAAAGGCGAGGGCCGAGGCAAGTAGAGTGCGTTTCATTGGGGAGTCTCCGGGTTCGTAAGAGGATGGTGTCAGGGGGAAAATCAGGGGGTTGCAATCAGAGATACGATGGCCTGCGCAGCGATCCCTTCGCCGCGGCCGGTAAAGCCAAGCCGTTCGGTAGTGGTGGCCTTGATGCTGACAGCGCCAGTGCCAAGGCCGGTGAATTCTGCAACGCTATCGCGCATTGCAGGCCGGTGCGGGCCGATCTTGGGGGCCTCGCAGATGATCGTAAGATCAACATTGCCAAGCGCATAGCCCGCATTGGCTGCAAGTTTCACCGCATGCTCGAGAAACTGGCCTGATCGCGCACCTTTCCATTGCGGATCGCTGGGCGGGAAATGCGTGCCGATATCACCTTCACCGATCGCGCCAAGCACTGCGTCCGTAATCGCGTGCAGCGCAACATCGGCATCGGAATGTCCGGCTAGCCCATGCGTGTGGTCCAGCTTGATGCCGCACAGCCACAGCTCCTCGCCTTCTTCAAGGCGGTGAACATCATATCCCTGGCCTATGCGAAACGGAGCGATTGCGGTGTCTTCCATGAAATCGGATGCGAAAGTGATTTTCGTGAGGCGTTCGTCTCCATCAACCAACGCAACTGAACGAGAGCTTGCCAGAAGCACCTGCGCATCGTCGCCGGCATCCGCCGCGCCCGTCCATGTCCGGTGTGCGGCAAGGATATCGCGGTAGCGGAAGGCTTGCGGCGTTTGCACCCGGCGCAAGGTATCGCGATCTGCCTTGCCGGTCATCGTTTGATCTACCCCGGCAATCGCAAGGCTATCGACTACGGGCAGGGTGGGGATTGCGCCTGAACGGGTTTCAAGCGCTGCCAGTAAGCGCCCGATGACATCGCGCGGCACATCGGGGCGGGCTGCATCATGGACAAGCACGCGCTCAGGCGAGGATTTCTCGAGCGCCTCCAGCCCTGCGCGCACTGAAAGCTGCCGCGTATCGCCGCCGCTCACCGTAATCGCGCCGGGCGGATTCTCAGCCGCGCTAAGCGCTTCACAATGCATCCCCTCCGGCGCTACGATGACCAATTGCTCGCACCCGGCAGCGATCAGAGCCGAGACCGAGTGGGCGAGCACAGGCCGCCCGCGAAATTCGCGGAATTGCTTCGGGGTTTTGCCGCCCACCCGCAGCCCTTTACCCGCCGCAACGATCACGGCGGAAAACGGGGGAAGGGTGGTAGGCACGTCCATCGCGAAAACGCGCTTAGGGACTGGACGCAATTTCCGCAATCCACTATGCGCTGCACAAATTTTAGGCATCCCGTGATATGACAACACCTTCAACAAGCGCCGCGCCGCGCAAGTCTCTCAAGCCGATCCAGATCGGCCCTGTAACCATCGCCGAGCCCGTCTTGCTCGCACCTATGACAGGTGTGACAGACAAGCCGTTTCGCGTGTTGGTGCGCCGTTATGGTTCTGGCCTAAACGTGACAGAGATGATCGCGAGCGAGGCGGCCATCCGCGAAACGCGCCAGTCGATCCAGAAAGCCGAATGGGACCAGACGGAAAACCCTGTGTCGATGCAGCTGGTCGGCTGTGACCCTGAAAGCATGGGAGAGGCTGCCAAGCTGCAAGAGGGCAATGGCGCAGCGATCATCGACATCAATTTCGGCTGTCCGGTGCGCAAGGTGGTGGGCCAGTATGCCGGCAGCGCGCTGATGCGCGAAGTGCCTTTGGCAACCAAGTTGATGGAAGCCACGGTGAAAGCAGTGAATGTGCCCGTTACCGTCAAAATGCGCATGGGCTGGGATCACCAGAGCCTCAACGCTCCCGAAATGGCGCGCATTGCCGAAGATCTCGGCGTCAAGATGATCACGGTGCACGGGCGCACGCGCAATCAGATGTATAAGGGCAATGCAGATTGGTCTTTCATCCGCAAGGTGAAGGAAGCCGTGTCGATCCCGGTCATCGTCAATGGCGATATCTGCTCCATTGAAGATGCGCAAAAGGCGCTGGAGCAATCGGGCGCGGATGGTCTTATGATCGGGCGCGGTGCTTATGGAAAGCCGTGGCTGCTGGGGCAGGTGATGCACTGGCTGCGCACCGGAGAACGCATCGCCACGCCCAGCTTTGATGAGCAATACGAGACGCTTACCGAACATTACGAGCGGATGCTGGATCACTATGGCGCCAATGTCGGCGTAAAGATCGCGCGCAAGCATCTGGGCTGGTACACCAAGGGGATGCACGGCTCGGCCGAATTCCGGCACTATGTGAACACGATTGATGATTCAGCCAATGTGCTGGGCGAGATCGCCCGCTTTTATGAACCGTTCCTCAATCGCCGCGCGGCTGCCGCCTGAATGGCGCGCGTATGATGGGGAGTGACCGTGCCAACGCTGTGCCCGCGCCAGTGGCTCATGGCGGCGCATCGCTGGGCCGCGCGCCAGATCCTGCGCTGCAGCTCTCGACTCTCGCCTTTGCGCTTGTGCTGGTTGATCCCGATGGCCGGGTTGCGCAGGTTAACAACGCAACCGAAACCCTGCTTGGAACAAGCGCTAAGCTGATCGTTGGCCAGCGTTTTGCCGATCTTGTCACCCCGCTCGATAAGCGCGTTGCCAGCCTGCTCGACGCTGGAGAGGCTGCTCTTGTTGCGCGCCATGTGCGCGTTCAATTCGGTGAACATGAGGAGCCGGTGAACCTCACAATGTCCGTTCTGGCTGATTTTCCGGGCTGGCGCGTCGTTACGATTTCCCAACTCGGACAGGAGAAAAGCCTGCGAGAAGAGGAGGCGCCTGTCAGCATTGGTGCGCCGTCGATCCTCGCGCATGAGATCAAGAACCCGCTGGCTGCCATCAAGGGCGGCGCGCAGCTGATTGCGCGCAAGCTCGATCACAAGGACAAGCCGCTTGCCCGCATGATAAGCGATGAGGTGGACCGGATCGCTCGCCTGGTTGACAGGATGCAGCAGCTTGGCAGCGAAACACCGCAGGAAATCGCTCCGTGCAACCCGCATGAGGCGATCCGCGCCGCTTTGGCCATCGTACGGGCGGCGGGCAGCGAGGGGGTGGAGATTGTCGAGGAGTTCGATCCCTCTCTCCCGCCTGTTCTGGCTAATCGCGATGCATTGATACAGGTGCTGATCAACCTGCTCTCGAATGCGCGCGATGCGGCACTCTCGGCGCGGCATAGCGGCGGGCGGGCGCGCGGCGGTCAGCCGCCATGCATCACGATCCGCACCCGCTATGTCAGCGGGCAGGTGTTCAGCGCCACTCGTTCGGGCCGCGCGGTGCAATTGCCGATAGAAATCTGCGTCTGCGATAATGGCGCGGGTGTTGCGCCAGAATTGCGCGATTGCCTGTTTGAACCCTTTGTTTCCTCAAAGCCGTCGGGCCAGGGTCTGGGGCTTGCTTTGGTGCGCAAACTGATGCGCGATATGGATGGCACGATCAGCCATGATCGCGATGCGCAAATCGGCCTCACGAAATTCCGTCTGCATCTGCCCAAAGCGCCTGCGCAACGCCCCTCGGCCAAAGTCGCCCGATGAGCGATAGTCGGCGAACCGAACAGACCAAAGGGGCCATCCTGTTGGTGGAGGATGATGGCGCCATCGCGACGGTGATCGAGGCGGCTTTGCTAGATGAAGGGTTCGCCATCAACCGGGTCACCAGCATTGCTGAGCGTGATGCCGCATTGGCAGCCAAGCGGTTTGACGTCATGGTGACCGACGTGGTCCTCGAAGATGGCGATGGCCTCTCAAGCCTTTTTAATGTGAGGCGAGAGGCGCCGATCATGCCGGTGATTGTGCTCTCTGCCCAGAACACTCTCGATACCGCCGTGCGCGCAAGCGATAGCGAAGTCTTTGAGTATTTCCCCAAGCCTTTCGATCTTGATGAGCTGGTGGAAGCGGTGTGCAAAGCGGCCGGCCCGCGCGACAGTGGAAGTGATAGCGGGGACGATGGCTTAGTAGGCGATGCACCCGTCGAAGGTCTCCCGCTTGTGGGGCGCAGCGCTGCCATGCAGGGTGTCTATCGCATGATCACCCGGGTTCTGCGCAATGATCTGACAGTTCTGGTGACCGGCGAAAGCGGAACGGGCAAGGAATTGGTTGCAGAGGCAATCCACCAGCTCGGCAGCCGGAACACCGGCCCTTTTGTTGCCGTCAATGCTGCCGCGATCCCGGCCAATCTCATTGAAAGCGAGCTGTTTGGTCACGAAAAAGGGGCCTTTACCGGCGCAATCGCGCAGGCAATCGGCAAGTTTGAACAAGCCAATGGCGGTACGCTGTTCCTGGACGAAATCGGGGACATGCCGTCTGACGCGCAAACCCGGCTCCTGCGTGCGTTACAATCGGGCCGCATCAGGCGTGTGGGTGGCCGGCAGGACATAGTGATCAATGTCCGCATTATCGCGGCGACCAATCGCGATCTTGCGCCCTTGATTGCAAGCGGCGCGTTTCGCGAAGACCTGTTCTACCGCCTCAATGTTGTGCCGATTGATCTGCCGCCTCTGCGTGAACGCACAGAGGATATCGCAGAGCTTGCAACGCATTTTCTTGCGCTCGCTGCAGAAGAAGGGTTGCCGCGCCGAAGCCTTTCTGCCGATGCCATTTCCCGGCTTGAAGAGCATGCCTGGCGCGGCAATGTGCGCGAATTGCGCAATGTCATGTATCGCCTTGCTGTTATGGCGCGCGACGAAGTCATCCAGCCAGCGCAACTGGCTGACGTCATGATTACCGAAGCCGCTGCGACAGCGCCTGCGCCTCTCGATGGCCCGGTAGGATTCGATACAGCGCTGGCGCATTGGCTCCACGATGCGCAGCCCGAACATGGCGCGCTTTATCAAGATGCCCTGGGCGCTTTTGAAAGGCCGCTGATCGAGTATGCGTTGGGCCAGACAAAAGGCAACCAGCTGCGTGCAGCACAGCTGCTGGGGATCAATCGCAACACCTTGCGCAAACGTATCGTTGAACTCGATATTCATCCCGGACGCTTTGCAAGAAGCGCTTAAAACGGCGTGCCTGATCGATAGGCGGGAACGCTTTGGCGCATATTCGGGTGATGGTTTGCAGCTTTGTCTTGCAAAAAGGCAACACTCACGGTTGTAAGGTTGCCACGATGACGGGACACAAGGGATCAGCTTTGCCACAAGGCGCCGCGCTGGCTGCCAGTGATATGAGCGGTGATCTTGATCGCGATAATGCTGGCGATGCCGGCACATCGTCGTCGCAATCTGCCAGACGCAAAGGACAGGCGCCGCGCTGGTGGCGCCGGTTCATCCTCGTATCGCGGCGTGCCAATCTTTTCGTCCTGCTCGAAGGGGTTGCAGTGGTCTCGCTCGCCCTCGCTGTGCTGGCGACCTATTTTGCCTATTCGCGCGGGGCGATTGAAGGCAATATGATTCCCTCGCTGCAGGTCTCGCTGCTGCTGATGGCGGTGCTTTTGCCGGCGATGGCGATCCTGGTCCTTGCAGGACGCAGGCTGGCGTTGAGACGCGCGGCGGGTAGCACGGCGCGCTTGCACGTGCGGCTTGTGTTCTTTTTCTCGATCGTGGCCGCTGTGCCTACGCTGCTGGTTGCGGGGTTTGCTGCCTTTCTGTTCCAGACCGGTGTCAATTTCTGGTTCTCCGATGATTCACGCGGGCTGATGGAGAACGCCAATTCGCTCGCCCAAAGCTATTACGATGCAAACCAGCGCCAGGTGGAGCAGGAAACGATCACGATGGCGAGCGATATGCGCGATGTGCTCGAGCGCGTGCCGATTGCCGATCCCGACTTCCCCGATTTTTACGCGGTTCAGGCGCAAGGGCGCGAGATTTCGGAAAGTCTGATCCTGCAGCGGCTTGGCGATGGCTCGCTTCGCACGGCGGCGCTTTATCAGGTGATGGAAGGCAACGATCCGATCGAATTCAGCGAGGCTGCTCTGGCGCGCCTTGATGCGGGCGAGTTCGCCGTGGTCGAAGGCAGTCCCGAACGCATCGCCGCAATCTCCCCCATCGACAAGGACAGCGGCATTTATCTCTACAATGCGCGCACCACAGAAGAGACGATCTTCAATTCATGGGCGAACGCACAGGCCATCTCGACAGCGTATGAAACACTGACAAGGGAAGCGCGTACGCTGCAATTGCGCTTCAACATCGCGCTGGTGGCGGTCAGTCTGTTTCTGGTGGGTCTCGCCATCTGGTTTGCGCTGCGCTTTGCAGACAGGCAGGTGGAGCCGCTGACTGATCTTGTGGGCGCTGCGCGCAAGGTGGGGCAAGGCAATTTCGCTCTGCGGGTAGAAGGGCGCACCGGCGCCGATGAAATCGGCCTGTTGAACCGCGCTTTCAATCGCATGACTGCGCAGCTTGAAAAGCAGACGCAAGCGCTCGTCTCGGCCAACCGCCAGATCGATGATCGCCGCGCCTTTATGGAAGCGGTGCTGGAGTCGGTGAGCGCCGGGGTGATTTCCGTTGATGAGGAAGCGCGCGTGTTGCTGATGAACCATTCAGCGCAAAGCCTGCTTGAAGGGGTGGAGGCATGCGAAGCGGGGGCGGACATAGAAGGCCGCTCGCTCGCAGAGCTCTCGCCCGAAATCTGCCAGATGGTGAATGAAGGCACGCGACGGGCTATTGTAACCCACGCCAAGGGAAGCGATCTGCTCACCCTTGCGGTGAAGGTTGCGCCGGGGATCAGCGGAAACGTGATAACCTTTGAGGATATCACTCGCCAATTGCTCGATCAGCGGCAGGCGGCATGGTCTGACGTGGCGAGGCGCATTGCGCATGAGATCAAGAACCCGCTCACCCCTATCCAACTGGCGACCGAGCGTCTGAAGCGCCGCTATCGCAAGCAGGTGGAAGCGGGCGAGGATGCCGAATTGTTCGATGAACTCACCAGCACCATCGTGCGGCAGGTGGGGGACTTGCGCAAAATGGTGGACGAGTTTTCGTCCTTTGCGCGTTTGCCAAAGCCGGTCTTTCGCTCTGAAGACGCGGTTGATCTGGTGCGCCAGGCCGTGTTCTTGCAGGAAGTCGCGCATGCGGGCATTGAATTCAACGTGGATACAAGCGGGGCAAATCCGCGCGAAATCCGTTGCGATCGGCACCAATTGGGTCAGGCAATGACCAATGTGCTCAAAAATGCAGTCGAAGCGATCGAAGCGCGGGCTGCCGAAGCGCGCGGGGCGTATGCCGGCACCATTGATGTTTCCGTCACGGGAGGATCAGAACATCTGACGGTCTTGATTGAAGACAACGGGGTGGGGCTTCCCGCGGATCGCGAAAGACTGGTAGAACCCTATGTGACCACTCGCGAAAAGGGCACAGGTCTTGGTCTTGCCATCGTCAACAAGATCGTTGACGAGCATGGCGGCGACATGGCCTTTGCCGCAAGCGAGAGCGGAGGCACGCGAGTGACGTTACGCTTCGCCCGCGATCCCCAGAACAGCGAAAGCGACGGTGGATGATGGCCCCGCACTTCTCCAGTTTTGAATACCAAGAATACAAAGGAGGCGCGTGAATGGCGCTCGAAATCCTGATTGTCGATGATGAACGCGACATCCGTGAGCTGGTCGCCGGAGTGCTGGGCGATGAGGGCTATGAATGCCGCACCGCCGCTGAATCCAAATCCGCGCTGGCTGCTATAGATGAACGCCGGCCCAGCCTGGTGCTGCTTGATGTCTGGCTCCACGGCAGCGAGATGGACGGTCTTGAACTGCTTGACGCGATCAAGGTGCGCGAGCCTGATCTGCCAGTCATCATCTTCTCGGGCCACGGCAATATTGATACTGCAGTCAGCGCCGTCGGGCGCGGCGCGATGGACTTTATCGAAAAGCCCTTCGAAGCAGAGCGCCTGCTGCTTCTGGTCGAACGCGCAACCGAAACCGAACGTCTGCGCCGCGAGAACACGCGGCTGCGCGAAAGCGCGGAGGATGCGGGCGAATTCACTGGCAATTCGAGCGCAATCAATGCCGTGCGTGCCACTCTCAAGCGTGTCGCCAATACCGGCAGCAGAGTGCTGATTTCCGGCCCGGCAGGCGCAGGCAAGGAAGTTGCAGCCCGTCTGTTGCACAGCTGGAGCACACGCGCTGACAAGGCATTCGTGATCGTCAACTCTGCGCGTATCACGCCGGACCGCTTCGAGCAGGAGCTGTTTGGCGAGGAACAGGATGGGAAACAGGTTCGCCCGGGCCTTCTCGAACTCGCCGATGGCGGCACGCTCTATCTCGATGAGGTGGCGGATATGCCGCTTTCAACGCAGGCGCGCATCCTGCGTGTGCTGACCGAGCAAAGCTTTGTTCGCGTGGGCGGAACGCGGCAAATCGGCGTCGATGTGCGGTTCGTATCGTCCACCTCACGTGATCTGGCAGCAGAGATGGAAGAGAAGCGCTTTCGCGAAGACTTGTTCTATCGCCTTAATGTGGTTCCGGTCGCCATCCCCAGCCTCGCAGACCGGCGCGATGATATCCCCGCGCTCGCCGAACATTTCTTCACCCGCTATTCGAGCGACCAGGGCATTGCTGCGCCAACAATCTCTGAAGAGGCCATGGCGGCTTTTCAGGCTTATGACTGGCCCGGCAATGTTCGCCAGCTTCGCAACGTAGTAGAGCGCACCATCATCATGACCCCGCGTGAACGGCTGACCACGGTGGAAGCCGACATGCTGCCCGGCGAGATAACAGGGGGGCGAATCGCCGGGGCAGGGCAGGGGCTTTCTGCCATGATGGGGGTTCCCTTGCGCGAGGCGCGCGAAACCTTTGAGCGCGAATATCTGAGCATCCAGATCCGCCGATTCTCAGGCAATATTTCAAAAACTGCAACATTCATCGGAATGGAGCGGTCTGCCTTGCACCGGAAGCTGAAGCTGCTTGGAATGGCGGAAAAACGCGAAGTGTTGCGCAAGGAATAATCGGTTTAAGAATCAAATACCGAGCGGATCGCGATGTTGAATCGTCCGATTACTTGACAAAAAATCAATCATTGCCCGTTTGCATGGCAAGAGGCATTATGTGACTCGGGCGAGGGCGGTTATCTTTTCTTCTGTTGCGATACTGCTTACAGGAAAACATCGGACGACGCCCGCGCCCCCTAGCGGACCGTAATGACGGCCGCCAACACAGGAGCCTATCTCATGTCCAGCGGACGGACCCTCTCTCCACGTCCCGTCGCTAAGCCCGATCCGGCAGCGCAGGCCTCACCGTCGCGCCCGGCGAAGGGCGCTGCAACCGGCAATTTACAGGATGCTTTCCTGAACCTGCTTCGCCGTAACAAGGTTCAGGTGACCATATTCCTGGTCAAAGGCGTAAAATTGCAGGGAATTGTCACCTGGTTTGACAATTTCTCGATTCTCCTGCGCCGGGATGGGCAGTCGCAATTGGTCTACAAGCACGCAATTTCCACGATCATGCCCGGAATGAGCGTTGATGCGGAACAATTCGAAAACCGTAACGCGTCAAAAGGCAAGCGCCTGTTGCAGGATGTCTTCCTTAGCCGCGTGAGCGAAGAAGGCGTTCAGGTAACAATGTTTCTTGTCAATGGCGTGATGTTGCAAGGACGCATTGCCGCCTACGATTTGTTCTGTATGCTGCTTGAGCGCGATGGCGCTGTGCAACTGGCTTACAAACACGCGGTCTCGACGATCCAGCCTGCATCTCCTGTAGACCTTCAAGATGAAGGCGAGGACATGCCCGCGCGCTTGGCCGATTATGATGAAGAAGACGACGACTGAGTTTCGATGATGATCTGATGGATGAGGTGACCCGCGGCGCGCGGGCCCTTGTTGTGTGCCCGGATATACGCACGCTCAGCTATGATCTCGACGCGACCGAAAGGCTCGAAGAAGCCAAGGGCTTGGCGCTGGCGATTGGCGTGGTGATTGCTCATTCGCAAATCTTGCCGATCCGGCAGATGCAGCCCAACACCTTGTTCGGGTCCGGTCAGGTCGAGAATATAGAAACAGCGTGCGAGCAATATGAAGCCGAGCTGGTGATTGTGGACGGTGCGCTGACACCGATCCAGCAGCGCAATCTTGAAGAGAAGTTCAAGCGCAAGGTAATAGATCGCACCGGATTAATCCTCGAAATCTTCGGCGAGCGCGCAGCGACGGCGGAAGGGCGCTTGCAGGTGGAGCTGGCGCATCTGGATTACCAGCAAAGCCGGCTCGTGCGAAGCTGGACCCACCTTGAGCGCCAACGCGGCGGCTTCGGTTTTCTGGGTGGGCCTGGCGAAACGCAAATCGAGGCGGACCGGCGCATGATCCGCCAGCGCATGGGGCGACTGCGGCGCGAACTTGAGCAGGTGCGCAAAACCCGCGCATTGCACCGTGAGCGGCGCGATCGGGCCCCATGGCCTGTCGTGGCACTGGTGGGCTATACGAACGCAGGGAAATCCACACTTTTCAACAGTTTAACAGGATCTGATGTGATGGCGCAGGATTTGCTGTTCGCCACTCTTGATCCCACAATGCGCGCAATCAGCTTGCCCGGAGTGGAAAAGGCAATCCTATCTGACACGGTGGGGTTCATTTCCGATCTTCCAACCCAATTGGTTGCCGCGTTCAGAGCCACACTTGAGGAAGTGACTGCCGCCGATGTCATCTGCCACGTGCGCGACATGGCAAATCCCAGTCATGCCGCGCAGAAAAAGCAGGTGATCGAAGTACTCGCCGATTTGGGCGTTATGGACCGCGAGACAGGTGTGTCCGAAATTCCGATCATCGAGGTCTGGAACAAGGCCGATCTTCTCGAGGATGTGCGCAAGGCGGAATTGGCGGAAGCAGCCAGGGGGCAGGGGGCAGTGCTTCTTTCAGCAGTAACAGGGGAGGGGATCGAGGATTTCACCGAAATCGTCGCGGCCAAACTGACAGAAAAGGCGCGCGAGGTCACGGTAACCGTGCCGCTTAGCGATGGACGCCGGATTGCGTGGCTTCATGCGCATGGCGATGTGCTGAACGAGGAGGATGCCGGCGCGGGAAATACAGGTCCGCAGCGGCGTCTTACGGTGCGCCTCAATCCTAAGGAATTGGGTCAATATCACTCGCTTTAATATTGTTATTCCCCAGCTTTTACCTTTTGCCAAAGCGCTTCCTGCTGCTCCAGATTTAAGGACTCAAACGTATCAATGTTCGCTTCTGCGAGCGCTTCCATGGCACGAAATCGGCGTTCGAATTTGGCGTTTGAAGCCTTCAGCGCCGCTTCCGCGTCTACGCCATAGCGCCGGATGATATTCACCGCCACGAACAGAACATCGCCAGCTTCAACGAGGCGTTCTTCTTCGCTGGCGCTGTCCAATTCTTCAAGTTCTTCCTGAAGTTTCTCGACCGGACCTTTGATATCGGGCCATTCAAAGCCGACGCGCGCTGCGCGTTTCTGGAGTTTCTCCGATCGCAATAGCGCTGGCAAAGCCTTGGCAACACCGTCCATCGCGCTCACTGCACCGGTCTGCTCGCGTTCACTCGCTTTGATATCCTCCCAGCGAGCTGGCGTCATAGAACCGTCTTCGCTGCCGAAAATATGCGGGTGGCGTGATACCATCTTGTCGCAGATGGACCGCGCAACATCCTGAAAATCAAAGATGCCGGCTTCTTCAGCCATACGGGCATGGAACACGACCTGAAACAGCAAATCGCCAAGCTCACCGCAAAGATCGGACATGTCGGCGCGGTCAATCGCGTCGGCAACCTCGTAGGCTTCCTCGATCGTGTAGGGCGCGATTGTCTCGAAGCTCTGCGCCAAATCCCATTCACAGCCGGTTGAAGGATCGCGAAGGCGCGCCATAATCGACACAAGCCGCTTCATCTGATCTACCCGTTGAGTTGACGGGTCAGATTGTGTGGGTTGAGCCATCGCCGTTATCCTGCATAGTAAGAATGATAATATATATTATGTTAAATTAAAGGCGAGCCTGTTTCATGAAACTGCCCCGCTTGTTTCAGCCCTCAATTCGCAATCGCACCCGCATGCAGGCGCTTTAAAGCTGCAACCCAAGCAGATCGACTATCAAAAACAATCCGACAATTATCGCGAGCCATATCAGCGCCAGCTGTACCGTTTTCCCCCAGCTCAATCTGAACGATGCGAAACCTGCGAGGATCAATATCAGCCAGCCGATCATCGCTATGAGCGAGACAATTCCAATATCATCCATGCCATTCGCCTTTCATGCGATGATCTCCAACCCGTCATAGCCGACCGTTACATGATCGGGCACCTCGTCGCATAACGTGCGGTAATCCATGCTCTTGTCGAGGTGGCTAAGCACAAGCCTCTTGGCTCCGCTTCGTTCTGCCAGTTCAAGTGCAAGCCCAAGATGCGCATGTGTGGGATGCGGTTCGCGGCGCAAGCAATCGCTTACGAGGATATCGACACCGTCGCACAGCGCGAGCATATCATCGCTAATCGCGCTGAAGTCTGTTGTGTAAGCAATTGACTTTCCGTCAGAATCGAAACGATATCCGGTCGTTTCACCGGGGCCATGTTCCATCTGACACCATTCAACGCGGAAACCGGCAACGATCTTCAATCGCTCCAGCGTCTCGAGGCTCAGGATTGTGGGATAACCATCTTGTCCGGCAAATGCATAGCCAAAACGCTGGCGCAACCGGCGCACTGTCTCGGTATGCGCGTAGCCGGGAATGGGCCCGCCGCGGCCATAGCGCAGC
>JGI12109J20283_10029288_pt1 | contig 24737 bp, 18 predicted proteins | sample ElkSlonscriptome_12_FD_20283 | JGI IMG/M metagenome (IMG submission 20283)
GGACTTCCTGCTCCTTGATCACAATTTTCTGTTTTGCCTCTTCCATCTTGTGCTGGACGAGTTCGCCGATACCTAGAACACCGACCAGTTTCTTGCCCTCCACGACGGGCAGGTGCCTGATGTTGTGGGTCGACATCAATGATAAGCAGTGGTCAAGTGATTCGCCCTCGGTGACGGTCACGACATCGGCAGTCATGATCTCCGAGACCGGGGTGTTAATTGATGTCTTGCGCAGCAGGGCGACCTTGCGTGCATAATCCCGCTCCGAAATAACGCCGGCTAGCTGGTCCGCCTCATCAAGCACAACCAGCGCACCGCAATTCTTTTCCGCCATCATCTTTAGGACATCAAAAACAGGCGCCTCCGCGCGGACACTCCAGACGTCGCGGCCTTTCCGGTCGAGAAATTGTCGAACGCTGTGCATTGGGTGAACCTCCAACAACTGTTAAATTCTTTAGGGCACAAAATCTTGCACCTGAAACGGTGAACAGCTTGTGAGCCGATTTCAGGCGCTCAACCGTCGCGCGGAGACCGGACAACCGGCGGCGGCCTTCGGGAACAGGCCCATCCTGTGGCAGTGCTGGATTTGCGCTTTCCCTCGCAACGCCGGTCAGGGCGCCCACTCCAACAGCGCCTGCTTCAGACGCTCGGCCGCCGGGTTGGCCAGCTGAATGATCTCATCAATGCGATAAAAGTGGAGGAGGCGAATGCCCTCGACTTCGGGGCGAAGGTAGAGGTCGGGGGAATTACTTCGCAGCTTCTCGTGCACGATCGACTGCTGCATCAGCTCGAAGGTTTTGAACAGTAGTTCGGTGGCCGGCACCGCGCCGTCCTCGGGCCGTTCGCGCTGGCCGGAGACGTCGACGGCGACGGTGTAATCGATGTCCTCACCGAGCAGGTCCCAGGGCAGGGGGTTCGAGACGCCGCCGTCGACCAGCAGATCATCGTCTCGCTCGATCGGCAGAAAGAGCCCGGGGACGGCCATGCTGGCGCTGAGTGCCTCGAACAGATCACCCTCCTGCTGGACGACGGCCTCGCCGCTGAAGTAGCTCGTCGAGACGACCACGAGCGGGATCTCCAGGTCGCTGAAGCTGCGCGCATCAATCCGCGACTTCAGATGATCGAAGAAGGGTTTGGGGTCGAGCAGGCCGCCATCGTCTAGACCAAGGTCGATCAGGCCGGTCAGGCTGATGCCGTTCTCGCCGCTGGCCAGGTTGCCCAACAGGTCCAGGCCCGAGCCGCCGAACTCGGCGAAAAGGGCTTCGATCTCCGCACCGCTGAGGCCGGCGGCATACAGGGCGCCGATGATGGCGCCGATGCTGCTGCCGGCAATCCGAGCCGGGCGCTGCCCGGCCTCGTCGAAGGCCTTGAGAATGGCGATATGCGCCAGCCCCGCGGCACCGCCGGAACCCAGAGCAATCCCGATTCGAGGGCCTTGGGTGGATTCGTCCGAATGCTGCCCGGGCGAGTCCTGGGGCGTTCCCGCTGAAGCATTGAGCGCCGAAATAAAAGCGAGCAACGTCAAAAAAACCATCAGGTGTCGCATGCCGTGGACTCCGCGCTTAATTCAGAGCATTCTGGCATCTGGAAATCGCACCCGCGTCACTTTCGCCTTGAAGAACGGAAAATAGTCGTTGCTGCCGTAATGATTGCCGGCAATCACCCGGGTCGGAAGTCGATAGCCCTCGAAGGTCTCGAACTCGGAAAAATCGCCCCCGAACGGCTGGAGCCGGTGGACGCGCTCGGGATTTTCGTTGCTCCAGCGCAGGAAGACGATGTGCTCGGGTCGACCCTCTGGATCGACATACAGATCAACCGCCTGCTCAAGGCCGCCGAAGCGGACGACGACTCGAGCACTGTTCTCTCCGATCGCCTCCCAAGAGACATGATTGTTTGGCAGCAGGCTGGCCGGCGCCCAGAACGTGGCATCGGCGATCAGGCGGCCGAAAGAGGAACGTTGATGGTCCTGGCCACTGGCCCGGGCGACGGGGATCAACCCGAACAGCCAGAATCGAGTCCAGGACCGATCCGGCAGGCTGCCGTCGGAGCCGCTGACGCCATTCCAGCGCAGCGACCAGATGAAGCCGTGCGGTGCGGCGATCAGCTGGCGTGCTTGCATCGGACGGTAGCCAGGTTTGTGCTTGTTGCCGAGACTCAACTCGCCGTCCATCTCGATCTCAACGACCGGGCGGAGCGGTGTGCCCGGTTGAATCGTGTAGTTGAAGAATCGTTGGGCCGGCTCTGGTAATTCGGCGACCAGTGACGGATCGAACACCGAGGGCTCGCTTGAGCCGAGCTCAATCAGCGCTTGCCTGGCTCGCCGCTCGACGAGCGAATCGCCCTGTCGCCAAAGCAGCAGGATTATCACCGCCAATAGCAATGCTGCGGTCAGAAACACGATCCATGTCATGGCGAGCATTGCCCATCGTTTCTCAGCTTGATTCAATCATACGCGGTGAACAGGTCTGGTCCATCGCATCGACCCGGGAACTTCGAACGTCCGAACGATTCCCGGAACACTTCGTGACCTTTTGAAGCGGGTCGTTACCCTGCTTGACGCGGTGCTGAGACAGACTGCACTCGTGGCAGAAGGCCGCAACCCAAACCCAACAACTGGAGCACCCATCATGACCATCCACAGACTAACCGCAACCATCGCCGCTCTGGGCCTGCTCAGCCTGTCGTCAATCGCCACGGCCCACGACCCCGTTGACCGTCTGAGCGAGCGTCTGGAATTGTCCGAATCACAGGCCGCGTCGATCTCCGCGCTGTTTGAGGCGCACCGCGAGTCGATGCGCGCCGAGTTCGGCGATCGCGGCGAAGGCCGTGAGCGGGGCCGCCCCGATCCCGACACCCGAGAGCGCATGAAAGAGGCCCGCGACGCCTTTCATCAGGAAGTCCTGGCGGTGCTTGATGCAGAGCAGGCGGAAGAGTTCGAGCAGATGACCAACGATCGCCGCGACCGTCGCAGGCATCGACGCCAAAGTCGCTGAGTTCTCAGCCGCGCTTTGAACCTGAAAAGCCGCCGGCACGATTGTGTCGGCGGTTTCTGGAGTGCGGTCCGCGTCGCAGTGTGATCATTCAATCGGTTGCTCACACCCGATGCCGCGTGAAGCTTGGTGCCGGGCGACACCCCTTCCCGCTGATCTTCGATGCCAACTCACTTGCCGCGGTCAGGATGAGGACAAGCTGCTGAGATTGCGCGTCTGGTAGAACAACAAATTATCCGCACCAACGATTGGTAAACGGCGCTGGCCTGCTCATTGACTCGTGAAATAATCGAAAAACGGTCGGTCCTCATTCAGCTGAATCTGCCCGAGCGTCTGTGCCCAACGGAAGACGCCAGGTCGCGCCTTGGGTTGCATGACCGACGGCAAGCGCTACTGGTTCAATAGCGAAATTATCGTGTTGACGCTCTATCAGCCACAATATCGAATGAAAGTCCAAGGCATTTTTTTGAACTCTGAAGTCATTCTCATTGCAGGCAAAGCCCTGATCTGGTTCGCGATTCCCTTAGGCCTCGCAGTCTGGGAGCTATGGCGTCTGAACAAGGACGAGTAGCCTTGCGCCTGCCTGCTTCGGCGGACGCCTTGCAGGCAGTTGGAAGCTGCCTAGATAGCAGGCTTCAGAAAAACACCAGGCAGCGCGTTTCCAGGCTTTCGCGGGCGGGCGCGTCGCCCGGAGCCTCTGGATTCTTGCAGGACGAGTGCGGCGTGAAACGCGTCCGGCCGTCCAGTGACGAGTCGTAGGTCTTGAACAGCAGGAGTTCATCACGATTCATGCGCGGAAAGTAATACCAGCGCTGAGCGTGATTGTGCAGAGCCACTTGGAGCTCACCGGTCCGGTCTTCGCCCCGCCGTTCTACTGGCACCAGATCACCGTCACAAACGCTGCGCGCGTCGCAAAGCACAAGCGGATGGTCGACGACCGGCTCACCGATCGGTCGCCAGGCGTTGATGATTGCGAAGCGTCGCTGTTCAAGTCGCCTGATTTCGTCGGGCGAATCACTGAAGAAATCTCGGAGACGCCGCAGTCCGGATGTCGGCGTGTAATCGTTGTGCACAATGCTTGCCGGGTCGCGGATGCCGCGCGCTTGTTGGCCTGCAACCGACGAGCTTCTGCGGGTGTCATCGAAGACCTCGACGCGTTCTGCACCCGTCACGCCTTTTATGAGTTCGGCAAGCTCTGAGTGATAGATGGATTGCACCGCCGAGTCGTCATAGAAGTCGTGGACTGAACTCCGGTGCGGCACGAGCATGAAGCCTTCAGCGTCAAGGTCGGTCGTTGGCAGGCACAGCCTGGCATCCTCAATTTCAATCGCGTGGCTTTGATAGTTCCCGATGTGCTCGGTCTGATCGCCCCCACCTTTGGACGGAACATAGACGAGCGGGGCGGTGAGGTCGGCCAGGAACTTCAGTTTGCCTTTCATCGTTTTCCGGCTGGATTTTCTCATTGCGAATCGTTGCTGAATTCGAAAACGCCTCGAGTCTAAGGGCTCGATGGCATCAATGGGTCAAGCGAGCCCGATCGATACCAGGATTCGACCGTGAAGGCCTTAAGGTAGGATATAAAGCTTGCGGGGCCGGGTAATCGTCATCAGCCATGCCCGCTGAACTCGTTTTCAATCGACCACACAGCAGACCATGAGCCAAGCCAAACTTCTCTTCACCGCCATATTTTTGACCTTTCTGTCGCTGGAGTCGTTCGGCCAGAACAGCGCCTTCGTCCTTGAGCTGGAAGTCGGGCCAACCTGGCAGGCTAAAAACGACGTTCAGATCCCCAACGACACGACCGGCGACCGATTTGACCTGGCTGATGTTCTGGGCTCTGGGCCCTATGCCTCGGTTCGCCTGAACGGGATCTGGAACATCAATGAGCGCCACGGCCTGCGGGTCGTTCTCGCACCCCTGACCATCGAGGAGCGCGGTCAACTGGATGGCACCGGCACCGTCCGATTCGACGGCGAAACCTTTCAGGCTGATACGCCGGTGGATGCGCGCTATCGCTTCAATTCCTGGCGTCTGGGGTACCGCTATAAGTATTACGATGCGAATGGCTGGAAGCTCTGGGTGGGCGCCACAGCCAAAGTGCGTGATGCTGAGATCCGGCTTCGCCAGGGCGAGACCCGAGCCAGCGACGATGATCTTGGATTCGTACCGCTGCTCCATTTAGCGGGCGAATACCAGCTCGCCGATCGATGGCATTTCGAGTTTGATTTCGACGGCCTGGCCGGTGGGCCGGGACGCGCCATTGATCTGAGCCTGAAGCTGGGCTATGACCTCGATGACAAATGGCGACTGACCGCCGGTTACCGCGGCCTCGAGGGCGGTGCCGATACTGACGATGTCTACAGCTTCGCCTGGTTCAACACGGCCCTGGTCGGCGCGCAGTACCGTTTCTGACACCCCGCCAGGTTCCTGCGTCTTCTGATTTGAATCCTTGCTGGAGTAAACAGGCCCTGGTGTTGCCTGACCGGAATTGCGGCGGTCTGAATTACACCGATTGGGCCAGATCTCTCTCAGTGTCAGACTTGCGCCTGCGGGAAACGCTCGCTTTAACCAGGCCATAAATGCAAGCGGCAAAGACCGCCAGCATCGAACCGGCAGCGATCGGATACTCGAACGGTTGAATCCAGAAGGCAGGAAATAGGCCGGTCATGGTCGAACCATCGATGATGATGGAGAGCAGATAAGCGGTTGGAATGGCATAGCGGACCGACAGGCCGGGATCCGGGATCCGAATCAGCCTTGAGATCAGCACCAGGGCCCAGCAAGCAATCACAGCCAAACTAAAATAGTAGAGCTGCGTGCTTTGCCCCAGCAGGCGCGGATCGTAGAGAGAGATATTGAGCAAATAGACAAACCAGATCACAAAGACCGTTTCAGTCGCGCTGACGCGGGCAGAATCGCCGCGCTGAGGATTGCCAGCAGTGCTGGGGCTTTTAAGACGGAGCCTGCGCCGAATCCATTGCATCATTCGGCAGCGCGTGTCCTTGTTGGCCACACTCAGAATAGTCAAGGGCAAAAATATGCACACGCTGGCCTGAATGAGAAGAAAGGAGGCTGGCAGGACCGCCTGGCCGTCGACCATCAGTGGGTCAACGCCAAGCCATACTGAAAAATACCTCCAGGTCCATTCGAAGAATCCCATCCAAAGCAGCGCGCCGCCGGCATATCCCAGAATGCTTGCCGCGGGATCTGCCGCCTTGAGCCCCCGCCAAATCAGCGCGGTGCCGACGACCGCAAGGGCCAGCGATGCGAGGCTATCTGCCCAGACCGAAGCGCCGAATAAGGCGCGCTGCAGTGCCATGGTGGTGTTGGCAAGGGCGATGCCGGCAATAATGAGCCCGATCGCCATGCCACCAACCGCCGCTGAAGGCCATCGTTTGCTCAAGATCACAGGCGATTGTCCTGAGTAACCGGCGCTGGCCTTTTGAGGCTTGAGCTTGAAAATCGACGCATTCATTGCTGCCACTCCATTGTCAACGCCGCCACTCGATGACCTCCAATGCCCTATTGGCCGAAGTAGTAGGCGGCACGAACCCCAAAGGTTCGCGGGGTGGGCAAGTAGAATTGAGCGCTGTCGGGCAGCACAAAGGTGGCGCCTTGTATCGAGAAGTTACGCAAGTCGCCGCCCGTGTTGAATCCGTCTCGAATCGTATCGTCATCGAATAGGTTTTCGACATAGGCGACGACTTGCCAATTGCCGCCGTTCAGGCCCACGCGCAGGTCGGATAACCAGTAGCTATCAAACTTCAAGAGATTGCCTGGGTTGGCAAATCGCTCGTCGCGAAACGTCGTTTGCAGGTCAACAAACCAGCTGAAGTCGCCAATCACTTCCGAACTGTAGCGTGCGTTACCGACAAAGGAATTCTTTGGTGCGCGCTCCACGTCATTGCCCGTGAAGCTGACTCGACAGGTGGATTGGCCGGCCGCTGTTGTGATCAGCTCACAGCCGCCGGTGTAGGCGATGACACCCGGACTACTTGTCAGCTGATCAAAACCGGTGTATTCCGATTCAAGATAGGTGTATGCCGCCTGCAGGCGCAAGGCATCCGTGGGGTACCAGGTCAGATCAACCTCTGCACCGTAAATCTCGGCATCGGCATTGCGGATTCGCGATTGCAGAAAGCCGTTCTCATCTACGATCTGGCTCGTGACCTGCTTGTCCGTGAAGTCTTGAAAGAACAGGGCGCTGTTGATCCGCAGGCGTTGATCAAGGAAATCCATTTTCGTGCCGATCTCGTAGACAACAACTTTTTCCTGATCAAAGCGAAGCTGTTCCGGGAAGAACGTACCGCCACCGCCGTTGACCGACCCGATGCCTGCAGGCTTGACCCCTTGGGCAACAGAGAAATAGCCCATCATCCGATCATTCGGGAGATATTGCAGACTCGCCTTGGGCGTGAAGTAGCTGTCGCTCTCGGTGGCCGTGACAAGTCCAGCAGAGGCCGGAAAGCTTGCGCCTCCGAGAAAGGGAAGCGGCGAGACGATGGAATTATCGAGATCCGGACCGCCGGCCTCAAGGTCCTCATCGACGTACCGACCCTCGAAGGATGCCTTCCATTGGTCGTTGAAGGCCCAGGTCAGCATGCCGTAGGCAGACCAATGTTCGATGTCGCGCGTCCACAAATCTGGATTCCGCGGCAGCGTCGTACCAACGGCGGCAACAATCGGCCCACACGGCGGCGCGACTTCAGCCGGAACGAACGGTGGGGCGTAGGTCAGGCAGGTCACACCGCCGTTGAGGACGTCGCGTTGTTCTTCCCAGTATTCCGCGCCGAGAGTCCAGGTGAGCCGTGTATCGGCGGAGGACTGCAGACGGAAATCCTGGCTGAAGAGTTCGGTATCGTTATCGATCCAGATTTCACCAAAGGCCGGAATCTCACTCGCGTCACCGTAGTTGTTGAAGTCCTGGAACTGAAGGCTTTCCGCGGATGCGACGTGGGTCAAAGACACGAACTTCGCTGGCCCAAGGCCTTCCGGTCTGCCGAATTCTCGGGTGATGTCCAGGGTGGCTCGCAGAATCTCTTTGGTGCTGCCTGGGTAGTCCCGTCCCGGAGTGCGGGGGTTGCTGCTGTTTCCAATCTGAGATTCGCTCCACTGCGGAGGCAAGCCTCGGATGCCGTTGATGCTGGTCACGCCCGGGTCGATCACGGTCCCAAGTGCGCTCGTTGGCATCGCAAACGACACCATCGGGGCCGGATGTATTTGAGGCTGAATGCCGAGCTCCGAGTCTTCGTAGGACACGCGGGCCTGTACGACCCAGTCGCGACCAGGCGACCACCGGAGCGTGCCCGCAACGCTGCTTCCGCTGCGACCGCCAAGGTCAGCGCCCGTGATCGGGCTCTCGTAGAAGCCATCATGGTTCCAGGTTGCGACGCTCAGCCCGGCACTCAACGTATCAATGATGATTGGCCCGGAGACTCGTCCACGGAACATGCGCTGCCCATACTGACCAAGGTCGGTTTCGAGGGTACCCACGAACTCGTTGCCCGGGGCACGAGTCTTGTAGTTGATGGCCCCTGCAAACGCCGAGCGACCGTAAAGCGCATTCTGTGGGCCTTTGATGATTTCGACCTGCTCGATATCGAGCAGCATAGGGTCGATCAGCAATGAGCCGCCGGAGGTGATCATCGCCTCAGTCGTGATATCGACGCCGTCAAGCAAAACCGCCATGTTCGGGCGACCGCGGGTCGGCGTGAGACCGCGAATGGAGAGCTTCAGGTCTTGCGGCACCGAGCCCTGCTCCAAAAAAATACTGGCGCTCTGTCGCGTCACATCGTCTAGATCATAGATTCCCCGCTCAAAGATCGCTGAGGCATTGAGGACGTCAAGTGCGATGGGGACGCGCTGGGACCTCTCGTTCCGCTTGCGTGCATAAACCACGACATCGGTCAGCTCGGCCGCCGCCTCGACGTCTGCCTCAGAAACCGAAGATTCTGATTCCGAACGTTGGTTCTCTGCCTCCTCCGAGGAGGCAAGGCCGTGCGACGCGATCGCAACCACAAGAAGTGCCGTGGGCAAGGATCGCGTGAGGAATGGTTTGACGAGAGAGTTTTTCAGAGGCTCCCTAAAGGAGCTGGTGCACGCAGATTTTGACTGTACCGGGCGGTTGACATTTTTTAGGAGGTGCCAAGGATTGATCCAGGCTGTAAATGAAGTAATAGTCGGCGTAATTGTTTTCCCGCCCCGTTGAGTGAAGCCTGTGTCGTTGTCTGTCATTTATATCCTCGGCATATCATTAATAAAGGCCCGCTCTCCCAGCGTCGAACCATACTTAGGTTGCCCATTCGCGCGATTGACCTGGATCAATAACGCTTTGCTGCTGGGTGACTGGAGGGCTGCGCCTGTAGCGCGCAACGCCCCTATGGCGATCGCATCTCCGATCGGGTAGGGTCATTGCAAGGTCGGAGTCGTGCTCTTCACTCAATCACCCGCTGAGCGACTTGCATTTTCAATGGGCAGGCGCCGACCCGTTAACTAAACTCACAATTCGGCTCTATCCAGCTCGACACATCAAAGGGATCGATCATGGCCAGCAGCCTGTTTCTCCTTCTCGACGATATCGCCACTGTCCTTGACGACGTGTCGGTGATGACCAAGGTCGCGGCCAAGAAGACCGCCGGCGTGCTTGGCGACGATCTGGCCCTAAACGCCGAGCAGGTTTCCGGCGTCAAGGCCAACCGAGAGTTGCCCGTGGTTTGGAGCGTGGCCAAAGGGTCGGCGAGAAACAAACTCATCCTGGTCCCGGCGGCGCTTTTGATCAGTGCATTTGCGTCTTGGGCGGTGACGCCGTTTCTGATGCTCGGCGGTGCCTACCTGTGCTACGAGGGCGTCGAGAAGCTGGTGCACAAGTTTTTGCACCGCAAGGAGGCTCAGGCGAACAAGGCGAAGCTCAAAGAGGCCCTGGCCGATCCTGAAGTGGATTTCGTCGAGCTGGAGAAGGACAAGATCAAGGGCGCGGTGCGGACCGATTTCATCCTGTCTGCCGAGATTATCGTGATCTCGCTGGGTACCGTAGCCGATAAGCCTTTCGTCACCCAGCTGGGTGTTCTGACCGCGATTGCTGCGATGATGACCGTTGGCGTCTACGGCCTGGTCGCCGGCATCGTCAAGCTTGACGACGTTGGCCTGGCGCTGACGAAGAAGGCAAGCTCGGTGGTGCGCGGGCTTGGCCGTGGCATTCTTGCTTTCGCGCCTTGGTTGATGCGATTTCTCTCGATTGCCGGCACCGCCGCGATGTTTCTGGTCGGCGGCGGTATCGTCTCGCACGGCATTCCCGCGCTGCACCACATCAACGAAGCACTGGTCGCAGGGATGGCCCAGCCCTGGTCGACTCTGACAAGCATGGGGTGGACTGGGGCTGTCGGGGTCGTGCTGGGCGCGATCATCCTCGCCTTGCTGACTCTGGGCCAACGCGCCCTCGGCCGAATTCAGAGGGCGTCAGACTGAGCTAGGAAGAACTCTCTGAATCTGCTGCTGCGGCTTTTTGGGGCGTTAACAATCCACGTTGCACCCCAAGAAACGCCCTAGGATATTTAACGCGGATTGGACATTGTGATTCTGTCTACCGGGTCACGCAAATCCGGCCACGTTCGCGCTTATACTTCGCGTTCTTCACAAGTTGCCGGTCCCAATGCATAAGGCCATTATCTGCCTCGCTCTGTTTTGTCTTTTGCCCAGCGCGCAGGCGATGGCATCGCAGAATCAAGTGTTCTATCTGAACGCCGATCAATCGACTCGATTTCATGATGCCCATCAGCTGTCAGACGGTACGCTGCTACTGGCCGGGCAGGCAGACAGTTTCGATTGGTTACCGGAGGGGATGACGACCCATACGCTTAGCGCTGAGGCCATCGACTCCTCCGCGTCCGATGCGGCCGGATTCATCATTCAGGTGACGCCCGATCTCGAACAGATTCTGGCTGCGGTTCATTTCCCACTCGGCACGGCGCGCAGCGTCTACCGACTGCGGAGCACTGAAATTCCCGGCCAGACCACCGGCGACCTTTTCATCTCCGGCCATCGTGATAACGGTAGCAGCCACGGCTACTTCATTGCTCGCCTCGACGGCAACTTCCTTGACCAACTGCCCACGGCACTGGACTGGGTCGCCAACGTCGATACGCGCAGCGATTCCAACGACGGCAGCAACTCGCACAAGGGTCTTCAGCCCTGGGACGTGGGTTCGGATGGCAAGGTGGTCTATGCCCTGGGTGAAGCCTTCAGGTCGGGATGGGCGGCCATTCAGCGCCTTGATCAGGACGGCCTGCCCGAGATCGTCGAAGACTGGCGCATCCACTGGCAGCAGCAGGGCGGTGAATGGCGCGGCACACCGGCGTCTGCTGCCCCCGACACACTGTCACATAGTGCGATTGTGATGAAGAATCGCCGCATTGGTCAGTTGCGGTCGGCCACAGCCGATGAATACAGCCAGGTCGGCACGGACGAGAACGGCAACGCGACGCGCCAGGGCCGCTGGCCCGATGACTATTACTTTACCGGCCACTGCCAGCTGGGCCAAACCAACTGCGACACCTCCCAGCCGGGTTATACGGGCTACCGCGTGGGCGCGAACGATACCCAGCGCATCGGCAGCATCGTCGTTGATCGTCGCAGCGGCGATTTCTATTTTGGCTACAGCACCCAGTCTCGGCTGCCCGGTGGCAATCCGGATTTCGAGCCGGCCGTGGTCGCCATGACCTCGACCGGAGCACTGAAATGGTGGGCTCGTTTGTACGAAGAGACCGCCAGCAATAGTTCGCCGGATCAATATGTCGACGGGCTGGCTATTGATTACGCCAACGAGCGTCTGGTCGTGCTCGCTCGTTCGCACGGCAACAACGTTATCAACTTCTGGTCAGGAAATGCGATTGCTATGAATCCCGGCGGCCAGGGATTCCAGAACCGATTCTCAGGCACGAACGGCAACATTCATATCTCCTGGCTTGGCCAGTACGGGCTGGGCAGCGGTCGCATCCAAGCGGCGACCTGGGTGGCCGAATTCAATGAGGGCGAAACCGGTGGAGCGCCGCACCCAGACCCCAACCTAGGTGGCTGGCCCAACCCCAACGCCGGCTGGCCCAACCTCAACACGACCCGTTGTCGGAATGACATCGAAGTGTTTGCTGACGGATCAGTGCTGATTGCTTGTACCGGACGCCGAACGGCCACAACGGTCAATGCCCATCAGCGCATGCCGCTCCCCGGTCAGGGCGTAGGCACCTGGAACGAGTTCGTGCGCGTCTACCGCCCGGACCTGTCCGGAGTGGTCTACAGCTCCCTGCTCACAGGCGACTGGGACCAGACCACCGGACAAGGCGGGGGCAATACCCATCTCCAGGGCATCTTGCCCCTGGCTGACGGCCTGCTTGCGATCGGTCACCACGAGGCCGATGCCGGGGTGCCGAGCGGCGAGCCTGTGCCGATCTCAGGCACGCCGCCCGCGTGGGGTCGCGCCACCCCTACCGGCGAGACCGCGCTGATCGCAAGGCTTCGATTTACCTTGGATAGGGTGTTCGCCGATCGTTTTGAATGAAGCGTCTTAATTAAAAATCACACCCATCGCTTCGTCTAATTCGGTACCCGCAAACAACACCGTCGGCCGCGGGCGGTTGATGCGACAAGCCTTACCCGGCTGACGATGGAGACAAAGTGCCTAGAATGGCCACTTGGTTAATCGCTTCCTGTGGCGACGCAGTCGCCTGGCCAGCCAGACGCCAAAGCTTGATGAGGTTCACAATTCTCTCAGCTGATTGAGTTTTCTGCCGCCATGCACGGCATCAACAAGGGTCTTGCTCTTCCAAACGGCAAGCGGCTCGGATACTATCTGTAGGTCTAAGGGATTGATTGCAGATAAAAGGTAGCGTCTATGAGTGACCGTCAACTCGGCCTCGAAAACCCATCTCGTCGGAAGCTTTTCAAGTCGCGTACTCAAAAGCGGACGCTCGTCCGACAGGACGTCGCGAAGCAGGGTGGGTATCAAACCGACAACCTGTCCGACGCGGCTGTCGTGCCGCCGCTAGCGGTACGCGTGCTGACCCGAATGGGTTTCGGCCTACGGCGAACCGAACTGGTGCCGCAGGAAGCGCCCGATCCGGAGCGAATCTTTTCTGATCGCTTCGCATTTGGCTCCAACCTGCTCGGGCGGGACGATGTGGCCTACTTCCAGTCCCTTGGTCCGACCGATGATCTGCGCCTCGAGCGCTATGTCGATGAGCAGCTGCGTGACGATCTCCCTGATCCCGAATGGGAATCGCGCAAGGCCGCCTATCCGAATAGCTTCGATATCCTCGACGAAGATCTCGCGACCACCTACTCCGAGCGCGAGTGCGCGGGTTTCAACGACTATGCCGAGCCACAGCGACAGGTCGAGCGCGCCGCCTTTACTCGTGCCTGCTACGGCCATCGCCAGCTCCACGAGCTGATGGTCGATTTCTGGCACAACCACTTCAACATCTTTTCCGGCGGTGACGAGGACATCTACGTGTCCTGGGCCGACTGGGACAAGACGATCATTCGCGAGCATGCCTTCGGCAACTTCCACGACATGGTCCAGGCCTCGGCCAAGCACCCGGCCATGCTGCACTACCTCGATAATTACGCCAACGAGGCCGGCGGCTTCAACGAGAACTACGCCCGCGAACTGTTCGAGCTGCACACCTTAGGGGCCATCAATTACCTGGGTAACTCGTCGCCAACCGAGGTCCCTGCGCTGCCGACTAATCCATACGCTGGTCTGGGCGACCCCTTGCTGGATGCACTCGATGTGAGTGACCCGACCTATTCGGTCCAGAGCGAGTACACCGATGACGATGTCTACGAAGCGGCCAGGGCCCTGACCGGCTGGCGCTATGACGATGAGGATGTTGACGTCGGAGGCGAGTGCGTCGACGGCGGTAGTGGGGCGTTCCAGGTCAACGAGGGCGAGCACGACGGCGGCCAGAAATCGATCCTGGCCCGGGGCTTTCGCACCCTCCCGGCCGACGGTGGCGCGCAACACGACGGCGAAGTCGCCATCAAACTGGCGGCCTACCATCCGGGCACGGCGCGCTACATCGCGTTGAAGCTCTGCCAGCGCCTCATTGCTGACGATCCGCCCGAGAGCGTGGTTCAGGCGGCCACCGACACGTTTTACGCCAACCGGACCCATCCGCGCCAGCTCGCGCTGACGCTCCGGACCATTCTTCTCTCGGACGAATTCAAGGACCCGGCCACCTGGGGCAAGAAGATCAAACGCCCCTTCGAATACATCGTCTCGGCCATGCGCGCGGCGCGCTGCGACTACACCTGGCGCTTCGACGACAGCGACACCGATCGATTTCTCAGAGAATTTGACGACGCCGGCCAACGCCTGTACTGGTGGCGCACGCCCGACGGTTATCCCGACGAGCGCGCCGTCTGGATGGGATCGAACACCCTGGCCCAGAACTGGCGCATCATCGACTGGCTGGTCGATGAGAACAACGACAACGACGCCAGGCGCGTGATGCGCATCCTGGATACGACGCTCGACAACTTCGACGGCGATCCCACGCCTCGCGAGCTGACAGCATTCTGGTGCGAATGGATTCTGGGCTTTACGCCGGATGGTGGTTGGGTCGGGCCTCAGGGCACGTTCTGGAACAACGAGCCGACGGAGCTCGGAAAGATCCTGATGCGTTTCGTGACGCAGCAGTTCGACACCCAGGATCAGGATGCACCTCCGTGGCCCGCCGACCTGGGGATCCCTCGCAACGAGTTGCGTAATGACCCCAATCCCAATCGCTGGCATCGCCGCCTGCGTGGCCTGGTCCAGCTGATTCTCTGGTCGCCCAACTTCATGCAGCGCTGAGGACACGACAATGAAAAGACGAACTCTCGATGACCTCAAGCGCGCCCTCAGCCGTCGCGATTTTCTGAAGCTCTCCGGCGCGGCGACCGGTGCGGCCACGATGAACCTGAGCTTTGCGCCCAAGGTGTTTGCCGGCGGCGCCGGCCAGAAGGTGCTGGTCTATGTTTTCCTGCGCGGCGGCATCGATGGCCATGCGCTCCTGCCGCCAATCGACGGGGCGGATTATGGGCACCTCGTCGACGCGCGTCGACCCGGTCGGACGCTGGTTGACATCAATGATTCCAACGCGAGTCGGCGCCCGGCACCGCTTCCTGACGGCCAGGGCCTGGGTATTCATCCCTTCTGTACGAATGGCGGTCTACGAAGCATCTACATGGACAGCGGCATGGCGATCGTCCAGGCGGCGGGTCATCCGCCCGGGACGTTTACCCGCAGTCATTTCGATGCCCAGGAGCAGATCGAATTCGGTCAGCCCCTCGCTCAGAGCGGGCCCGGTGCGGGACTCCCCGGCAATGGCTGGCTCACTCGTTACTTGATGAGCTCGCCGGCCGTCCCCGCGCCCGGTGCGATATTCACCGCCATGGTCTCCGGCGGCAGTCCGCCGACGAGCCTGGGCGGCTGGTCGGACGTGGCAACGCTGGATTCGCCTGACAACTTTTCGCCGAATACGGGGACCTTCGGGTCGACCCACCTTGCCAGCCTGGGCTCGCTCTATGGTGGATCAGGGGAGCTCGACGTGGCGGCAGGCGCTGCGCTGGATGCGATCGACCTGATCAACAGCCTTGATCTGGACAACTACACGCCGGGCGGCGGCGTGACCTATCCCAACACCAGCGATGGTCGCAAATTCAAGTTGATTGCGCAGCTGATTCGACAGAATCTCGGCATCGCCTGCGCTACCGTCGATATTGGCGGTTGGGATACGCATAACGATCAGAACTCCTTCAACGAGTTCAACGGGTTCGGCCGCAATCTCCGTGAATTGAACGACGCGCTCGTGGCCTTTTATCGCGACCTCGAAGGCGCGGGCTTTATCAATGATGTTGGGATCGTCGTCCAGAGCGAGTTTGGCCGTCAGGTGAAGGAGAATGCGAGCTATGGGACGGACCATGGTTTGGGTAATCCGATGCTTGTCCTCGGCGGCGGCGTCAACGGCAGGCAAGTCTACGGCTCGACGCTTGGCATCGCGCCGTCTGATCGCATCGGCGACAGCATGGTTCCGCAGACCGATTTCCGCAACGTCCTCGGCGAAGTCGCAGGCGGCCTTCTCGGGCATCCCGATGTGGACGGTATCTTTGCCGACCCGGACTTCACCTACGCCCCCGTCGGCTTCTCGACCTGATTGTGCTGAAATGGATGGGCCGGGCCAGCGTGCTGGCCCTCATTTTCTATGCGCCGTTGCTTGCCGCACAGAACCTCAGCTGCGTCGACATCAGCGGCGTGGCGCCGAATCCCGGCGTTCGCTTCGAGCAGGACGTTCGGCCGATTATCGAAGACAATTTCTGGGGTTGTATCGGCTGCCACGGTGACTTCGGCCAGGGCGGGCTGAACCTTGACCAAGGCAACGCAACGCACGGTGAGTTGTTCTGCGCCGATACGCAAGGTCAGGTTCCGCAGCCGGCCGGGAAACGCATCGTCCCGGGCGCTCCTGAGGAGAGCTGGTTCTACTTGCGCATCGCCTGCGACGACATCGATGATGCCGGGTTTCGAATGCCGCAATCTGGCACACCCCTGGCCAGCGCCGAGCTGCGCGTGATCTACGACTGGATCGAGCAGGGGGCGCCGTCGGCCGAGACGATCTTCACCAGCCGCTTCGATAGTCGAGGTTTCTGTCGGTAGGACGCTTCTGAACGGCCCTTTCCAACGAGCGATTGCTCGAAAACATTCTCGATCGCTCAGGCTAAATTGTTCTCTCGAGCGCCGGGTGCGATCGAAACTGATATGGGTGGGCTCAGACCTCCACGAGCATTACCTTGAGAACGGTGGGTCCGGTCGATCTGGCACCCTCGCTGACCTCGATCCGCCATTTATTGGAATAACCCAGACTTGGAGGACCCGCGACTTCGGAGACCTGACCGGTGGCGGATGGCAGTGGGCCGCAGCCGGCCAAGGCCGAAGCCAGGCGGGCCAGAAACATTTCTTTGGTGCGTTTTCGACGCGTGGTCTGTATAAAATGAACCGCTTCAAAGCTGCGATTTGATCGGAAGCCAGCGCATTAGGCCGGCTTGAAAACGCTGCCCCACCGTGGCTTCAGGCTCTTTGTCATAGGTCCGCTGCCCGTCTTTCCAAACCAGACGCCCTGACCGCAGGGATACGGACCAGGCATGCTCGCCGCCGACCAAGCGATCAAACATCTGATCGAATTGTGTGGTCAGCTCGGTGCTGACCAGGAAGATTCCCTGTTCGCAGTTGAGGGAAGTCGAGCGCGGATCCAAGTTGTAGCTGCCAACAAACAATCGATCACCATCGGCCGACAAGGCTTTGGTGTGCAAACTGGCTCGGCTACCGCCGATCCAGCTGGCCTCCTCTGTTTCTTCGGGGTCAGGTTTGAGCTCCCAAAGCTCCACGCCTCCTCTCAAAAGGTCTTTTCGATATTTCGAATACGCGCCATGAACTGCAATTACATCATTGGCCGCCAGCGAGTTGGTCAGGATCGACACGTGATCAATCCGCTCTGCATGTCCAACCAACTGGTTGGTGCCACCCTCCCTCGGAACGAAATAAGGTGAAATGATTCGGATCGAATGATCAGCTGCATCAAGCGCTGGCGCTAATTCAGCCAGCACTCTGGACTGGGCCGCGGAAGGCTTTTGCCGGATTTTAGATGGGTCATCAGCTATGAAGCGGTACGCATCCAACCAGACCATCGACCATTCGCCCGTCATCAGGCGCCGTACGGCGTTGTGTTCGGTAACCAGCGCTGCGTACTCGCTGCTAAGGGCGTTTCGCGCGGCCCGCGCCAGTGCTTCGCGGGTTGACTCAAGACCCTGATCGTTGACCTCTTCCGGGCTTAGAAGAGAGATGGGATAACTCGCCACGTCGTTCCAGTAGCGGTCGAACGAGCGGCTCGCATCGCGTACGACCGGCCCGACCATAAGCAGTTCCAGATCGACATAGTTGGACCCGTCACTGGCACCGAAATACTCGTTGCCGAGATTACGACCGCCGGCAAGCGCGATCCGGTTATCGACGATCCAGGCCTTGTTGTGCATTCGCCGGTTGAGGCGTCGTCCATCACTCAAGAGATCACCAATCAAAGACCAGCTGCCACTTCGAGAGGCCGCTGGATTAAACAGGCGCACAGCGATGTTGGGATGAGCGGCCAGCGACGCCAAGCCATAATTATTGGCGCGCGCATCGAGATCATCGAGCAGGAGACGGACCCGTACGCCCCGATCGGCTGCCAGCAAGAGCTCGTTGGCCAGAAAACGGCCGGTCAGGTCTGCGGTCCAGATGTAGGTCTGGACATCGATACTGCGGTCGGCCAGGGCCGTGCTGTGGACTCGAAGCGCAAGCGCTTCCGGGCCATGCTCAACCAGGCGGAAACCCGACTGATCTTCTTTGTGCTGCTCCGCCGGGCCGATCAGCGCATCGAGTCGCGTGTTGGCTCCCGGCAATAGGGCCTCTTCTGCCGGCAATGAAATGCGTTCGGGTAGCGTCGAACAGCTGCAGGCGCACAGCACCAGAATCAGTATCGACAGGCACCGGATCATGTCGTTCTTAAGGCCCATCATGTTTTTCTTCTTTCTGGATTTTCGTCGCAAACGGCAGAGGTCGGGAGCGGCTGCCTGCTGCACCCGGGAGCCGAGATGCGGAAAGTATAAGCCTTCTAAACGAGGCAAAGTTTGCGGCGCATCATTCAGCGCGTCATTCAGCTCGGACCCAGCCTTTTAAATCTACTGGCCATGCGGGCTTGTTGCTTGGTTCGGTTCGCATGACGTGCTAGGATCAAAGCGGCTAGGGGATGGTTGGCTTAGGAGTGACTTTTCCCGAAAAAGGCCAGACTCCTTTGCGGATGTCGTCTAGAGAGGCGTCAAGTGGGATCACGACAGGCAGCCGAAAAACGAACGGTCACGGTGTCGACCTGGCCGGAGCGAATCGGCGCTGGAGATGCGAGCGCCGAAGCGGAGCTGGCTAGGCACTTCGGGCCAAAAATTGAATTTATCCTTCGTCGCCGCCTGCGCGATCCTGCACTAGCCGCGGATCTGCGCCAGGACACTTTGATCGTCGTCATAGAGCGACTTCGTCAGAAGGGAATCAACGACGACGACAAGCTAGCTGCTTTCATCTACAGGACCGCCGAATATTTGGCCAACAACCACGGCCGCAAGCGCCAGCGTCGGAACACTCACGCCGACACCGATCAGATCGAGGATGCGCGGTCGCAAGCTCCATTGCTAGCGGATTTGATTGAGCGCGAGGAGCTTGCGCATCTGGTCCGAGAATCAGTGTCTGAATTGAGTCAACCGCGGGACCGGCAGCTCCTGCGGCGCTTCTATCTCGGTGAAGAAGAAAAGACCGAACTTTGTCGCGAGTACGGGGTCTCGCCGGCCCATTTTGACCGCGTCCTCTACCGCGCCCGCCAGCGTTTTGGCGAGCTGCTCAAGCGCCGGCTAGGCTCGGACTATATTCAATCGCTCCTATGATCTTTTTGGGCCGGAATCTTTCCATGGGAGTTTCATCTCGACAGCAATCAAGCGAGTACGCAGTCAAGACGGGAGATTCCGACCGATGCGTTCTGCGCGCGGCGGGCGCGAGATTCGACCGCGTCGCGACACATGAACAATTGGGGACGGAGGTCCAATAGTGGCAAACGTCGATAGAAAAACGGAAGCGCGTCGCATCGACGATTATCTGCGCGGCCGCCTGTCCGAGGAAGAAACGCGGCGGTTTGAGATACAGCTGCTGGAAGACGAAGCGCTGTTTGCTAAGGTGCAGCGCGAGGCCTTGCTGCAGGAAGGTCTACGCGAACTCCCCATCGAGGCCGGTCAAACCGAGCCAGAATCAGTGAGTAGAAGTAGCGCCCGCCGCATGTCGCCGCTGCTGCGCTGGCTGCAGCCGGCATTGACCGGGGCCCTGGCGCTGGCAGTCGTTGTGCTCGCCTTCGGCAACCTTGGTCTTCGCCATCAGCTTGACGAGAGGCTGGCCCCGCGCCCCGGGATACCGGTCATCACCTTGCACGACCAGCGCGCGTTATTTCCGGGAATCAACGACGCATCCACGGGTCCTGGCGACAGGGATGGGCCGGTCTTGCTTGAAATCGACGTCTCGGCTTATGACGAACAGGAATTCAGGGTGGAGATTCAAACGACTCGTGACACCTATAACTATGAGCGCATTTATCCGGATGCGCGGGGGTACGTGACCGTTTATCTACCCAGTGGCTCTAGCGCTGTGTCTGTTTTCAATAGCCAGGGCACGGTAGTGAGGCGGTTTTAATCGAACTGCGGGGGATTAGCCGGGAGATACGATGCTTTACTTCATCAAAGCGTGCGCTCTAGTTTTTTGTTCCACCTGAGGAACTAGAAAAACTTGGGAACCCTATTGCATGCGCTGCACCGCGACTCACCTATTTGAATGAGCCCTTACGAAATGCCCAATACACACAACAAACATCCAGAGAAGCTACTGAACCACACTTGGAAAATCGAGATCAGTCGCGACTCCGAGAATGTCGATGCCATCAACACGACGCAGCTACTTGCCGGGGATCGGATTAAGATCGTAAGAGAAGACGGGTCAACCAGGGTGCAGCTGATCATTTGGGCTGAACTAGAGGGACTGATCTATGTGCTCGACGGCACCCTTGAGGAGTACGACCAAGTTAGTGGCGGAGCGATCTACAGCCGCGCAAAAATTAATTTTTTAGATTCAGTGGGCGGCGGAAATCAACAGCGTACGCTTGAACTTATTGCCGCAAGATTGAAGGCCGGCTACAACTATCCGCCCGCCCGGTGCAGCTCGGAACTCAGGGGGATTGCGAAATTTTTGACTGATCAGGAGATCGAAGCCGCCTGCCGGGAAGAGAATCTAATCGTTTGGCGAGTTGAGGACCGGCAACAAACCAATAAAGCTACTTTAGGGGCGCTCAACAAGCCCGAACCAGGCCAGGGGACAGGAAGCGGCGGCTCCGATTAACATTGGTTGAGCGACGACCATGAGCAGCGCACGAGCCGTTATCGGGGCATTATCGCTATACGCCAGTTTCGCCACCGTTGCCATCGAGCCCGTCCTACGCGAGTCGCCGGGAGGGCTCTTTGTTGAAGTCAGCCAAGACTGTGTCGTAGTTAACAATCAGGGCGTGGATACGGTGGCCGAAGCTCTTGCCTCTGACGGCAGGGTAATCATGCGCTCCGCAACCTGGCGTGGGCGAGAAGGACGTTATTTAATGACGGCGCCGGCTGATGCCGACAAGATTAGAATCACCGCCTTGAACCGCAACGCGATCACTATCAACGATGTCCATATTGAGAGTTGCCCTGGTGCCTTGACCCTAAGCACAGCGCGTGCTGTAGCTGGCGTCAGCGATCTTCGCCTGACCGCTTACTTTGGCGGCCAGGCCGACTCATCTCGAATCCAGGCGGTCTTCGAACAAGCCTTGGCAGGACTTCCTGCCGACACGCTTCCGGGTTGGCGTGCTGATGTGCTGTTCGAGATCGCCGAGTGGCATCGTGATGCGGGCCGTCCAGAGCAAGCGGCTGAAGCCAGGTCTAGCGCACTGGAGCTGTATCGCACGGTGGGCAATGCCCGCGGCGAAGCCGCTGCATTGAATTCCCTGGGGCTGGCGTCCTGGCGCCAGGGCCGACCCGACCAGGCCGCTCCACGCTTCGAGCAGGCGTTGGCAATCCGTCAGGCGCGGGGCGAGGCATTTGCGTCAGCCGCTATTCTGAACAACCTGGGACTGCTGGCCGCCGAGAACGGCGAGCGTGAGGCAGCGCTCGATCATTACCAACAGGCCCTGGCGATCTTCCAGAACGGTATCGAGCTGCGCGCCGAGATCGATGCGGCCAGAGCGGCCGGTCTGGCCGCTCAGATAACGGCCGACGGCGATCTGGCCTCGGCGCTGAATACACTCAATAACCTGGCCCAGTTGTATCGAGACACGGGCCAGCCGACGCTCGCCGAGCGCTACTGGCGCAACTATCTGGCGTTCGAGGCGCAGCTGCCCGAAGCGATGGCCGTGGCGCAGGCGCGCCACAATCTGGGGCTGCTGACCTACGCGCAGGGCCGTCTGGATGAGGCACTTCGCCTGTTGCTCGACGCCAAGACACGCTTTGATGCTGCCGAAGCGGGGCGTTGGCAGGCCGAGTCGCGGATCGCGCTCAGTCTGCTGTACCTGGAGCTGGGCGATCAGGACGGCGCCTGGGTCTACGCTGAACAGGCGATCGGGTTGGAGATGGACGATCGTCGTGCGCGTGCCAGAGTGCTGGGCCAGTCGGGCCGCATCGCGCTGGAACTGGGCCAGCCCGAGGCGGCCTTCGAGGCGCTCCAAACGGCAGCTACTTTGCTGGATGGCATCGGCCCTGCTAGAGAACGGGCTGCACTGGAGTCCGATCTTGCACGCGCTGAACTGGCGCTTGGACGCCTTGAAGCGGCTCGGGAACGCCAGCAGAGAAACCTTCAATCACTGGAGCTGAGTGAATTTCCAGCCGTGACTGCACAGGCGCGATCACTCTTTGGCGAGATTCTGTATCGCCAGGGGGAAGCGGCTGCTGCGATTGAGGCCCTGGAGCAGGCGCAAATCGTTCAGCAACGACTTGGTGCCAGGCTGGCTGAACTCGAGACGCTGGAACGACTTGGGCGGATTCAGCAGGAAGTCAATCCATCCGCTGCCATTTCAACCCACGACCGCGCATTGCATCTGCTCAACGATCCCAGCGTCCGTGTCCTGCCTGAAGTCCGTCGGGCCGGGTTCCGGGCCCGGTATCGCAAGCTCTATGAGCGCCAGATCGCATTATTGCTGGATGCCGATCAAATCGACCTGGCCTGGGCAGTGGGCGAGCGGGCCAGGGCCGTTGATCTGATCGCGTTACGCGACGATCGAAAGCGCCGACAGCAAGACACCCTCCGAGTCCAGGCGCTTGACCAACATGCCCGACTTCTCGCCGACTTGCACCTGCTCACCTTCGCGCCAGAGAGTAACTCCGACGAGATCCAGCGACTCCGCTCCGAACTCGACCGTCTGGAAACCGATCTTGTACCCGTGCGAAGCGATGCGCCGCTTCCCTCGCTCGAACGAGCACGCGCTGCTCTGGGCCCCGATCAGCGTTTGCTGAGCTTCGTGTTAGGCGAGGATCGTGGTTGGGTTTGGATCATCGGCGGGTCGCGCGCCCAGGCTTTTGCGATCGATGATGTTTCTGGCCTGCGAGGAGATGTTGCGGAACTCCTGGCTCAGCTCCGAAGCCCGCGCAACGCGATTGGCCGAGTGAGCCGTTTAATACGGGCAATTCGTGCTCGCCTGCCGCAGCAGGTCCATGAAGCTGTTGCGAATGCCGCAGACACTCTGATTCAACCAGACCGTGAACTGCACGCGCTGCCATTCGCGCTGCTGTGGCTAGATCCCAGCCCGTCCGACCCGCCGGTAAGTATCCGACGTCTGCTGTCTGCAGCGACCGTGACAGCGTCAGCCGTACCATCATCCGATAGGGCCTTGCTGGTTTTGGCTGATCCTGGATGGAACGAGCCGTCGGACGGTCAGCCCATGTATCCGGAATCAAGCTTGTTGACCCGTCTTCTCCGAGATAGCTCCCTGGCCCGTCTTCCCGGCACGCGGAACGAAGCCGAAGCGATTGCTGCATTGGATAGCAGCAATGTTCCCGTCCAGCTCAAACTCGGCCCGTTCGCGACACGCGAGTTCGTCTTGGAAGGAGGCCTGTCTGGCTACACCCATCTACACATCGCAACCCATGGCCTAGTCGATCTGGAGTACCCGGAACTTTCGGCTCTGGTGTTGGCCAGTGAAACCGGCGCGGGATCGTCTTTTCTGCGGCCAAGCGACATCGCCGGCTTGAAACTCGACGCCTCCCTGGTCGTGCTCAGTGGCTGCGATACCGGTTATGGACGCGTCTTCGCCGGAAGCGGCGCCTTCAGCCTTGCCCGACCTTTTCTACTGGCCGGCGCCGATCAGGTTCTCGCCTCGCTGTGGAAAGTCGATGACTACCGCACTGCGCAGTTCATGGCACGGTTCTACTATCACCTGCTCAACGAATCGCTGGCGGCTGGCCAAGCTCTGTCAAGAACGAGACAATGGATGCGGCAACAGCCTGGGAATGCTCATCCGTATTTCTGGGCTGGTTTTGTTCTCAAGAGCGCGGGAGTCCTACCACCTGAATCAGAAAGTCAGTGAGCATAGGATTTCGCGACAACGGGATGAGATCCGTTCACTAGCTGCACTTCGGGTGGAAAAGATCGGCAAGAAAACGGTGCTAACACGCGTTTAAAGTGCTGGACTTCATGGTTGAGCTCAAGAACTCGCTTTTACCACCGCCTTCAGATCGCTCAGCATCCGCCCAAACAACCACTGACGTTGGGCTGGCTTTCGATGTGCCATCAATATAGAAATGCCAATCTTTTTTGCGTATCTGAGTCCACCATCAAGGCCGTTGGCTTGCGGTCTCCGTAGCGTCGAATGCATCCAAACGAGGCCGTCAGGAGCGAGTCTTTGTTCGATGGCTGGCGGTTGCGGTCAAGGGATTTTCAGGCCAGGGATGCTTTGGGTATCGTCCTCGCATGTCCTTGCGCACCTCGGGATAAGCATTTGCCCAAAAGCTCTTAAGGTCCCGCGTCACCGCAAGCGGTCGTCCAGCCGGGGAAAGGAGGTGGATCAACACTGGATGGCGTTGCGGGCCAACGGTTGGGGTTTCGGTCCAGCCGAACAGGGTCTGGAGCTTGGTCGCGAGCAC
>JGI12109J20283_10122697_pt1 | contig 24723 bp, 8 predicted proteins | sample ElkSlonscriptome_12_FD_20283 | JGI IMG/M metagenome (IMG submission 20283)
CGTAGAGGTTCTCGTCGCCGGGCGATGCCGCCAGGTCGCGAATGCCGGCCAGGTCGGGTATCGGAGCCTGGCCGCGCAGCACCGACTCGAAGGTCAGCACGCCGGACTCGGGGTTGAAACTGAAGCGAGAAATGGCCTCGGAATCATCGGCAATTGCATACAGGTCGTTGCCCACGCCTGTGGCGTGCAGCGCGGACACCGACCGGATCACGTTGAACTCGGGGATCATCGTTCCGATCGCGTCGACGACGCGCTCGACAAAGGTCAGCTGACCCGACTGATTGTCGCGCTCGAATACAGCGACCGCATTGGAGATCGAGCCGGCGACGAACACGAAGCGCTGATCGCCCGAAAGAACGACCGACCGGGCGCCGCGCAGGCCGGGAACGCTGTCGATCGTGGACGGTACGACGGTCGTGAAGGTCTGCAGATACTCCAGCGGCGCGCCGGCTGACTCGCGACCGAAGGCGACGAGGCTGTTGCCGGTCTCGCCGGTCACGTAAACGTGCAGCCCGTCGCTGCTGACGGCCACATCCGAAGCCCCGCCGAGGCCGCTGATCAACACGTCCGGCGTCTCGGGATCCGCGATATCGCCTTCGGCATAACGCGTCGGCGTATCCGGCGTGCCGTCGGGTAACAGCGGGAACACCAGCAGCGCGTCGGTGGCGGCACTGGTGGCATAGAGGAACCCGTTGTCCGAGTCCACGGCAATGGCCGATGCCGTATCCGGCAACGCGAATTCGACCGCCGCGGAAAGCGGATCGTTGGCTTCGCAGGTCCAGCTGCCGCTGCCGGCGAGAACCCCACCGGGAGCCGGAAACACCGGGACTTCGTCGACCAGGCTCGCCAGAACCGCATCGCTGAGGCCGGCGTTACCGAAGCCGATGGACCAGGACACCGGCAGGCCGGCGATCACCGGTGCCGTATCCAGCGTCTTGGTGACCGCCAGGTCCGGAGCCGGCGTCAGCGGATCGTCGTCGAAGTCGGAATTGTCGGCTGGATTCAGTTCCTCGGCAATCGCCGGGTTGTCGACACCCACTGTGTATCGAAGCCGGCCCGTGGCATTCGGCTGTACCGTTCCTTCGACGCGATAAATCAGCTGACCGCCGGCGACGATATCGACCTGCTGGCGGCCCAGATCACCCGTGCCCGACAGCGGGCAGCGCGAACCGCGTTCGCGAGCCCAGATTCCGATCTCGCCCTGGGTGAACGAGCCCAGCGTCTGCAGCTGGCGACCGGACGGTGACAGCAACAGTGTCGAAAGGCCGTCCAACACCGAGTGATCCGCGGAGCTGTAGCGTTCAACCACTGCAGGCTCGGCGATCAGGCTCAGCAACAGGACTTCGCCTGGCGCTGCAATGTAGAGCCTCGACTGGTCGGAATCCCAGGCCAGGTCCAGCGGCGAAATCAGCGACTCACCTAGCGCGGCTGCGTCGATGACGCCGGTCGGAACCGGCAGCGTTGTTTCGATCTCGGCCTCGATTTCGGTCACCAGCGCGAAGCGGCCCACGAGATCGCTGGCGCGAGAGGCGATGAGAATTTCATCGTCGGCCTCGATGATCGAAGCTGCGCCCAGCAGCGAATTCTCGGCAGGGGTTCCGATCAAGTCGTCGTTGAGCAGCGTGTCGACCCAGGTCAGCCCGCCATCTACGGAATCGCGCTCGAAGGTCGTGAGCGACTGGTTGGCCTCGGCCACCACCAGCACAAAGCGGTCGTCAGCGGCGAGGATCATGTCGGTGATGCCGGCAAGACCGTCGACATCGTCGACGCCCTGCTCCAGGAAACCGGTCTGGTTCAGCCTGCCGGTCGAACTGTCGATCGAGAAGATCGCGAGCGCGTTGTCGAGACTGCCGGACGCATAGAGTTGTTTTCCGTCGGCGCTGAGCAGAAGCCGATTGATGCCGCCGATTCCCTGGGTCGTGCCCTGACCGTCGAACCTGGCATCGACGAACTCGAGCTCGCCAGTCGCTCCGTCGCGCTCGAACAGCGCAATGGAGTCGGAATCACCGCCGGCAGCATAAACAAAGCGTCCGTCGGCACTGATCACCAGGTCGGTAACGCCGCCGATGCCGAACACCCCGCCGACCGCATTCTGTATCTGCTGTACGGAATCCAGCGTTCCGGCCGCGGGGTCGCGATCCAGGCTACCGGTAAGCGCATCACGCCCAATCACTTCGATGAAGTTGCCGCCGGCCGCATAGGCCCAGCGACCGTCGCCGGAAATCGCCAGCGCAGCCGGCACGAAATCGAGATCAGCGTCCAGCGGGTCGGCGAGGATGCCGGCTGCCGGGACTGCGATGCAGGACCAGCGGGTGTCGAACAATGCAGCCGGGAACGCGTCTTCGACGAATACGCCGCGAACCGAAGAAGGCCCGTTGTTCCGAACGATCACGTCGTAGCCGACCGATCCGCCCGGGACCACGATGTCGACGCCGTTGTCGACCGTAGTGACCAGATCCGACGCCGGCGACAGCACGGTGTCGTCATCGGTGGCGCTATTGTTTTCTGTGACCCGATCCTGAACGCCGTTTGCGGAGATCGTTGCGGTGTTGATCAGGCGGCCGGTGGCCGAAGCCGAGACCACGCCGGTGGCGCGGATGGTGGCACTCGCCCCGGCTGACAGCGCCACTTCGGCATCGACGTCGCCGTCGAACGTGCCAAGTTGGCAATCAGCGGTGATCGCTGGATCCGGATTGCTGTCGGGACTGCAGGACCACTGAACCGAGTCGAAACTCTCCGGGAACCGGTCGACCACCCGCGCTTGCGGGACGTCGCTGGGACCCAGGTTCGAAATCCGGATCACGTACTCGACCAGATCGCCGGGCGCCACACCGCCGAGACCGTCGATGATGATCTGCTCGAAAGCAAGGCTGCTGGGCGAGGTGTCGACCGCGAACGTGAGCACCGCATCGCGGCCCGAAGAAGCTGCATAGACATGATCGCCGTCCAGCGACTGGACCAGCGCGGTCACACCTTCCAGACCGAATACGCTGCCGCCGGTTGCCGGTGCAGGATCTCCGTTCGCAATCTGACCGCCGAGCGAAAGGGCGCCGTCGGCGCTGTCGATTTGTAATCGCGTGATCGATCCCGCGGCCTCGCCGGCCACGTAAAGGGACAGTTCGACGTCGTCCAGCAGAATCGATCGCGCACCGGCGAGCCCGGCATTACCGCCGTCCTGCAGGAAATCGATGTAGTCGAGCTCTCCGGTGCCCGAATCCCGGGCGAAACGCGCCAGCGTGCCGGTTTCGGCACCCAGCACGTAGACCGTCGTGCCATCGGCGCTGACGGCGATATCCCGGATGCCGCCTATGCCTGCAGCGATGGGATCTTCATTGGCATCGAGGGTGTTGTTGGTGTAGTGCGTTACATACTCGAGTCGGCCGAAATTGGCGCTGGCCTCCAGACGGTTGCGCTCGAACACGACCAGCGTATCGTTTTCTTCGCCGACCACGTAGACATGCCTTCCGTCGCCGGACAACGCGAGCGCCACCGGAGCACCCATGCCGGCCACGCCGCCGACCCCGTTCTGGTCGAACTCAAGGAAGGTCAGTCGACCGAAGTCTTCGGCCAGGTCGTCGGTTTGACGGGCAAACGAGACGATCGCGTTCGAGAACCCGCCCAGCGCATAAACGTGCGCATCGTCGGGACTGACCGAGATCGCGTTGGCGCCGGACAAGCCGCTGACGCCGAACACGCCGTTCTGCTGGAGCTCGCCGAATGTCATCTCTCCGCTGGCGGGATCGAGCTGGAGCATGACGACGCTGTTGTCCGCGGTGCTGGCCGCGTAGGCCTGGCGCCCGTCGCTGGACAATGCAAGGTCTGCGACCTCGTTGATGCCTTCAAAGTCGCCAACGCCCGATATCGCGGCCTGACGGAATTCCAGTCGGCCGTGCCCAGGCTGGCCGGGGTCGACGTTGCGCGCAAACATGCCGATGCCGTTATCGTCGGGCGCACCGGTGTAGACATGGGTATTGGTACCGGCGATCGCGGCGGCGCCGGCCAATCCGTCGAATTCGCGCAGGTTGTCGGTTTTGGTGATCGCCAGGTCTGCAATCGTGTCGACGATGCTGCTGACGGTGGAACTCTGGTCAGGGTTCAGAGGATCGGCGTCGGCTTCCAGGGTCGCCACGTTCTCCACGATTCCGGTGCTTTCATTGGTTGCCGGATCGATGATGCCGGTGTAGTCGCTGGCCACCTCGACCTCGATAAAGAAGGTCACGCTGCCGCCGGCACCGATATTGAATTCCACATCCTCCAGCTGGCCCGTGCCACTGGCCGGGCAGAACGAATCGGCCTGGCGCTGGAAGCGGCTCAATGACGCCTCGGAAGTGCCCGCAACGATCACCTGCTTCAGAAATTCATCGACTACGATCCCGGTCGCGCCGCCGAGCCCGGTCGGCGTGCTGCTCTGGTTACCTCGGAGCCCGCCGAATGCCAGCGACCCGTCGCTCTGGTCTCGAATGAACCAGGCCACGCTGCTGGTCGCCTGCGAGGTGGCATAGACGTGCACGTTGTTCGGACTACCCGGGTCGTTCGTGATTGCGAGCTGACGCACGCCGACCAGTCCGTTGACCCCGTTCTCGCCCTGGGCCACGCTGGAGCGAAGCACCAGCTCGCCGGTGGCGGCATCGCGCTCGAGAACCACGATACGGCTGGCGAGCTCGGCTGCCAGGTAAAGATACTGATTGCCGGCGTCGAGGACTGCCGACGAAACGCCGTCGATCGGAACACCGAAATCGGCGCCGTCGTAAGTGCGCTTCAGGGAAAGCAATCCTCCGGGATCGCGGTCGAACAATGCAATACTGGCTCCGGTCGGCGACAACGCATACAGGTGCAAGCCATCGTCGGACAAGACCAGGTAGCTGACGTCAAGCAACCCGGTGACTCCGCCGAGCCCTTCCTGCACCGACTGCCGCCAGGTCAGCTGGCCGGACGTCTCGTCGCGCTCGAACACTGCAATGGCGTCGTCGTTGGCACCGGCGACATAGACGTTCGATTGCGATGCGTCGGCGCTCAGCACCAGCTGAACCGCCTGGTCGAGTCCCGGCTCATTCAGCCCGATCGAGTTGATCGACTGGACGAAACCGAATACCGGGTTTCCGTCGACGTCCGCGCTCAGCGACAGCACGGTGACCGAATCCGAAATCCGGCTGGCGAGGTACAAGAATGCACCGTCGTCGCTGGCGACGACCGACTGGACGCCGTTGAGGAAGTCGACCGCCTGTCCGTCCAGCGTGTCTCCTGCGGAAAGCGTGGTCTGAGTCAGCAACTCTCCGGTGATCGGATCGCGCGTGAAGACAGAAAGCGAATCGTCCAGCACGCTGGCGCCGACCAGCCAGTTGCCCGGCGATCCCGGCACCAAGGCCAGTCCGCTGATGCCTTGCAGCGAATCGAACGGCCCGGTGCTCGGATCTTCCGGATCCAGATTCCGGTAGGCATCCAGAAACTCCAGCGACCCGGAACCGGTCGCCTCGCAGCGCCAGACAGCGGAACCGTCGACGAAGGCCTCGTTGTCGTCCAGGCGATCACTGACCGTCAGCGGCGAACCCGCGCTGTGCACGAGACTGCTGGGGCCGCTGTTGTTGATCGTTATCGTATACGAGGCCGTTTCGCCGGCGACGAAGGAGGTCGCGTCAGCCGCTTTTTCGATGGTGACCGTGCCTTCGGGTACCAGCGTGGTGACGTCGGTAGCGCAGTAATCGCCGCCGTTGGGGCAGCCGGCCTGCTCGTCGATCGGTATGAAGTTCTCGGGAACCGCGATCGACGCCGTGTTGACCAGCGTGCCGGTTGCATCCGGCCGGATGACGCCGGTCGCACGATACTCGATCGTGCCGCCGACGCCGATGTCGACGAGGTCGTCGATCGTGCCGCTGCCGCCGGCCGTGCACACCGAACCGGTGCCCAATCGGAACGATGCAACCGCTCCCTCACCGAATCCAGCGGCATAGACGTTGCGCGAATCGGCGCTGACGCCGAGCGCGCGCACGCCGCGAATGCCGTCAACGCCGCGCACGCTGTCGCGACGGACTTCAACCGGGCTGACCACGCCGAAGCGAGAGCTGTTGAAGTTCAGGTCGCGATCGAACACCAACACCGCATCGGACGCCTCGGCCGCCACGTAGACCCGCTTGCCGTCCGGGCTCACCTGAACATCGGTGGGACCCTGCATGAAAGCGATGCCGTCCTGCCCGCTGGTCAGCAAGTCGATCGGCTGGACCTGGCCGAATGCACTGCTGGAAGGGTCGGTCACACGTCTGAAAACGGCGAGCGTATTGCTGTTCTGGCCGACGACGTAGACATGAGCGTCCTGGCCAAGCGCGGCCGAACCGTTGGGAAGCGCGAGAGCCACTGGGCGAACCCCGATGCTGGTCAGTTGCGCCTGGACGAAAGTCAGTTCGCCGAAGGTGCTGCTGCCCGAATCGAAATCGCGATCGAATACGACCAGCGCGTTGGAGTTTGTGCTGACACCAAGCAGCTGACGACCGTCTGCGGTCACAGCAATGTCACGAATCCCCGAAAGCCCGACTACGCCGTTCTCGCCGGACACCACGCGTTCGCGCCACGTCAGCGTGCCGTCTGCGGGATTGCGCTCGAAGCGCGCAATCGCATTATCGAAAGTACCGGCCACGTAGAGATGCTGTGAAGCCGCGTCCATCGCCATGCCCTGGGCGCCGTTCAGACCATCGACGCCGGCATCGCTGTTCGCGACGACCTCGACGAAGGTCAACTCTCCGAATTGCGCGGAGTTCTTGTCGTTATCGCGCGTGAACACGGCAATCGTGTCGTTGGACTCGCTGCTCACGAACACGCTTGCGCCATCCGGACTGATCAGCAAACGGCGCGGCTGATCCAGGCCGGAAACGCCGTCGAAGCCGTCTGCATAGGTTTCAACATATTGCAGGTGCATGCCCTGCGTGTCCTCGGTCAAGCCGAGACGCGGGAACCGGTTGAAGCGCGTCAGCGAATTGTCCGGCAGGCTGACCGCATAGACGTGCGCGCCGTCGGGGCTGACCGCGATGTCGTTGGGTGCCTGTATTCCGCTGACGTCGGCATCGCTCTGACGATCGTTCTCGAGGAACGCGAACAGCGGATCGGGCGCGCGGCGATTGAACACCGCCAGTGCGGGGTTGGTGCTGTCGTCGCCGGCCGCCGGAGCAACCAGTACATGTCGGCCGTCGGGCGCGAAAACCACGTCGGACGCCAGGATCAAACCGCTGTTCTCATCATTGGCTACCGCGCTGGAGCGGCTTTCCTGAAAGCTCAGCCCGCCGCCTCCGAGCTCGGGGCTATCGTCGCGCCTGAGAATGTAGAGAAGATCGTCGTCGGCGCTGACGCCTGCGAGATGCTCGCCGTCGGGAGAAACCGCGATCGATCCGGCGCTGGATATCGCGTTGGGGGGCAAAGAGAGGTCAGCCGCCGCGTAATCGAATTCCAGGTTCAGCAACGGCGTCGAATCGTCAGCCGGATCCAGGAATCGCACCATGACCAATTTCGCAACACCGCCGACATCGGCTCGTGCATACAGGTGGGGCGCGTCGTCGACCGCGACCAGGCTATTGATGCCGACGCCGAACGCGAGATTGTCGACCGGCGTCAACCGGCCGGCCGGAAGACCGGCCTGGGCTTCGTCGATGGTGAACATCTGCAGGCCATCGCCGCCGGCAAACAGGTAATCGCCCGCCGGATCGACCTCCAGCGTCTCGACGTTCGACGGCACGTCGGCCAGCTGGATGAAATCGTGTGCCGGGAGACCGGAAATCGGATCACGCTCGAAGATGGAAATCAGGACATCGCTGTCGGCGATCGGATTTCCGTCGTCGTCGAGATTGTTCGGATTGCCCGAACCCGAGACGTAAAGATTTCCGTTGTTCATCGACAGCGAAGTGGGCTCTTCCGGCACGCCTTCGGTGAAGCTTCCCAGGAACAAAAGCTCCCCGAAGTTGGCGGCGGCGGGATCGGTCGAGCGGCTGAACGCCGCCAGGGTCGGGGGCGCGGAATCGGCGGGCAAGAATTCGAAATTCGAGATTTGAAGCGTGCTGACGCCGAAATTACCGCTGCCGCCGTTTTTAGAGACGGCGAAGGTGATTTGATCTCCCGGCACCACGGCGATCGTCACCGTTCCGTTGCCGGGATTGTTGGTTGAAAGCGTCTGCAGCGTCTCTCCGGCGATACCGGCTTGCGCCACGTAGACGTGAGGCACGCTTTCCTCGAGCGACCAATCGAACGTCACGGTGCCGGCTTCGTCCGCGCCGTCGTGGGTATACCCGGCAAAGATCGCGGCGCAGCCGTTTGCGGTGCTGAGCTCCACTCTGGCTGAATCGGCCGTGACAGTGGTCCCGCCGCAGCCGAAGGTCTGGGTTGCGGTGCTCCAGCGCGAATTCGAAAATTGATCGATGAAACCGAATTCCGGAACGGTTTCCGGCTTGGATAGCGCATACACGTTCAGGCCGTCGGGACTGATTGCAATGTCCAGCGGTCGATCCATGCCGGATACGACGGCGCCGGCATCGCCGGTATCGTCAACGCCGTTGATTTCGGTCTCGATCAGCGTCACGTCGCCGAATCCTGCGCCGGGCACGTTGTTGCGGTCGAAGGCGAAAAGCCGACCCGTGGACGTGCCGATGACATAGACGTGGCGTCCGTTGGGGCTCGTCACCAGTCCGTTGCCGGGCGTGAAGCCGGGCACCAGCGGCCGCAGCGGCGTGATGTCGCCCGGCACCGGCGTCACGGCGTCGCAGCTCCAGGTCAGGCTCTCGATGGCCAGCGGAAACTCATCGACAACGTTGGCGTTCAGGACATCGTCGGGCCCCTCGTTCTGGACCCGAATCGTGTAGGTCACCGGGTCGCCCGGAGCAACTTCGCTGCGGTTGTCGGTCTTGGTGATGACCAGTTCGGCGGTTCCGATCAGGCTGGTGCGGACGGCATCGGAAAAGAACTGTTCGCCGCTAGGCAGCTCGGCACGCGCAGTGTTGGTGACCGAACCGGAGGCCGTCGCTTCGGTTTCGACCCGGACGATGAACGAAATCGCGCCGCCGGGATCGATGTCGACCGTGGTGTCCAGGGTGCCGGTCCCGTCCGCAGCCGAACAGTCCGTCTGGCCGGGGTTGGTTTCGACGGCGCATTCCCAGTCGGCCGTCGACTGGTCGAAATCCGTGTCGCTCAACGGGTCGACCATTCGGACGCCGGGCACGAAACTCGGGCCATTGTTCTCGAGGAGGATCGAGTAGGTCAGCGCGAAAGGCGGGCTGTCTGGATTGGAGGCATCGACACCGACCACGCTGGTCAGCGACTTGGTCAGAGCGATCGCTGCCTGGCGGACCAGCACGGTATCGTCGTCGGTCGCGGTGTCGTTGGTAACGTCCGGGTCGTTGACGCCGGTCGGCGGGAAAATTTCGGCTGTGTTGGACAACGTGCCGCTGGCGCGCGGATCCAGCGTGCCGGTGACCGTGAACTCGACCCGGCTCAGGCCCGGCAGGTCTACGCCGTTGCGCAACTCGACGCTGCCGTCCAGAGGATCGGGGAACAGCCGGACCGGATCGGTCGGCTGGCCTGCGCCGCAGTTGGTGCTGTTGGTATTGCAGCAAGCGCCATTGAAGGCCTGGCACTGCCATTCCACCGAATCCGGCGCGAAACCGGCACTGGCGATATCGTTTGCAAAATCCGCGGCGTCGAAGGTCGGCAACGGGTCTTCGAGCACAACGTTGTTGGCCGTGATGAAACCGGTGTTTTCGACCACGATCGTATAGCTGTGCTGCTCGCCGGCCACTGCGGTCGAGACGCCGTCGGTCTTGGTTACCGTGAGATCGGTGCTTCGATCGATGCTGCTGCTTACTCGGTCGGTGTTGTTGTCGGTTACGCCGGCAATGGCGGGCTCGACGACATCGTCTGACGGATCCAGCGAAACCGTGGCGTCGTTGATGACTTGTCCGCTTGCGTTCTCATCGGTACGGGCGAACGCGCGGACCGTCGTCGAGTGCCCGGCCTTCAGTGCAATTTGCAGATCCTGGATGTCGCCGCCGGCAGAGACCACGGTCGTTGGGCAGTTATCCGGGTCGAAATCGGTGACTGCGGCGGCCCCGCCGGAGTCGCTGGCGCATGCCTGCCAGCAAGGCGCGGAGGTATCGGCACAATCAAAGCCCCCTAGCAGGGTCCCATCGAAGATATCTTCGAGCACAATGCCGATCTCACCCGAACTGGCCGGAATCAATGGGTCGGTGCCAACGTCGCTGGGCCCGAGGTTGCTGACCGTGATCTCGTAGACGAATGAAGCGCCGGGGTTGATCGTCGTCAGCCCGTTCTTGTCGACTGCAATATCGGCCTGACGGTCCGGCGTCAGGGTCAGCGTCGCGGTATTGTTGTCGCCATCCGGATCCGGCTCGTCGCTGGCTTCCGGAGGATCGCCGGCCGATGAGAACACCCGGGGCGAGTAGACGTAATCCGAACGAGCACCGGACGCAAACTCCAGGTTGGCCGTAATCACGACCGTCCCGCTGGCCGCGAGCTCGATGATCAGATCCTCGTCGCCGGTACCGGCCGAAGCGCCGGCCGCATTGTCGGTCGGCACGGAAACGGTGGCATCCGGCGCAGCGCCGGGACTGGTGTCCGGCTGCTCGATTTCCCCAACCGCCGAACAGGCTGCCGCCGGCACGCAGCTCCAGGAAACGGACGCCACGGAATCGCCCCAGCGAAGCGGTAATGCCGCACCCGTCGTGTCGGAAGGACCGTTGTTGGTGATGGTGAACTCGATATCCGCCCCTGGCGTTGCTCCCGGAATGAATTCCGTCGGATTCGTGCCGGTGAATGCCAGCGACAGGTCCGACTGCGCAGCTCGGGTCAGCGAAGCCTCCTGGCTCACCGGGCCGCTGCCGTCCGGATCGTTCAGATTGGCCGGTACCGTCATCGTGGCGGTATTGGTCGACGTTTCGTCCTGCAGCGAAGACGGGAAGTCCACCGTAACGACGAAAGCTGCCGTCTGGCCGGCCGGCACCGCCAGCGTTTCGCTGATATCTCCGGCCGAGCCGCTGGCCGCCGGACATGCGCTGGCCGGTGTGCAGGTCCAGCCGCTGATCGTTGTCCCCGTGGGCGCGGGATCCTCGAGCGTGACCCCGGCCGAGTCGCTCGGACCGGCATTGGCGACAGTCACGCTGAATGTCGAAGACTCGCCCGGGGTGTACGTCGAATCCGGAGAACTCTTGGCCAGCGTCAGGTCGCTCAAAAGCGAAAGCGCGCTGGTGACGCTGTCGGAGCTTTCTACCGAGGGTGACGCGCTGTCGTCGACCGTAGCGGTGACCTCCAGATTGGCCGCGGTCATCGACGAGCTGTAGCCGGCGGTGATTGCGAAGGTCAGGCTTTCACCGTTCTCGATTCCAAAGCCGCCGCCCGAGATGTTGCCGGTTCCGGACGCAGCTGCGCAGGCCGAGTTCGAATCGGCCGTGCAGGTCCAGCTGACGCTGACGGATGCCGGGAAATCGGTCGCGATGGTTGCGTCGGTCTCCGGATCGGCGCCGTCATTGGCAACGGTCAGCGTGTAGGAAACACCGGTATCGCCAGGTGTATAGGTCGTTGGACCCGTGAAGGTGGGATTCAGATCGATCGCGGCAAACGACAAACCACTCGCGCCGATCATCATGAGCGCGCACAGCACTCGCGCGACGCGGCGCGCCCGGAGGTTCTCACATTTCAAAGGCCAATCTCCCAGTCAGAAACGGTAGAGACGGACATCGCGCAGCGATGCGGTCCTGCCGTTACAGTTCACGCTCCGCTTGACCTTGCAGCGGAACTTGTCATTCGCGTGACCCGGATTTACGGGCCGTCGGTAGCGGAAGATGCAGTGGAGATGATCCGTACAGGCAACTTTTCGATCAAGCAATCGGTTACGAAACTTTCAGTGTTCGAGCCTCGATCGCTCGGGATTGGTTGGGAAATTCTCCCCATTTCCACGTGCGGCACATTTCAAAATGGGTCGGTGCCGTTTTGCTTTCATTCTGCAAACCTGTGACGCAAGTCTCACATTATCGTGCGGTAATTGCAAGCGTTTTCGTTGTCTACATCCACACGCGATCGTATTCACATTTGTCGAGCAGACCGGGTGGCCGCGACCCGGCCCGACCGCCGTACCAGCCATCAGCACGGTCCGCGATACTCGATCGACCCCCGGACGAAAGCAAAGTGGATTGCGCCGCAGGGCTGAAAGTCATCCAGTGCTTTCTTCCTTGCGCAGAGGCGCACTGCTCTGCGCGAGACGACGCAGACGCCGCCCCCGCATCTTCAAACGCGGGCGGGCTTCAGGTAGCCCACGGCGTTCGGAGCAGGTGCACAATACGGATCATGACAAAACCGAACTCGGAAGACGCGAATAGCCAGCGGGGTCACCCATTCGAGCGACTTCAACCCGAGCGAGTGCTGGAGGCAGCCGAGGCCACCGGGCTGATTACTGATGGACGGCTGCTGGCCCTCAACAGCTATGAGAACCGCGTCTGGCAAATCGGCCTGGAAGACGCCGAGCCGGTCATCGCGAAATTTTATCGCCCGGGAAGATGGACCGACGCGGCCCTTCTCGAGGAACATCGATTTACCGCCGAACTGCAGGACGGCGGCCTGTCGGTGATTGCGCCGCTGGACTTCGATGGGCAGACACTGCTCAACCACGCGGGCTTCCGCTATGCCCTGTTCCCGCGAAGAGGAGGGCACGCACCGGAGCCGGCACACGAACCCACGCTGCGAGCCATCGGCCGCGCGCTGGGCCGGATGCACGCTGTGGGTCGGGCGACGCGCTTCGAGTGTCGCAGCGAGATCTCGATCGATGTACTGGGGCGCCGCCAGCGCGACTGGTTGCTCGAGCAGAACTGGCTTCCGGCGCATCTCGAATCGCCTTTCCGGACGCTGACCGACGACCTGCTGGTCCACTGTGAGTCCGCATGGCAGCGCGCCGGCGACATCACGCCGATTCGTCTCCATGGAGACTGCCACCCCGGAAACATCCTGTGGCGGGAAGCGCCGCACTTCGTCGATCTGGACGATTGCCGAACCGGCCCGGCGGTGCAGGATCTCTGGATGCTGATTTCAGGCGAGCGCGTTGAGCGGGAGCAGCAATGGGGCTGGCTCCTGGATGAATACGCGATGTTCAGCGATTTCGATCCCCGCGAGCTGAATCTCGTCGAGGCACTGCGGGCGCTGCGGATGATCCATTACCAGGCGTGGCTGGCGCAGCGCTGGGACGACCCGGCGTTCCCGGCTGCGTTCCCGTGGTTCGACGACGATCGACACTGGGAGAACGTCATCGGCCAGTTGCGCGAACAACTCTCCGAGATGCAGGAAGCGGCGGTGCAGTGGGAGCACTAGCGCATCGAGGCTGGTGCGTCGAGGCTCAGGGCTGCAGGTTCAAGGTTCAAGGCTCAAGCAGTCACGGTCCGGAGCGCTGATCCCAGGCGGCGCAGCATCTGCCCGCCAAGAGATCGAACCGTGAAACAGACAACCCCTATTACGTAACCCTTAACCCCTTAACCCTGACCCTTAAACCCGAACCCCTGATCGGCCCCACCTCCGCTCAGCGTATCGATTGCTTCGTCGATTCGCCCTCATCCCGAACCCGCCGCTTGCTCCCGCTCGAACTGCTGCGCGTCGTACACCGCGATCGCAGTCATGTTGACCACGCGCCGCACCGTGGCTGAAGGCGTGAGCACGTGGGCCGGTCGACCGGCGCCCATCAGGATCGGTCCGACGCTCACACCCTTGCCGACGATGCGCGTCATGCCGAACGCAATATGCGCTGCATCCTGGTCGGGCATGATGAAAAGGTTGGCTTGACCGGTCAGCGCCGAGTTGGGAAACACGCGCTCGCGGATGCGCGGTATCAATGCCGCGTCGGCGCGCATTTCGCCCTCCACTTCCAGCTCCGGCGCCAGCTCGCGGACGCGCTTGAGGACCTGGCGCATCTTCGAGGCCATCGGATTGAAGTGGCTGCCGAACGAGGAGTGCGACAGCAACGCGACCTTGGGCTTGATGCCGAACATGCGCACTTTCTCCGCCGCCATGACGGTCAGTTCCGCAAGCTGCTCTGCGCTGGGATCCGGATTGACGTGGGTATCGCAGACGAAGTACGTCCCTTCGTCGTTGGTCATCGCCGAAAGCGCACCCATGGTGCTGACCCCTTCGCGCATGCCGAGCACCTCGTGTACATAGGTCAGCTTCTTGTGGTAGCGCCCGACCACGCCGCAGATCAGCGCGTCGGCTTCGCCGCGATAGACCATGATCGCGGCGATCACAGTGTTGCGCGTTCGAACGATGGCCTTGGCCGAATCCGGGGTCACTCCGCGGCGCTCGGTGATCTTGTGGAAGGTGGTCCAGTAGTCCTTGAAACGGGGATCGGACTCCGGGTTGACCAGCTCGAAGTGCTCTCCCGGCCGGATTCTCAGACCGGCCCGCTCGATGCGCATATCGACCACCGATGGACGTCCGACCAGGATGGGATAGGCCAGCCCATCGTCGACAATGTTCTGCACCGCTCGCAGCACCGTTTCTTCCTCGCCTTCGGCAAACACGACACGGCGGGGATCGCGGCGAGCGGCTTCGAACACCGGCTTCATCAGCAGCCCGGTGCGGAACACGTACTGCTCGAGGCGCTCCCTGTAGGCCTCCAGATCGTCCAGCGGCCGCGAGGCCACGCCGGAATCCATTGCCGCCTTGGCTACCGCCGGAGCCAGCTGGGTGAGCAGTCGCGGATCGAAAGGCTGGGGAATCAGATAGTCGGGACCGAAGCGCGTTTCAGCGCCGCCGTAGGCCTGAGCGGCTACATCGGAGGATTCCATCCGCGCCAGCTCGGCAATGGCGTGCACGCAGGCCATCTTCATTTCGTCATTGATGGTGCTGGCGCCGACGTCCAGCGCGCCCCGGAAAATGTAGGGGAAACACAGCACGTTATTGACCTGGTTCGGAAAATCCGAGCGACCGGTCGCGATCAACGCATCCGGTCGCGCTTCGCGCGCGACGTCCGGCATGATTTCGGGTATCGGGTTGGCCAGCGCCAGGATGATCGGCTTCTTGGCCATACGCTTGACCATCTCGGGTTTGAGGACGCCGGGTGCCGAAACGCCGAGGAAGATGTCGGCCTTGTCGATGACATCGTCCAGCGTGCGTGCCCTGGTCTCGACCGCGTAGTCCGCCTTGCGCCCGTCCATGTCGGATTCGCGCCCTTTGTAGACCACGCCTTCGCGATCGCAGACAACGATGTTTTCCTTCTTCAGGCCCATCTTCACCAGTAGATCGAGGCAGGCCATGCCGGCCGCACCGGCCCCCGACGCCACCAGTCGGCATCGTTCGAGTTTCTTGCGCACCAGCTGTAGCGCGTTGACGACTGCGGCGGCGGTGATGATCGCCGTGCCGTGCTGGTCGTCGTGGAACACCGGGATATCCATGCGTTCCTTGAGCGCCTGCTCGACGTGGAAACACTCCGGCGCCTTGATGTCTTCCAGGTTGATGCCGCCGAAGGTCGGCTCGAGGCTGGCGATGATCTCGATCAGCCGATCGGGATCGGCTTCGTTGATTTCGATATCGAAGACATCGATATCGGCAAACTTCTTGAACAACACGGCCTTGCCTTCCATCACCGGCTTGGCGGCCAGCGGGCCGATGTTACCCAGCCCCAGCACCGCCGATCCGTTGGAAATGACGGCAACCAGGTTTCCTCTGGACGTGTAATCGCGCGCCTTGAGCGGCTCCTCGGAAATCGCGCGGCTGGCCGCAGCGACCCCCGGCGAGTAAGCCAGCGCCAGGTCTTTTTGCGTCGTCAGCGCCTTGGTCGGCGTGACGGTGATCTTGCCGGGCGTCGGATATCGATGGTATTCGAGCGCCTGGTCGTCGAACTTGTCGGACATCGGAATCTCGGTAAAGTCGGTGATGACGCGAAATGGAACCAATGGACCCGGGCGCGACGCCCGGGCCCGGCAATCAAGCCGCGTTGCGGTTCGGCAGCCGGGGCAAGAGTGCCGTTCTCACGCGGGCGCTGCGTGCAGCCTGTCCGGCAAAGCGCAGGTTCAGCCTTCCAGATCCTCGGACCATTCACCCTTCGCGGCCAGGCCGTTCATGCGTGCGCGGTGCAGCAGGATCTTCTGCGCCTCGGCCACGTTGCCTTTCGGATCGGCGGCCCACTTTTCCAGGCAGGCTGCCTGCAGCGCTCGACCGTAGCTGAACGAAAGCGGCCACGGCAGATCGCCGAGCTTGTTCATCGCGTCGAGATGCGCGGTCGCTTCCACGTCGCCCTGTCCGCCGGACAGGAACACGACACCGGCAACCGCGGCGGGAACCGAATTGAGCAGGCAGTCGACCGTGGACTCGGCCACTTCCTCGGCATTTGCGCGATTCTCGGCGGCATCGCCGGAAATCACCATCGAAGCCTTCAATATGGTGCCTTCGAGCAGTACGTTGTGCTCGTAGAGCTGAGCGAACAGCGACTTCAAGGTCGCTTCGGTGACGTCGAAGCTGGTATCGAGGTCGTGCGTCCCGTTCATCAATACTTCCGGTTCGACGATCGGCACCAGACCGGCCTCCTGGCAAAGCGCCGCATAGCGCGCCAGCGCGTGCGCATTGGATTCGATGCAGGTGCGCGACGGGATCTCGTCACCGATGGTGATGACCGCCCGCCACTTGCAGAACCGTGCGCCCAGATCGACGTATTCGGCCAGTCGCTCGCGCAATCCGTCGAGGCCTTCGGTCACCTTCTCGCCCTCGAAGCCGGCCAGTTCCTTGGCTCCGGCGTCCACCTTGATTCCGGGCAGAACGCCGGCTTCGGTCATGACGTCGACCAGTCGCTTGCCGTCGGCAGTTGATTGACGGATCGTTTCGTCGAACAGGATCGCACCGGAGATGTGCTCGCCGATACCGCCGGCGGTCAACATCATCGCCCGGTAGTCACGGCGATGGTCCTCGGTATTCTCCACTCCGACCGAATCGAAGCGCTTCTTGATCGTACCCATCGATTCGTCGATGGCCAGGATGCCGCGCCCGGGCGCCACCATGGCCTGCGCGGTTGACACCAGTTTCTCCAGGTTCTCGCTCATTTCGACTCCTCTCGATACGGTCATGGACGGCACGCGCCGCTCGGCGCGTTCAGCAGATTATTGTAATGGATTCCTTCGCCGGGTCCGCGCGGCTCGAGGGCCTGCGAGCCCCGGAGCTCAGTCGATGTCGAAGCGCCGCTGCGGCCCGTCCTCGATCCGGCCGGGCACGGCGACGATCTTCATCGTGTTGGTGCCGCCTTCAATACCCTGTTCGTCCCCAAGCGTCAGGATGACCCGCTCGCCCGGCGCCACCATGCCCGACTCCACGATCCGCTCCAGCGCATGTCGCGCGGCATGAGCCGGATCCCGGTCATCGCCGGGAAAGAACAGCGGGCGGACGTGCTGAAACAGTCGCATGCGCCGCAAACTGGCACGGTTGGGCGAGAGCGCGATGATCGGCACCGGCGACCGTACGCGCGACATCCACTGGGCGGTCGAACCCGATTCGGTCAGCGCGACGATGGCATCCACGGGCACGTTGTTGGCGGTGATCATTGCGGCCATCGCGATCGCCTGGTCGGTGCGCTCGGGCCGGATGTTCAGGCGACGTTGCGGCAAATGGGTCTGCACATGTCGCTCGGCACCCTCGCAGATTCTGGCCATGGCGGAGATCACTCGAGCGGGATGCCGGCCCACCGCGGTCTCGGCAGACAGCATGACCGCATCGGTGCCGTCGATGACCGCGTTGGCGACATCCAGCACTTCGGCGCGCGTAGGAATCGGGCTTTCGACCATCGATTGCATCATCTGCGTCGCCGTGATCACCGGGCGATTGAGCGCCAGCGAACGGGAGATGATCCGCTTTTGCAGACCCGGCAGCTCCGGCTCGCCGATCTCGATGCACAGGTCGCCGCGCGCGACCAGAACCGCGTCGGACGCCTCGATCACCGAATCGAGCTGGTTGATTGCCTCGGTGCGTTCGATCTTTGCAACCAGATAGGCTTCACCGCCGGCTTTCCGCAGCAGCTTGCGTGCGCGCTCGATGTCGTCGGCCGATCGCGGAAACGAGACCGCCAGGTAATCGACCTGCCACTCGGCCGCCAGCCGGATGTCGTCTTCGTCGGCCTCGGAAATGCCCGGCAGCGAAAGGCCGCCTCCGCGCAGGTTCAGCCCTTTGCGGTCGGACAGCTTGCCGCTGGTCAGCACCGTGCATTCGACGCGCGGGCCGTCGACTCGATCCACCCGGAGCGCCATCAGGCCGTCGTCTAGCAGCAGCTCGGATCCGGGCTCGACATCGCCCGGCAGCCCGAGATAGGACACGCCGACACCGTGCTGATCGCCCGGCGCCGGCTCCGGCTCGGCGACCAGCGTGAATTGCCGGCCGGCTTCCAGCTCGACCGCCCCGTCGAGAAAGCGGTCGATTCGAATCTTCGGCCCGGACAGATCGGCCATCACCGCAACGTCGGTATCCAGCTCTCGAGCGGTTGCTCGCACCAGCTTGATTCGACGCGCATGCGATTCGGCATCGCCGTGAGAGAAGTTGATGCGAACGACATCACAGCCGGCCGCGATCATCGCCTCCATGACCTCAGGTTCGTCGGTGGCCGGCCCCAGCGTGGCCACGATCTTGGTGCGTCGGTTCATTGTTAGAGTCTATCGCAGGCCCCGCCCAAGCCGACCGACCTCGCCTTTCCAATGTCAACCCGGATGCCCTATCCTTGACCTCTTCTACTGTTCTGATTGCTCGCCATGGGTGACCAACCCGACGACCGCCCCGACGATCGAACCATTCACGAGCGCCGGCCCGAGCGCAGCGGTTCGGTCGAAGAGTCTCTGGCCGGCATCGGACCGTACCGATTCATCGAACCGCTGGGTCGCGGCGGAATGGGTTCGGTGTGGCTCGCCGAGCAGCTGGAGCCGGTGCGGCGCAAAGTGGCCGTCAAGCTGATCCACGATACGCACCTGACCGCGCTGGACCGGGCGCTGTTCGAGGTCGAGCGCCAGACGCTGGCACGCATGTCCCACCCATTCGTCGCGCAGGTTTTCGACGCCGGGAAGACTGCCGAAGGAAGACCCTGGTTCGCCATGGAGTGGGTGGCCGGTGAGCCGATCAGCGACTACTGTGCCGGGCGCGATCTATCCAAACGCGAGCGCGCCCGACTTTTCGCCAAAGTCTGCCTGGGCGTCCATCACGCTCACCAGCGCGGCATCATTCATCGCGACCTGAAACCGGCTAACGTGCTGGTTCGCGAGGTCGACGGGGAGCATCTTCCGAAGATCATCGACTTCGGCGTAGCGACCAGCGTGACCGGTGACGGCGAGCAGCGCCGGGCCACCAGCGCCGACCGCGTCGGAACCCGGGCGTACATGAGCCCCGAGCAGCAGGACGGCGATGCCGGGAAACTGGACACGCGAAGCGACGTCTATGCGCTCGGCGTGATGCTGTTCGAGCTGCTGAGCGGAGAACGACCCCCGGACGCCGCCGATAGCGGCACGCTGCACACCTTCCACGCCGCGCTGGGCCGGCGAAGTGCTGCCGCTACCGGCGAAACCGACCGGGTCTCGGTACCGCTGGTCGCCGCCGCCTCGCTGGATCGCGAACTTCGTTGCATTCTTGCCAAGGCGCTGTCGCCCGATCGCGACCGACGTTACGCTTCGGCCGATGAATTCGCCCGCGATCTCCAGCGCTGGTTGGCCGGCGAGCCGGTCGAAGCGGTACCCGCGACGCGCGCCTATCGCTGGCGAAAATTCCTGTCGCGTCACCGCCTGGCGATCGGCGCGGGCGGCATTGCCGTCGTGGCGGTGGTGGCGGGGTTGGTACTCGCCGTCTGGGGGCTGGTGCAGGCTCAGTCCGAGCGGGATCGCGCCCAGCTGGCCGCAATGCGCGCCGAGCAGACCTCTGATTTCGTGTCGGGCATCCTCGGATCGATCGATCCCGTCTACGCCAGCGGCGAAGACACCACGCTATTGCGTCGCGCGCTCGATGAAGCGTCCGAGCGCGCGGCGGAGGAACTGCAGGACCAGCCGCTGATCCTGGCCGAAATCTCATCGACGATCGGCTCCTCATACATGGGGATCGGAGAGGACCAGAAGGCCGAGGAACACTTCCGGCGCGCCGCATCGTTGAGCGCCGACCGGCCCGATCAACGTCGCTTGAACCTGCACTCTCGGGCCCAGATCGCCGAACTCCAGGGTCGGATCGGTCGACCCAAGGACGGGCTGACGCAATCGGCGGAGTTGCTGGACACCGCGCGTGCCGAGCTCGCGCCGACCGACCCGTTGCGCCTTCACATTCATTCGGTTCATGCCTATCTGCTGCAGCAGGACCTGCGCTTCGACGAGTCCGAGCAAGCCCTGCTCTCGGTGATCCAAGCGACTGCGAAGCTGGACGACCCGGAAGTCTTCGAGACCCGCATCGACGCACTTCGACTGCTGGCGCAGCTTCACTCCGACCGGATGCAGCTCGAGGCCGCGCTGACCACATTCGATGAAGCGCTGGGAGCACTGGAAAACCGCGACGATTCGGTCGCGACGCTTCATCGCGCTTTGATCCTGGCCGACAAGGCGGTCGTCTTTCTGCGCCAGCAGCGCTATGCCGAAGCGGAACCGCTGCTGCGGGAGTCGCTGGCGATCAACGCCGACCTCTACGGTCGCGATCATCCGATGACCCGCTCGGTGGTCAGCAATCTCGGCGGCGCCCTGCGTCAGCAGGAACGTCCCGCCGAGGCGTTGCCGTTCTACCGCGAAGCGCACGCGGGCTTCCTCGACCAATACGGAATTCGCAACCCGCGCACCCTGATCTCCCAGTACAACCTCGGAAATTGCTACCGCGACCTCGACCAGCCGCAGCAGGCCGTAGCGCTTCAACGCGAGGCACTCAACCTGGCCACTGAAGTCATGCCGGATAACGACTTTGCGATCGGCAACTTCCGTCTCGGCCTGGGACGCAGCGAACTCTCCGCGGGCAATCCTGCCGAGGCCGTGCGATTGTTATCGATCGCCGCCGATACCCTCGCCCGCGCCGCGGGCGAGGATCACTACCGCGCCATCGAGGCACGCGACCATCTCGAACTCGCTCGCCGTGCTCTCGGCCAGGAATAAAAACCTGGACAGCCCTGCCTTGCCCCAACGCGTTTAAACTGGTTCGAGTTGGCAAGACCCGCGCGCGGCAACGGAATGGAAAACGACACCGACCGAGACCAAACCATCGATCTCGAAACCCGCAGCGGCGACGCTGGCGCTACCGGCCGCGATCACGATGCCTGCCTGGTGGTCATCAGCGGTGCGCCGCTCGGCGCGAGAATCATGCCGAGCATCGAAGGGACCGTGATCGGGCGAGACACTGCCTGCGATTTCCGGATCGACCAGCGCTCGGTGTCGCGCCAACACTGCCGGATTTCCCTGGACCAGGGGTGCTACTGGATCGAAGATCTCGGGTCGACCAACGGGACCTTCGTCAACGACCAGCCGGTTGAACGGGTTCCGCTACGCGACGGCGACCTTGTCCGCGTCAGCGACACCACGCTGAAGTTCATCGCGGCCGGAAACATCGAGGCCAGCTACCATTCCGAACTGCACGAAAACACCATCCGCGACTCGCTGACCGGCCTGTTCAATCGCCGGCACGCCACCGAGGTGCTGAAGTCGCAGATTGCCCGAGCCGCTCAGCATCCCGAGTACCGTTTCGCGATGATCCTGTTCGACATCGACTTTTTCAAGCAGATCAATGATCGACACGGGCATCTGGCCGGCGACCGCGTACTTCGACAGCTCAGCGAAGTAGCGCAATCCAGAGTGCGAACCGCGGACACGCTGGCGCGAGTCGGCGGCGAGGAATTCGCACTGATTCTTCCCGAGACCAGCGTCGAAGACGCCGCGCAGGTTGCCCAAGCGTTGTGCGAACGGGTCTCGAATGAACCATTCGACATCGACGGCGAGACGGTTTCGATCACGCTCTCGGCCGGCGTCGCCGAATGGCAATCGGAGATGCAGGGCCTGGAGGATCTGCTGAGGTCGGCCGACGCAAAGCTCTATCGAGCCAAGAGCAAGGGCCGGAACTGCGTGGTCGGAGACTAAGGAACCTCTGAGCCACTCTGCGCGAGCGCGACGGCGCCTCTGCGGGAGGCTCCGGCTCGGCTTGGGCAAGCGTGTTTTGGTCATTCCCCATCAGCGAGCCCGGACGTCGAGGGGCGCGCAGCGATTCTGGGGGAAACGCCCGGCGACCCGCTGGCCGCCGGGCGGAGCATCAATCGAAGGCAGAATCCCAGTTGCGCGGATTGCCGTTTTCATCGACGACCAGGGCCGTTGCGCCCTCGGGCAGCACCTGCAGCGTCTTCAGGAACTCGATAACCGAATTGCGGCCGTAATCGTCCAGCGCGGCCCAGTTGTTGTACGCATCGATTGCATCACCGCGATGCGCATCGATTGCCTGGCGCATGGTCGTGAACAACCCATGGTGAAAGTACGGCGGCTCATTCGCTACTCCCCAGAGCTTCTTGGTGATGAAGCTGCAGTTGCCGCCCTCGAACGCCTCGGAGCCGGCCGGGAAGTGCATGTTCAGCTCTTCGCAGTTGGGGTCGTCGGGGCCGGTCGTGATGTCGTAGACCTTCATGTCGGTAAATGCAGGCACCCAGACGGCGCCGTTGTCGACCGACAATCGCGGCTGATCGAGCACCGGATCGTTCAGGTCCATGGAGAACGTCGGGTATTCGCCGACCTGGAGATTGCCCGGCGGGTTGTAGGGATTGGGTTCGGTATAGACCCAGCCGTTATCGGTCAACGGCAGCGCCGGTGTATGGCAGTCGGCGCAACCGATATCCAGAAACAGCTGTTCGCCGTTGGCCACCGCTTCTTCGATCACCGGGTGGCGGGGAATGACCCGACCGGGCACCGCCAGCTGTGCCTGCCAGGCCGTGACTGCGGTGATATCGGCAATGCTGAGGTTGTTGTCGAATCCGTCGCCGTCGTGATCACCCTCGCCGAATCGCTCTGCGGCCTGCATACCGTGATGGTGATTCATCGCGTTGTTGGTGAATTCACGCAGAGAAATGACCGCGGATGCCTGGTGAAACGGCCGGATGATCAAGTTCGGCGGTGAATCAGCACCATCGCTCGCGAGGCTGGGTGGAACCATCCCTTCGACGCCGGAGGTATCCCAGCCGCCGTCGGCGCTGCGCGCCAGCACGCCGAACGAAATGCCCTTGCTGATCAGATCGACCGACTCGCCCGGCGCCAGCGCATCGCGCTGCGCCTGCAGGTCGTCGGTCATCTGGCGCGCCAGCATCTCGAGGAAACCGGAGCCGAACATCCCCAGCGTTGCCCGCGAATTGGCGATCTGCTGCAGCGTGACCGGGTTACCGCTCTCGTCGAAGGCGCCGCGAGTCGGATGGTCGAGCTCGTCGTCATCCAGGACGTCGAACGTCGCGAAGTCGAAACGCTGACCGAGAACGAATACGTTGGTCACGAAATCCCCGCCGCCGCCGGAGCGCGGCAGGTTGTGGCACGCGCCGCAGGAACCGGCATCCGGAGCCGAGACCCGATTCATGTTGAACGGAAACTCGAGCGGCCGATCGGGATCCGACAGCTGCCCACCCGTGCCGGTCAGGCCCGGACGGCCGCCACCTTCCTGTACCGTCCAGACGGCGTTGAACAAGCGAGCGCCCTGACCCATGAGCGGTCCCAGCGGCATTGTGAACTCGTCTCCGTTCTCCAGTCTTTCGGACACCGCGACTTCCTGCCCGATCACCGGCGCCGGCTGCGGCTGGCAATCGACGTCGAGCCCGAGCATGGCAAGAAGGATGCAGTCAAGCTGTGACTGCTGGGCGGATACCGAGCCTGCCCCGAGCATCAGCGATGCGACGACCAGCAAGGCGGACGCTCGAATGACGGCGACTTCTTTTTTTGCGATGCGCGCGCGAGCAGTCCGGGACCGCAATCCCGGTCCAATTCTTGAGTGTTTCATTACGACTCCTCCAGCTACTTATTATCGAGCGCGCGGATCGCGCAAGATGCCGGGACTTTGTACCCGGGGGTGGGTACGTGGCGAAAGAGGCGCGCCGTCCCGCGTCTTCACAGTGTATTGACACGAGGCCGTCACTGCAAGACTGCTCATTCCAGAATCGCTCGGTGAACGCTCGCCGTGCAGCAGTGCCGCAACGGCCGGCCGTGGGCAGGAACTTCGATCAACACATCGCGAGGCGCTGCCCACCCGATGGGATCAGAGCAAGGCCAGTCCCATCAACCCCAGCGAAGCAAAGAATCCGACGCCCCAGGTCAGGCTCCGAAGCAGGTGGATGTCGGCCCAGTAACAAGCTGCATAAGCGACCCGTGCCGCGATGAACGTCACCGCCAGACCGCTCACGAGCGGGGCGTCGCCGACCGCCCAGAGCGCCGCCAACAGCCCGGCGGCGAAGATCGGAAACGCCTCGATGGTGTTGTAGTGCGCGGCCAGCGCGCGCGCGCCGAAGCCGGTCAGGCGGGCTTGCTGAGCTCTTGGATTCCGGTTGTCGTATTTCCCTCCGCCTTCACGGGCTTGCGCGACGGCAACCGGCGCCTTGGTCGCCAGTATCAGCAGCGCTGCAAGAATCAGACACAGGATCGGGATGGACATGATCGTAGGCCGATTGAAAGATGCCGCTAATCTACCCCATCGCGCCGACCGAGCCGACGCTGATTCACCGACTCGAGGCCCGGCCGTTCGGCGAGGAACGCCTCGATCGGCCGATGGAGG
>JGI12109J20283_10061669_pt1 | contig 24717 bp, 20 predicted proteins | sample ElkSlonscriptome_12_FD_20283 | JGI IMG/M metagenome (IMG submission 20283)
TGAGTGATCTGGAGGCTCAGGTCCATCGCCTCCTCGACTACCTCGAGCTGCCCTTCGATTCCGCCTGCGTCGAGTTCCATCGGACCCAGCGCTCGGTCAGGACAGCCAGTTCGGAGCAGGTTCGCCAGCCGATTTACCGCTCCGGCGTCGAGCAATGGCGCCACTACGAGCCCTGGCTCGGTGAGCTGCGTGAGGCCCTCGGACCGGACCTGGCGCCAACCGACTAGGCCGCCCGCAGGGCAATCTCAGCGTAGGGGATGCCGCGCTCAGCGGTCCTTGGGATCCAGAGCATCGCGCAGTCCATCGCCGAGAAAATTGAAGGCGAACAAGGTCACTGCAAGAAAACTTGCCGGTATCAGCAGTGACCAGGGCGCTGTTTCCAGTTCCTGCGCGCCCTCGTTGACCAGCGCGCCCCAGGAGGTCAGCGGCTCCTGGACTCCCAAACCCAGAAAACTCAGGAAACTCTCGACGAGTATCACCTGTGGAATGGTCAGCGTGACATAGACCACAACCACGCCAAGCAGGTTGGGAATGATATGGCGTCGGATAATCTGCCATTCGGTGGCACCGCAGGCTCGGGCCGCCTCGACAAAATCCTTGGTCTTCAGGCTCAGGGTCTGACCGCGAACGATTCGCGCCATATCGAGCCAGTTGATCGCACCGATGGCGACGAAGATCAGAAAGATGTTGCGGCCGAAAATGACCATGAGCAGGATGACGAAGAACATAAATGGCATGGCGTAGATGCCATCGACAAAGCGCATCATAATGTTGTCAACTCGCCCTCCGAAATAACCCGCGATGGCCCCGTAGGTAATCCCAATGATCAGCGACACCAAGGTGGCCACAATGCCGACCAGCAGGGAAATACGTCCGCCAATCAGGGTTCGCACGTAGAGATCGCGACCTAGGGCGTCGGTGCCAAAAACGTGGCCGGTGTCCAGCGAGGGCGGCGTGGAATAATTGTCCCAATCTGGAATTTCATGATCCCATTCGCTGAGCATGGGGCCGATGGTCACAAGCGCTAGCATCGCTAGCAAGATCACCAGCCCGGTCACCGCCATCCTGTTTTTGAGCAATCGATGCCAGGCATCGAGATAAAGCGAACGGCCTTGGACTACGCGAAAATCCAGCGCTTGATCAAAGGCATCGCGGGTCGAGCCACTCACGCGTCGGACTCGTCATAACGAATTCTCGGATCCAGCACGGCATAGATCAAATCGACCAGAAAATTGAAAGCGATGATAAGAATGCCGTAGAGGATAACCACGCCCATAACCAAGGTGTAGTCACGGTTGAGCGCACCCTGAACGAAGTAAGAGCCAATTCCGGGGATGGTGAAAATGCGCTCGACGACCACGGACCCCGTCAGAATCGCCGCTGCCGCCGGACCGAGATAGGAAATCACCGGCAGCAGGGCCGGGCGCAGGGCATGGTTGATAAGCACGTCTTTTTCAGGCATCCCTTTAGCGCGCGCGGTTCGAATGAAGCTGGAGTGCAGGACTTCGATCATCGAGCCCCGGGTTATGCGGGCGATATAGGCGATCATCGGCAGGGCCAGGGTGATGACCGGCAAGACCATGCGTGCCGGTTCAAAAGCCCAACCCCCGGCGGGCAACCAGCCCAGGGTGACCGCAAACAGCAGAATCAACAGCGGCGCCATGACGAAGTTGGGGATCGAGATACCGATCATGGCGACCGACATCACGGTGTAGTCCGACGCACGGTTCTGACGCAGCGCCGCCCAGGCACCGACCGGCACACCGATCACCAAGGCCAGAAGCAGCGCCAGGGCACCCAGCGTGAAAGACACGGGCGCTCCTTGTGCAATCAGATCGTTGATCGACCAGTCCAGGTAATGAAAGGACGGCCCGAAATCAAATCGAGCAATCTGCCAGAGGTAGCGCGCGTACTGAACGACTAAATGCTCGTCAAGATGGTATTTTGCGGCCAGATTCGCCTCGATTTCTGGCGGCAGGGCCCGCTCAGAATCGAACGGTCCGCCCGGGGCGATCCGAATCAGAAAGAAGGCGACCGTGATCAGGAAGAACAACGTCGGTACCGCAGACCCCAGTCGCTTTAGTGAGTAGGAGAGCATCGTAATCAATTCTCCCAGCAGAAAAGCGCGGGCTTTGCCAACAGGCAGAATTCAATAGCCATCTTCAACGCGGCGTCCTCGTATCCTCAGCGTTTCCGCGCGAGGGCTGTCCCTGCGTATCAGCCACGACTGAATCCCCATGAATTCGTTTCCCTTCCGCTTTCAGCAAGTACATGTGGCGGGTGAGGTGGTGATCCATGACGTTTTCCTGCCATCCCTGCAGGCGCGGGTCGACCAGGCGCTTGGATACATAAACAAAGACCGGTAGGATTACCTGATCGGCCAGCAGCATTCGCTCGGCCTCGACCATCAGATTTCGGCGCAGGGCCGGGATGCGTTCAGCGGCAATCTGCCCGAGCAGTCGATCATAGCCGGGGTTGTTGTAGCCCGAGTCGTTGCGGGCGTGTTCGGAGTGGAAGAGCTCAAGAAAAGTGAAGGCGTCCTGATAATCTCCGATCCAGCCTGCGCGGAAAACTTCAGTCACACGACCCATGGCCCGGTTCTGCAGGAACACGCGAAACTCCTCGTTAATCAGTCGCGTCTGCACGCCGAGGACCTGCTTCCACATCGCCGCCACGGCGACCGACACCCGACGATGATTCTCCGAGCTGTTGTAGCGCAGCTCGACTGTGAGCGGGTTGTCCTGCGAATAGCCGGCCTGCTGGTAAAGACGCTGCGCTTCGGCCTCACGCTCGGCTTGCGTCCATTCAGCCGTCTCAGGGACATACGGGCTGTAATCCGGCAAGCCGGGAGGCACCAGGTTGTGGGTCGGGATCTCGCCGAATCGGGTCACGCTGGAGGTCAGAATATCGCGATCAACTGCAAGATTCAGGGCCTGTCGAAGCCCCTGATTGTCTTGAAATGGGGTTCGCTGCAGGTTGAAGCCGAAAAAATAGGTGCCGAACCATGGGGCGACCTGAAGCGCCTCGGACATGTTGTTCTCGAGCCAGCGAAATTGGCTGCTGGGCACCTGATAGGTCCACTGCAGGTCGCCGGCGCGGAAGCGATTGAATTCTGTGCCTTCGTCTTCGAACGGGTAATACAGGACCTGCTCAACGATCACCTGCTCGGCCTGGCGGTAGTGAGGATTTCTAACCAGCTCAATGAAGGCCCGAACCTGCCAGTCGGCCAGGCGGTAGGCACCGTTCGAAACGAGCTGGCCGGGTCGGACGTGAGAGGCGCCATATGCTTCCAGCGAGGGACGATAGACGGGAAACGTGGTCGGATGGGTGAGAAGGCCAAGAAAATATGGCGTTGGAGCCTCGAGGGTGACCTGAAAACTGGAGTCACTCAGGGCTTCCACTCCGAGCAGGTCGACCGCCATTTCACCGGCAAGGATGGCTTCGGCGTTCTTAACCGGCGCAAGCATGCGCCCGTAGCCGGCGCCGGTCTCAGGGTTCACCACGCGCTTCCAGGACCAGACGAAATCATGCGCCGTTAACGGCTCGCCGTTGCTCCAGCGCGACTCGGGATCGAGGTAGAAGGTGTAGAGCAGGCCGTCTCGACTGATGTCCCAGTGCGCAGCAGAGCCAGGCACGATGTGACCGTCCGGCTCGGTGGTCGTCAGTCCCTCGTACAGATCGCGAAGTATCGTCAAGGCGGGAACACCCTGAGCGAGGTGGGGGTCCAGGGTTTGGGGCTCTTCGGCGTTTCCGCGATGAAGAATCTGGTCAGAGGCAAGCGCTGATTCTGGCGGGCGCCCGGTCTCATCAGGCTCGAAGTCGACCGGGTCGGCCATCAGTGAAGCCGGCTGAGGCGGCGAGTCCGGGTTCCGATCGCTGCCACAGGCGATCAGAACCAGCGACAGCACCGTGGCGAAAACAATTCGGCTCATTCCAGTTCTAGCCAGCGCGATAGGTGCACGTCCATCAAGTTGTCTTCGAATCCTCGCACTTCGGGTTTTACCAAGTGTCGTGAAACATAGTAGTACAGCGGGATGATCACCTGGGCATCGAGTACTCGCTGTTCAGCCTCAAGCAGGCGCGCCTGTCGATCTGGCCCGATGTCGAGAGCCGCTTCCTGCATCAGCTCATCGAAGGTCGGGTCAGAGAAAAAGCTGTAGTTCAGCGGACTATCGCTGACAAAGAGCTGGAGAAAGTTTGCCGGGTCCCGCCAGTCGGCAATCCAGCCACCGCGAACGATCTGAGTCAGTCGTCCATGGCGCCGATTGGCGACAAAAACCTTCCATTCTTCACTGACCTGGCGAGTGCGCACGCCGAGATGTTCACGCCACATCGCAGCGACAGCGGCCGACATGCGGCGGTGGGCCAGCGACGTATTGACCCGAAGCTCTACCGTGAGCGGCTCGCGGGTCGAGTATCCGGCGGATCGATAGAGCTCGCGCGCCTGAGCGCGACGCGCCTCCATATCGACGTCCTGGGCCTCATATCGGCCGGGCCAGCCAGGCATGCCGGGCGGGATCAGGCGCTCGGCTGGCAGCTCGCCGGACCCGAGCACGCGCTCGGTCAGAAGATCGCGATCGATGGCCAAACTCAGCGCACGGCGCAAGTCCGGTTGATCGCGAAAAGGGGACCTGGCCAAGTTGAAGGAAAGAAAAAAGCTTCCCAGGTAGGGTGCGATTCGAAGCTCGGCCCTGAACTGTTCGCGCAGCCAGTCGAGCCGACTCGGTGGGATGGTTTCAGTGATATGAAGCTCGCCGGCGCGGTAGCGATTGAGTTCGACGGTCGGCTCCTCGATCACGTGCCAGCGGACTGCTTCGAGCCTGACCTGATCGGCAGCGTGCCATTCTTGATTGGCAAGCAGATGTAGATGGGCTCCCGGGACCTGATCGGCCAGCACGAAGGGGCCGCTGTATCGTCGAGCGCCATCCCCAGGCCAGGGGAACGTGGCCGGTTGGGTGAGCAGCTCGGCCAGCCAGGCCGTGGGTCGTTGCAGGTGAACTCGAAGCTGATGCTGAGATAGGGCTTCGATACCCAACCGCTCGGGCGGCAGGCGACCGTTTCGAATTTCGATGGCGGAACGAACGCGATCCAGCAAGGCCGCTTGAGGAGAGGCCGTCGCCGGATCGAGCAGGCGTCGCCAGCCAGCGACCACGTCGTCTGCAGTCAACGGTGAACCGTCCGACCAACGTGCCTCCTCCCGCAGCCAGAAGGTCCATCGCAGACCGTCCTCACTGACGGCCCAGTGCTCGGCCAGTCCGGGAATCAACTCGGCCCGAGCGTCGAAACTGACCAGACCCTCATGCAGATCGCGCAGAACGTTGATCGCCGACAGTGACTGGGCGCGATGCGGATCCAGGGAATCCGGCGCCGGCCCGAGGCCTCGGTGAAGGGTTTGGGCCTGCACCAAGGTCACCGCAACCAGCAACACGAGCAAAAGGGCCGACCGGACCGGCACCACGGCTGAACGCCTCAGTCCCGCAAGGCAACGCTCGCCAAGCGAGGCGATCCGGACGTCCGCAGAGATCGGGAATTGCGAAACCACCATAGACGCGACAGGAATGAATTGGATGGCCGGGGGTCTGAGGCCCGGATCAATGCCCACCGCTTGAGGATAGCAAGTCAGACGCAGGTGCGTGAACGATCTGGCCATGAAGAATGTCCTCGTCCCGATGGCATGAGTAAGTGATAATTGGACTTTCTTTTGATCAGGACGGCAACTCAGTGAACACGGATCAAGTACTGACAGACCCGCGAGATCTGGCCGCCTGGCTGGAATCCGGCTGCAAACCCGAGTCCAACTGGAGAATCGGTACAGAGCACGAGAAGTTCGGATTCCACACCGACACGCTGCAGCCACTGCCCTACGAAGGTGAGCGCGGCATCCGGACCGTCCTCGAAGGACTCGCCGAGCAATTTGACTGGACATTGAGCGCGGAGGACGGTCGGCCCATCGCCTTGACCCATAACGATGGCAGCTCGATTACCCTCGAACCCGGTGGGCAACTCGAGCTGTCCGGCGGTCTGCTCGACAATCTCCATCAGACCTGCAACGAAGTCAACGCCCACCTGGCCCAGGTTCGCCAGGTCTGCGAACCCCTCGGCATCGGTTTTCTCGGTATGGGCTTCCACCCAACCGCAAGACGCGAAGACATCGACTGGATGCCGAAGGCGCGCTACGTGATCATGCGCAACTACATGCCCAAGGTCGGAACGATGGGCATCGACATGATGAAGCGCACCTGCACCGTCCAGGTCAACCTCGATTTTTCAAGCGAAGCGGACATGGTCGCCAAATTCCGCGCCTCGCTGGCCCTGCAGCCGATCGCAACGGCGCTTTTTGCCGACTCACCCTTCGTCGAGGGAAAGCCCTCGGGTTATCAGAGCTACCGAAGTCATGTCTGGACCGATACGGACCCGAATCGCACCGGAATGTTGTCCTGGGTCTTCGATTCCTCGATGGGGTTCGAACGCTACGTCGACTGGATGCTCGATGTCCCCATGTATTTTGTGCGTCGAAACCACAAGTACATCGACACCGCTGGACGATCGTTCCGGGATTTCATGGCTGGACGCCTGCCCGGCCTGGAAGGCGAGTACCCGACCCTTAGCGACTGGGAAGACCATATGACGACCGCCTTTCCTGAAGTACGCCTGAAACGTTTCCTCGAAATGCGCGGCGCCGACGGCGGCCCCTGGCGTCGGCTGTGTGCCCTGCCCGCCTTCTGGGTCGGTCTGCTCTATGACGCCGATAACCTTCGGGCCTGTCTCGAACTGAGCCGGGACTGGTCGCTGGAAGAACGCCAGGCTTTGAGAGAGGACGTGGCCGAGCACGGACTTCAGGCCACGATACACGGCCGCTCGGTTCTCGAAATCGCGCGCGAGCTGCTTGAGCTGGCTCGCAAGGGCCTGGCCCGCCGCCAGCGACTCAACGGCGCCGGCGACCACGAAGCGGGATTTCTTAACTCGCTTCAGGAGATCGTCGATCGCGGGACCAATCCTGCCGAGGCCAAGCTGGCGGCCTTCGAGGGTCGGTGGAACGGCAGTCTAGATCCCTTGTTCAAGGAATTCGCCTACTGAGGCCAGATTCGGCCCGCGCCTCAGACCTCGCGCAGCTGGCCTGGCCGCAAGTCGGCAAGGTTGTATCCACCCACCTGGCAGCGTATCAATCGCAGGGTCGGCAACCCCACAGCTGCCGTCATTCGTCGGATCTGTCGATTGCGGCCTTCGGTAATGGTCATGGCAATCCAGCTGGTTGGACGTCCAACCCGCGGAGCGATCGCTGGCTTGCGCTTCCAAAGCCCGGCCGGTGCTCTACCCATCAGCTCGACCTGGGCCGGGGCGGTCGGGCCGTCCTTCAGACGAACGCCTCGTTCCAGCCGTTTCAGGTCGGTCACACTCGGACGACCCTCAACCTGGACCCAATAGGTTTTTGGCGTGACCGAGCGGGGGTCGGTCAGTCGCGCCTTGAGCGCGCCGTCATCGGTGAGCACGAGCAGACCCTCGCTGTCAAAATCCAGGCGACCCGCCGGGTAGACCCCCGGCTGATCGACGAACTGGGCCAGGGTGGCCCGCCCCTCGGAGTCAGTGAACTGGCTTAGAACCCTGAACGGCTTGTTGAACAGAAGCGTGACGGTGCGAGCCATCGCCGGGTCAGAACGGGAGTTTGAGTTTCGATTCCCTGGCAGCGATCTGCCGGCTGAAAATCGTCTTGATCCGCTTCAGCGCTTTGTTTGAGTCCGCCTCGAACCGAAGGACCAAACCGCGACTCTGATGCGAAGCTCGAACCATACCCCAGCCGTCCGGGTAGTCGGCCCGCAGCCCATCGACCATTGAGAGCTCGGCCTCGCCAAAGTTGCCTTCGGCGATGAGCTCAGTGATCAGCTCCTCGGCGCGCTCCGAATCCAACGACACCCTGAGTTCCGAAGTCCCTTCAGTCTCTGGGAGCTGCCCGAAGATTTCGGCGGTTGAACGCGTGTCTGCCGCCAGCACCTCCAGCAAGCGCGCGCTGGCATAGATTGCGTCATCGAAGGGGAACCAGCGTTCGGCGATGAACAAATGACCACTGAACAATCCGCCCAAAAGGGCAGATTCCTTGCGCATACGCTGCTCCACAAATGCTTCCGCGCTGCGCTCGACCAAAGGCTTGCCGCCAGCGGCTTGAATCAGTTCGCTAAGCGCCCGGCTGCTGGCCGAATCGATAATTACGCGGGCGCCGGCGTTTCGCTCCAGGATTTCAGGCGCCAACAGCATCAGCAATCGGTCCGTCCAGACGACCTTGCCATCGCCTGAAATGGCCGCAAGACGGTCGCCATCACCGTCAAAAGCCAGACCCAGGTCGGCGTGAAAATTACGCACGCAGAGCTTCAAGTCTTCTAGATTCTCCGGTCGGGAGGGGTCGGGAAGATGATTCGGGAAGCTGCCATCGACATCGGCATACAAAGGAATGACATCGGCACCGATCGCGCTGAGAACCGAAGGAACGACCGACCCTGCGATGCCGTTTCCGCAGTCCACCACCACTTTCAGCGGACGTTCGAGCTGAATATCGGTACCAATGCGTTCAAGGTAGCGCTCGATCACGCTATCCTCTTCCAGCCCCCCCGAGCCCGAGACCAAATCTTGGGTATTGATTCGACGCTGGATCGTCTGGATCCCAGAATCGCTAAGCAGCTCGTTTTTGATCCGAATTCGAAACCCGTTGTGGGTGGCCGGGTAATGGGAACCCGTGACCATCACTCCACTGCCGCTGGTCAGTTCAGTGGCCGCGAAATTCAGCACGGGAATCGGAACCGCGCCGAGGTCGATCACGTGGATACCCGCCGACTGAAGGCCCTGCGACAGAGAAGACATGAGGACGGGCCCGTCCAAGCGACCGTCGCGTCCGATCACCATCCGATCCACTCCGCGGCTAGCAGCCTCGGAACCAATCGCTTCGCCGATCAAGGTCGCCGCGCGAGAATCCAGATGCTCGCCGACGACACCGCCGATACTATTGGCCATGAACAGACTTGGATGAAGCACGGGTTCGCCAGAAGATCGATTCGGCTGATTCGACGCGTCTGATTGCTCCCCGAGATCGCTCGGTTTGCTTTTCGAGCGCAATTCATCGCTACCGTTCTGCTCGGCCTTATCGACAGCGTCAGACTGCCCAGAGGCGGCATGGTCTGAGCCTGGCTCGTCCAGCTCGGCAAGCGCCGCATCGATGGCTTCCTCATCGTTTCCCGTCAACAGTTCTTCGCTATCGACCTCGCTGTTGAAGTCATCCCAATCGATGTCCAGTTCCGAATCATCCTCTCCAACAGGTGAATCGATCGAGCCGGCACGCATCGGTTTAGAATTCGGATCTGCGGCGGTTCCCGACAAGTCGTTCAGATCTACATCGTTGTTGCCGGACCGGCCGGCTTTGGCGCCCCTGGAATCCGACGATGGAGCGTCCTCCGCCTCGAAGAGCTCGTCTTCTTCCGGATCAAAAAGCAAAGTGTCTTCAACCTGTCCGCTCCCTGAGGCCTGAGAACCTTTGTCCTTGCTGGCTTTGTCATCGTCGCGATCGCTTAGGGTATCGGGAAGTTCAGGAAGGTCATCCTCATGACCTCCGAGCGGAGCATCGCTTTGATCAATCTGATCGGAATCAAGCAGCCAGTCGGGCAAATCGTCAACGACGGGTTGATCGATCTTTTTCTTTCTATTATCGGCAGCGGCTGCCTGACCTGGCGTTTTCCTGGATTCGGGTCGCCTGACCGGTCTTGATGGCTGGGTTTTTTTCCTCGCGACCGGCTTGCGAGCCGAAGAAGATGCCTCATCCGCCTGGACAGCTTTAGCCTGATGATCTGAGTTCGTCTTGCGCTCTGAGGCAAGCGACTTGGTGTCCAGCACGCCGAAGCGCTGTCGGACCAATATGCCAACCATCAATAAAATGATGCCGATCGAAAGAATGATGACGGCCGTCCGCTTGCTGAAAGAGCTGGCAAATGTGGCACGAGTCCATCGCAAGCTCAGTTGCGAGCCGGGGATGGGGCTGACTTCCATCGGTTCCGTCAATTGGCCGAAACTTCTGATCGTGTAGGACTGCGGACCCTGGCCCTGCACGATCGCCACTGAATCGATAAAGGATGGAACCGTGAGAAGGCTGCTCGCCATGCTGACCGGCACTCGAAGAAAGATAATCCCTTCGACGCCCGCGTCCATTTCGACCGCCTGCGCCAGCGCCAGATTCTCGATCGACTGGCCTGGATAATGAACCTGAATCGGTGCCTGTCCCTCGGCTCGTGCTTCCAGCAGCATTTCGATCACGGTGAAATCCGGCTCGGGGTATTCCCCCAACTCGATCGACTCGACCTCGTTGGGAAACACCTTCAGATCGATGATGTTCGGGACGCCGCGGCGCTGAACGGCCGCCTCCAGCGCATCGCTACGAGTTCGGTTTTCTCCGAGCAAATCGCGCGCCAGACCGATCACCTGGGGATTCTCGATTGCGGCTTGAATCTCGGCCAGAGAGTCGCCGATGGCGCGTGCCTCGTTCTGCGCTGCGTTCGAGGCCTGCTGTGAATCCAGCTGGCCCTGGATGCTCGCATACATGATCGCGCCACCCACTAGGAGTGCGAAGACGCCCAGCGCTAGCGACAGCAATCCAATGAGTCTAACGAGGTTACCCCCGCCGGCTTTAGTAGGTAGCTGGATCATGTTCAGTGACTCCCCGTATGCCCGATCCCGCCGGTCCCTCGTTCACTGGCCTCGAAGGAGTCGACACGGCGCAGTTTAACCTGAACGACCGGTACGACTACGAGCTGGCAGATGCGCTGGCCTGGTTCGATTCGAATCGTCTGATCGGACCGATTCCAGCAGGAGATCTTGACCTCGCCCTGATAATCGCTGTCAATTAATCCGACCAGGTTACCCAACACCAGACCGTGCTTATGTCCGAGGCCAGAGCGCGGCAGAAGGACCGCGGCCAGAGTTGGATCAGCCAGATGAATCGCAAGACCTGAGGGGACCAGAGCGGTGGCACCCGGCGCAAGTTCCAGCAGGTCCTCGAGGCAGGCTCGCAGGTCCAGGCCGGCCGAACCTGGTGTGGCGTAATCCGGCAGTGGCCATTCCCCACCTAGACGCGAGTCCAGAACCTTGACATCCAGCGTCGTCATTCGCCGGCTCCCTTTTTATTCAATGGCTGATCATGCAAGACTTGCACCACAATGTCGACCAGTTGACCGGCCAAATCCGTTTTTTCCATACGCGGTAAGGACCAATGCTGGTCGGCGGAAAATACCTCCAGTGAATTATCAGCCTGGTTAAACGCTAGGTTTTTGCCGACAAGATTGGCGGCAATCAAATCTAGCTGCTTGGCCTCCAGCTTGGCCCGAGCCGCCGCGATCAGATCCTGCGTTTCGGCCGCAAATCCCATGACAAAGGGCGGCCGTGCCGAGCTCGCTGCCACCTGGGAAAGAATATCCGGTGTCGGAACAAGTTCAAGGCCCATTCCGGCATCGGTTTTCTTGATTTTGTCCAGGGCTGTTTGCGCCGGTTGATAATCGGCCACAGCAGCCACCGCAATAAATCCGTCGGCCCCCGGTAGTACCTCAAACACCGCTGAATGCATCTGCTCGGCCGTTTCAACGTCAACGCGCCGAACGCTCACCGGGGTTTCTAAGTGTACGGGACCCGCGATCAGATCCACCTCAGCCCCGGCACTACGCAATGCTGAAGCCAGCGCAAAACCCATCTTCCCTGAGGATCGATTGCTCAGATAGCGCACCGGATCGATTGCCTCGTGAGTTGGGCCCGCGGTGACCACGAAGCGCCGATTCGACAGGCGTCGATCGTGGCGCTTATTCAAGGCCGCGACGAGCTCTTCAGGCTCGAGCATCCGCCCGACTCCGGTCTCGCCGCAGGCCTGATCGCCGCGGCCTGGCCCCAGCAACTCCACGCCCCGCTGCGCCAGAATCTGACAGTTTTCGACCACAGCTGAGTGGGACCACATCACTCGGTTCATGGCTGGCGCCAGACTCACCCTCGCTTCGGTCGCTAGAACAAGCGTGCTGAGGAGGTCATCGGCCATGCCGTGAGCAAGCTTGGCTATCAGATGAGCCGTTGCAGGCGCGATCAACACCCCATCAGCCCAGCGCGCTAATTCGATATGACCCATGCCGGCTTCGGCTTCCTGATCAAGGAGAGAATCATGGATGCGATGGCCGCTGGCCGCCTGCAGGCTGAGGGCTGTGATGAATTCATGGGCTGCTGCCGACATCACGACGCGCACGTCCGCGCCCGCCTCGCGCATGCGACGTACGAGAGTGGGCGTTTTGTACGCTGCGATCCCACCGCTTACGCCGACGATCCACCGCCGACCGGCAAGCCCAACGCCCTGTGTCATCGAGTCAATTTCCTAGTCCAGGCCGGGACAATTTCCCATCGCCAGTCTGCAAGGCCCAAGTTCAAAATAGTCGCCATGGTATTGATTTAAGGACGAGATTGTATGCGAATTGCCGACTGGCCACAGACCGAACGCCCGCGCGAACGCCTGCTCGAACAAGGCGCTGGAACTTTGAGCGACGCTGAACTTCTCGCGATTCTGCTGCGCACGGGAAGTCGCGGTCGATCGGCGCTTGACCTTGCGCGCGGCCTGATCGCGCATTTCGAGGGACTGCGCGGGCTTCTCGACAGCAGTCTTGAAGACGTCTGCCGATACCCCGGCCTGGGTCCGGCCAAATTCGCCCAGATTCACGCAGCCCTCGAACTGGCGCGGCGTCACCTACTTGAATCAATGACCCGCGGTGAGCCATTGACCAGCCCGCAGGCCACTAGACATTATCTCAGCGCCGCCCTGCGCGATCGACCGCACGAAGTTTTCTGCGCTCTGATGCTGGATACGCGGCATCGCGTGATTTCGTTTGAGGAGCTGTTCAGCGGAACGATTGATTCTGCCCACGTCCATCCACGCGTCGTAGTCGAGCGAGCCCTGCAGAAACGCGCAGCCGCGATGATCGTGGCCCACAATCATCCATCCGGCGTTGCCGAACCCAGTCAGGCCGACCTTGCCATCACCCGACGCCTGCGCGACGCCCTGGCCCTCGTCGATATCAGGCTGCTGGATCATTTCATCATCGGCGACGGAGAGGTCGTCAGCCTGGCTGAACGCGGGCTTGTTTGACGGACTGGGGAAAAGATACGTGGTCTTACGGAGGGGGAAACTTGGATTGATATAAAGCCAGAGGATCAATGTCCTGCTCAGTGGCCTTCGTTCTTTTTCGTGTTACACGCTTTTTTCCATTCCAGTGCCGACCGGTTGGTCCGTCGGTCGCGGGGGCTCGGAGTAGGGGTAAAAAAAACCGGGCGAGCGCCCGGTTTTTCGATGCTCGTCATGCGAGAGCGAAAATCACTTGATTTTAGCTTCCTTATACGCCACGTGCTTGCGCACCACTGGATCGTATTTCTTGAACTCCAGTTTGTGTGGAGTGTTCTTTTTGTTCTTGTCGGTGGTGTAGTAGTGCCCGGTTCCCGCAGAGGAAACCAGCTTGATCTTATCGCGAGCGCTGCCAGCCATTATTTCTCTCCTTAAACTCGTTCGCCACGGGCTCGCAGGTCAGCTAGGACCCGATCGATGCCGTTCTTGTCGATGATACGCAGTCCCTTAGCGGACAGGCGCAGCTTGACCCAACGGTTTTCACTCTCGACCCAGAAACGATGGCTGTGCAGATTCGGCAGCGAACGTTTCTTGGTGCGATTGTTGGCGTGAGATACGTTATTTCCGACCATCGGCCGCTTGCCGGTGACCTGACATACTCGAGACATGACGGTTATTCCTGATGCTGTGCAAAGACTGAGCCCGCCTTTATACCAGAATAGGGCAAGCTCAGGCAAGATTTTATCGAAACTTGGTCGTATCTCGGCAACGCGCGCCGCATCAATAACCCGAGACTGGTTGAACGTAGCGCGCGAAGATCGTGTCTATTTTCGATTGCGTCGCTTCGGCGTCAAATTCACCCGACTCCTGAATCCCCGAAGCCAGACCGAACAGTGCCATCCACATGCTGGTTCCCTCGAGCTCAGCCAGGAGCTCGAACTGGCGATGATCGGCATAGACCCGCTCCCAGGCAGCCCTGACCTGAGCCCAGAAGCTCGAAGTCGCTTCCCAATAGTCCCTCCCGGCTTCGAAGTCGTAGTCGGCCACCGGCTGATAGCGATTGACACCCATCTCCCGTGCAAGATAAGGCTGCTCTGCCCGCGGCTCACCCCGCGCGTCCACTCTTAATTTCAGGTTGTCCTGCTCGTGCACCCAGCCTGAGGGCAGGATCGTCTGACGGTTGATACCGCTGAGCACGTTGTAATCGTCGCGGACACTCCACTCCCGCCGAGGCAGCGGCCGACGCGCCCGATTGCTTTCCCACACGGAATGGGTCGGATGGTGCTCCCAGCGCCCAAAATTTTCATAGCGCGGTGAGTCGTCCACCTGGAAGACCGCCTGCGTCCACGCGCCCTCCATGGCCTCGGAATCCAGCTCGCGATAGACCCAAACGCTGTTGCCAAGGTATTCGTGCACATCGGTGTCCTCGTAGGACCAGTCCTGGCGCCAGTGCTTGGTCACCATCGGGCCGGTCATTTCTCCGCCTTCGCCCTCGAAGAACATGACCAACACGTGCTGAAGGCTGATGAATTCGGGTTCATTCGCAATGACTTCGATAAACTCGGTGCCCCACGAACGGTAGGGCCTGGCGGGCGTGAACCCCGGCTCAAAACCTACGGTTTCCAGGAAATCGAAGGTGACTCGGTACTCGCCGGCCATGGCGAGAATTGCGCGTCGGTCGCGTTCCAGCTTGCTTAGGCCCGCTTCCTTCAGGGCCAGCCAGGCCGGACTGATTTCGGCCACGGGTTCAGGAACGGGCGCGCGCGTGGTGCCCCCGCGCGGGCTCATGCCATCGGTTTCAACGAACGGCCACGCGAACAGGTAGTCCACGCTCGCATCGTCGGGGGCATCGTAGGCCATCGCCACCGTGCACAGAAAAAAGACAAGGAACAGAAATGCTGGAATTTTATATTTCATAAGGCAGGCTCTATGACAAATGGAAGGGTAGGTCCCGGATCATGCCGGGGAGCTCATAAAAAAACCTGTCGCTGGCGCACATCGGCTCTCAAAGCTGCCAGGTGAAGCTCAGGCCGGCATTGAATCCGGGCTGGGTAAATCGATCCAGGCCGGGACTTCCGGCGGTGCGGCCACGTACGCTCGACCAGTTCCAGTACTCGCGATCGGTGATGTTGAACAGACCAGCTCGCAGGTTCATTGATTCGTTGATCCGCCAGCCGGCCAGCACATCAAAGGTGACATACCCCGGGGAGCGGAAGGCTTCCGGATCATCCAGATCGTCCTTGCCGGCGACGGCGTTTGCTACGATCTCCAGATCGAACGGCGCCCAGGTCGGGAACCAGCGCAATCCCACCACCGCGGTCAGGGGTTCGATCGTGTCCAGCGCCTCATCGCGCGATTGGTCCTCACCATCGGAGTAGGCCACGGCCATGTGCAATTGCCAATCTTCCAGCCGGTCGGTCCAGTGCAACAGGTTGAATGTCGCTGCCGCTTCGACCCCTTGAATCCGGACCTCCGTGCGGTTCTGAGACTGGAACACCAGCAGGCCGGTCTCCGGATTGACGCCCAAGCTGACCAGACTGTCGATGAAATCGTCATAGTCATTGCGGTAGGCAGACACATCGATCGAACCCCAGCGACCCCGGCCGCGAACGCCGAGTTCCCAGCCCTGGGATTCCTCGGGCTGAAGATCGGGGTTGGGAATGGCGGTGTAGCCGAACTGCAGATTGGTAAAGCCGACGTTGACATCGTTGTAGGGTGGCGCTCGAAAGCCACGCGCGTACTGTGCGAACAGATCAGTGGAATCGGTCAATGAATAGATGGCGCCCAGGCGAGGCGTCACAGTGGTCTCGCTGACCGACACGGGCATGAATCCCGGATTATCTTCCTTGAAAATGACATCCGGGTCCGGATCCAGATCAAAATAGTCCACGCGAAGGCCAGGAATCAGACGAAGCTGTTCACCGATCGCAATCCGGTCTTCCAGGTAGACCCCGGCTTCGAGCGTCGTGCTTATAGGAAAGTCACGGACCGGAAACGAATCCGGGCTCAGCACGCTGCTGGTCTCGCCGTTGGATAGATTGGTGAGCTGGCCGTCACGCAGCTGCTGCGTATCGGTTTCAAAGACCTCGATTCCAGCCACCAGATCATGCTCGGCGGCACCGGTGCTGATGGTCCAGCGCCCGGTCAGCTCCGTGCCCAAAATGCTTTGTTTGAAAAAGGCGCGGCGAAACCGCGTATCCGGCGAGGGGACGCCATTGATCGTGGTCGTCCGGGTCTCGAAGGTTTCCTGCTCGGTTTCGCTGGTCTGATAATAAACCTGCCAGCTGAAGGCATCGGCCCAGCCGGGCGCGCGGGCGAGCAGATCGACACTGATGCGCTGGCGCTCGGCGCGGTCATCCCCTGCCAGGGCGGAGGTCTCGATAAGGTATGGAAGGCCGAATGAGGCGGTAAAATCGCGAGTCTCAACCAAGCTGAGCACATTCGTTTCGCTATCGGTTTCGTTCTGCTCGATGGTCAGACGCCAGCGCAGGTCCTGCCCTTCGTCGAGTAGCATTTTGGCCAGGATGTTGCGACCGTGGAATTCATGCGGGTTGGGCTGTGACCGGGTTGCCCCGGTCCCGCCAGTCGTTCCCTGATTATCCAGCTCCTTGCCCCACCGTTCGACCCACTGGATGGAGCCCGACAGCCGACGATTTCGGCCCGCCACGGTGCCGGAGGCGACCCACCCTTCATCAGCGCTGTAGTAACCCAGTCGTGTCCTGGCGGTGACCCCGCCATCGGAGTCGGCCAGCCAGTCGGAAGGATCTTTTGTCGCGATGGCAACCACACCGGCCAACGCGCTGGACCCGAACAGGCTAGAGGCTGGCCCGCGAAGGATCTCGATCTGCTTCAGGGCGTCCGTATCGATGAAATTTCTCGAGGCGTTCGAGAAGTCACCAATTGCAAAGCCATCCGGGATGCGCACGCCATCAACCGAGACCTGAACCCGATTCCCTCCAAGGCCACGGATATTAAACCCCGCAGCGCCGAAACGCTGGCCCTGGAAGGGCACGGTGATTCCTGGAATGTAGCGGACGAGATCGGAAATATCTTCCGACAGGGTGCGGCTGATTTCTTCATCGGTGATGATCGTCACCGGGGCCGCAATTTCTGCGGCCGGACGCTCACTTTTCGCGGCAACGATTGTCATGGTCTCAAGTTCGGTGGTCAGGTCCGGAACGGCCCCCTTTTCCTGGGCGGCAACAGGGACAGCGACGGCGCAGAGCAGCCAGAGCGGAGAAAATCGAAGGATGTCATTCATGCGTTTCACTCGTGACTAATCATTGGGTCGGCCGGGCGCTGGGAGACTTCGGTCGACAAAAAAGAACTAATAACGCAAATGATAACGATTATCGTTCTTTTATACAATAGCTGTGAGTGTGAGCTGTCCAGTCGATCCGAAAAAGGTCCCGGCGGTGCCCCGGCCGCCTGGCCAAGGAGACGCTGCAACAGGGGATCAGCGTCGATTCGCCCCCTTTACTGGCGGGCATCGAGGAATTTCTGAAGTATTCAGCCGCGCAAGAAGGCCGGATTCAGCCCACGAATGCTCGTTCAAAGACGTAGTGCCCGGGCTGCCCGATTGAAGGACTGGCCTGGAACCCGCGCGCATCAAGCAGGGTTCTGAAATCCTTGATCATCTCCATGCTGCCACACAGCATCATCCGATCGTTTTCCGGATTCAGCGGCGGCAAACCCAGATCACTCGTCATTTGCGCGGACTCCATCAAGCTGGTTAACCGTCCGTTGTGGCGGAATGGCTGGCGGGTGACGGCCGGGTAATAGAGCAGGCGCTCCTTGATCAGATCACCGAGTAGCGGGTGCTCCGGTAGGTCTTGTGAGATTAATTCACGGTAGGCGAGGTCACTGACGTATCGAACGCCATGGGCAAGGATGATCTGATCGAAGCGTTGATAGGTTTCCGGATCCTTGATGACCGAGAGAAACGGCGCCAAACCCGTACCGGTTCCCAGCAGATACAGCCGTGGCCCCGGGAATAGATCCTGGATCAGAAGGGTGCCGGTCGGTTTCAGTGACAGCAGAATCCGTTGACCGGGTTGGACGTACTGCAAACGGGAGGTCAGCGGGCCATCGGGCACCTTGATCGAATAGAACTCCAGCTCCTCCTCCCAGGATGCGCTGGCAAAGGAATACGCTCGCATCAATGGTTTGCCGTCGATCTCAAGACCGATCATGATGAATTGACCGCTCTCGAAGCGAAGTCCTGGGTCGCGGGTCGTTCGAATGCTGAACAGGCTATCGTTCCAGTGATGAACGCTCAGAACCGTCTCGGTTCGAAAGTTGCGCACGGCGCTAATCCCAAAAGCGCGCAATCATACAAGTCGCCAACGGCGGATTAATTGACATGGAACAGAATTAGGCCCCTTCAAAAGGATTTCATGCCAGAGCCATGACAGCGATCTGAGCTCGGTCACGCAGGATTCAATCACTGTCGCGGAATCACCCGCTGATCGCTGGTTTCAGCGCCTGAACTCGAGCTGATCCAGCAAGCCCTCAAGAAGAAGTGCCACGCGCTGACGCTTAGCGTCGATCGCGCTACGGACCCCCCAGACCGCCCCGGCACTGGCGGCCAGCAGCACCGGGCCCAGCAGCAGCCACAGCCAGGGCGACTTCGTGAAATAGGGAACTAGAACGAAAACGGCGATCATGATTAGGCCAAAACTCCAGCCCATAAGCTGCTCTTTGCGCTCTTCACGCACATCGGTCGTCAACGTCACCATGGCTTCGGTCGACGATGCCGGGGCGGTCACGATGCTGACCGAGGAGAGCTTGGCCACCTCATGCCCTTGACCATTGAAGTCCAGCGCCCGACCCAACTTACCGCTCCAGCTCGTATCCGGCTCCCAGACCGATTCGGTGCCCCGCAGGCGGACCGCGCGCATCCTCTCGCGAGAAATCATGTGATGCTCAAAACGACGATGCAGATCGACGGGGTCGCCTGTGATCACCCGACGAGCTCGTGCGTGCCCCGGGCCCAGCAGTCGCGCCACAAGGGGGTGTTCCTCCGGCTCCGGAGGCACCAGCGAGTCTGCGCGATACTCGGCCAACGCGCGCCGTACGTGCTCAGCGCTCAAGCCGACCTCCTGACCAATGCTAATGATCTCCTCCTCGCTCAGGCGTCGGGCCTCGCCGTCGCCCAGCGCATTCTGCAGTACGCTGGCGCGGGCAATGATGCGCTCGAGCTGCTCAGCCGGTATGCCGTAAGCCTGTCCGGCTTCACTCTGATGCAGGGTGTGAACATTGTCGTCTGGTCGATTCATGATTGGGCTCGGCTCGCTCTAAGTGACCATTGAGTAAGCAATTTATGCACCAAACAGGCTCGGCGCACCTATCTATTTGAATTTTAACGGTATCTCAGAGGTCAAATAGGACTTATCAAGTAGTATTTCCCACTTTAAGGTAATTTTCCCCACCATTTGGCCGGCTGATTCAAGAAAAAGTCCGACACGCCTCCACGCCTGCTCCGTTAGAGTCCGGCCATGACGATCAAGCTTTTGCATCAATACGCCGGCCTTCCAGATCCCTTTCACGCTCGGCTGGCGCCGACACCGGTGGCTCGGGCAATGCCCATCGCGATCAATACTTCGCTAGGCAAACGACTCGGACTCGACCCTCAGTGGCTGACCAGCGCCGATGGCCTGGACGTGCTGGCGGGCAATCGCGTCATGCCTGGGAGTCGACCACTGGCTCAAGCCTATGCCGGGCATCAATTCGCTAACTGGGTGCCCCAGCTGGGCGACGGTCGGGCTCATCTGCTTGGAGAAATTCAAGCGCCCGACGGCCGCATTGTCGATCTACAGCTTAAGGGATCCGGACCCACGCCATTCTCGCGCGGGGGCGACGGTCGCTCATCGATCGGTCCGGCCGTGCGCGAGTATCTGGCAACTGAAGCCATGGCCGCACTTGGCGTGCCCACCACGCGCGCCCTGGCGGTCGTCTCGACCGGAGAGCAGGTCCTGCGCGACAAGCCAGAACCCGGCGGCATCCTGTGCCGCGTCGCCTCGAGCCACGTTCGCATCGGCACCTTCGAATACTTTGCGCGCAACGGCCACGCTGAACACGTCCAGACCCTGGCCGACTTCGTCATTGATCGACACGATCCCGATCTCGCCGAACAGCCCGACCGCTACCTGCAGCTTTTCGACCGCGTGGCCCGTCGGACCACGGCGCTCGTGGCGCACTGGATGTCGATCGGTTTTGTCCACGGCGTGATGAACACGGACAACATAGCGGTTTCCGGCGAAACGCTGGACTATGGCCCCTTCGGATTTCTTGATACCTTCGCGCCTGACACCGCCTTCAGCTACATCGATCGCCGGGGCCGATATGCCTGGAGCCGTCAGCCGGCCATCGCGCACTGGAACCTCGCCCGCCTAGCCGAGTGCCTGCTGCCGCTTTTCGATTCAGACCCGAATCAGGCGATCGAAAAAGCCAATGACCGGCTCAATCGCATTCCGGGCGACTTCGAGACCGAATTCCACGCTCGCCTCTGCCGAAAGATCGGCCTGGAGCCATCCGATGAGGCCTCGGCGCTGGCCCTGAACTTGCTCCAGCGCATGGCCGACAACGCGGCCGACATGACGCTGTCCTTCCGGGCATTGAGCCACCTCCAGGCCGAGGCGGGCGAGGATGATCTGAACGCGCGCGCTCTGTTCAACACTCCGGAAGAATTTGATCAATGGGCCGCCGAATGGCGAAGTGTTTGTCTGAGGGACGGCCGGGATCAGATCGAACGACAGCGCCAGATGCAGGGCGTCAATCCAGCCTTTGTCCTGCGCAATCACCTGGCCCAGCGCGCGGCGGATGCTGCAGTCAACGACCAGGATTTCGGCCCGCTGCACGAGATGCTTCGAGTCTTCACCAGGCCGTTCCAGGACCAGCCCGAATTTGTCCCCTATCAACAGCCACCCAAACCCGAGGAAGTCGTTGCGAACACCTTCTGCGGGACCTGACACCCGAAGAATGCTGGGGTTCCAGGCTCCAAACCCCTCTGCCCGCCGGTCGGTCACGACTCAACAGTTCACTCAAACCGGTCTTGATAGTCGGGATCAGTGCAGGAGATGAACTGTCGATTCCTGGAATGACTAGGGACGAAGGATCATCGAGGACATGCTCAAGCCATTGATTCGAAGCGGCTCGGATTCGACCGCGCACGCCGTCTAATCTGAATACCGGCTGACGCTTGAATGTGCTTGCCGCTGACACGCGTCAGTGCTCTTGTACGGTCAGGAATCTTGGGCCGGCCGGACCCGTCATTATTTTTAGAATTACCATGTACAATGTTCGTTGTCATTGGCTAATTTTGGAGCGCGGCATGTACTTGATTACCAATCGCCGGGTCGAGCCGGAGCAGCGCGGTCTGGAGAAGTTAGGCAAGCGGCCAAACCAGAAAGGCAACAACGAGCTGCGCGTCGCGAAAGCTAGCAAAACCAGCCGAGGCATTCGTCTGGAGATCCTGGAGGACGAGATCGATTGCGCGGAAGCCAAGGAGTACATCCAGGAATTCTCCCTCGACCTCGACCCTGACGCCCAGCACTACTGCAGCCTGCGCGTCGCCTGCAGGCTATTCAGCAAACTGCAAAACGAGAAGCGCAACCTGCTGTTCTACGTCCACGGCTACAACAACAACGTTCGGGACGTGCTGAACACCGCTTTCATGCTGGAAGATCGCTATGGCGTTGAGGTCCTGCCGTTCACCTGGCCGGCCAACGGCGGCGGCATTCACGGCAAGGCCAGCTACCTGTCAGACAAACGGGATGCTCGGGCCTCGGCCGGCGCGCTGGAGCGAACTGTTCGCCTGATGCACCACTATCTGCACCTGATCACCGCCTCGATCCGCAGAGAAATGCAAAGCAGAGCCGAGAAAAAGCACCCGAACAACGCGGAGAAGCGCGACGCGCTGTTTGCCCGCCTGATCGAGGATCGCTGCTCGGTCTCGGTCAACGGTCTGTTCCACAGCATGGGCAACTACCTCTACAAGCAGATGCTGAAATCCTCCATCACCGAGGGCAATCAGCTGCTGTTCGACAATGTCGTGCTGTGCCAGGCCGACACCAACAACGAGGGCCACGCCCAGTGGGTCGATCTGATTCGGCACAACAAGCGCGTCCTGATCACCATCAACGAAAACGACTACGCGCTCCGGCTTTCACGTATGAAAACCGGCGACGCTCAGAAAGCCCGCCTAGGTCATTTTATCAAGCGCCTGGACAGCGACATCGCCAACTACGTGGATCTGACCGAGGCATCGTGGGTGCAGAAATCACATTCACCCTTCGGCGAACCGGCGACCCGAAACAGCAAGCTCAAAGAATTCTTCAAGCGCGCATTTGCCGGGAAGGATACGGACGATCTGATTTCTCTGGAGCGCTCGCCCGGCGTCTATACGTTGAAGTAGAGCGCTCGCCAAGGATTAAAGAACTGCATCGAATGGGTGGACGAGATCAGTCACCTTGAGCGGCAGCTCAGTTCCAGCCCTGCTGCCAGCGCGATGATTCCTTCAGGTCGCGCCAGTCGATGTTCGATTCACGCTTCGTCATGACCGCCTGAAGGGTGCAGAGGACGACTGCACCGTCCTCATCGAACTCGACCTCAGTGACAACGAAATGCTTCTCTTTGTTGCGGGGCTCAGCAGCGGTCCACTTGCTTGCCTTGAGCTTGCGGGGATTGATCTGATTCATCAGCGGTGTTTGTACTGGGTCGGACAATAGCCGCGCGAGACGCCTTCCGGTCGCAGCTCGCGATGCTTGGTCTTGCGGCCACTGACCCGTTTCCGCCACAGACGGAAGCTGCCGGGCTTGAGCGACTGTCGCATCAGATCGATAACGTCTTTCTCGGCCAGGCCGTAAACGGATTCAATGGCCTCAAACGGGGTGCGGTCCTCCCAGGCCATTTCGATCACACGCGAGCGGTCGGCTTCGGACATTGGTTCGGAACTTATTTTCTGGCTCATGAGCGTAGTCTGCATGAAGACACATCAATTCCAGCTCAACTCGAAAAGCCGTCGAAAGCGGCGATCGCGTGCAGAGCTGGTTTGAGAAGGCTTCTCGGCGTTGGTCCGCAATTATCGACTGACCAGGCAAAAGGGTTGACAAGCGCGCAGGAATCTGGGTTAATCGGGCCCATGGAATTCGACCGATCACGCCCAACCCCCTGCATGATGTGCATGTGCATGTGTCTGCAAGCGAAAGCTGCGGACTCGTGCACGGTCATGACCTGATCCGAATTTCCTGACCCCAACACGAGCAAACCCGCAGCGGCCTGGCCGGTGCGGGTTTTTTGATTTGGTCAAACCTCAACCGTCTTCCGCTGCGATCCGCCGGCCCCGTACCGATACACAAGGGACCGATCGACCACGACGCACCAGGAGACACGACCATGAGCAACAAGCCAGCACACCGTTTCGAGACCCTGCAGATTCACGCAGGCCAGCAACCGGCCCCGGGCACCAACGCCCGCGCGGTCCCGATCTACCAAACAACGTCATTTACCTTCGACGATAGCGGGCATGGCGCCCGGCTGTTCGCGCTGGAAGAGTTCGGCAACATCTATTCCCGGATCATGAATCCGACCACCGATGTCTTCGAGCAGCGCATCGCCGCGCTTGAAGGCGGCAGCGCGGCGGTCGCCACCGCCTCCGGGCAGGCCGCCCAGTTGATCGCACTGACCACGGTCGCGCAGGCCGGCGACAACATCGTCGCCTCCTCCTCGCTCTACGGCGGCACCTGGAATCAGTTCAAGGTCGCCTTGCCACGGCTCGGGATCGAGGTGCGCTTCGTCGACGGCGATGATCCCGCTGAATTCGAAGCCCAAATTGACGACCGGACGCGAGCGCTGTATGCCGAGACCATCGGCAACCCGGGCTTTCGCATCCCCGACTTCGACGCGCTCTCAGCGCTTGGCCAACGCCACGGCTTGCCGCTGATCATCGACAATACCTTCGGCGCCGGGGGCTACCTGTGCCGACCGATCGAGCACGGTGCCGACATTGTGGTCGCCTCGGCGACCAAGTGGATCGGCGGCCACGGCACATCGATCGGCGGGGTGATCGTGGACGGCGGTCGCTTCGACTGGGGCAACGGCCGCTTTCCCCTGTTCACTGATCCGGCACCGGGGTACCAGGGCCTGAATTTCTGGGATGCCTTCGGCCCGGACAGCCCCTTTGGCAACATCGCCTTCGCCATCCGTGCCCGGGTCGAGGGTCTTCGCGATCTGGGACCGGCGTTGAGTCCTTTCAACAGCTTTCTGTTCTTGCAGGGTCTGGAAACGCTTTCTCTTCGCGTCCAGCGCCACGTCGAGAACAGTCTCGCGCTGGCCCGCTGGCTGGAAGCACGGCCGGAAGTCAACTGGGTCAACTATCCCGGACTGCCCGGGCATCCCTCCTACGATCGCGCCCAGCGCTATCTTCGCCACGGGGCCGGCGCGGTGCTGACCTTCGGCATTCGCGGCGGCATCGAGGCCGGACGTCGCTTTATCGATGCCGTGGAACTCGCCAGCCATCTGGCCAACGTCGGCGACGCCAAGACCCTGGTCATTCATCCGGCCAGCACGACCCATCAACAGCTCTCGGAAACCGAACGACA
>JGI12109J20283_10003005_pt1 | contig 24697 bp, 22 predicted proteins | sample ElkSlonscriptome_12_FD_20283 | JGI IMG/M metagenome (IMG submission 20283)
CTGGCCGATCAACCGGCCCACCTCGGCCAACTCGATCTGCAGATCATCCATGAATTCACTCAGCGGTTGATCTTTCAGCCTGGTGCTGGGCGCTTGGTTGACCTGACGCATTAACTGCACCACATGACGCAGCGCCTGGTCGTCTTCACCCGGCAATGCATTCAATCTTGATTCCAGCGCCAGCAGACAGAATTGCACGGATCGGGGAAACTGAGCATCCTTGAGCAGGAAAGCCAGCACGGAGGGTCCACTGACCCGAACGCGAACATGACGGCGATACATTTGATAGGCCGACAGCGATTTCAGCACGCTCATCCATTGGATCGATTCAAACGGCGGCAGCTCTTCGAGTTCTTCCGGCAGTAGATCATCGGCACGTACATCGATAATCCGGGTCGTCATATCGGCCCGTTCCAGGTACCGGCCGATCAGGATGAAATCATAGGCATGGTCCTGGCTCATCGTCCCCATCAGCATGCCGGCAATGCGCTGGCAATCGTGAATCATCTGGTCGAGCCATTCATGCTGCTTGCGCTTGGATTGGTTGCCCTTGAACTGCTCACTGGCATCCAGATACAGCGCGTTCATCTGCTCCCAGACCTCTCTTGGCAACAGATCTCGCGCCGATCGCATGTTTTCACGCGCAAACTCCAGCGAGCTCTTGATCGATGCACCGTTGCGCTCATCGGACATCAGAAATTTGACGACCTGTCGCTCGCTTCGGCTCTCACCGTAGAGCTCGGAAAACAGCTCAGAGTGGCCGGTAATGCGCACCAGCGGATCCCATCCGGGCGCCAGCTTTCCGGGCAGATCCAGATTCAGATTGGCATTGACGTTGATCAGACGCGCCAGGCCCTCGGCCCGCTCCAGGTAGCGGCCGTGCCAGTAGATATTCTCTGCAAGCCTCGATAACATGGTCTAGCGCTCCGTATCCACAATCCAGGTGTCCTTGCTGCCCCCGCCCTGGGACGAATTGACCACCAGCGAGCCGGCTTTCATGGCCACGCGGGTCAGGCCGCCGGTCGTCACGTGCGTTTGCAGGCCCGACAGAATGAACGGCCTCAGATCCACGTGCCGTGGGGCCGCACGCCCGGACACGTAAGTCGGCGCGGTTGAAATGGCCAGCGTCGGCTGGGCAATGTAGTTTCGTGGATCATCCTTGATCAAACGCGCAAATTTGCGCTGCTCTTTCTGGGTCGAATGCGGACCAATCAACATGCCGTAGCCACCCGACTCGTTCGCTGGCTTGACGACCAGTTCATCTAGATGCGCCAGCACGTAGGCCCGTTCATCCGGATTGCCACATTTCCAGGTTGGAACATTCGCAATACCAGGCTCTTCATCCAGATAATATTTAATGATTTCAGGTACGTAGGCATACACCACCTTGTCGTCGGCGACGCCGGCACCAGGCGCATTGGCCAGGGCGACATTGCCGGCACGCCAGGCCCGCATCAGTCCGGGCACACCCAGCAAGGAGTCCTTGCGAAACACTTCCGGGTCCAGAAACGCGTCGTCGATACGACGATAGATCACGTCCACGCGCTCGAGTCCGTCGATGGTCTGCATAAAGACCTGATCCTGATCGTCGACGATCAGGTCGCGACCTTCAACCAGCTCGACGCCCATCATCTGGGCCAGATAGGCATGCTCGAAATAGGCAGAGTTGAACGCACCGGGCGTCAGTACGACAACATTCGGGTTTTCCAACGGCCGGGGTGATAACGAGGCCAGCGTGTCGAACAGCTGAGCCGGATATTCATCCACCGGCTGGATGCCGCTGTCGTCAAACAGCTCAGGAAACACCCGCTTCATCACTTGACGGTTTTCCAGCATGTAGGAGACGCCGGACGGAATGCGGAGGTTGTCTTCGAGCACCAGCAGCTCACCCCGGTCATCCCGCACCAGGTCGGAGCCGCAGATGTGGGCCCAGATACCCAGCGGAGGCGAAAACCCTTTGCACTGTTTGCGGAAATTTTCGGAATCCTTCAACAGCTCAGCCGGAAATACGCCGTCCTTGATAATGCGCTGGTCGTTGTACAAATCATCAATGAACAGATTCAGTGCGCGAACTCGCTGCTCAAGACCGGCCGAAACCTGGTCCCATTCCTTTTTCGGGATGACGCGCGGAATCAGGTCAAATGGCATGGCGCGATCGATGCCGGTGTCTTCGAAATAGACACGAAATGTAATTCCAGCGACCAGGGCCGCAATTTCGCAGGCGGCCTTGCGTTCGTTCAACTCGTCCTGATCCAGGTTTTTCAGGTATTTCCACAATGCCCGGGCAGCCGCGCGCGGCCGACCGGCATCGGTTACCAGTTCGTCGTAGAAACCGGTACTTGAATAATTACTTAAATCCATAGCCCTACTACGCTACACGTTTGAGCGAAAATTTCAAGTTGATGGACCGATGGACCGGAACGTGCGGGCCTGCTTCATCAGGTCCGGCATCAAGTGGTCAAACGCATGCTGGATCTGATCCGGATACTGATCAAAAAAATCCAGACCCTGTTTGAGCGGCGACGCCTGTCCATGTCGCAGGGCAATCAGATCGAAGATGGTTTGAATCATTTGCCGATCATGCATTCGGGTCCACAGCGACGCTTGTTCGGCCCAGCGGGTGAAACGCCGCAGCCGGTCTGGTAGTTCGTGCCGATGGTCGGCCAATAGTCGTTCAGTATCAGCGGCAAATTCCGATAGGGGTTGATCGCTGTAGTCGGTCCACTGTTGGCTCAGCAGGTGATCGAACAGCACGTCAAGCATGATGCCCGCATAGCGCCGCCAGGGGACATTCAACTTGGATGTGAAGGCTGTGACCACCGCATGTCGATCTGACCAGCCGTCGATACGTCGGTGCAGCAGCACGCCCCGCCGCAGCTCGGGTCGAAGGGTGTCGAGCACCTGCAGGCCCTTCAGATGGTCTCCGAGGAGTGCTCCCAGGCGGTGGTCGGGATGTGGTCCGGCCAGGATCAGATGAGCCAGGTAATTCATCGGCTTGTCTGCGCCAGATGGCAGAGGGCACAGATCCAATCCATTGAATCCACTACAGCTGAATACAGTACTGCCAGTGTGACCATCAAAACCGCCTTCGCGCTGCTGCGAACGAACGGCAGATCCTGAGTTATCATTGCTCTAAGCACTTCACTCCAGACAACGCGATGACCGCGGACAAGCCAGAAACCGAGTCCAAGCATACGCCAGCAGCAGCTGATCCATCGCCGCAACAGCGCCCGATTGTGGATCCCGAGACGTTTCCGGACGAGCAACAGGCGTTTTTCTTGAGCGGCCCAGCCGGTCGGCTCGAGTGCATCTCGGACCAGCCCGAACCGGATATTGCGCGCGCCGCGACTGCCATCCTGTGTCATCCGCATCCCCAGCACGGTGGCACCATGCGCAACAAGGTCGTGACCATCATGGAGCGCAGCTTGCGCGAAATTGGGCTGGCCACTGTGCGCTTCAACTTTCGCGCGACCGGCGAAAGCGAAGGCGAATTCGCCGATGGCACCGGCGAGCTGGAGGATTTGTACTGCGTCATTGAATGGGTTCAGCGAACGCGGCCCGACACCGACCTATGGCTGGCCGGCTTTTCATTTGGTGCCTGGGTATCGCTGAAAGCCGCACAGCATGCGCCTGTCCGCATGCTGATCAGCATTGCGCCGCCGGTCGAGCGCTACGGATTTGCCGATCTGCAGCCACCGATGGCGCCGTGGCTGGTGGTCCAGGGTGACGAAGATGAGGTGGTTTCCGCCGATGCAGTCATCAGCTGGGCTCAAAGCCTCGAGCCTGCGCCCGAGCTGGTCGTTATGGAAGGCAGCGGACATTTCTTTCACCGACGCTTGATGGACCTGCGCGGCCTGCTCAAGAACGCGGTGCAAAAACACCTGCCCTGACTCCGATCGCTATGGTCCAACTGGCCGGACATTCAACATCGATTGTCGAGCCGAAGCCCGGCCCGGGCGGGCCGGCCGAGCGCTATCAAGCACTTTGCCAATCCGGCAAGTTGACCAAAGACCCAAGCCAGCTACAGATCATCCAGCTACTCGATCAGCGCTATGAAGTCCTTGGCCGCAAACGGAAGCGCTTCCGCAAATCAATGCTGATCCCCGGGCTTTACATTCACGGTGGCGTCGGGCGCGGCAAGACCATGCTGATGGATCTCTTTGCGCAGAGCCTTGAAGAAGCCGGCATTGCCGTCATTCGGCAACATTTCCACCGCTTCATGAACGATATACATCAACAGCTGGACACCTTGAAGTCGCAGCGCAATCCGCTGAAACGGGTTGCCGAACGCCTCAATCAACAGGCACGCGTGCTGTGTTTCGATGAATTCCACGTCGACGATATTGCCGATGCCATGCTGCTTGGCGAACTGACTCGACACTGGTTTGACCAGGGCCTGACCCTGATTGCGACCAGCAACACCGCGCCGGATGATCTGTATGCCGATGGCCTTCAGCGGCAGCGCTTCGAACCGGCCATACGGAATATCCATCGCTACTGCGATATCGTCGAATTGACTTCGCCCGAAGATTATCGCCTGCGGCAGCTCGAGCGCCACCCGACCTGGCTACATCCTCATAACGCGAAGACCGAAACCTTGCTGGAGCAGGAATTCAGTGATCTTTGCCCGCAAGGACGAATTGCGGATGATTCTGTACTGTTAAGGGGTCGGACGCTGACTATTCAGGCCAACGCATCGACCGTGCTGTGGACGCGGTTCAGCGATTTGTGTGAGCAACCCCGATCCAGTCGCGACTATATCGACCTGACGCAACGCTACTCCACGCTGTTGCTCAGCGATATCCCCCAGATGGACGATGACGATAACAACGCAGCCAAACGCTTCATTCACCTGATCGATGCCTGTTATGACCGTGCCGTCAAAATGATTGCCTCCGCCAATGCGCCGATTGACGGGATCTACACCGGACGACGACTGGCGCAGGAATTCGAGCGAACGCGGTCACGTTTGACGGAAATGCAGACCAAACCCTATCTGGCTCAAGCACATCGGTCATAAAAAAGGGGGCGCGTGGCCCCCTTCAGCAAAGAAATCGATTTCAGTGGTGAACGATGGGTTTACTGCTGTGCCAGGTCCTTCAAATCGTCCAGGTCCAGATCGCCGAAGTTGATGCCGCTGCTGATGACCTGACCGATAAATACCGGATCAAGCGCGCCATAGATGTTGACGAACACCAGGTCGCCGTTCTGTTCATTGACCATGACCATGATGCCATCAACGAAATCGACCGACTCCTTGATGTAGACATCGACCTGATCGTCATCATCGCGAATCTCGATCGCTGCCGTCCATCCCTCGAAAGCCAGTTGCGAAAGAGTTTCGTTATACAGCGGCAGCATGACATCCGACTCGATATCGTCATACACCATGACACGCAGGCCCGCCACCGTGCTCAGCACGTCGGCAAGATTGTCATTCGAGCCGCGCAAGCCTTCAGCAAAGCCCTGAATGATGGCATTACCAAAATTCAGATTCACTTCCGGTGTAGCATTGATGGATTGCTGTATCGGGCGCAGGTCAACCTGGCCTGACAGCATAGTCTGGGCCAGCGCGGACTGCGAAAGCAGGACTGACAGAATAAGGATGGCTTGAGTCCATTGTTTCATTGGTTTACTCCTGGTTGGTTTGAAGATCATTCATGGGATCTTGAGTTTCTACATTGATCCGTTGGGGTTGCGCGATTGCGCGAACCAGTCGGCTGTAAGGCAATGGCTCCAGTTCGATCGATGGCCATTGAAGGTGTTCATTCAGCTCGCGCCCGGTAATGCTCAGCGCCTTGCGGGAGGTCGTGTTTACGGTTTGCATCGCCAAACGGAAGTCCTGAATTGCAGTTGGATCTGGTTCCGGCTCATTGATTGGCATCAGCAGCGTCAGGCTCAGTGCAAGTACCAGACTGGCAGCAATTGCGAATCCCCAAGCGCTGTGCAATCCCCGGCCTCGCGGCCGCAGCATATGCTTCCAGCGATCAGCAAGTTCGGCAGGCAGCGGTTCAGGCTTCAGGCGACGCAATTCCTTGCGCAAGGCCCAGTCTGCAGCGAGTTCCGGATCGGCTGGCGGATGTTCGAGTGCGCGTAACCGGTCTTCCAAGCCGGCCGCAGACTCCAACACCGCTGGATCGGTCCAATCAGGCGACTTGTTCATGCAGTTCCTCCTCGATCTTTTTGCGCAGTAACCGTCGAGCGCGAAAGGTGTAGACCTTGACCTGGGTTCGGCTGAGCTCGAGCGTTTTCGCCGTCTGGGCGACGTCCAGTTCCTGCATGTCCCGTAAGATCAGCAGGCTGCGACCGGGTTCCGGCATTTCGGCCAGTGCCGCCAGCAGCAGGCCACGACGGCGCTGCACGTCGATCGCCTCATCCGGATTCAATGTGGATTGAACGTCGGCCTGCACCGACTGTTCACCGACCAGCTTCAGCGTTAGCGACTGGGTCCGCTGTCGGTGACGCAGTCGGTCCAGACAGGCATTTCGGGTACAGGTCAGCAACCAAGGCAGGGCGTCATCGCGGCGCACATCATCGCCCCGATGCCAGAGCTTGATCAGTGTGTCCTGCACCACGTCATCAGCTTCATCACCGCGGCCAAGCAACATCAGCGCCAGGTGGCGCAATCGGCTGCCGTAGCGGTCAATCATCTGCTCGAAGGGCTGCTGCATACCCGGTATACGTACGAAGGGGTGGATGGGTTACAGCTTGTCGGAAAAAATGGCGCTCGAAAAGTGCCATTCGCCCTGGTTTGTTGGAGCGGTACTGCAGGTCAACAGCGGGCCTGGACCACGACAGCCACCGTCAGTGCGGTCGCGCTTTCAGCAGCGTTGCATTCAAAAAGGCCTGAAAATGCTTGCCGGTCCTGCCAAGCGCTGCTTCAGTGCGCGCTATCCCAATCCTGCCCAGTGCCGGCCTCGACCAATAATTCGACATCCAGCTCGGCTGCGGCTGCCATGCGCTCGATCACGCCCTGCTGAACCGATTCCAGCGCATCATCACGCACTTCCAGCACCAGTTCATCATGCACCTGCATCACCAGTCGCGCGGCCACACCGTCGGCCTGAATCCAATCATCCACGTCGATCATGGCGCGCTTGATGATGTCTGCGGCGGTGCCCTGCAGCGGCGCGTTGATGGCGGCACGCTCGGCTGCCTGCTGACGCTGTCGATTGCGCGACTTGATTTCCTGCAGCCACAAGCGCCGGCCAAACAGCGTTTCGACAAAACCCTGGTCATGGGCGATCTTGCGGGTTTTGTCCATGAAGGCACGGACGCCCGGGTAGCGCTGAAAGTAGCGCTCGATATATTCAGCCGCCTGATCACGATCCGTTTCGAGCTGTTTGGCCAGGCCCCAGGCGCTCATGCCATACATCAAACCGAAGTTGATGGCCTTGGCAGCGCGACGCTGATCGGAGCTGACCTGGTCGGGCTGGACGCCGAAGACCTCGGCTGCAGTCGCCTGGTGCACATCTTCACCCTGGCTGAAAGCGTCGAGCAATCGCTCGTCGCCGGACAGATGCGCCATGATGCGTAACTCGATTTGCGAGTAGTCTGCCGCCAGCAGCGTCCAGCCTTCAGGCGCTACGAACGCTTTACGGATACGGCGACCCTGCTCGGTCCGGATCGGGATGTTCTGCAGGTTCGGATCCGCAGATGACAAGCGGCCAGTCGCCGCAACGGCCTGATGGTAGTGCGTGTGAATCCGTCCCGTGCGTGGATGAATTTTTTCAGGCAGGCGGTCGGTATAGGTGCTTTTCAATTTCGACAGACTGCGATGCTCAAGAATCAGTCGCGGAAGCGCATAGTCTCCCGCAAGCTCCTGCAGCACGTCTTCGGCCGTAGATGGTTGCCCCTTCGGCGTTTTGCGCACGACCGGGATATCCAGTCGCTCGAACAGAATTTCCTGCAGCTGTTTGGGTGATCCAAGATTGAATTCCCCACCGGCTTCCTGCCAGGCGTCCTGCTCGATGGTCTGCAAGCGCCCCGCCAGCTCTTCGCTGTGCTGGGCGAGCCGCTCGGCATCGATCATGACGCCGGTTCGCTCCATCCTGGCCAGCACCTGAATCAGCGGAATTTCGAGCGTTTCATAGACCATTTTCACGCCCGGGTAGCGCTGAATCTCCGGCCACAGCTTGTGATGTAGCGCCAGGCAGACCTCGGCATCCTCGCCGGCGTACTCCGCTGCGACGTCGACACTGACCTGGTCGAAGGTGACCTGCTGCTTGCCCTTGCCGGCGACCTGTTCATAGCTGGTCGTGCTGCGGCCAAGATAGCGATTGGCCAGCGAATCCAGATCGTGGCGGGTGGCCGTTGCGTTGAAACAATACGATTGCAGCATGCTGTCATGAGCCACTCCAGCAAGCTGGATGCCAGCCTGGGCCAGCACGTTCAGATCATATTTTGTGTGCTGGGCCAGCTTGGGCCGTTGTGCGTCTTCGAGTAATGGCTTGAGGATGCCAATGGCCTCCTCTGCATCAAATTCGGTCACTTGATCAACGTGCCGCAGCGGCACGTAAAACGCCTGGTGCGGTTCAACAGCGAATGAAAACCCAACCAATTCGGCATCCAGCGGTTCAAGGCTGGTCGTCTCGGTATCAAAGGCAATCACCTCGGCCTGCCTGAGTTGTTCGAGCAACGATTCAAGCGCTGCCCGGCTGGTGACCGTGCTGACCTCCAGCGGCAAGTCAGCAGGTTCAGCGCCGGTTTCCGGCGAATCCTCCAACTGCCGCAGCCAGGTTGAAAAGCCGTGTTGCCGCAAGAGCACGGTCAGTCGCTCCAATTCAGGCTGTGCCGGAGGGATCTGGTCGAGCGTGACCTGCAGCTCGACGTCTCGCTTGAGTTCGACCAATTTACGAGACGTTGGCAGCTGTTCGAGTGCAGATCGTAGATTTTCACCGACTTTACCCCCGACCTCATCGGCGTGATCGATTACACCCTGCAGCGAGTCGTACTTCGCCAGCCATTTGCTGGCGGTCTTGGGACCGACCTTTTCAACCCCCGGGATGTTGTCCGAGGCGTCACCGGTCAGCGCCAGCCAGTCACCAACCCGGTCCGGACCGACACCGAACTTCTGTTCAACCGCAGCGGCGTCGTAGCGCTTGTCCTGCATGCTGTCTTCCAGCACTACGCGATCGTTAACCAGCTGTGCCAGATCTTTATCGCCCGATGAAATCAGCACCTTGCAGCGCGCCCGCTCGGCCTGCGCGGCCAGCGTTGCAATGACGTCATCGGCCTCGACACCATCGACACTGATCTGATGCACGCCAAGTGCGTCGATCAGCGCTTTCAATGGCTCGATCTGCTCACGCAACTCATCGGGCATCCGCGGCCGATTGGCCTTGTATTCAGCGAACAATTCATGCCGGAAATTCTTGCCCGGAGCATCAAAAACAACCACCACGCCATCGGGCTGATGGGTCTCGAGCAAGCGTCGGATCATATTGGCCACGCCAAATAGAGCGCCGGTGGGCTTGCCGTCGCCGCTGGTCAGGCTGGGCAACGCATGGAACGCCCGATACAGATAGGACGATCCATCGATCAGGCAAACAGTTTGATTGGAAGCTGGTTCAGTCATGGCGGTCGCCGACAAAAAAAGTAGAGCGCTATCATATCCACTGCGCTGTGCAATCGGTTTGCGCACTTGTCGCACAAGCGAATCAACAGCAGCTGGAGCAGTGCACATTTGATTTGCTATGATGAATCCATTGTTGCATCACCTGTCGATAACAGGAGTTGGTCATGAAGAATCAGTCGAACCTGATCGGGCGCGTCTTCAAGGGGCTTACAAATCACCGCAATCGTGCAGATCTTCGGCATTGCCACGTCACGCTGACAATCCTGGCCGGCGGACTGATTATGGCATCGATGGCCTGGGGTCAAACTGAAGCGCCCCCACCGCCACCGATCCGCGAGCCATTGCCACCGAAGGTGCAGCAATCGGAAGATCCGCTCGACCAGGAGGTCGTGATCCGCCAGGAAGAGGGTCGCATCGTCGAGGAATATCGCCGCAATGGGCAGGTGCACATGGTGCGAATCGTGCCGGATATCGGGCAGCCTTACTACATGATCGATACGACCGGCGACGGCCTGCTGGATATGAAACACGACACGTTTGAGCCGGTCAAACCCGTGTATTGGCGTCTGTTCGAGTGGTAGTTTGATACGCGCAGAACGCGTCAGGCAAGCTTGTAGATGTTGGTTTGCCAGGGTTCATGGCCGCGAATTCAGCCTGGCTTGAAGCCAGTCCAGTACGGGCTGGCTTTCAGGGCGACACCCGGTAAATCGTGCAAATGCGCTGGCGGCCTGCTCCACCAGCATGCCAAGTCCGTCAATGCTTGCAACACCACGCTGCTCGGCCCAGTGTTGCAAGGGCTGGTGCGCCGGGCCGTAGTTGAGATCGTAGAGTATGGTTTCTTCGTGCAACCAATGGTCCGACAGCTTCGGCACCAGGCCCCGATGGCCCAGGCTGGTCGCCTGAATAATCAAATCGTAGGCAGCAACCGAAGTCGTCGCATCAATCACACCCAAGTCGAAGCGATTTCGCCAATGGTCCCTTAGCCGATCTGCCTTGTCGCGATTCCGGTTGCTCAGATCCAGTCCTGCAGGCTGGTGCTCGATCAATGCTGGCAGGATGCCCGCAACGGCGCCGCCGGCGCCAACGATCAAAATGCGGTGATCGGACAGTGCGCAGTGATTGCGCTTCAGGTCAGCGACCAGGCCTGCGCCATCCGTATTGAAGGCGTGCCAACCGGTATTTTCCCAGACCAGCGTATTGGCTGCACCGGCCGCGCTGGCACACGCAGCCACTGCAACCGCACAGTCCAGCGCTTCATGTTTGAGCGGCAAGGTCACGTTGCAGCCAGTACCGCCGCGCTTTCGAAACGTCTCGAGCTGCCCGGCCAATTCGCCAGCAGGGCATTCAATGGCCTGGTACTCGACGTTCAAGCCCATCGCTCGGGCAAACCGGTGATGGATGGCAGGCGACAGGCTGTTGTGCACGGGCTGGCCGAACACCGCCAGCTGGTAGCAGGTGTGTGCAGTCATTGCAGCACGCCCACTGCGCCTGTACTCACTCCGAGGCGTTCAGCCACTCGGCCAGGTCCAGTGCGTGATAGGTCAGAATCGCATCCGCCCCGGCCCTGCGGATGCTGGTCAGGCTTTCCATCACGACACTGCGTTCATCAAGCCAGCCCCGCTCGGCTGCGGCCTTGAGCATGGCGTATTCACCGGATACGTTATAGGCAAAGGTCGGTACAGCAAACTGCTGCTTGATTCGTCGAACCACATCCAGATACGGCAGGGCAGGCTTGACCATGACCCAATCCGCGCCTTCGGCCAGGTCGAGCGCGACTTCGCGCTCGGCTTCATCGCCGTTGGCCGGATCCATCTGATAGCTGTACTTGTCACCCGCGCCCAAGTTGGCCGCCGAACCTACTGCATCACGGAATGGTCCATAAAACCCGGACGCGAACTTGGCCGCATAACTCAGGATGATCGTGTTGTGATGGCCGTCCTGCTCCAGCGCCTGGCGTATTGCGGCCACGCGACCATCCATCATATCGGACGGTGCAACGACGTCGGCACCGGCTGCGGCATGGCACAACGCCTGTTTGACCAGTGCCTCGACCGTGCGATCGTTGGTCACGTAGCCGTCGCGATCAAGCAAACCGTCCTGCCCATGCGCGGTATACGGGTCCAGCGCAACATCGGTTATCAGGCCCAGCTCAGGAAAACGCTGTTTGATGGCGCGAACGGTTTGAGGGACCAGGCCCTGCTCATCCCAGGCCGCTTCAGCTTGCTCGGATTTTTGTTCGGGCCCGATGACGGGAAACAGTGCCAGCGCCGGAATGCCCAGCGTACAGGCACGCTCACAGGTGCGCAGCAGCGCGTTCAGACCCTGACGCTGCATGCCCGGCATGGCGTCGATGGCTTCGGTCGCCGACGGCCGCTCCAGCACAAACACCGGGAAAATCAGATCGCTGGGGTGCAGCCTTGTTTCGCGTGTCAGCGCACGAGCAAAGCCTGATGCGCGAGAGCGCCGCATGCGCGTGTCTGGAAATCGAGTATTGATCATGCGCAAATCATACGTTACGAGCGTCCGATGAGCCAGCCGGGCTGCTATCGGACTTCAGCCGAGACCGAACCAGCCACCCATGACTTGCTCGAGGGTTTCCAGGCCCAGGCCGCTAGTGGCAGAAAAGGGCTGAACTGAGGCATGGCCCTGAAGCGATTGTTCAACCTTGCGGACCGCATCCATTTGCTTGCCGCGCCCCAGCTTGTCGGCTTTGGTCAGCACTGCATGCATCGGCAAACCCCGCGCCAGTGCAAACTCAGCCAGCTGGACGTCGGTGGACTTGAGCGGATGCCGAATGTCCATGACGATGACCAGCCCTGCCAGCGCCTGGCGTCGCTCCAGGTAACCCTGGATCAGGCCCTGCCAGTGTTTTTTCAAATCGGCACTGACCGCCGCATAACCATAGCCCGGCAGATCGACAATATGACGCTGAGCGTCCAGCTGGAAAAATACCAGCTGACGAGTACGGCCCGGCGTTTTACTGGTTCTGGCCAAGGCATTGATGCGACACAGGCGATTGATCAAGCTCGATTTGCCGGCATTGGAGCGGCCTGCAATCGCGACCTCGAAACCCTGGTCGGGCGGCAATTGTGATCGATTGTGGACGCTGTTCAGGTATTCTGCTTGATTAAGCAGATGATGTATTTTGCTCAAGCGCTGGTACCGGTGGTCGGAAACAGCGATAATATCAGGCTGCCCTCGCCCGGCCTGCCCGGGTTTCGTTTGATTGAGCACTTGGATTGCCCGACATCAAGGGTAAAGTCGATTGAAAAGGATGGAATCAGGAACATGTTGAAACGTTTCGCATTAATGACTGCAGTAGCCACACTCTTCATTGCTACGGCATCTGCCGTCTCGGCCCAGGCAGGCGATCCTGAAGCCGGTCAGCAGAAAGCGGCAACCTGTGCCGCCTGTCACGGCATGGACGGCAACAGCCAGGTCACGATCTGGCCCAAGATTGCAGGTCAACATGAAGACTATCTGGCGCGTCAAACGCGCATGGTGCGCGATCAGCAGCGGGAAGTGCCCACCATGTATCCGCTGGTCATGAATCTGTCTGACCAGGACATTGCTGATATTTCGGCCTGGTATGCGCAACAGACCATCCAGATGGGCGTGGCCGATGATGCCCTGGTCGAGCTGGGCAGCAAGATCTATCATGGCGGCAATCATGACTCCGGCGTGCCGGCCTGCATGGCCTGTCACGGACCCGGCGGTGCCGGCATCCCCAACATGGGCTACCCAATGCTCTCGGGACAACATGCCGACTACACGGCTGACCGCCTGCGCCGGTACCGTGATGGCGTCACCAATGGCGATGACGATCCCTACAGCAAGATGATGGTTGGCATTGCTGCGAACCTGACCGATGACGAGATCAACGCCGTCAGCTCCTACATCGAGGGACTGCATCGAGCGCAATGAATCGTCTGAACGGTCATCGTTGTTTGAACAGGATTGTTTGAACAGGGAACCACTTTGGCAGGAGACGGTCTCCTACAGTTCAGCCCGTATTCAGACCCGGGACTTAGAATTCAAACTGAACGAGCGTTGTTTGTTTGACTTGCAAGGATCCAATCATGAAAATTTCAACCCTAATTAGCGTTGTCCTGACACTCATTCTGGCCGTGATCACATCACCGGCCTGGTCCCAGTTCGAAGAGGGCATGCACTACGAGCGCATTGAAGGTCCGCCGATTGATTCAACGGCAGACCATGTCGAAGTGGTCGAAGTCTTCAGTTATCTGTGTCCGCACTGCAGCACCTTCCAACCCTATGTCGGTCCATGGGAAAAAGACCTGCCGGAAAGCACATCGTTTCGACGTGTGCCGGTTTCATTCAACCCGTCGTGGCGTGCCTTTGCCCAGGCCTATTACACCGCTGAAGTGCTTGGCATCCTGGATCAATCCCACGAAGCGCTGTTTACTGCACTGCATACGAACCGTCGTCCCATTCGGTCGATGGCAGATCTGGCCGATTTCCATGCCGGATTCGATGTCGACGCGGATCGCTTCGAATCCACCGCTGAATCGTTTGCCGTACAGTCCCGCATGCGTTCCGGCGATGCCGACCTGGCCAAGTGGGGCGTGCGATCAACGCCGACGCTGGTCATCAACAACAAGTATCGAGTCAGCCCTCGGCGCGGCGGCTCGTTCGAGGAAGTACTCGCCATTGCAGATTTTTTGATTGCCCAGGAGCTGGCTGACATAGGCGCGGCTGCAGACACTGCAGATGTCAACGCGGACTCCGCTGGCCAATAGCCTTCATTCTGGACCCGCTCGGGCACCGGCTGTGCCCGGGCTGGTCTAGTTCGACTGGACCATGGATCCGTCGCACCCGGCTGAACTCAAGCTGATCAGCTTCAATATTCAGGCCGGCACCAGCACGGCCAACTATCGCGAGTACGTGACCCGCAGCTGGCGTCAGGTCCTGCCCAACAATCAGCGCATGAATAACCTGGATGCCATTGCCCGGCTGGTATCGGACTATGACGTGGTTGCTCTGCAGGAAGTCGACTGCGGCAGCCTGCGCTCCGGATTTCTGAATCAGGCCAAATACCTGTCACGCCATGCCGATTTCCCATGGTGGACTGATCAGGGCAATCGCAAGGTCGGCATGCTGGCCCATGCCGGCAACGGTGTGCTGAGTCGATTCGTTCCCGATCAGATCGAAGACCATCGCCTGCCAGGCGCGATTCCGGGTCGTGGCGCTCTGCTGCTGCAGTTCGGCAGCGGTGAGCAATCACTGTGGATCATCGTGCTGCATCTTGCGCTCGGCCGTCGAGCGCGCATGCAGCAATTACAGTACGTTGCTCATCGGATCGCGCATCAACCGAATCTGATTGTCATGGGCGACCTGAATACTGGCGCCGATAGCCGGGAGGTCATCGAATTTTGTGAGCAGGCCGGACTGCTCGTGCCAGATCGAAGCCTGTTGACGTATCCGAGCTGGCAACCACGCCGTGCCATCGATCATATTCTGGTGTCTCCCGATGTCGATATTCAATCGCTCGAGGTCCTGCCCTGCACCTTGTCGGATCATTGCCCGCTGGCCATGTCGATCCGGTTGCCGGACGGGGTATCACTGCATCGCCATGCGCATGGCAACGATCAACAGCAGGAATCCAAACCATTGCGCTAGGCGCAAGGAACCGATGCGATGGGCGAGCGACGCCCCAAGTGGCGCTGTCAGCATGCCGACGATGCCTATGATCAGCACGGCAGGCCAGTACCAGTAACCCAACAGCCCAGGCCAGTGCGCACCCGACGATGTCTGCAGCATGAAGCCGAGGCTGCCAGCCAGCGCCAGAAACCAGCCACAGGCGGCTGCAATAGCCACTGCCTGGATGGCGCTGAACCCGTTTCGGGTCAGGTACGGTACATTGAAACTGGCGCCGCCAATCCCGAGCATTGCCGATAGTGCCCCAATCAGCGGTCCAAACAGCCACCAGCCGCGCGCGCGCGGCGATCGGTCCGCGGCTTTTTCCTGTCCGACACCGAATATCATGCGCACCCCGATCCAGGCGGCGAACAGCGCAAAGATCCAGCTCAGCCACTGGCCCGAAAGCCTGACGGCCAACCAGGCGCCCAGCAGTGCACCCAATGCCAGGGTCGGCGCAAGACGCCACACCGAAGGCCAGTCCAGGGCCTGTTTACGGGCGTGGGCCAACGCACTGCTGGCCGAAGTCAAGACCATGGAGCCCAACGCACTGGCAACCGCAATTGGCATCGCGAAGTCCAGCATCATGCCTTGTGACAACAGCAACCAGGTCAGGCCAGGCACAATGACCAGACCGCCGCCGATGCCGAACAACCCGGCCAGCAGGCCGGCCAGAATGCCGATCAGCATCAGAATTGCAATTTCAATCACGCGGCTACGGCCAATTGCTGGTTACACTTCAAGCCTACTATGAATCCTCTTTTGGCAGTCAACAAACAACCGACCCGTCTACGCTGGATGTCAGTCCTGCTGGTGCTCTGGCTGGCTCTGCTGTGGGCTGGACCGAATGCGGCACAAACTGCTGACAGCGCAGGTCAACAGCAGCAGCGCGCCCTCTTTCAGAGCGCCTGGGCAGCCGCAGGTCGCGGTGACCTGGCGGCTGTTGATGCCGCGCTGCAGGAACTCCAGGACTATCCGCTTCGTCCCTATCTTGAATTTGAACGCTATCGGCAGCGCATGGGCCTGGATCCCGACGTCGAGATCGAACGCTTCCTGGCACGCTACCGCGACTGGTCATTCGCCAATCGGCTGGAACGTGCCTGGCATCGCAACCTTGCCAGACGGTCCGACGCCACTGCGCTGATCCGCTTCGTTGAAACCTCATCACAAGCCGAAGTCCAGTGCAGGCTCCTGCTGGCACGTAACGAACGGGGCCAGAACGGAAACATGCAGTCGGCTGTCCGAACACTGTGGCTGAACGGGCGATCCCAACCGCGCGCCTGTGATCCGCTGTTTCGCTGGTGGCGCAACCAGGGCAATCCAGGCGTTGATGATGCCTGGACGCGATTCGGGCTTGCAATTGAAGCAGACGAACTGGGTCTGGCTCGCTATTTGCGCCGCTATCTGGATGAACGCGACCTGCTTCTGGCCAACGGCTGGCTGCAGATGGCTCAGCGCCTCAATAGCGGCTTGAGTGCCGCATTGGAATGGCCGGATGCCGAGCGCAGTCGTCAGCTGATTCGCTGGGGACTGTATCGACTGGCCAGTCGCGACTGGCAGCGAGCTCAGCAGCTGATCGAACGATTCGAAGCCCGTTTTGACTATGCCGAGGAGGATCTGGACGCAGTCAAACGCCGGGCGGCACTGTTTCAAGCCGTTGATCTGGATCGCGACGCGATCAGCGCGATCGACAATCTGCCCTCGAACCAGGTCGATCAACAAATGCTGGAATGGCGGCTGCGCGTCAGCCTGATCCAGGCTGACTGGCCCAATGTGGTCAGCAGTATTGCCGCCATGAGCGCAGAAGAACAGGTCCGCGGCCGATGGCGCTACTGGCGCGCACGGGCGCTGGCAGAACTGCAAAGACCCGAAGCCGGCCTGCTGTATGCAACCCTGGCCACGGAACCGCATTTCTACGGCTTCCTGGCCGCATTCCGCACCAGTCAGCCGCTGACATTATGCAGTCGCGAGCTGGCGGCCGATGGACCGGTCCAACTGCGCTTGTTGCGCGACGCGGAATTCGAGCGGGCCCTGGAGTTGTACGGCGTCGGCCTCCGCTCACATGCCCGCAGTACCTGGCAGCAGGTCAGTCGGCGATTGAGCAATACCGAACTGATTCAGGCCGCGCTGCTGGCTGCCGGCCGCGGTTGGTATGATCGCGCCATTTTTGCGCTGGGCAACGCCGGCGCAATGGATGCCTATGCCTGGCGCTTCCCGATCATCGAGCGTGAGCGGGTCGAACGCTATGCCGAGCGCTACCAGGTTGATCCTGCACTGGTGTTCGGCCTGATGCGGGCAGAGTCGGCGATGCAGCCCGATGCACGATCAGGCGCCAATGCACGGGGACTGCTGCAATTGATCAGCAGTACTGCGCGCGAGGTCGCGCGTCGTCAGAATTTGCCGTACGACGGTGCAGCCAGCCTGTACAACCCGGCCATCAACTTGCCGCTCGGCATTGCTCATCTCGGCGAGCTTCAGCAGCGCTTTGGCGGCGACTGGACGCGCGTGGCCGCAGCCTACAATGCCGGCATTACAGCGGCCACTCGCTGGCAGACCGCACGACCTGATCTTCCGACCGACATCTGGCTCGAGACGCTGCCTTTTTTTGAAACGCGTGACTACGTACCGCGCGTGCTGGCCTTTGCCACCGTGTATGAATATCGACTCCAGCGCGAGCCCCGGGTCATTGCTGATCACGTGCTCGGTGGCCCGGTTGAAAATCCCGGCTTTGCCTGTCAGAAGAACATCGTTGCAGCGGCAACTGCAAGCGCAGATTAGCGCGTTGGCTTGAACTGCTGTTTCAGCGCTTGAACCCGCTCGATGCGGTGCTGACGAATCCTGTCGGCCAGCGCTTTGCCTTCGATGCCGGCCGTAGTCCAGGCTTTGACGTCGACCTGCTCCGTCCGCTGCCGGGCCTGGCTCAGGTAATCCAGTGCGGCTGAATCGAATGGCGCTGCACAGGATTCATCGTCAGGCATATCACTTCGGCCCAGCAGGTCGGCCTTGCAGGCCAGCAGCACCTGGTCGAATCGTTCCGGTCGGCGCCAACCGTCAAGCGCCTGAATCAAATCAACAACGGTGCTGGCACGCAAGGTCAAGGCCTGATGCACCTTCAGGTGATGTGCACAGACCAGCAGCGCCAGTTGCTGATACTCCTTCGGTACGCGCAGGCGCTCCGATACCGCCCGCACCAGCGGCAGTCCGGTGTGTTCGTGTTTGCGATGAGATGGCCACTCGCGCTCGGGCGTCAGGCCCTTGCCGAGGTCATGCACCAGGCAGGCAAAACGCGTCGCCACCGGCACATTCAAACGCGCCGCTTGATTCAGCACCTGCATGACGTGCTCACCGCTATCCACTTCAGGGTGATACTCCGGATTCTGCGGGATGCCGAACAGCACGTCCAACTCGGGCAGAATTTTTTCCAGCGCTCCGGTCTTGCGCAGCAGGCGAAAGAAGCGATCCGGTCGCGCATGGCCCAACGCCCGCTGCATTTCCTGCCAGATGCGCTCCGGCACCAGCGCATCCACTTCACCCTGCGCCACCATGTCCCGACACAGGTTCAGCGTGTCCTCAGCAACTCCGAACTGCTGAAAGCGGGTCGCAAATCGAGCCAGGCGCAGCAGTCGCACAGGATCTTCACTAAAGGCCGGCGACACGTGGCGCAGCGTACGATCATCAATATCGCGAAGCCCGCGAAACGGATCAATCAGCTGGCCCTGACGGTCTTCGGCAATTGCATTGATGGTCAGGTCACGCCGCAGCAGGTCCTGCTCGAGCGTCACGTCTGGGCCGGCATGAAACTGAAAGCCGCGGTAGCCTGGCGCCGATTTGCGTTCGGTCCTGGCCAGCGCAAATTCGGCTGCATGAACCGGATGAAGAAACACCGGAAAATCACGGCCGACGGCACGAAAGCCACGCGCCAGCATCTGGTCTGGATCTGCGCCGACGACCACAAAGTCATGCTCGTTGGGCGTCAAACCCAGCCGTTCGTCGCGAATGGCCCCGCCCACGCGATAGACCTCGAGACCGTCAAGCACAGGGTCCTGAGCCCAATTCAAAGCTCGATGCGGAAGCTCGGCCATTCAGTCCAACCCGGTATTGATCAATTTAATGACGGCCCGCCTTACTGCGAAAGCGCTGATAGCGGGATTGTCGACCATCTTCAGGATTTAACCAATGCGGCGCCTTTTCACTCATCGCCCAGGGCTTCAGGCCGAGGGCTTCGAAACCGGACTGGCTGCATACGCTATCGGTCAGCAGTGACTTGAAGTTATCGGACGAAAACGGCTTGCCTGGCACCAGGTTGAAGATCAGGCCCTGCAGGCGACCCAGCACATCGGGCAGACCGATAACAGCGCGTTTCAGTCGACGTTGTTCTGCGACCCACTCTACCAGGGCCTTGAGCTCCCAGATTTCGGCGCCACACAGTTCATAGGTCTGCCCGTAGCTGGCGTTGTTCTCCAGCGTAGCGGCCATGGCTTCGACAACGTCCTTGACGTAGACCGGCGCAAACCTGGCCCCGGGCCGCGCCAGTGGCATGACCGGAGAAAGCGCCAGCAGGCTGGCAAAGCGGTTCAGAAAACTGTCATCAGGCCCAAAAATGGTCGAGGGTCGATACAGGGTCCAGTCAAGACCGGATTCACGGACGCGTTGTTCGCCTTCACCGCGTGACTGAAGATACCGGCTTTGACCCTCGCCGGCTTTCAGCGCACTCATCTGCAGAAACCGTCGAACGCCAGCCTGCTTGCAGGCCGCAATCGCGATTTCAACCAGTTCGACATGGGCCCTGTGGAATCCTTTTCCACTGAAGCCACGCTCATTCAGAATGCCGACCAGATTGATCAACGCCTGGTGCTGGCTCAGCGCTTCGCTCAATTCATCGGGCCGGTACGGATCGAGTTGACAGAGCCGCGTGTTCGGAATCAGGGCCAGGTGTTTGGCTGCTGGCTTGTAGCGGGTGGCCACCGTAATCTGGTGATGCTCGGACAATCGATGGCACAAATGGCCGCCAACAAAGCCGGAACCGCCAAGAATCAGAATGTTCATTATTCAGCAACCAACTTGAAATCCTGCACGTATTTTGCCTAATGCAGGCAGGCTTGACATGAGCATGGATTGTCCTTGACTCGACTGAACGATCCGCCTGCACGATCTCAACGGGCACCGCCTGCTGGCCATCAATTTCGATGGCTCGTGATCGTCGATAAGTCGAAATCCAGCGGACATTCATTGGCCGGCCTGGGTTTCTGCAGCAAAAACCCCTGCAGTAAATCGCAGCCACTGTAAACCAGGAAATCCAGTTGATCCATGGTCTCGACGCCTTCGGCAACCACCCGCATATCAATCTCGTGACACAAATCGATGACCGCGGCAACCAGCTTGCGCTGGCGTGCATCGCCAGGCGTTCCACGCAAAAAACCACGATCCAGCTTGATGGTATGAACATTCAGCTCCTGTAAGTGGGCCAGGCTGCTGTACCCGGTACCGAAATCATCCAGCGCGATCTGTACGCCGAATTGACGTAATTCGCGAATGATGGTCAGCCCGCGCTCGAAATCCCGGATTGCAATGTCTTCGGTGATCTCCAGCTCCACGAACTCCGGACTGATTGCATGCTGTCTGCAGGCCCGCTCGATCCGCTCGACCACATCCTGTTGCTGAAAGCGCTGGGCCGATAGATTCAGCGCCATCCCGGGCAACCGGCTGTCCCCGTTCGCCGCTTGACCGGGGGCGTGAGCACTGGTCCGCCGAGACAGGGCCTTGTGCCAACGCTTCAATTGACCCAGCGCAAGATCCATGACCAGGTCCTCGAACGCACCCAGCAGGCCCAGCTCCAGCGCCTCTTGCATGAACGCTTCAGGCCCGAGCAGACCACGCCGCGGATGATTCCAGCGCGCCAGGGCTTCAAAGCGTTCGACGTTGCCGCTGGTCGTGCAGATGATGGGCTGATAATGCAACACAAACTGGTTTTGTTCGATCGCTTTGCTCAGTTCGCCCTCGATTTGAATCGACGACTCGTCGGCCAATGGACTCATGCTGTCAATCAAGTGATGCAACACCACGCCCCGACCGAACTGTGTCGACTGGGTCAGGGCCCGCTGACTTTTCTGCATCAGTGGCTCAGCATGCTGGGCATCCATTGGAAACAGACTGACACCGGCGTTCAGGCCCACGACAAACTCCCGATCTTGAATGGAGATGGGGCGGGACACTTTTTTCAGGAATTCTTCGCACCAGGCACGCACATGATCCGGCTCATCCAGCGTTGGCCGCAAAATCATGAAATCACGTTCCGCAATGCGGCCAATCACGCAGCGACTGTGCAGATTGGAACGTATGCGATTCGAAATTCTGGCCATCAACTGCTCGGCCTGTCGCCAGCCAAAGGCCCGATGAACAACGGCGAAGCGTTTGACGTGCAGGGAAATGACGGCAACCTGCTTGACCTCAGGCTGCTCCAGCATCTGCTCGAGCTGACGAATCAGCAATCGTCGATTGGGCAGACGAGTGGTGGGGTCGTGCGTGCGCGCAAAAGCCAGTTCGGATTGGGCAATATCAGTCCGGATGCGCTGCGTTTCGAGCAGCCAGATCACAATACCCATCGCGATGATGCTGGTCGACAACAGCTCCAGAAGACCAATATAGGGCTGGTAGAACACCGCACTACCGAAATAGCCCTGCCACAGGCTGACGGCCAGCACGTGCAGCAACTGCAGGCCGTACAGCGCAAAACCAAGCACGCCAATCCGGATACCGATCAAATGCTGAACGCGCTGCATGCGCCAAAGCATCCAGGCGGCGACAAAGAAGGCCAGACCGGTGATCAGGTACCTCAAGTCAAACCGAAGCAGGGTCCTGAGCGTGGCCTGATCGGGGTCAAACGGGTCGATCAAGGCGGTCACAACCCCAAACACCGAAGCCAGCAGCAGCCAGGCGCGCTGATGTCCTATCGCGACAGTCCGCTCATAGGCTGCTTCATAAGCGCCCAGCAACAACCAGACCACGTGCAGATAGGCTGCAGCCAGCGAGACTATGGAAAAGACCAGGCGCAGGGTCGGGCTGGGTTCACCGGCAATAAACAACCCCAGTGAACTGGCCGATGTCAGCATGTACAGCGCCAACGCAGCCAGGCTGCGTGCCCAGTGGCGCAGGAATGCGCGCGGCTGCGTGCGATAAAAATACATCAGCAAATAGGCCAGCACCAGGCTGCCGATCGCCTGGATAGCCTGTATCGCAATCACGATTTCTGCTGGATGAACGCCCATTCCCTCAATAGTCCTGCAATAGTCCTGTCGTAGATATTGCTGCAGCATTCACAATAAACAGGCCTGCAGCACGAACCCGTCACAAAACAAATGCTGAGTGTAACCCTGAATGACGCCTGCTGCGACCGGGCCCGAATCCGGTCTAACGGTTACAACCGACCGCGCTGATCGCTGAATTGGAATGCCGATGAGTTCAGCTCAAGACCTCGCGTCAACGCCATGACCTTGAATTTCTCACCCATTTCACCCGGCAACATCAGGCGCTTCAATTCGCCGGCCAAGGCAAGCCGTTCGCGGTCATTCGCGATCGTTTCAATGGACTGTAGGATATCGGAGCCCAACAGCAAGCCGGCCTGAGTGGTAAAGCCAGCCAACTCGAAGCCCTGAGCCAGCCCGGCATCGGCCAGGGCCGTGAAATCAACAAACGCGGACAAATCCGACAAGCCCGGCCAGACAAACGGGTCAAAATGCGCCCGATGGCGATAATGTGCCACCAAGGTGCCAGCCGCGCGGTCGGGATGGTAATACTCGCGCCGCGGATATCCGTAATCGATCATCAGCACCAGGCCCTGATCCAACGATTGCGTCACGCTGCCGAACCAGTCCGGCAGGTCAACGCAGATTTCACTGCAATAGCCGTTCGGCAATGGTTCATCAAGATCGGTCGATAGCTTTTGATAGGCGCTCGCGAGCCGGTCCGAAGGTGGTCGCAACTGCCAGCCGAAACGCGATGCATCGAGTGCGACTGCACGCTCCATCAGGCCATCAGCTTGCACTTCAAAGCTACAGACTGGCAGTGCATCGATCACTTCATTCCCGACAATGACGCCGGAAAAGCCCGATGCGGGAGGTTGATCGATCCATTCAACCCGCTGCGCAACGGGCGCTGGCAAGGCGGCCAGCGTTTCTTGCTGCACCTGCCTCAGCGTAGCGCTGGTTTCGAGCATCAGGTAACGTTCGGGTAAGGGGTTCAACGTCATCAGCAGATCACGCGCGAGCGCACCCGACCCGGGGCCGAGCTCAAGCACGTCGAAACCGGTGTTCAATCGATTGGCAACAACCATGACGATGCCAGCCAAACTCTCCGCGAATAATCGCCCCTGCTCAGGCGCAGTGACAAAATCGCCGTCAGCACCAAATTTCAACAGGCCATTCGAGTAGTACCCCAATCCAGGCTCATACAGGGCCATGCGCATGTAGTGGTCCAGCCCGATCGGGCCGTGCTGTTCGATTTCATTGACGATTCTGGTGCACAATCGCTGGCTCAACGCGGCCAGTTCCGGCGGTGGTTCGGGCAAATTCAGTGAAGGATCGACCATGACAGAGCAGCAACAAGACCAAGACGGGCAGATGCATAGCCTACCGGCAAAGCGCACGGCCATCGTGACCGGTGGCGCACGCCGGATCGGTGCGGAAATCATTCGCTACCTGCATCGACGCGGCCTGAATATTCTGATTCACTGTCGTCACTCGACTGCGGAAGCCCAGGAACTGAGTGCTTTACTCAATCAACAGCGGGCCCACTCAGCCGAGGTCGTGCAGGCCGACCTGGCCGACGACGAGGCGCCTGAAAAAATCATCCAGGCCGCCATCAATGCGTTCGGACAGGTTCATGTACTGGTCAATAACGCCTCCAGTTTTTTCCCGACTCCGATTGACACGGTCCAGCCGTCCGACTGGGCGCCGCTGATCGACAGTAACCTGCGCGCACCGATGTGGTTATCACTGGCCTTTGCCCGGGCGCTGGGAGACCAGGCCGGCAGCATCGTCAACCTGGTCGATATCCACGGCCTGGTGCCGCTGAAAGATCATTTGATCTACAGCCAGGCCAAAGCGGGTCTGATCATGCAAACCCGTGCGTTGGCCAAGGACCTGGCTCCACGAGTGCGCGTGAACGGGATTGCCCCGGGCTCGATTCTCTGGCCCGAGGGTGAAGCGGCCCAATCGGAAAAGGATAAGCTCGAGATTCTTTCCAAAGTGCCGCTGGCACGCTCCGGAACAGCACAAGACATCGCCGGCGCAGTCTGTTTCATGGCGCTGGATGCACCCTATATCACCGGTCAGATTCTGGCTGTGGACGGTGGACGCATGCTGAATATGTGATTGGTTTTTTCAATTTTTAAGAAAATCCAAGGATTTTCGCGCATGGCTACGCCGGCTAAAGACTGGTTTTTATTGACTAGTTACAACGTCAAAG
>JGI12109J20283_10605900_pt1 | contig 24671 bp, 21 predicted proteins | sample ElkSlonscriptome_12_FD_20283 | JGI IMG/M metagenome (IMG submission 20283)
GGAATCTTTTTCCGAAGGCATGAATAGTTCGTAAGATCCTTTCCCTTGATAGTTCATCTGTTTTTCACCGATCAATTCCTTGAGAGCGTGTAAACCTCTCCATCGTTTTTCTACCGTCTGCCAGACGATATCTTCGGCACTGTTTTGTAGGTCGGATAGGAGTTCCGATGTACTGCCAATACAGGCAAAGCCGGCATTTTTTGTAGAGGCACCCGTAGGTAAATACCCCCTTTCAAGAATGACCACTTTCTTTTTTGGATAGGAGAGCTTCTGATGGATGGCAGTGGAGAGACCGACGATGCCAGAACCTATTACCACCAGATCTATTCCCTTTAGAAAAGTCTCCTTTTCCCAAAATGATAATTGATTAAATTGAATCAAGCTGTTTTTGAAGGCTAAGTTATCCGCAAATTCGCTGATTGATTTCGGTTAGGGGGTTCTTCTTTAAACTTATCAAGGTAGAAACCGTTTGAATATCGACTAATTTTGACAGATGAAGTTTTTTGACGAGCAAACCGCCATAGATCTCGAATTCGACCAAATTCGAGGGTGGTTGAGCGGCTTTTGTAAAACAGAGTCTGCATCAAGCCGCTTAGGTAAGTTACAACCTTACAGAAGCAGTAAGGAAGTGATTCGCCGCCTAGACCTGGTGCATGAGCTTCAACTGATCAGAAATCAAGGTCTCACTTTTCCCAGAATGGAGTTCAAGGAGCTTAAAAAAGAGATTCGCTTGCTGGGAATTCAGGGATCGGTGATCGAATTGGAAGGGATCGTCAATCTCTTGGATGCCAGTCGCTTCGTGAATGCCTTATTTGCCTTTTTTAAAGCGTATCCGGATCAATTCTCAGCGCTAAGTAAACTTTTACAAGACGCCTATCCGACAAAAGCCATCGAAAAGGAGATCAGCAAGATCCTGGATCGAAGGATGCAGGTAAAGGACGATGCTTCTCCGGATTTACTACGGATCCGACAACGCATGAATCGCTGCAAGCAACAGATCAATCGCAATTTTGAAAAGGCCTTAAAAGCTGCCAAGCAGAATGGTTACATTGATGACCTCAAAGAGAATATCATCGGTAACCGAAGAGTACTCACCATAGTGTCCAACCACAAGCGGCAGGTAGAAGGCAATGTATTGGGCTCGTCGAAGACCGGTTCGCTAACCTACATCGAACCACAGAATAATATTGGCCTAAACAGTGAATACGATCAATTATTGGAATATGAGCGGATTGAGGTTCGGAGGATCTTTGCGGAGCTTACCAACTTTTTTCGTGATTACTATGAATTGATCGAAGCGTATCAAAACATCATGGTGGCCTTCGACGAGGTAAATGCCAGAGAACGTTTGGCCAAAAAATTGAATGGGGTGAAGCCTCAGATCAATTTGCAAGATCAGGATTGCGAATATAAAGATGCCTTCCATCCTTTGCTTTATGTCCAGAATCAAACTGAAGGTCTTCCCACCATTTCGCAGAGCTTTCAATTGAAGTCGGATAGTCGCCTGTTGGTGATCTCAGGGCCGAATGCCGGCGGAAAATCGATTACTTTGAAAACGGTCGGATTGATTCAGCTCATGTTTCAGTCGGCGCTTTTGGTACCCCTTTCCACCAAAAGTAAGTTGGGCTTTTTCGACTACATCCTTTCCGATATTGGAGACAATCAATCGATTGCCAATCAATTATCTACCTATAGTCATCGCTTGCAGCGAATGCAATTCTTTCTTGACAAATTGAGCAATAAAACGCTTCTGCTGCTGGATGAGTTTGGCACCGGTTCAGACCCAGAATTGGGTGGGGCTTTGGCAGAAGTATTCTTTGAAGAGATCTACGAACGGCAATGTTTTGGGGTAATTACGACCCACTATTCGAACATAAAGCTCCGCGCAGCTCAATTGCCCGAGGCGATCAATGCCAACATGCTTTTCAATCGAAAGACCCTGAAACCCGAGTATCAGCTAGAAGTGGGACAACCGGGATCTTCCTTCACTTTCGAAGTTGCCCAAATGAACGGCATCCCGCAAAAGATGCTGAAAGCGGCCAAGCAGAAGGTAGACCGACAAAAGATCCAGATGGACCAGTTGATCTCTGACCTCCAAAAAGACCGATCTATCCTGAAAAAACTGAAAGACGACAATTATCAGTCTAAGCTAGCTATGGAAGCCAGCAAGGAGGAATATGAAGAGAAAAGCGAGCACTTTGAGCAACGCTTGAGCAAGCAACAAAAATTGATCGAGAAGAACAATAAGTATCTCAATCATGGGAAGAAGATGGCCCACTTCATTGAAGAATTTCCCTCGGCTTCCAAGAAAAAGCAAAATGAGTTCCTTAATGAAGTAAAGCGCTATCTCGCCATTGAAAAATCAAAAATCGAAGCGCGGATCAAAAAAGCAGCTGAAGCCGCCAAAAAGAAGAGGCTAGAGGCCGAAAAGCGAAACCAAGCCCGAAAACCAAACAAGACTAAGAAAGCTAAACCTAAGCAAATCGAAAAACCTCTAGAGCTTGGCGTAAGAGCCAAACTGCTTAATTCTCGTCAAATTGGCGAGGTCGTAAAAATTGAAGGGGAGGAGGTGACAATGGTTTTCGGACAAATGAAAGCCAAGGTGAAAAGAAATCAGTTAAAGGTGGTCTGATGGAACCTTACAGAGGGCAGTAACAGACTTCTTTGGTGATGCCTTTTACCTCAAAGGAATTTGAAGACCAGCCGTTAGGTGAACGATGATCTCAACCACATTCCTGCTCACAGTAGTCTGTCAGATCCAGATCTATCAGTACCGACATTACCTCATCCATTATTCCGAGATGACCAAAGAGAAGTATTGGGAAGTGTTCTTGCAGCTTTGAGAGAGGGGTCCTACATGGTCTCACAAAACTCATCTTCTCAGTGCTTTCTTTCTTCCAATATACTGCACCCATTGGATAAAGTTGAACTCCAGATGATCGAACATCATGCTTTCTCCCTCTACATCCATTTTGAGCTGTGGATAATACCTTAAATTGGTTCTCAATAGACCTGAACCGGTCTTAGTGACCCGAATGTCCCATCCAAAGGTAATTCCTAAGGCCAGTTGTTCCTCTCTGAAGCTTTCACCATTGACCTTCGTATACAAATTCTCGTAACTTACAATTGGCCCTGCAAAAGGGACAAATCCCAAATAGTTGAAGAGAAATTTTACTGACTCTAAGCCAATCGAATGTCTTCTGGTGGAGAGTTTAGAGTCGAAAGCTCCGAATTCTTCACCATAGGTTCGGTAGCTTAGGTTGAGGTTTAGATCTGGATTGTGAAAATATCGACCAAAGGTTATATCAGGCAGAACTGCTGCCGAATATCGATCGCTGAGGAAGGGGTGATTGGCTTCTAAATATTCGGATTCAGACATCTGTAAAGCAGCTGAGGGACCAATCCCAAAGAACCAACTGCTTAGTTTTTGCTCATCCTTCAGCTTTTGATAAGCTCGATTTACATACTCAGCTGCATTTTTACTGCGCATTGAGCGATCAGTATCGATATAGCGCAGTATACTTAGGTTGAACGAAAAAGGATCCAGTACCACTCTAGCTTGTTCATTCTGACTGAGGTAATAATCAAATTCATTTTGATAGCTATAGTAGCTTGATGCGGTAATGTGAAAACGATCAGATGTATAAGTAAGCCCGAATTGAATAGGATGGATCATTCTTCCATAAGTAGGTGCGCCATTTCGATAATCAACCGCTTCTGCTTCTTGAGAATAGCGAAACCGTCGAAAACTTATTCCCACGAAAGGACTTATTCGCTTGGCTTGCAGTTTGAGAGGGTATAAACGCATCCCGGTCTCAACTCCTTGATAGATGTCCAATAAATTCAATTCATCGGGCCTTGATTGTAAACTAAGGAAGGAGAGTGGAAAGCTTACGTAGAAGTCGGTATGACCCCAAAAATGAATTCCACCAATAGTGAGTCTGGGCATGGCCGTGCCTCCAAATGATATTTTTTCTCTACCGTTCACATTTTGGACAAAGGTGCTTCCACCAGTCAGGTAGTTGAGATCTACTCCATATGTAAGCCAGGCAAAACGCGTGCTCTTGTCGAGATAGTCGGCACTATATTCTTCTTGTGCCTGCAATTTGCTTTGCGTAATAAAGAGCAAAAGCACGCAAATCGAATACCTTATTGAACTCGTCATTTTTCCGAAAGTGATCTTAAGAGAATCAAATATATAAAGTACTGGATAAGAGTGATGCCTGATATGTGCTAATTTTGCTAAATGAACAGAGCTGATCTCAGAGCAGAAGACTTTGACTATGATCTACCGGAAGAAAGGATCGCTAAATACCCCTTAGCGGAGCGCAATCTTTCTAAATTATTGGTCTATCGTGGCGGAATCATCCAAAGTGACATCTTCCGTAGTTTGGGCGATTATTTGCCTCAGGATTCTACCCTGGTATTCAATGATTCTAAGGTGCTTTCGGCGCGTTTAAACTTTAAAAAAAGAACCGGTGCTCAAATAGAGGTGTTTTGCCTAGAGCCTTATGAAAATACGGTAGAACAAGCCCTCACCGCTACTGACTATTGTCAATGGCAATGCATGATCGGGAATTTAAAGCGCTTTAAGGAAAAAGACATTCTTGAGCTCGAAATTGCGGGGACTACACTGCATTGTAGGCTCGTCAAACGACTTGAGAAGGAAGTGGTGGTTGAATTCGACTGGCAAGGTGGAATTCCTTTTTCAGAAATCCTGAACCAAGCCGGAGAAGTACCCTTGCCTCCTTATCTCAACCGAAAGGCAGAAGCAAACGATCGAAAAAATTACCAAACGGTCTATGCGAAGGTTGATGGAGCAGTTGCAGCGCCTACAGCCGGACTTCATTTTGTGGATGCTCAATTGAAAGCCTTAGAGATAGCAGGGCATCAACTATCCTACCTCACGCTTTTTGTAGGTGCCGGAACCTTCAGACAGGTGAAAAGTGAACGATTGATCGATCATGATATGCACGCTGAGCGCATTCAGCTAAGCAAGCAGACCTTATCTCAATTGCTTAAAACCACAGGAAAGATCATTTCCGTCGGAACCACAAGTCTCAGGTCTCTTGAGAGTTTGTATTGGTTGGCAGCTAAGCTGCGAGATCGAAGATCGGAGATTGGAGATCGGAAAGCGCATTTAATGCTTACACAAGATGACGCCTATGAATTAAATGATGAGATGAGTAGGGAAGAGGCCTTGCAGTTTTTGCTGGATTACCTAGAGGAGAGTGGAAAAGATCAGCTCGATTTCTATTCTTCACTATTCATTATGCCCTCTTATCGCTGGCAAATGATCGATGGCTTGATTACTAATTTTCATCAGCCCAATAGCACCTTATTATCCCTGGTTGCGGCGTATATCGGTGACGACTGGAAGAAAGTCTATCGCTTCGCCTTAAAGCACGATTTCCGATTTCTAAGCTATGGTGACAGTTCCTTCTTAATGAGGGAGCAGGCTATTGATTCAATATGATGTTTCCTAGATCAGTCACATTACCGGTGGTAACTGATACATTGCTAATGGTGTCTTTGAGATACGGACTGGCCGGATCGATCACGAGAGCGTAAGAGCCGGAATCCAAGCCGTTGATAGTAAAGCTTCCCAAACTGTCGCTAATTGCACCACCTAAGGTATCTTGGTTTTGTATGGCGTAAAGCATGGAAGATACGTTTACAGGACTTAGTGAACCAATGATCGCTCCATCTTTCCCATCTGCAATTACTCGAATCACCGGCTTCAAAATGTACTTTCCGTTACCGGTTTGCACGATGGAACGGGCCGCGTCAAAATCCACCAGAATAGAATAAGAAAGTTGTGGAGCTAAATTCTCCGTCACTTTTAACTTTAATCCAGAAGAGGAACCGGAAGGTACCTTCAGGTCATGAACTATGCTATTTACCTTTACTGAGTTACTGTCTCCCAATACAAAACGAACCTCCTTTACTGCCCCTGATGGAACACTTCCATTGGCAATGGTGGTGTCGATCCCGTTTCTAAAGTCAAGAAGATTGTAAATCCCGCTATCTGCAGGTAGGTCGAGCCAATCCTGACCATCAATTTTTATGCGCACGCTTTCTAAATGAATATTGACCTCATCAAAATTTCCTGGAGCATCCGTGAGCCTAATACTTAGTTGACTTGTAGAAGGGGGCAGCTGATCTTCGTTTGAATCTTCATCTTGGCAAGCAACCATTCCGATAATCGTAAAAAACCCTAAACAATAAATTAATCTACTCGTCCTCATCTTGTTTACCTTTGAAATACAAACACAAAGTACGGAATAGTTAGCATAATGGTTTCCCCACTTGCTTCAATTGAGCGTTTCAAACACACTACATAAAGTTGAACTTTATTGAAACGAAATCTTGAAACAATACGTACAATAAGAGATATGGTAAAATATTTACTCATTCTTTCCTTTTTCTTCCTCAGTGCATGGGAAGGCTTCGGGCAGCAAGTCATTGTAAATGGTTCCTCAAATGCGGCCTTGATCAATTATTTCAACACCAGCGGGGTCAGTTACTCCACCAATGTAACCAGCAGTAGCGGCATATCTTCCGCTTCCCATATTTTTTGGTTTGGAAATAGCAGCTTCGGACGCTCCAGGAGCGACCTTCGGAATTTTGTGCAAAATGGAGGAATCTTAGTGCTTAGTGGCGATTGTAATCTTTCATTCAATATTGCGACTGCCCAACTATTGAACGCCACTTTTGGGGCAAACGTCGGCTTTATGAATGTGAGCGTACCTGGCTCAACTCCTTCTTTTTGCAACGTCAGCGGTACCGCGTTCAAAAACGCCAGTTGCACTAATGCTGCCGCAAGCTGCAGTCGTTTAGAATACGATTCGACGGCTTTTCCTGAACTCACGCGAAATATTGATAGTATAGCTTTTAATGGAGCGACCGGAATTTTGGGTATTCCTGCGCTGATGACGCTTAGGCACAAGCCGGCGTCTACAGCTTCGATAAGCAACAAGCTAAACCTTGTATCCACTGTAGCGTATGGCAGTGGATGGATCATTATCCATGGTGATGCCTCTATTTTCAACTCCTCTTCAAATCAGCAGTATTTTTCCAATATCATCAACTTTCCACCCCAAGACACTATCTCGCCAACGGTTATTACCAGAGACATTACCCTTGCTTTAGACGCCACCGGTCGAGCCAGCTTATTGCCGGCTCAGATCGACAGCGCAAGCTTTGATAGCTCGGGCGTTGCTTCACTCAGTGTTTCTCCCAATACATTCGATTGCACCAACCTGGGTCTCAATGTAGTTAACCTTACGGTGACTGATTCGGCCTCAAACAGTGCAAGCGGAACGGCAAACGTAAAGGTGGTGGATATTGTCCCACCCCAGGCAGTGGCCAGGTCCATCACGGTACAATTGGATTCCAGCGGCAATGCTAATATTGTAGCCGCCGACATTGAGAATGGTAGCACAGATAATTGCGGGCCGGTTTCATTGACTTTGAGTCGTCAGCAATTCAATTGTGCCGATGCAGGGGATACCGTAGGGGTAACGCTTCAAGCCATGGACCATTCTGGAAACGTAGGCTCTACTTCGGCCATGGTGATCGTGTTGGATCACAATCTGCCTGATTTTGATAAAGATGGAATCAAAGACCCCTGTGATCGTGATGACGATAATGACGGTATTCTAGATACAAACGATAAATATCCCTTCGATTCCACGAATAATGGACAGGCGGTCATCGTTTCCTACGTTTGGGATGATCTGGATGGAGATGGGATTCAAGATCCGAATGAACCTCCGGTGAGGGGAGTAGCGGTGGATTTGCTAGGCAGCTGGTTTAGATTCTTTGGCAGAAAGACCAGTGATGCAAATGGTCAAGTTGCTTTTTTCGATCTAAAGCGGAATACCCGACTAAGATTGAAATTTAAAAGAAGACCCGGAGATGCCTTCACTTACAGGAATCGATCCAATAACAATAACCTAGATAGTGATGTGAATCAAATATTCGGCATCACCAGTGCCTTTCGATTAAGAACTACGCAAGTGATCAGTACCATCGACGCAGGAATCTGGTCGCCTGGAAAAGTAGATGCTTTTGTGTGGGATGATCAGAATGCGAACGGCATACAAGATACCTCAGAATCCGGAATAGCCGGCCTCACCGTGAAGCTGTTAAATTGGCGGCATCATGTGGTTGATCAGGTGTTGACCGATAGCTTGGGTATCGCTCATTTTGATCAGGTTGCCGCCGGTAGGCTCAGGAAGCTCCAGTTTGTACCTGCGGCCAATTATCAGATCACTCAAAGATTCCAGGGGCAAGATAGGTCGCTCGATAGCGACGCCAGTTCATCTAACGGCAAATCCCTTCCTTTTATATTGAAAAAAGGCAATGGGTTGGTTAGCAGCATTGACGGTGGACTGGCTCCAGTGTCCGCTCAAGTTCAAAACGGGCAGCCAAGTATCTTGGCAGAAGCAACTGCCAACCCATCCAAAATGGAGATGGTGGTCTATCCCAATCCGGTAGAGGCTGAGTTTACCTTTGAACTTAAGAGTCAGCAGCAAGACCAAGCTTTAATCATTGTTCATAATGTATTGGGGGTGAAAGTCATGGAAGAGCAAATCAACATTCAGAAGGGTACCAATGTATACCGCTTCGATTTTAGTTCTCCTCAGTTATCCAAGGGCTACTATTTGCTCAATTTAATACCCACCCAGATGGAGCCGCAAAGTCTGAAATTTATCAAAGAGTAAGGCGTGGATCGGCATCATTATCCAGAGAGCTAAAATTTCTTGTTATAGGGAAATAAATTGGCTGCTTAATCATGTCTGAATTCTGCTTAAAGCGTTAATCTGATAACAGATAGCCCTGAAAATCCTGTCAGTTGGGGTTTTCGATCAAATTTGGTTCAGTTCCGTTTTTTGAAGAAGGCTACGTGTAGTCGATTACACCAGCTTAGGTCTTATCGGATCACGTCATAATAATCCCGTCGGCGATTAAGCTTCAGATCTTGCAATACGGGTGATTTGACATTCAGTGTGACCATGTAGGACTGTCGGGGTCCAAATGGAATCCAATTGATGGCCAATTGCCAGCAATGTAAGTCGCGATTGATGTTGAGGGCGGTGTAAGTAAAGTCCTGACTTTCAAAATCCCAACCGGAACTAAAACCCACTTTCCAATTTTTGGTTACCGTAAGGTCGCCGGAAAAGTTCATGGTCTGCACCAGGTCCACTTCTTCAATGGGTCTTGAATAGGTGATGTTGTAATTAATGTTCAGCGACCAAGGCACCCTGAAGTCGATGTAATTTTGAGGATTGGCATTGATCTCCTCCATTTGGGCATCCGTACCAAGCTTACTTTCGTACCTCGGGCGACTTTTTTGTTTGCCACCTTGCAGTCTAAAGTTCAAGGCCGTCCTTGCCCTCGTAAGCCTTAAAAGTTGGCCATTTACTTTCTGCGCACTTTGATTGATTCTCCTTCCGGTGGCGGTATCTATGGCATAGGGGTCTAAAGTACCATCCAATTGGAAGGTAAGGAATTTGCCAAGTCTGGTTCTTCCATTAAAAGAAATCGGAGCCCAATTCAGCGAATCAGCGCTAATATCGTAGGAGGTGTTGAAGCCAAGATTTTCAAAGATCGTCACCTTTTTTACCCCGGTACTATCCTTTTTACTGCCCACTTTCATTTCAATGTTGTTGAGGAGATTAAAACCCACTCTACCACTTTCTCTTCTTTCCGGGCTCCCATATACCGTTCCTTCAAAAATATTATACTCCTGACTGTTCCCGTCCGCATCAATATAACTCATCCTTCCGGTAGTGATCTCAGGCTGATAATTAAAGGTGATCGAAGGTGTCATCACGTGTCTGATGGCCTGAATGCCTTTCTTACCCTTGAATTGGAACATGCCGTAGATCTTGGTGGTAAGCGCGGTATTAAAACTGTAAGTGCCACCTCGCTCAAAACCGGCTACCGTATCTCTTCTAAGCACCCCTTCTTCGTCAAGCCCCCTTCTGAAGGTTCTGAATGCCCACACTTCAGAGTAGTTCAAGGAAGGGTTCATGGTAAAGTGCTTGAATAGTTTGAAAGAGGTTGAAAGTGGAATCTGATGCCGGGCTCCATTGCGAAAATCCTTCTGCAGTTGGTCGAAATTGTTGATGGCGAGCAATGTATCTACGGTGCTGAGTTGGTTTGTGGCCGTACCGGAGTAGTTTACACCAAAATTTTTGTAAATACCTCGCCACCACTCGTTCCCAATTTTCCCAAAACTTTTGAAAGGAAACAGTCTGCTTACGTTGAAAGACACGTCAGGGAGGTTTAGGTTAAAAGCTCCAGTTTGGGTATTCTGATTGTGTCTAGCACTTAACGTAAGGTTAAAAGGTCTGGATGGGAAGCTATTGGTATAGGTGATGGAAGATTGGAAGGTATTGGTCAAATAATCTCCGGCGAAAGAATTCAGATTGTTTTGAAAATTCTCTCGGGTTCCCACATTTACGTTGGCTGAAAAGTTAGAACCCGGTCTGGCTTTCGCGTCTTGGGCGTGATTCCACCTCACGAAAAATTCTTTGGTTTCGCTAAAGTCGGGGAAACCTTCGAAGGAGTTTCGTCGGTTAAAGTAACTTACATCTACGTTTCCACGATAATGATAACGGTTGCGATACCTGGTCGTATTCCTCAAGGACCAACTACCTAAAGTGTAGATATCGCCTAGAAAAGCCATGTCGAGGTATTCGTTCACTCCCCAGTAAAACCCGCCATCCCTTAAGAAGAAACCCAATGCTCGAGAATCCCCATAGGTGGGTACGACTATACCCGAAGACCTACCTTTTTTGTTCGGGAAAAAGCCGAAAGGCAGACCAAGTGGGGTGGGCACATCATCAATCTTCAGCACCGTAGGTCCGGTCACGATCTTATCGTTTGGGATGATCTTCAATTTTGAGGTGGCCAGGGAAAAATGCGGATGGTCAAGGTTGCAGGTGGTGTAAAAGCCATTTCTCACATACATGATGTCGTTGTTGGTCTTTTTTACTTCTTTACCTTGAATGTAGCCGTCGCCTTCCTGGGTCTTTACGGTAGAGATCTTGCCTTGTTGGGTTTCAAAATTGTAGGTCATTTTTCCGGCCTCATATTCTTGACTACCTTCTTTAAATATGGGAAGTCCTACCATCGATTCAGTGCTGTCGTCGTACACCCCATTCGCCTCAACCATACTTTCGCGCATGTCGACCACGATATAATCCGCATTGAGCTGAATATTCTCGTAATTTACTTGGGCTTTATCGTAGAGGTAGACCTTTTCATCGCTCATATCAATGCGGATGCTGTCGCTGGCGATGTAATCTACCCTGCTTTCTATGGCGTCTGGTGAAATATGCTCCCTGGAATTTTCGTTTACACTATCAGTGTGTAGGCTGTCTGCAAAAATACTGTCCTGGCGTAACGAGTCGCTTTGAATAGCTGCAGCTGTTGAATCAGTGGGATAGTTCTGAATAGTATTTGGCTCCCCCTCAGTCTGGCCTGCTTCTTGTGCGAAGAGATGGCTGCCGATGGGCAGAGTTATTAACATCAAGTGGATGAAAAACCGTATTGGAGAAGGAAACAGCGGCAATCTATAATACTATTTTTGTATAAACACGGCCCTTAAGAAGAGCCAAAGCTAATTAAATTATTAGGACCCAAGCCAGCGCATAATCATGAACGCCCGACTTTTAACGTCTTTTACGATCCTGATGCTCATTTCCCTCATTGGGATGAGCCAAGAAACTGAAGATGAATTCTTTAGTCTCCTCAATACTGTAGTGATCGATGCGGGTCATGGGGGGCATGACCCGGGTTGTTTTGGCTCCAATAGCAAAGAAAAAGACATCGCTTTATCGATTTCGCTCAAACTAGGGGAATACTTGGAAGATCGCTACGAGGACCTCAATGTGATCTACACCAGGAAAACCGATGTTTTTTTGGAGCTGGATGAAAGAGCGCACATCGCCAACGAAAATCACGCTGATCTTTTCATCTGTATTCACGCGAATTCGGCTTCCTCTGGCGCATTTGGAACCGAGACTTATGTGATGGGTAATGCAAAGACTGAAAGTAACTTAAAAGCGGCCCAAAGAGAGAACGCGGTTATTCTTTTAGAGGATAATTACAAGGAAAAGTACGAGAACTTCGACCCCAATTCTCCTGAATCCTATATCGCCATGACCATCATGCAGTCTGCCTATCAGGGGCAAAGTATCCATTTCGCAAAAATGGTACAAGATCAGTTTAGGGAGCGGGTTGGACGGAGAGATCGCGGTGTGAAAATGGCGCCATTTCTCGTTCTGCATCAAACCACCATGCCTTCTGTGCTGATCGAGACCGGCTTTTTGACCAATCGAAATGAAGAGAAGTTCCTGATGTCTGAGTTGGGTCAAGATTATATGGCTTCAGCTATTTTTAGAGCCTTCAGAGATTATAAGGAAGAGCTTGAAGAAAAATCAAAGTTATTGGCGGCAGAGAAAGCAGCGAGGGAAAAAGACGCAGAACAAGAGAGGAGTAGGGCAGAAGAGTTGGTCTTCAAGATCCAATTGGCCACCTCGAGTCAGGAAGTGGAACCGAAGGCGGAGAATTTCAAGGGACTAGAGGGTGTCGAGTATTATCAAGCCGGCGGGTTGTTTCGGTATACCTATGGTGGTGAAAACAATTGGGAGGAAGCCAGTAAACTTCAGGAACAGGTCCGGGCTGCGGGCTACGAAGACGCCTTTATCATCGCTTTTTTCAATGGTAAACGAATTGCAGTTGGCGAAGCGGTGAGGCTGTTGAAGAAAGATATTAATTAATTTGGCCGCATGAGGATATCAAAAGAAGTCAAAGTCGGTTTTGTAATGCTTTTGGCTATTTCTTTGCTTTTTTGGGGAGCAAACTTTCTGAAAGGACATGATATTTTCTCGAAAAATCGTTTTTATTTCGCGGTTTACGAGCATGTGGATCGCTTAGCGCCTTCTAATCCCGTTACCGTGAATGGCTTCAAGGTAGGGCAGGTAGAGTCGGTCGACTTTATCCCTGATTATTCCGGCCGACTTTTGGTGAAATTCTCCATCACTGAAGAAAACTTAAGAGTGCCAAACGATACCAAAGCAGAGATCGTCAACCTGGATATCTTGGGTTCAAAAGGCATCGACCTCCAATTGGGGAAATCTGCGGACCTGGCCAGTGATCAAGATACCTTGACTTCCGGTATTGAGTCTACCCTTACCGAGACCGTCAATCAAGAAATTGCGCCCCTTAAACAGAAAGCTGAGGCCTTAATCTCTACCGTGGATTCTGCCATTTTGATGATCTCAACCATTTTTAACCAGCGAGCAAGAGACGATCTGGATTCAAGTTTTAGCAGCATTAGAAAATCCTTAAAAACTTTCAATACTACCATGTCGCGCGTAGACGGACTGGTTGCCGAAGAACGTGAGCATCTCAATAAGATCTTTGAAAACGTAGAAAGTATCTCCGGGAATTTGGCAAAGAACAACCAAACCTTGACAAACTCATTGAGCAATATCGAAGCGATCACCGATTCTCTAGCAGGAGCTAATCTGCGACAAACCGTTAACAGTGCTTCATTGGCCATGCGCCAACTAACAGATATCGTTCAAAAAGTGAACAATGGGGAAGGTTCCCTGGGTCTTCTGGTGAATAACGATACCCTCTATCAAAATTTGGAAGCATCTGCAGCTGATCTTGATAAACTACTTCTCGATATGCGGCTAAATCCGGAGCGCTACGTGCACTTTTCGATTTTTGGCAGAAAAGACAAGGATAAGAAGAAGAAATAGTAAGCTGATTCGCAATCAGTCGCTCGAATTGCAGCGCCGGGAATTTAAATGCTTTACTTTGATTCCTCTGGCCTATGCTGGCAAGGGTATAATGCATATTTAGAAGAATTCTAAATAAGCGGCTATCGTTAGAGAAGTGATCCGCAGGACTTTAAACAGTGTGTATTAGTTGTTAATTTTAAATATTAAATCACTAGAAATCCTTTTCTAGATATTCAAAGCGTGTATGGGTATTTCAAACCTTATTTTCCTTCTTGTTTTTATGGCTTGCGTTGCTTGGTTTACCCTCAATATTCGAAAGATCAGACGAAATATTCTGTTAGGCAGAGAAGAGGAGATCAGCGATCGCAAAACAGAAAGATGGAACAAAACCTTGATGATCGCCATTGGGCAGTCGAAAATGGTAAAAAAGCCGATCTCAGGAATCTTGCATGTGCTGGTTTACGTTGGCTTTGTAATTATCAATATCGAGGTGTTGGAGATTATTTTGGATGGTATTTTTGGCACCCACCGCCTTTTTGCAGCTCCCCTGGGAGGATTCTACGATTTTCTGATCGCAGCTTTTGAAGTACTGGCGCTGCTGGTGCTGGTATCAGTAATCATCTTCTTTATTCGCAGGAATTTCATGACCATTAAACGCTTTAAATTTAGAGAGATGGTTGGTTGGCCGAAAACAGATGCCAACATCATTTTGATCGTGGAAGTGCTGCTCATGCTTGCGTTCTTAAGCATGAATGCAACGGATTCCATCCTCCAAGAAAGAGGAGAAGCCCATTATAGTGAAGCGGGAACATTTCCGATTTCAGCTTGGTTGGTTCCGCTATTTGAGGGCTTTTCAAGCGCAAATCTGATCGTCATAGAGAGAGGGATGTGGTGGTTTCATATCGTTGGCATCTTATTGTTTCTGAATTACCTGCCCTATTCGAAGCATTTTCACATTATTCTGGCTTTCCCAAACGTATTTTATTCCCGACTGAAACCAAAAGCGGAATTCAACAATATGGATTCGGTAACTAAAGAGGTGAAAATGATGTTTGATCCGGAAGCCGATCCATATGCCACTCCTCCGCCATCTGAAGCAGAAGAAACTCCAGAGCGTTTTGGAGCTAAAGACGTAACAGACCTGAGCTGGAAGAGCTTAATGGATGCCTACAGTTGTACAGAGTGCGGCAGATGTACCCAACAGTGCCCCGCTTCTCAGACCGGCAAGTTGCTCTCGCCAAGAAAGATCATGATGGATACCCGAGATCGATTGGAAGAGGTAGGCAAAGGACTTGATCAGGGTAAGCAGCCTGGAGAGGATGGCAAGAGCCTTTTAGGCGATTACATCAAAGAAGAAGAGTTATGGGCCTGCACCACTTGTAATGCTTGTGTAGAGGCCTGTCCGGTAGAGATCAATCCGGTCAACATCATCATGGAGATGCGCAGGTCTTTGGTGATGGAAGAATCCAAGATACCCCAGGAACTTACGGGTATGTTAACTAATGTGGAGAACAACGGCGCTCCTTGGCAATTTGCGCAAACCGATCGCGCGAATTGGGTGAATGATTAAGCAGTTCAACTTAAGCGCTTAACGTGCAGCTAAGCTAAATTGTGAGTCTAGGACTTAAAGAAAACATGAAGCATCAAAATACATTTGATTCAGAATTGCAAGACGTCGAGATAGAGGGAAAGAATATTTCGCCGATACTTCCGGTAAGCCGAAAGAATTTTCTCATCGATATTGACGGAACGGTTTGCGATGACATTCCCAATGAGGAGTCTGAGCGAATGAAAGACGCTTCTTTATATCCTGATGCGTTGGATACCATCAATACTTGGTTTGAAGAAGGTCATATCATTACATTTTTCACTAGTAGAGTGGAGGATCATAGGAAAGTGACCGAGGATTGGTTGGATGAGCATGGGTTCAATTACCATGGTCTTTTGATGGGGAAGCCCAGAGGGGGCAATTACCATTGGATCGACAATCATATTGTGAGAGCTACCCGTTTTGAAGGGAAGTTTACCGAATTGGTGAAGGAAAAGGTTAATATAGAAGTATTTAAGAAATAGTAAATGGTGTCTTCGAGAGTTCATCGACATGCTCAGGCACCGAATGATTAAAAAAACTGAATGGAATGAATAGAAATTTGTTTTTTCTCTTTTATTCTTTGTTCTAAATTAAAAGTATGTCAGAAAGTTTAAACGTGAATACCATGGCCGATCTTATGGCCAAAGGAGAAAAACCGGAAGTGTTATTCTGGGTGGGATGTGCCGGAAGTTTTGACGACCGCGCCAAGAAAATATCAAGGGCTTTCGTAAAGATCTTAAATGAGATCGGGATAAAGTATGCGATTCTCGGTACAGAAGAAAGTTGTACCGGAGATCCCGCCAAACGGGCCGGAAACGAGTTTCTTTTCCAGATGCAAGCAATGACCAATATTCAGGTACTCAATGGCTATGAAGTCGAAAAGATCGTGACCACCTGTCCGCATTGCTTCAATACCCTCAAGAATGAATATCCTTCTTTAGGGGGAAACTATGAGGTAATGCATCATTCCCAATTTCTGCAATCACTGATCAATGAAGGAAAGTTGCGTGTTGAAGGGGGGGATTTTAAAGGCAAGAAGATCACTTTTCACGATCCATGTTACTTAGGACGGGGCAACGGAGAATATGAAGCCCCCAGAACGCTGATCGAGCAGCTTGATGGAGAGTTGGTAGAAATGAAACGTTGCCGAACCAAAGGCCTTTGTTGTGGTGCGGGCGGGGCTCAAATGTTCAAGGAGGCTGAAGCCGGAAACAAAGAGGTGAATGTGGAACGAATGGATGATGTTATGGAAGTAAAGCCTGACGTAGTTGCAGTAGGATGCCCGTTCTGCATGACCATGATGACGGACGGAGTGAAGCACGTCGAACAGGAAGATTCGATCAAAGTCTACGATTTGGCGGAACTCATTGTGCAAGCCAAAGGGCTCTAGCCTAACTATGAATTTCAAATTCTCAGGGTCTGTGCCTTGAAGAATGAAATTCACTATGCCGATTCGCTTAAATATCTTCTCTCGAAACTTGTTTATGAATCTCATTGACCTCCATCAATGCAGCAGTACCATACCATTTCAATAGTTCCATTTCCAAACTGCCAAATTGGATCGCAGGGTCGCTTTCGGTCATGGCTCTTGCGGAATCGAGGTTGTCGGTTTTGAAAATATAGATCCCTCTGAGGTCTTGGTCGCCGTAAAAAGGACCGGCAACCACCAACTTGCCCTCAACTGCGAGTCGGCCAATATTATTCAAATGCGCGCGCATCAGCCTTACAGATTCTAAACTGTCTTTCGCTTGATTGGGGCCCTTCTTAAGAAAGGCCATGACGTAGGTTCTCATGCCATATTGATCGGCTCCATAGGCCATGGCTTTCTGTTCATCATAGACAGACGCAGAGGAATCAAGGGCTAAATTGTCTGGCTTTTGAGTCTCCGTTCCTTTATCTGCCGGACTTGGCTTACAGCCCACTAAAAGGTAAATGATCAGAAAGAGTTGGCTGATGACTTTCATTCTTATAAATTTTGGAGGGATTGGGTTAGCCATGAGTCTTTGATTGGGCGCTCCCACTGATTTTCAAAATCCTCTTTGGTTTCTATTAAATTGTTAAAGAACCGCGCTTCTTGACTTAAGTTGCCGGATTCAAGATCGTGGATCAATTGATGCATTGGTTTGGATTCTATTTCTTGAGTTGAAGGATTCCGAAAAGCGATTTGCATGCGATCAAACAACTTTACATCCAAAACTCCTTCCAGTTCTTTGAAGAAATGCACCGAACTATCGATTGAGCAACCGGAAGCCTTAACCGCTATTTCATCGGCAAAAAGCACGATGAAGCGTTGGTGAAAGACTTCCATAGCTGCCTTTAGGGCTTTCCCATGTGCAGCCCAATGATCAATGAAATGCTGGCCTAATTGCTGAATATGAGCCACTTCCTTATCGCTCAATTGTCTGGAGGACTGATAGATCCACACGCGACTATGATTAGGTAGTTCCTGGTAATTCATGGATCAAAATTACGAAGCTTAAATGAAGCAGAAAGTCCTCAATTTATCAATTTGTCGCTATTTTCGCCTTAATTCCTATCCATGAAAACCACGTTTAAAGTCGCCCGGTTCTTGCTAGCGTCAATTGGTGTTGTGAGCCTGCTGATGGTTATGTTGGCCTTCACTGATCTTCCATATAATGCTTACCACGACTTGGCGGTGAGAAAAGATACCTTAACGACACGTCCTGAAGCCATCGTAATCATGGGTGGCGACGGTATGCCTTCTCCAAACACCCTAATGAGGTTATACCACGGAGCGGAAGTCGCCAATCAATTCAAAGAAGCCGCGATCATCTTGGCCATGCCCTATAATCAAAGCGCTAAAGATAGCCTTCGTCAACTTAAATTGATGGCTAAGGAGTTGGTTTTAAGGTCTATTTCCCCGCAACGAATCGTTTTTGAACCTTGGGGACATAATACCAGAACGCAGGCAATTCAAATTGCTAAAATGCTAGAGCCAAACGCCCCACTTCTGATCATTAGTTCGCCAGAGCATATGTATCGGGCCTTAGCCAGTTTTCGAAACGTAGGGTTTGAAAAAGTGGGTGGGAAAGCCGGTTTTGAGGTTCCTTCTGATGAAGAAAGATTAGTGGATAAAAAAGAGCAGGATGAGGAAGACAAGGTTCAGAATCTTGATCTTCGCTACAATATGTGGAGCTATTTACAGTACGAGATCATTGTCATGCGCGAGTATGCGGCGATCACTTACTACTGGTTCAAAGGATGGATTTAAAGCAGTGCGCTAAAGTTGAGAGTTCATAAAGTGCCTAAAGTTTTTAGCACCAAAGCCCTATAGCTGCACCCCTCGGCTTCCCTTCGGCAATGCTTCGACACTTCGCTAGGCTCAGTACGGCTCGATCAGGGCGAGGATCAGAGATCTAATTTATTCTATACGACAAGCCGAGGTTTAGTAGCAAACTAAGGTCTTCGCTTGCAATAGACCAGTCTGAAGAATCAAAAGAATTGTAAGGATTTGTCCAAATTACCATGGGTCTCAAATTCAATGCTATTCTGTCGGAAAAGCTTTTTCCAACTAATGCCGATATATTCAAGCTTGTGAAATTCCGCTCGCTATATATGTCTGATATTTTGGAGAGATAGAGAATTTCTCGGGTGTATCCCAGTCCAAAAGAATAACCAATATCAACAAGTCCTTTTTCGTTCAAGTGCTCCAAACTTAAAAAGCTGGTAAAAGTACTTACCTGACCATCTAGCGGTAGTTCATTGATCCAATCAGTTCCTTCAACTGTAGAATTTACGTTTAGAAAGGTGAGGTTCAAATCAAAATAGGAATCTGAATTCCTATAAATTAAAGAGCTATAAAAATTTGCTGATATGCCATGTTCAATATCTATACTACGATCAATATGCTCGATCAGATAAGGCTGTCCACTTCCAATACCAAGCTCAAATTCAAAGGATTGAGCGCTAACTTGAAGTGAAGCAACAATTAAAGTACCTATTAAAAACGCTTTCATTTTTACTCTTTCCGCTTAAAATCTCCATTTTTCCAGGCTTGAATAAATTGCGCCCAGGCAATGGGGTTGAGTAATTGGCTCAGGTTATTCATTCTGGATTGTCCGGCGTAATACAAAGCATTTGATCTTTGCTGAGTCTGGAACTTGAAGTTCATACTGGCCGACATGGGCATATTTTCTAAACGGTCTTGCATCACATTAGGGTCTAGGTTCTTTCTGGCAATCTCAAGATCATCATCTGGAATATCCAGATTCAAAAAGGCTTCTTTGAATTGTGCGGCAGTAGGCCAGGGGTAAACGTTCACTGTTTCTAATTTTATGGTATCCTTGTTTAGGGTTTGAATCAAAGAATAGCGATCTCCTCTCAGGCTGTCACTTACCACGAATTCAGCGTCACGATATCCGATGGAGGAAAAAATCAGGGTGTCACCCCTTTTGGCCACAAATGAAAAATAACCGTAATAATCAGAGGTAGTTCCCCGATTGGCATTTTTCACCATTACGGTAGTAAAGGGCACCGGGAAAAGACTGTCTCTGCTGATGGTCACTCCTGAAAGCTGGATAAGATCTTTACTTTCTTGTGCTTCGAGCTTAGGGAAGGCTGCCAGCAAGATCACCAAAAAAACAGATCGTTTAAACCAAATAGTCATGAATCAAAAATAAAGCTTTTGCGAGCGCATTTTTGTTAGCACATGTTAACGACGGAAACTTGCTGTATAAGAATTTAAATTTCCTCGTTCATCCCTAACCTTTAGAATGAGTTTGTGTTCTCCTTTGGCAATCTCACCATCAAAATAATGAGTGATCAGCTTGTTTTTTGCGTCATACTCCATAAGTATCCACTTGCCATCAACTTCGGCCCGATAAGAACCAATGCCGGAGAGCTCGTCGTTGATCTTGAACCGGATCGACCATTTTCTGCTTAGATCTGCTCCCGGATAAATATTGAGGGGCCGTATAGTAGGCGGTATGCTGTCCACAGCAATGGCATAACCTCCAAAACTCCTGGTCCTTACGCTTAGTTGATCTCCCTTCCATTTGCCACCTTCAGCGTACCAATTTTTCCCATTGGTTGTGCTTACGATCAAGGCTTTGGATTTGAGTGAGGGGTCGATATCCTCTTTTCTAATGGCAACCGTCATGTAAGAATGCAAGGGCGTGTAGTGATTATGAAGCCAGTAGATCGGGCTGATGGTGGCCTTGCTTGGCTTTTCCTTTCGATATTGAAAATAAAGGTCATCATAAAGCAGTCCTTTTGGGATTTTGACCAACACTTCGTCTTCGATGAATGAGTGAGACCGATCATGGGCCAGATACCTTTGTTTTCGAGCACTTAGTTCGCTTTGTTTTGGATTAAGTGGATATACTTTTCCTTCTACCTCAAAGGCAATGGTAGATTGGTTGCCGAAAAGATCGGTAGCGATGTATTTGATTTGATGCGGGAGTTCATCCTTTATCTCGATTATCCCTCGGTTCTTCAGGGTGGAATAGATCCTAAGTTTATTTCCGGGCTCTACAAAACTCTTTTGAAACCGAAGGCCTCTTCGCAGATAGAGTGGATAGTCGATATGTGAATTGATGTAGCGTCCTTCATGGAATGCAAACTCATTGATCTCCTGCTCGAAGATCAGTTCGTCATCAACCAGCAATTTCAGATTATGTAAACCGTATTTATTGTGCGTAGCATCCATTCGATCTACGGCCATGATCCCGAACCCAAATTTTCCTTGAAGCAAGATTGGGTAAGGATGATCCAGGCGATACTTTCCATGGCTACCTTTTGCCTGGAAGTATTTCATCCGGTTTGAACCATTGATCAAGGCGTCATCATCAAGTGGATAGATGGCAATTTTATAGAGCTGTGGCGGAAGGTGGTCGTTTACTTTAAAGCCAAACAATAAAGGGTTAAAGGGATGCTCTGAAGCGGTTTCCCTGATTTCAAAATGCAAGTGTGGTCCTGCAGATCCGCCACTGTTCCCCGAATAGGCGATGATTTCCCCTTTTTTAACAGGCAAAGAAAAGGGGGCGGGAAAAAGTTGGATGGCAAAGCGCTCACTGCGATATTGTTCCTTTTTAACGGTCTTGCTGATCTTGTCGGAGTATTTCTTCAAATGCCCATATACAGAGGTGTATCCATTCGGATGAGTAACGTAAATGGCCTTCCCGTATCCGTAAGGAGAAACTTTGATCCTGCTCACATAGCCATCTGCTACAGCGTAGACTTTCTGGCCCTCTACTCCTTGGGTTTTAATGTCGATACCCGCATGAAAGTGATTGCCTCTTAGTTCACCAAAATTTCCACTCAAGTACAATGGAATGTCTAAGGGTGAGCGGAAATAGTCAGTGGGGTAAGGGTGTTCATAGACTTCTTGAGCAGGAAGCACTGCATAAGTGAATAAAAAAGAAAGGAACAAGCAAATTCGCATAGCGTGAAAAGGTGCAAATGTCGAGCCAAAAACAGCTTAATCGCAATAGATTAAAAGGATTTTATTTTAACATGTGAATCTTGGCAGCCCTAAAAAAAATGCTAGATTTGTATAGTAAACTGTTACTTTATTTAGGAAGTTGATGACCAATTTTTCCAGCATTTTAGCCAATATAGAAAAAAGTCTAAATGCATTAATTGATCGGAAAAAGACGCTTGAGACAGAATTAGTAGAGTACAGGAATAGACAGCGCGAGCTAGAAGAGAAAATAGCCCGGCAGTCAGTTGAAATAGATGAGTTGAAAGAGAAAAACAAGATTCTCAGAATTGCCAAACCATATGGAGATGGTAATAATCGAGAGATCAAGTTGAAGATCAATGAAATCGTGCGGGAGGTAGATAAGTGTATCGCTCAACTAAATCAGTAAAGTGTCCGAAAAGGAATTATCAATAAAGGTCAATATTGCCAATCGGATCTACCCTATGAAGGTGAAGCTTCAAGAGGAGGAAGGCATTCGAAAGGCAGTCAATGAGATCAATGAGAGGATAAAGCAATACGAGGAAAGCTACGCAGTGAAAGACAAACAGGATCTTTTGGCAATGTGTGCTTTGCAGTTTGCTACTGAAGCTCTCAGTTTTCAGGGAAAAAGCCTAGTTGATGAAGAGGTTCTAAAAGAGCGCTTGAAAGTATTAGAGGAGTCGATCGCGAAAAACCTGTAACGTTCTTTAAATAATGCCGATCGTGGATCGGCAAAATACCTGCCCGTACAGTGTGTTATGTTTGGTAAACTCAACAGTTTTAAAAACGTGGGTTTTACTTAGTAATAACGAAAACAGGCCTTACTGATCCGTCATTCGGCGGAGATTTTTTACCATGCTTTGGTAAGAGACGTTGGAAGTTTGAGTTATTCGGAAAATCCAAATCCTTTGAAAAAGGGGTTTATTCAAACCAACAGATTGTGCGGGTTTTTTTATGATTTAAAATGACAGCATGGATATCGTAGCGATAGTGATAGCAGCAGTAATCGGTTCTTTAGTGGGCTTGTTTGCTTCAATGCAGCTGAACAAGAAGAAAAGTCAAAATCAGGCCAACAATATCTTAGAAGAAGCGAAAGCTGAGGCTGAAGTGGTGAAAAAAGATAAGATCCTTCAAGCCAAAGAAAAGTTTTTGCAGCTCAAAGAAGAGCACGAGAAGGTGATTGCCGGCCGGGAAAAGAAAATGACGGATGCAGAGAATCGGATCAAACAAAAAGAGACCTCTCTGAACAATAAGCTTCACGAGAACAACAAAAAAGATAAAGCACTCAACACGCTCAAAACGGAACTTGATCGAAAACTCGAGCTTGCCCAAAAAAAGCAAGACGAGCTGGAGAAGAATCACCGAAAACAGGTTGAAGTTCTTGAAAAATCGGCAGGACTCTCTGCGGAAGAAGCGAAAGCCCAATTGGTAGAGGTGCTCAAAGAGGAAGCCAAGACAGACGCCATGGCTCACATCAAGGATACCGTTGAAGAGGCCCGTATAAATGCCAATAAAGAAGCCCGGAAGGTGGTGATTCAAACCATTCAGCGCGTGGCCACTGAGCAAGCCATCGAAAATTCAGTGTCGGTATTCAACATCGATTCGGATGACATGAAGGGCCGGATCATTGGTCGCGAGGGAAGAAATATTCGCGCGTTGGAAGGAGCTACCGGTGTAGAGATCGTTGTAGACGACACGCCAGAAGCCATCATTCTGTCTTGTTTTGACCCGGTAAGGCGCGAAACCGCAAGGTTGGCGCTGCATCAATTGGTAACCGACGGAAGAATTCATCCGGCCCGCATTGAAGAAGTGGTGAAGAAAGTTAGAAAGCAGCTGGAAGACGAAATCGTAGATGTGGGGAAGAAAACCTGTATTGATCTTGGTATTCACGGCTTGCACCCTGAATTGCTCCGAATGGTCGGAAGAATGAAATACCGTTCCTCCTACGGACAAAATCTACTTCAGCACTCCAGGGAAGTGGCAAATCTTTGCGCAACCATGGCTTCAGAATTAGGCCTGAATCCTAAACTGGCCAAACGGGCTGGCTTATTGCACGACATTGGTAAAGTTCCCGATGACGAGCCCGAACTACCGCACGCGCTGTTGGGAATGAAGCTCGCCGAGAAATACAAAGAAAAGGCAGAAGTCTGCAATGCTATTGGAGCCCATCATGATGAGATCGAAATGAATTCCTTGATATCTCCAATCGTGCAAGTTTGTGACGCAGTTTCCGGTGCTCGGCCCGGAGCGAGAAGAGAAATAGTGGAATCCTACATCAATCGGATCAAGGAACTTGAGAATTTAGGAATGTCTCAGGCCGGGGTTGAAAAAGCGTATGCCATCCAGGCAGGCAGAGAGCTAAGAGTGATCGTAGAAAGCGAAAAGATCAGTGATGATGAGGCAGACAAGATTTCGTTCAATATCGCTCAAAAGATACAGACTGAAATGACCTATCCCGGTCAGGTAAAAGTTACGGTGATCCGTGAGCGTAGAGCAGTTAATTATGCGAAGTAAGTTTCCAGAACTTAGCGTTTTGACTCTATATTCTCAGGTTTAAGAAAAAAATGTTTGCCAAGACTCCCAAACCACCATATTACGCCGTTATTTTCACTGCAGTGCGCACGGAAGTGGATGATGATTACGCCGCCACATCCAAGCGAATGCGTGAACTAGCAGCAAAGGTTGATGGCTATTTGGGTATCGAGACCGCCGGCGAAGGCAAGGAAATAACGATTTCATACTGGCGCGATCTGGAGTCCATTCAAAAGTGGCGAGAGGACACCGACCATCAAATTGCCAAAAATAAGGGAAGGACAGATTGGTATAGCCAGTATGTAAGCCGGATCGCCTTGGTGGAGAAAGCGTACGGATTTCAATCCTCCTAGCAATT
>JGI12109J20283_10022980_pt1 | contig 24670 bp, 16 predicted proteins | sample ElkSlonscriptome_12_FD_20283 | JGI IMG/M metagenome (IMG submission 20283)
TTAAGTCGGTTGATCTTTTTACCATAATACATCAAAGGAAAGACAAGCAATGCAATGCCAAGCATGAAATAAATGTCCATTTGATTGATGGAGGGGGAAATTTTAATGGGTTTTACCATCGCCGTGATGCCGAGAATTGCTAAAATATTGAACACATTAGAGCCGATCAGGTTGCCTATCGAAATATCCGTTTCTTTACGGTAAGCCGCCACGGTAGAAGTAACCAGCTCTGGCACACTTGTGCCAAAGGCAACTACAGTGACCGAAATGAACTTTTCACTCACTCCATGATCTTTTGCGATTCCGATCACGCCTTCGATCAGCCATTCCGCTCCAAAATATAGTCCAACCAGCCCGATGCCCAATGCCAGCAGATCCTTATAGATGGGATTATCTGATGCGAACGCTTCCATATCTTCTGAAGCATAAATCTCTTTACCTTCCTTTCTGGATTTCAAGACGATCCAAACTGAAAAAGTGATCAGGATCAATACAAAGAGCAAACCTTCCAGATAATCGATCTCTCCATCTCTAGCCAACAGATAAAATAGGATAGAAGCAAACATCATCAGCGGCCAATCAATACGGATGGTATTTCGGGCCACGCTGATCGGAAAAATCAGGACCGTGGCACCTAACACTAAGCCAAGATTAGAAATATTTGAACCGATCACGGCGCCTACCCCGACATCATCAAATCCGTCAAGCACCGAGTTGAGACTGACCAGCAGCTCAGGGGCAGAAGTACCGAAGGAGACCACGGTCATCCCGATCACTAGAGTAGATATGCGCAGACGCAAGGCTAAGCCCACAGATCCTCTCACTAAGCCTTCTCCTCCGATTAACAGAGCAAGTAGGCCTCCTAGCATTAAAAGGTAATCCACTACTGCTTAGTTTCTGAAGGTTTACCGGAATCGGTTTTGTCGGCTGAGTCAGCTTTCTTTTGATCTGGTTCTACCTTGGCCGACTGCTGGATCTCACTGGAGGTCTTGCGAATCTCTTCCTGGATGTCGCTCGTGGCATTCTTAAATTCACGAATACCCTTACCTAAACCCCTAGCTATATCTGGAATCTTCTTGGATCCAAAGAGCAAGACGATGACCAGGCCGACAAAAAAAAGCTCTCCGGTTGAAAAGAAAAGTAGTACCATAGTGCAGTCTCAAAGTTAAACAAAAGCCCTGTCACAAAAAATGCAACAGGGCTTTCAGTGTATTAGAAAAGTATTGGGACTATTTCTTCTTCTTGATCTTCTCCCGATCCTTAGATAGGTCAACTACAATCGGAGTTGCTACACAAAGCGAGGAATAGGTTCCTACAGCCACACCAACAAGCAGCGCAAAGGCAAAACCTCTAATGACTTCTCCTCCAAATATGAAGATCATCAACAAAACAAAGAATGTACTCAAAGAGGTATTGACCGTTCTACTTAAGGTTGAATTCAGGGCATCGTTGATCACCTCGTTCATTGGACGTTTTTTGTAGGAGTTCAAGAATTCTCGAATCCTATCAAAAACTACCACGGTATCGTTTATAGAATACCCAACCACCGTAAGTATGGCGGCAATGAATGCCTGATCAATGTCCAAAGAGAAGGGAAGAAATCCGTAGGCAATGGAGAATACAGATAAAACGATTAACACATCGTGGAAGATGGCCGCGATCGCGCCTAGGCCATACTGCCATTTTCTAAACCTAAAGAGGATGTAGAGGAAGATGATCACCAAGGAGAATAATACTGCCCAAACCGCCGATTTCTTAATGTCATCAGCAATGGTTGGCCCCACCTTTTGCGAACTCATGATCTTATATTCCAAGCCCAATCCTTCAAGCCCGTTGTTCAGTTTCGTTTCTACCTGTTCATCTGCGTTTTCAGCTTCACTGTTGATCATGAAAGAAGTGGTCACCTTCACCTGGTTGTCTTCACCAAAGGTCTTTACTTCCGGCGCCAGGTTTACCCCATCCGCCGTGACGAAAGATTGTTCCAACGCATTCCGAACTTCCGTGGTCGTCACTGACTCGTCGAAACGAACCAAATAGGTTCTACCTCCGGTAAAATCAACACCAAACGAAAGTCCCCGCGTAGCAAATGATCCAATACCCAATGCGATGATCAAGCCCGAGATGATGTAATATTTTTTACGATTATTTACAAAACCCAACTTCACATTCTGAAAAGCGCCTTCGGTCAGTTTCGTTGCGACAGTCACCTTCATTTTCTTATCCAACCTCCAAGCGAAGATCAGTCTAGTAATAAAGATTGCCGAGAAAAGTGAAGTAATGATCCCGATCACCAAGGTCTTTGCAAATCCTTCTACCGGTCCGGTTCCAAAGAACCAGAGAATGATACCGGTTAGTAAGGTGGTAACGTTGGCATCAATGATCGATGAGTAGGCATTGTTATATCCGTCTGCAATAGCCAATCTCGCCCCTTTCCCGGCTCGTAATTCTTCTCTGATTCGCTCGTAGATCAGTACGTTCGCGTCCACTGAGATGCCGATGGTCAATACGATACCTGCGATTCCCGGCAAAGTCAGGGCAATGTTTGTAGATGCCAATACGCCCATGATGAAAAACAAGTTGGCCAACAAGGCGATATCTGACGCAATACCTGCTTTCCCGTAATAAAAGATCATGTAGATCAATACGATAACCAAAGCGATCAAGAATGAATTCAAGCCCGAGGTAATTGCTTCCTGACCAAGGGAAGGCCCTACCACTGCTTCTTCAACAATTCTCGCCGGAGCAGGTAGTTTCCCTGCCTTGAGAATGTTGGCGATCAGCTTTGCCTCTTCGATAGTAAAATCGCCTTCAATACTGGAAATCCCTCCGGCAATTTCTGAATTGACATTAGGGAAAGAGTAGACAAAGTTATCGAGTACAATGGCGATACTGCTACCTACATTATCTCCGGTAAGACGCTTCCAGGATTTTGCTCCAAGCGCATTCATCTTCATGGTGATCTGGGGTCTTCCGCCAAACTGACCGAAGTCTTGGAAAGCATCTGTGATCACATCCCCTTCCAATGGTGCTCTTCCGTCTCTGCTGTTCACCTCTACCGCGATCAATTGAAGAAATTGCTCATCGTCGTCGTATGGTTTAGCCGTCCATAATAGCCTAAGGTCATTTGGGAATACTTCTTGAATTTCCGGCCGATTTAGGTAGTCGTTGACTTTGGCGGTATCTTTAATGGCCACGAATCCCACTACCGGACCTTCACCCGGAGTATAATTTCCTTGTGCATTCTGAAAGATCGAAGGCGTGAGCACTGCGAAAAGCGGATTGTCTTCGGCAAAATCTTCAAAATTTTGATCTGCCATGGCCGTTGAATCATCATTATCGGAAGCCTCATCAGCTGCCAATTGATCTAAGAGAGAGGATTCTGAATCTTCAAGGCTATCCGAGGCCAGCACGCTGCTGTCTTGACTGATATCTTCTGAGGAGGCTTGCTCCTCGGCTACCAAGTCGGTGTTGAGTGAATCGGCAAGCACGGTGCTGTCCGCATCTTCAGCCTCAAGCTCTTCACCTTTAAGCAATTTGTTAAGCCTGTCATTTGCTTGCGCTAAATAAGGATAGATCTCTGCGTTTTCATAGGTTTCCCAAAACTCAAGCTTGGCAGTTCCCTGTAATAGCTGGCGAACTCTGTCTTTGTTTTTCACTCCCGGCAGCTCTACCAGGATACGATCACTCGCCTGAAGTTTTTGAATGTTAGGTTGAGCCACCCCAAAAAGATTGACCCGGGTTCTTAGCACCTCAAAAGTTCTGTCGAAGGCCGCATCGGTTTCCTCTCTCAAAAATTCGATCACTTGCTCGTTTGTGGCATTACGATCGATCTTCTCTTTGGTATCCAGTCCGTAAAAAACTGCCGTCATCTTGCGATCCCCGGCGGTTTCGGTCCAAGCCTCGGCAAAGAGGTTCACGAAGTTTTCTTGACTCGATTTTTGCTTTGCTTTGGCGAGTTCGAGGGTGTTGACGAAATCCTGATCCTCCGCATTGGAAGACAAGGCTTTGATCACTTCCGCTACATTCACTTCTAGCGTCACGTTCATCCCTCCCTTAAGGTCTAAGCCGAGGTTCAGCGTATTCTTACGCACTTCATTGTAGGTGAAATCGAGTAGCGGATACACCTTCTCACTGGCCATTGAATCCAAATAGGCATCTTCCACCTTAGTATCTCCGTTGGCAAATTCTGCGGCATCGTTTTCCACACTTTGCGCTACCCATGTGAAAGACAATTGATAGAGGCAAGCCAGTGTCAGCAAGACAATGAATGTCCAAATTAGTCCCTTATTCTGCATTTTTATTTCAGTAAAAAATTCTTATTTTTTGAAGCCTGCAAATATAGAATTTCCAATGAGAAATAGCAATTCCCTCCCATTTAATAACACATTTAAAACCCTTAACTTCGTGGTTATATCCTGATAGGGTCCAAAATACAATCTTAAGGCAACTATTCAGGAAACCAACCGTCATTAAAACAAACAGATAAATTGTTACGAGCTACTTTACTTTATTTTCGTCCATTCATTGTCTTGCTCAGTATATTGATAGGTTTCCAAGCACACTCGCAGTATGCTTATCATAAGGCTGATTCCATCAGGGTAAAAGAGAACAATGATTATTTCATAAACCCTTTCCAAGGAGGGTTTAACTCGCCTCAGTTCAATGCCATCGATCTAAACTTCGACAACATTCTAGATCTCGTAATTTTTGAACGAAGTGGCAACAAAATATTTACTTATCTCAATGGCGGAACCACGGGCCAAGTGGATTACATCTACGCCCCCCAATATGAATCTGCCTTTCCTGAAGTATCCGACTGGTTATTTTGCCGTGATTTCAATTGCGATGGAAAGATGGATCTGATCACGGGAGTGCGGGGGTCAACGGTAAGCGCTTGGGAAAATACAGGCAGTCTTGCCAATGGTTTGTCCTTTAACAACTTAGGAGCTTTGCGCTCGATATATTTCGGCAACACCATAGCATTCAACATTAATCCCGGAGGTCAAAACCTTCCAGGTTTTGTGGACATGAATGGGGATGGCGATCTTGACATCATATTTTACAACAGTAGTGGTTCCCAAATGGAATTTCACAGAAACTTTAGCGTTGAGCGCACGGGAATTTGTGGACTGGATTTTGAAGAACGAAGCAAATGCTGGGGCGACTTTACAGAGGCCGGATTCAGTTCTACCATATTTTTAGACAGTTGTCGTTTTGGCAATCCTATTCCCAATGCAGAAATGACTGCCGGCGGAGGCGTAAGAAATTTAGGCCGAACTCATAAGTCGGGCGGTGAAAGTCGTCAGTCAAAACACGCTGGCTCTACGGTTACTCCTATAGATCTGGGAACCTTAGGATCAATGGATCTTTTGATCGCTGACATTGACGGCAGTAATATAAAAGCGCTATTCAACGACGATAGCATCCCCCCTTACGTCAACTCCCACATCAGTGCTATCGATCTTACTTTTCCTGTTTACGATACACCTATTGACCTTCCTGTTTTCCCGGCTGCATTTATCCTCGATGTGAACAACGACCAAAAAGAAGATATGATCGTTTCTAGCAATAGTGAGGGCTACCTGTCATTGAGCAGATACAATAATAATGTGCTGTATTACGAAAATATAGGAAATAGCCAGACCGTATTCGATTATCAACAAGATGATTTTCTGCAAGGAGAGGTGATCGATCTTGGCCGAGGGGCATATCCCGCTTTCTTCGATTACAATAACGACGGGCTAGAAGATTTACTGGTTGGAAACGATGGTTATTTAGATACTAGCGTGAACGCCATGGTTGGCCAATTGGCTCTTTTCGAAAATGTTGGAACTACCAGTCGGGCAGAATACGATCTGGTCGACCGCGATTTTGGGGGACTATCTACCATTCCCCTTGATCTCAGCACCAACGGGCCGCAGAGGTATTTGCTACCTGCCTTGGCGGATCTAGACGGTGACGGTGATGCAGACCTGATCCTTGGGGATGACGATGGCAGATTGCATTTTTTTAAAGATCAATCTGCTCCTAGTGCGAATGCCAACTTTGTGCTGGAAGAAGCTGATTTTCAGAAGATCAATGTTTTTGACCAATCTGCACCGGCATTGGTAGATGTCAACCAGGATGGTTTAACTGACCTCGTCCTAGGCAATGCCTTAGGCGCCTTAGAGTATCATCAAAATGTGGGCGACAGCAGTAATCCGATCTTTAACCTCGAAGTCCAATCGATCACTTGGCAATTCGATAGCATTTTAAGATATCAATTAAGAGACAACCCGGATCTTTCTTCGTTCTTTGTCGGCCAAGTACTGGATATCAATGAAGCCATCTACGGAGACAACAACGTACTTCAAACGGTTGTAGCCATCAATGACGCTCAAAATTACCTAGACCTGAAGCACCCATTTACCAGCAGCAACATTGATGACGAAGTCAATTCCACCGCGGTAATAGACTATTCAATTAAAAATTGGGGAGGAGTGAGCCTCTCCAGGTTTTTCAATGGAGATCGCAATGCGGCACCCTTCCTTTATCGGGATGGCCAAAACGAACTCAAGCTAGTGGTTGGTTCCAATAAAGGCTATCTCTATTTCTACGATCAGCTTGATAGCAACATCAACAGCGGAAATTTCACCATTTATGATTCAGTGTATACAGGAAAACGCTACGGCTCTAATGCAGCGGTTTCGGGTGCCGACCTGAATCAAGATGGAATTATTGATCTAGTTGTAGGTAACGAAGGTGGTGGGATAGAGATTCTACTCGGCTCTATTTTGACCGATATTGATCGTATTGAAAGGGAGGAAAGTTCTCAAGCAACAGATATCAAACTATACCCAAACCCGACAGATGGCCTGGTGAATTTATTGATCGAAAAAGAGGATGTAGCAAATTATGACATCCGGATTTATGATTTAAGCGGCAAAAAGGTTTGGGAACAAAAAGGCCTAAATCAACTTTCACATCAATTTAGGCCTGATTTAAATCCTGCGCTTTACTTGGTTGAGATCGTCAGTGATCACGTTCGTTACAGTAGCAAATTATTGGTCAAACCCTAAGGTTTGTGGATTTTATAAATGAGATCTAAAGATCCATCCCATCTAAAACGCCCATCACTTCTCTCACAGCTTTAGCAGAATCACTTAGGAGATTTTTTTCATCCGCATTAAGATCCAATTCAATGATCTTTTCGATGCCGTCTTTACCTAAGATCACTGGTACGCCGAGATAGATATTTTCCATCCCGTATTCTCCATTGAGAAGCGCGCAGACCGGAAAAATTCGTTTCTGGTCTCTGACGATGGCCTCAACCATCTGAGCTGCTGCTGCTCCCGGAGCATACCAAGCAGAAGTACCCATTAGGTTCACTAATTCACCTCCACCTTTCTTCGTACGCTCTACGATCTCATTCAATCTCTGCTCAGCGATCAGCTCGGTAACTGGTATACCAGCAACGGTTGTGTAACGGGGTAAAGGTACCATGGTGTCACCATGACCACCCATCAAGACAGCCTGAATATCTTTAGGAGAAGAATTTAACTCTTCAGCAATGAAGGATCGGTAACGGGCGGTATCCAGAATTCCGGCCATGCCAAACACCCGACTAGAATCCACTTTAGCGGTGAGGTATGCACAATAGGTCATTACGTCTAAGGGATTCGAAACGATAATGATCTTGGAATTCGGAGAATGAGCAATGATATTTTCAGTTACAGATTTAACGATGCCTGCATTGGTTGCGATCAAATCGTCTCGGCTCATCCCGGGTTTTCTAGGAATTCCCGAAGTAATCACTACCACATCAGAATTGGCAGTTTTACTGTAATCATTGGTTGAACCGGTGATCCGGGTGTCGTAAAGGTTGATCGGAGAGGTTTCCCACATATCTAAGGCTTTACCCTCTGCTAAACCTTCTTTAATATCAACTAGCACCACCTCATTTGCCAGTTCTTTGTGGGCGACGACATTGGCACAGGTTGCCCCTACATTTCCTGCTCCTACTACGGTAACTTTCATGGATTTATTTTTAAATTTTAGGTTCGCTAAATTACAGATTGAATGGATCAATTGAAAGTTTAAAAAAGACGGCAAGGCTTAATGGTAGAATTGTATATTGGAAGAGGCAACCTTTGAATAATTTAGCGTCATATAACGGAAAAGTATTAATGGATTTATCTGATCGGGACACGGTTAAGAAAGTTGTAGAGGCTTGCGCCAAGGGTGACCGAGAGTATCAGAAGCAATTGTACAAAGCAATGTACAGCCCTATGATGGGAGTTTGCTATCGATACGCTTCCCGAAAAGAAGAGGCAAAAGATCTCTTTCAAGAGGGGTTCATGAAGGTTTTCGACAAGATCGGAAAGTACAATTTCAAGGGTTCTTTGCAAGGTTGGATTAGACGTATCATGGTTAATCATGCCATTGATCATTATCGCAGGAATAAAAACAAATTTGCGATGAGTGAAAGCATGGTTGAAGCCGAGCGAATCCCGGATCGTAAAGAAAATGAATCATTGTTCGAAGGGATCACCGCTGATGAACTACTAGAAATGGTGCAGAATTTAAGCCCGGTATATAGAGCCGTATTTAATATGTATGTACTGGATGAGTATACCCACGCCGAGATCGGCCTAGAATTGGGGATCAGTGAAGGTACGTCGAAGTCTAATTTGGCAAAGGCAAAACGAAATTTAAAGACTATGGTCTTGCAAAAGATTAAGAATGAAGAACAAACTGCTAAATAAAGAAGAAGAGCTGCTTCGTCACAAACTGAATGAAGTCGAATTCGACTATCAGGCAGCAGACTGGGAGGCCATCGAAAAAGAACTGCCAAATTCTGCAGGAAGCAGCAGCTGGTTGAGTGGCAAAGCAGTCATGGGTACCGCCATCGTTGTTGGACTGGCGACCTTTTGGATGGTGAGCCAAAATGATGAGCCAACCGAGGTTTTGCAGAAAGAGCGCCAAGAAGCACTGATCGTTGAACCGGCGGAAGAGCCCCAATCAGCAGCCACGGAACAACAATCAACTAAACAAGAAACGACTTCTGAAAAAGAAGCTCCAGCAGCAGAAGCCAAGGGTTTACCCACCACTTCTGAGACTAAAAAGAGCATCACCGAAGGCTCAATGGCGCTGAATGAAGAGGATGCGCCCAAAGCAGTCCCAACAGAAAAGCCATCGGATCCCGCAAAACAGATTGCACTCCCTTCGGAAAAAACGACGCCGGCTAAGCAGCAGGAAGTAGCTAGCACTGCTAATTTGCCGACTACTGAAGAAGAGCCGAATATCATCGGTCTCTCTGCTCCTGAACGGGTTTGTGAGGGCGAACTGTATACCATTGCCCTCAATTTACAAGATGAACTTCCGGAGGGCTACACCATCGATTGGTATGTGGCTGGCAAGCTGTTGGCGAAGGACAGCCGGATCAGCGCGATGAAAGTCGAAGACAATGGACAAAATCAATTCAAATTAGTGGTAAAAAATGCCAAGGGTAATGTCTTTTCAACTTACGAGAAGTCTATAGGGACCATCAACTTGCCCGAACTGAACTTTACCTACGACGATTTGAAAGATCCATACAATGACTTCACCGCCAGCGTAAAGGTAGATCCGAGACTTTACAGCTCTTACCAGTGGTTTGACGAGCGTGCCGAACTGTTGGCAGAAGGTGCAGAGGTAGATTTAGATTTTATGCGCGAAGGGGTACATGATCTAGTTCTTAAAGCAAAGACCACAGATGGCTGTGTTCAAACCATAGAAAAGCCTCTTGCTGTTCAAACCGACTTTGATCCTTTGGCTCCCAATGCCTTCTCCCCTCTAGTTCAAGACGGCACGAATGATTTTTTCATGCCTGAAGCTTTTAAAACACGAGACGATCAATTTGTCATGCAAATCATGACCTTGGATGGTGGTACGATCTTTGAGACCAACAATGTAAACGAAGCCTGGAACGGAAGGCAGAATAATAACGGGCAGATGATGCCTGCAGGTCAGTATATATGGAAGGTCTTGATAAGAAATAAAGAGGGAAAGAGCCGAACCTTTTTCGGAAATATTCGGATCAGACCCTAAGATTTTTTCACTTTGAATATTGGTTAGTAGTTATGGTGAAAAAGAAAAAGGCAGCGAAAGCTGCCTTTTTTTGTGTTTTCCTTGAGACGTTTTAAACGTCCACATTGGCATACTTGGCATTCTTTTCAATGAACTCCCGGCGTGGCGGCACTTCATCGCCCATCAACATCGAAAAGATCCGATCGGCTTCCGCTGCGCTATCGACAGACACTTGTCTCAAAGTGCGGAATTCTGGGTCCATGGTCGTAGACCACAACTGCTCCGCATTCATTTCTCCAAGACCTTTATATCGTTGCACGCCAACGCTCGACTCCTTACCTGCCCCTTTCATTTCGAGCACGGCCTTATCGCGCTCCTCATCGTTCCAGCAATACTTAGATTGACTTCCTTTCTTCACCAAGTACAGCGGTGGGGTTGCAATGTAGATATTCCCCCCTTCGACCAATTCTTTCATGTGGCGGAAGAAAAAAGTAAGGATCAAGGTTTCGATGTGACTCCCATCCACATCGGCATCACACATGATAATGATCTTGTGGTATCTCAATTTGGATACGTCGAGCGCTTTGCTGTCTTCTTCGGTGCCAAGTTTGACTCCGAGGGCCGTATAGATGTTCTTGATCTCTTCATTCTCAAAAATCTTGTGCTGCATGGCCTTTTCCACGTTGAGGATCTTTCCTCTAAGCGGCATGATGGCCTGAAATTTTCGATCTCTTCCTTGTTTGGCCGTTCCACCAGCCGAATCACCCTCTACCAGATAGATCTCGCATTGTGCCGGATCTTTTTCAGAGCAATCGGCCAATTTTCCTGGCAAACCAGAACCGCTCATTACATTTTTTCGCTGGACCATCTCACGAGCCTTTCTGGCTGCGTGTCTGGCCTGGGCAGCAATAATTACTTTCTGAACAATGATCTTGGCTTCCTTTGGATGTTCTTCCAAGTAATTATTTAGCATCTCTCCGACAGAGGTATCCACGGCGCCAATCACTTCTTTATTCCCGAGTTTGGTCTTGGTTTGTCCTTCAAACTGTGGCTCAGCAACCTTTACCGAAACCACTGCGGTCAATCCTTCTCGAAAGTCATCCCCACTGATGTCGAACTTTAACTTGCTCAGCATGCCCGATTCTTCAGCATATTTCTTTAGCGTTCGCGTAAGCCCTCTTCTGAAACCGGCCAAATGAGTACCGCCCTCATGGGTATTGATGTTGTTAACGTAGGAGTGAATGTTCTCTGCATAGGAATTGTTGTAAGTCAGGGCCACCTCTACCGGCACTCCGTTCTTCTCACCATCCATGTAGACTACATCCGGAATCAACTGCTCTCTGGTTTCGTCCAAAAAATTGACAAATTCCTTTAAGCCTTCTTCTGAAAAGAACTCCTCCCGAATGTTATTCCCGTCATCATCCTGATTTCTCTCGTCTTCAATTGATAGATTGATGCCTTTGTTCAAAAAAGCTAGCTCTCTCAATCTGGTAGCAAGCGTATCAAAATTGTATTCTGTAGTTTCAAAAATGCTCTTATCCGGCCAGAAGGTAACGATGGTGCCCCTTTCGTCTGTGGTGCCCATTTCTTTCACATCGTACTGCGGAACCCCGATCTTGTATTCTTGTTGATAAACCTTGCCATTCTTATGCACCTCAGCCTTTAGATCTGTAGAAAGGGCATTCACACAACTTACCCCGACTCCGTGAAGCCCGCCAGAAACCTTGTAGGTATCCTTGTCGAACTTGCCACCGGCGTGCAGCACGGTCATAACCACCTCTAATGCCGATTTACCCTCTTTCTCATGCATCTCGATGGGAATTCCCCTACCATTATCTTTTACCGATATGGAGTTATCCTCGTTGATCACGACTTTGATGTCGTCACAATAGCCTGCCAGCGCCTCATCTATTGAGTTATCCACCACCTCGTAGACCAAATGATGAAGTCCGCGAATACCTACATCACCAATGTACATTGCAGGCCGCTTTCGAACTGCTTCTAATCCCTCGAGGACTTGAATATTCGAGGCTGAATAATCTTTTTTATCTTTTGCGTTCTCACTCATAAAAAACAGGTTAATTAGGCTAAAAACAAAGATAATCAAAGGCACACCCTTCTAGGGGTTTAAGGCTGTGAAAAAGGGTGGTTTTATTAACAGAATATTAACATGTAATAGCCTAAAAATGTGTGACTTACAAAGGTGACTAAAATGAATAGCTCAGTCCGCCCCACACATTGAAACCCTGGACCGGATAATCCTGATATTTCTCGTAATTGAGACCGCCGATGTTATTGAATTTTACGAAAGCAGACAAACGTTTGGTATAGCGATACTCAAAGGATAGACTAATGTCGAATATGGCATCGAGGGTCTCAATTCCCTGTCGCAATTCTGCGGGATTCGAGTTGGGCACAAAGTCGAACTCAGGGGCGAATTGTTCGCTCCAATAAATCAGATCCAAGCCCATGATCAGCTTATCGTACAAATTATATTGAGCAGACAAGCTGGCGGTAAATTCCGGGCGATGCCAGGCTCTTTCCAGTTCCCCCGTCTCAAAGTCGATGTATTCGGCATTGAAGAAAACTTTGATCTTTTCTGTATGATACGAAACTTCTGCCTTCACTTTATTCTCTACCAAGTCGTCGTAAGCAATAAAAAATCGGTGCCAAAACAATTGGTCTCCTGCAGGAGCTTTCAAAAAGAATGGCGCTGCTTCAGTTTCGATACGGGATCCAAACACATTAAAGCTGATCGCTTTACTAAACGCACCCCTAACCCCTGCAAAAAGATTATACAGCTGGTTGCTGTTACTTAAAAACAATTGCTCCGCCAAAAACGGATTCTCTTGGGTAAAGCTGAAGTAGTTGTTTCGCTGAATCTGCCCTTTGACTCCAGCGTAGGGAATTAAGACATCCTCTAACACATTGTAACTCACCTCCGCTAAGGGATAAAAGTGAAAAGAGGCGTTGTCTTCCTCCGACGCATTCATATACACTCCTAGACCAGCCTGAATACGAAACTTCTCTCCAAAAGAAGTGATGGAAGGATTCAGGTGAAAGATCCCATTCTGACTCAAAGTATCATACGTATTGAAATCAACCCCTGCATCTAGCTGATAAAGCTCATCATTTCGAAACTGACTCAGATTGCCATTCACCTTCACGTAATGCTCTTGTAAGGATGATTGGTTGCTGATCAGACTGTAGTCCAAATTCACTTGGTGTCGGAGGTTGAAAGAATCTTGCTTGGTACTTTTAAGCTCGGTGGCCAATTGAAAACGCTGATAAACTTGATCCAATTCAGAGGCTTCGATCTCATTGCCTTCTATCCCCGGTAATTCATAAAAGCCGTAGTAACTGAAATCTCTCTGCCCAAAGTTCAATTCGGTAGTGAGCGTATTTCGTTTCCAAAAGCGTTTACCATACAATTGTGCACCAAACTGAGTGAAGTTGCTGCCCTCAAGATCATTGATCTCATTCTGATTGAGGAACTGCACATGGCCACCAAATGCATACTTACGCGATCTTAAGTTGTGATAGTACACTTCGGCGAATGGAGTAAGTGCGTTGCCCACTCCTAATCTCGCATAGCCATTGTATAATTTTACTAAAGGCTCGCCTTTAATCCGCGCAGCTTCGATTGGTTCAGGAACGTAATTTACCGGGAAGTTTCTATCGATGAACCTATACTCAAGATCGGTTTCTAACTTTAGGGTATCGTCGATCTCAGCCATTTGCTTGATCTTCTCGGCATCGATCAAGGTGGGTTGATACTCTTTTACCACCCTAAAAGTATCGCTTGGCAAATTATTCTGAGCACTCACGAACGAGGACAACAGCAAACCGATCAATGACAAACTATTCTTCATTTTGTCCCTCCTCTTTAAGTTCACTAGGCTCCTCATTGACTTCTGAACCGCTTCCCAAATCAATCTCAATGGGCTCCTTAGGTTCTTTTTCGTCCTGATTCTCTAACTCGCTTTTTTTCAATATGGCCAGCTTTTCTTTCGCGATTTCTACCAATTCAGGAATATCGGCATTATCGATCACCGACTGGAAAGTAATCTTTGCATTGAAATAATCCTCCTTTGCAATGAAGTTATCCGCCAGCAAAATAAAGCCCTTTGCGATCCAATAGGGAAAAGATGGCACCTGATCAACCAAATTGTAGATCATGGTGTCGCACTTCCCATAATCTCCTTTCAAATAATGGATCTGCGCACTGAGATACTTGCCTTCTGCACCTTTTTCGGATGATTTCTTAGCCAGACTATCCAGATGCATGAGTGACCGATCATACGCTTCATTATCATAACTGATCTTTGCCAAGCTCAATTTTGCCAGCTGCCAAAGTTCGTCAGACAAAGGACTCCTGCTGAGTAGTTTTTTGGCCATTTCAGCCGCATCTTCTCCCCGGTCTTCACGCAAATAAAGCGCGAGCAAATGTTCTTCCGCCTCATTGATGAACTTACGGCTCTTCCCAATTTGAATCAGCTTTTCATAGTTCGCAATGGACCTGTGGTTGCTATCGAGCTCCTCATATAAGTTGGCCAAGGCATAGTGCGATTTTTCAGTAAACTTATTGGTAGCCCTATCAACCACATATTCAAAATCTTGAATGGCCTCTTGCTTAAATCCCTGTCGCGACTCACAATCGGCTCTATAAAATCGAGCATCTAGACTAAATAATCCTTTCGGATAACGTTTTATATAGTTGGTAAGGTCTCTCACGGCCTTCTCGCAATTTCCCTCTACGTAATGATTTTCAGCAATGATGTAGGCTGTTGAATCCAGTTTGGATCTTGAGATGTCGGCAAAAGGAACGCCATCCACATAGTCTTCGAATGCTTGTAAATCGCCTTTATCAATGAAGATCTTTCGAATCTTTTCTAGGGCCTCCTTGGCAGAGCGACTCGAAGGATATTTTTCGATCACTTGATCAAAGGCATTCAGCGCCAGCTCATCTTGCTTGCGATTATAATAGATCAGCCCCACTTTCAAATAGGCCTCAGCCAGCAGGCTACTTTGAGGATGTTCATTGATCAGTTGATTGTAGTAAATCAAGGCATCTTCAGCTTGATCGAGCACCAGATAGGTTTTACCGATCTCGTTGAGGGCGTCATCCAAGTAGATTGAAGATTTTTTTCCATCGATCAATTTCTTCAAACTCTTGGCTTTGGCTTTGGAGTTCCCAAGCAGGCCCTGGGCAATAGCAAGTTGCAGCAGGCTATAGTCGGTGTAAGCCACATCGAGACGGACAGCTTTGTCATAAGCTTCAATTGCTTTATTGTATTTCTTTTGGACAAAATATCCATCTCCCATTCTCAAATAGGCATCATTGATCAATCCTTTATACTTTGCACTGGCCTGGTTCACATACTCTTGAAACCAAAAATTAGCACTCGCATAGTTCGCTTTTTCAAAGTAGGCATACGCAAGATTGTAATAGGCGCGATTGAAGTAAGCTACAGACCGGCTTCCTGATGAAGAAAGAAAATTATTGTAATGAAAGATGGCATTATCGAGATCTTCCTGCTGGTAAAAGCTCTCGGCTAACCAGTACGTCGCTTTTGCCTTGATCTCCGGATTGCGCTCTTGGGCATTCGCAGCAGAAAACAATTCGATCGCCTCTGCATACTCTCCGAGATTATAGAGTTCAACCCCGCGGTAATAAGAAATTCTTTGCTTGGCATCAAGCAGCCGGATATCTCTGCTGTTGATCCTATCGATCGACCTCAGCGCCTCTTCGTAATTCTTGGTCGTATAATACACCCCCAACAAGTACTCATACGCATCGTCTAGTTTATCCGACTTGGGATATTTGGCAATGAACTTCTCGAACGCCTGAATGGCGTCGTCGTATGGGTGAAAGGATAGTTCATAGGCGAGCTTTGCGTAATTGAACAGGGCGTCCTCTTGAAGCACTGGATCTGCATCGTAATCTGAGGCAAATTTAAAGGCAGTGCGCGCTTCCGATTTCCGATCACTTTTCATCGCAGCTGAAGCAATGAAATAATAGGCCGACTGCGACATGCTGTCGTTCTTGCCAATCGCTTTTTGCAATGAGGCTGCCGCAAGATCGTATTCGCCCGCTTTGTAATAGGCATAACCCAATTGGTAGCGATCTTCCGGATCCGCCGGACGGCGTAAGATATACTCTTTCAAATAGGTAGCTGCCTTTGCATATTCCCGGGTCTCATAATAAGCATCACCGATCAACTTTTTGATCTCTAGCTCTCGTTTCGGAATAACCGTATCCAGCAATGGTGGAGCATACTCCAGGAGATCCTCATACCTTTTTTGCAAGTAATAGATCTGTGAAACGTAGTAAGGTACCAGAGGTCCAAATTGAGGATCATTGTCTAACTTCCTGAAATCTTCCAAGGCGGATTGATACTTTCCTGCTTCATACGCCAAATGCGCATAGTAATACCTGGCCGGGCTCACATACTTATTATCACTGTCTTTGATCTCATAAAAATACTGGGCCGCTTTATCCTTCTGTTCTTCTTGCAAATACGCATAGCCGAGCTTGAAATTATACTCTGCATAATTTTCTGCCTGAAGGTCGAGTGGATCCAATTCCCTTAGAAGCACGATCAAGTCGTAATAATTGCGCTTTCGAAAATAGTACCTGCCTAAATTGAAGGTGGCCGTTGTGCGATGAATGCTCTCCGGATGCGACTCAATAAATTGCTTGAGTAGCACTTCCGCATCGTCATGAAAGAGTTCAACTGCGCAGAGAGCGTGATAATATTGAGCGTCGACTCTTATTTCAGATTTTGGATTGGCAATGGCATCCATAGTGTTCTGAAAATTCTCTTGGGCAGGAAGGAATTTCTCTTTTTGGAAAAGATCCAGACCATCTCTGAAATCGGGATAGGCTTCATCAAACACCATGCTTTGTTGAGCAAAGGAGTAGCTAGGCGTTCCCAATTGCAAAAGCAGGAGGATAATGGCAATCAGGCTGTATAAGGTCGTCTTTTCTTGTGGCAATTGAGCTCCTCCGGATTCTTCCAATTAATAATCTTTAAAAATAGCGCTAGCCCTTTGTCTAAAGGATTTAAGCTTGTCTAAGTTTTCAACTGAAATATGTTAACAGATATTGCCTCAAAGTTGAAGCATCCAACCCAAAAAGGTCTCTTTCGACAAGCGGGATTAGCTATATTTGTTCTAAATCTCCAGCTCATGCCAGGAACTGCCATTATCGAATTGAACAGTGTGAACATCTTCCAAAAGAAGCATTTGGTGCTTGCCAACATTGGACTGCGTATTGAAAAGGGCGAGATGGTCTATCTGGTAGGTAAGAATGGCAGCGGAAAAAGCAGTTTTCTCAAAACGCTATATGCAGAACTTCGTCTGAAGGAAGGTCAAGGTCAGGTAGCCGGCTTCGACCTGGGCAAGATCAAACGCAAAAAGATTCCCTTTTTGAGAAGAAAAATAGGAATCGTTTTTCAAGACTTTCAATTACTCAGCGACCGTACGGTAAAAGAAAATTTGAAATTCGTTATGAAAGCCACCGGCTGGAAGGGAAAGAAAGTGATCGAAGAGGGTATTCAAACGGTTTTGGCTAAAGTTGGTTTGGAAAACAAGGGCTTTAAGATGCCGCATGAACTTTCGGGTGGAGAACAACAAAGGGTGGCAATTGCCAGAGCACTGCTAAACGATCCTGAGATCATTCTGGCCGACGAACCCACCGGTAATCTAGATCCTGAGACCTCATTAGAGATCATGAAATTATTGGTGGCCATTAGTCAGAACGATAAAGCAGTCTTGGTGGCCACTCACGACTATGAATTGATCCGTAAGTTCCCCGGACGGGTCCTTCAGTTCGAAAACGAAACCATCACCGAACCGCAACGTACGATTCCTGCAAACTCTTAAGCCATTAAGGCCTGCTCTATAGTTCGTAAAAACTCCTTCTCTTCTTTTTCCCAGCAATAGTTTTCGGATAACATTCGCGCATTTTTGTGCCAGATCTGCAAATGATCCGCATCAAGGATCTCCCTGATCTGCCTGGCAAGCTGATCGGAATCGTAAGCCTTTAACTTTTCGCCGACGTCCTGTCCATCCAGCAGCTTCTCTACCTCTTTAAGTGGGGCATAAAGTACCGCCGTGCCTGCCTGCAGATAATCAAACAGCTTGTTTGGAATCGCATACTGATAGCTTAAGCCCATAGGATGCTCCAAAGAGACTCCCAAAGAGGCTCTGCGCGTGTAGTTTAGCAGTTCTGCTGAAGCTTTCCTACCGAAAAAGAAGACTCGCTCGTTTAAGTTCAATGAACGGCTGAGCGCTTTTAAATCTGCTTCGATGTCTCCTTTTCCAAAGATCCAAAGCTTGATATCACCCATATTCTCAGACGAGAAGGCGCTGATCAACTCTTCGAGACCACGACCCACATTAAGCGCTCCTTGATAGATCACGACCCGCTCTTTTGGTGGCGGATCAAATGATTCTTTTCGAAGTGGAAAATTTCTTACCAAAGCCATCTTTAAGCCATATTTCTCTTTATATACTTTGGCGATGGAGGGACTTACCGTGTAAGCGTGCTTGAGCTTCGGTAAAATTCTTTTTTCGATACTTTCCCAAATTGCTTTTACTCGGGGTCGATCGATCAATTCGGGAACCTCGGTAAAATATTCATGGGCATCGTATACCAGAGGCTTAGACCTCAATCTTGCCGCCAAATAATTAGCGGGCAGTGTATCCAGGTCATTCGCAATCAAAAGATCATATTTGGCAAAGAGTAAATGCCAGAATAAGCGCACGTTCAAGTTGAAATAAAAAAGCGGTCCTTTGTTGAAACACAAGTGAAACCTCTTGATGAGGTATGGTCTTTTTAAGGTGGTCGAACTTCCTTTGATGTAGCGTCCTAAAAGTTCCAGCTCGTGGTCATTTTCTCTCAAGGTCTTGCACACCTTCATCAGGCGCTGGTCGTCGTGCAGATCGTTGCTTACCGACAAAATGATCTTTGCTTTTGAGCTCATTGCCACTAAAGTCAGCATATTTTTTTTATGGAAGGAAACCTATCTTTGTCGCCCATGGAGGAAAATAAAGACTTAAGCACATTCAATACCTTCGGGGTCTCCGTTAAAGCAGCAAAGTTCCAGGCTATTGAAAGCCTTGAAGAGGCTAGACAGTTCTTTACCAATCCTCCTGAAGAGGAGATCCTGATCCTGGGGGGTGGAAGCAACATTCTCCTAAAGAACGATTTCCCTGGTGTGGTAGTATACAATGCGATCAAAGGCATAGCTATCGAATCCGAGGACCATGAAAGTGTAGTGATCAGAGCCAATGCGGGCGAAAACTGGCATGAATTTGTGCTACACTGCATAAAACTAGGGTATGCAGGCATTGAGAACCTCTCCCTGATTCCCGGAAAGATAGGTGCCAGTCCGATGCAAAACATCGGCGCATATGGAGTTGAAGTAAAAGAGGTTATCGAAAGCGTAGAAGCAGTAAGTACCTTGGATGGATCATTCCGAAGCTTCACCAATGCGGATTGCGAATTTGATTATCGTTCAAGCGTATTCAAAACCCGCCTCAAGGGGAAATACTTCATCACTTCGGTGCTCTTTAGATTGCAAAAAAAGCCAACTTTCAGAACCAGCTACGGCGCCATCCAAGATCAATTAGCCAGCATGGAAATTCCAGAAAGCGAACTCAGCATCAAAGCGATTTCTGAAGCCGTGATCGCCATTCGTCAGAGCAAGCTTCCAGACCCTAAGGAAATTGGCAATTCGGGGAGTTTTTTTAAAAACCCGATCATTCCTTTGAATATGTTTGAGAGTTTAAAAGAGCAGCATCCTGAGATGCCTGCCTATCCTGCTAAAGAAGGGAGCATGAAAGTAGCTGCCGGATGGTTGATCGAGCAAGCCGGCTGGAAAGGATTTCGTAAGGGCGACTATGGAGTGCATCAAAAGCAGGCTTTGGTTTTAGTGAATTACGGAAATGCCAGTGGCGGAGAGATCTTTGCCTTATCTGAACGGATCATTGAGTCAGTTGAGGAGAAGTTTGGGATCAGCCTGGAACGAGAAGTGAATATAATATAGGTGCCTAGAGTGCCCTAAAATGCATTTAAGTGTCTAAAGCTTGAGTATCCCCTACGCAGGATTCACAATCATTTAGGATCGCTCAAATCCGAAAAGGAACTTCGCAGGATTACAAATCCTGTGTTGCTAGAATTGAGTCTTTTTTCTTTGCTCTTTATTCTTTAATCTAAAGCCAACTATTCTTCAACTTCCCACTACCCAATAACTTGTGAAAATAAGGAGTTCTCCGTGCCTGTTCAATAAGTTCTAAATGATGACTGTTGTGGCAATCTGAACCTAAGAAAGTAATCAGCTGCTCATCGATCAATTGCTCGGCAACCTTTTGGGTTTGCGGCGAGTAATGTCCGATCAGTGAAAGCATATTCAATTGGAGCAACACTCCCTGATCGTGAAGTTCCCGATAACGATCGAAGTCCTTATACCAGAAACCATATCGCTCAGGATGCGCAAGGATTGGCTTATACCCTCTGGTCTGCATTTCAAAGATCACCTGTCTTAAGTTGGGTGGTTCTGCAATAAAGGGCAACTCGAATAGGACATGCTTATCGCCAAAGGTCAGTAATTCTTCTTTTTCAACCAGTTCTTGCAGATGCTCATCCAGGTAATATTCGGCAGCTGCTTCAACGGTCACATTCACCTGATTTTCTTGAAGGAATTGATCCAATTTTTTTAAGCCACCAAGGATCGATTCGGGATCGTTCTTGTAAAAGTCACTCATTACGTGAGGGGTGGTGATCAATTTCTGATAGCCTAGTACTTCGAATTTTTGAATCATCGCTAAGCTATCCGACAGACTGTTCGATCCGTCATCAATTGCCGGGATCAAATGGGAGTGCATATCGACTTTTAAGCCGGACAAATCGGCTGGCTCTAAAGTTTCTGCAGTGTGAAATAAGGATTTAAGCCAATTGAGCATAACGCAAAGTTAAGCCTTGCGAAACCAATCGACCGTTTTTTCAAGTCCTTCTTTGAATTTTACTGAGGGTTGGTAATTAAGCAAGCGTTCAGCCTTCGAAATATCTGCCTGCGAATGGGGAATGTCACCATCTCTTGGTTCCCGATGAACTGCCGCCACCTCGGCACCAATGATCTCCTTTAGGTAGTCAAACAGTTGATTTAAGGTGTAACGCTCGCCGACCGCCACATTATACACCTCGGCAGCTGCGGATTCCTTGGGTGCAAAAAAAGCGTGTACGTTCGCCAGTATGGCATTCTCTACATAGGTAAAGTCGCGACTCTGTTCTCCGTCTCCGTTAATGAAAGGCGATTGCCCTTTAAGTAAGGCTTCAATAAACAAGGGAATCACCGCTGCGTAAGGGCCTTGCGGACTTTGATTCGGACCAAAAATATTGAAGTACCTCAGTCCGATCAATTCCTGACCGTAATTTAAATAGGCTGCAGATGCGTAAAGTTCATTGGTGTACTTGCTCACCGCGTAGGCATTCAGTGGCTTTCCGATCCGTTCTTCTTTTTTGGGCATTTCTTGGCTGTCTCCATAAACCGACGAAGAAGAAGCATAAACGACTCGCTTCACCCCTTGCTCACGAGCCATGGTAATCATGTTCAAAAAGCCGTCTACATTGGCACGGTTGGTAGAAATCGGATCTTTCAAAGAGCGAGGAACTGAACCTAAAGCTGCTTGATGACTAAGAAAATCAATGCCTTCCAAAGCTTTTTTACAGGTCTTAGGATCTGAAATATCCCCCTCAATGAAATCAAAGTTGTCGTGCGTTTTTACGGATTCAAGGTTCTGCAGACGCCCGTTGGATAAGTTGTCTAATACTCTTACTTGTTTGGCTCCTGCATTCACCAGTACCTTCACCAGATTGGAGCCAACAAAGCCCGCCCCGCCACTTACTAAAAAGCGCGATGCCTCTATTTGTTTTTTGAATGGAAAGGTGTCTTGCATTTAACGAAGATCATATTGCTGTTGATAGTATTTCTGATACTCACCTGAGGTGACACGATCGAGCCACTCATCGTTGGCCAAATACCAGTCTATGGTTCTTGAAAGGCCTTCTTCGAATTGGATAGAAGGCTTCCAACCCAGTTCGCCAGCCAATTTATCGGCATTGATCGCGTAACGCATATCGTGTCCTGCTCTATCTTTCACATACGTAATCAAGTTTGCTGATTCTCCGTCCTTTCGATCTAATTTTTGATCCATGAGTTTGCAAAGCAAGTGGATCAGGTCAATGTTCGTCCACTCATTCAACCCGCCAATGTTGTAAGTCTCACCCAATGTACCACGATGGAAGATGGTATCGATCGCCGAAGCATGATCTTCCACCCAAAGCCAGTCGCGAATGTTTTCCCCTTTACCGTAAACGGGAAGGTCTTTTTTGTTTCGGATATTGTGAATAAAGAGAGGGATCAGTTTTTCCGGAAACTGATGTGAACCATAATTGTTCGAGCAATTTGAGATCACGATCGGCAATTTATAAGTATGCCAATAGGCGCGCACAAAGTGGTCAGAGGAAGCTTTAGAGGCAGAATAAGGCGATCGAGGATCGTAGGGAGTAGTCTCAGAAAACAGTCCTTCCTCACCAAGTGAACCATACACTTCATCGGTAGATACGTGGTAAAACCGCTTATCGCTCAGCTCGTCTCCCCAATATTCTTTAGCCACATTGAGCAAATTGGCCGTACCCAGCACATTGGTCTGCACAAAGGCCAAGGGATCTGAGATGGATCGATCCACGTGAGATTCTGCGGCCAAATGGATCACCGAGTCGATTTGATACCGGTTAAAAAGCGCTTTTAATTTTTCAGTATTCAGGATGTCTACCTTTTCAAAATGGTAGTTCGTCTTCGACTCTATATCCTTTAAATTTTCGAGATTTCCGGCATAGGTCAAGACATCTAAGTTCACGATTTGATCCTCTGGATAGCGATTCACAAAACGACGAACTAGGTGCGATCCTATAAATCCTGCACCTCCGGTAATTAAAATATTCTTTCCCATATTTTTTAATGCTTTGCTTATAGACTTAAATAATCCATCTCGCTGACACGGGCTCTGAAACCGCCTTTTACATCGAAAATGAAGGCATTGGGTTTGCTAATTTTTTTAAAGTCACTTTCTGTATATGAATCATATTCTTGGTGTCTGACTGCCAATACGATGGCATCGTAATCATCTCCTATCTTATCGACCAAACCAAAACCATAATGCCTCAGAAGTTCTTCAGAAGATGCGTGTGGATCCGTCACGTCTACCTGAAGCCCAAACGCTTTCAATTCATTTACTACATCCACCACCTTGGAATTCCTAATGTCGCTTACGTTCTCTTTGAAAGTAGCCCCCATCACCAACACCCTGGCCCCGTCTGAGGACTTCTTCATGGAAACGATCTTCTTGACGATCAAGCCGGCAATGTATGCCCCCATGCCGTCATTCACAGACCTTCCCGAATTGATGATCTGGGCATGATAGCCGTATTCCTTTGCTTTGAAGGTAAGGTAGTAAGGATCTACGCCAATGCAATGTCCGCCAACCAAACCCGGACTAAAAGGCAAAAAATTCCATTTGGTTTGAGCTGCTTTTAACACATCGAAGGTGTTGATATTCATTTTATTGAAAATGATCGACAGCTCATTGATCAAGGCGATATTGACATCTCGTTGGGTATTCTCGATCACTTTGGCCGCTTCAGCCACTTTTACCGATGCGGCGCGATGTACACCGGCTTCAACTACCAATTCGTAAAGCTGAGCGATTTCTTCAAGCGCTTCTGCATCGCTTCCTGCTACCACTTTAATCACATTGGTCAGGGTATGTTTGGTATCTCCGGGATTGATTCTTTCCGGAGAGTATCCGATCTTAAAATCTCCTAACTTCAGTCCGGATACTTTTTCCAAGACCGGCAAACAATCTTCCTCAGTACATCCGGGATAAACTGTAGATTCAAAAACTACATAATCTCCTTTCTTCAGCACTTTTCCAACCGTTTGGGAGGCGGAAAGTAATGGTTTCAGGTCTGGCAGATTGTGTTGATCGATCGGGGTCGGTACGGCTACGATGTAAAAGTTTGCTTCTCTTAAGCGTTCCAGATCGGCAGTAAATTCAATATCAGCCCCTTCAAAGTCGGAGGCGTCCAATTCTTCACTAGGGTCTTCATTTCGCTTCATCATTTCAATGCGTTCTGCACTGATGTCAAAACCGATCACTGAAACTTTCTTGGCCAATTCAAGCGCAATAGGAAGACCAACGTAACCTAAACCAATTACTCCGACTTTTTTCTCCTTTTTCTTAATCTCTTCGATCATGAGTTTACCCTATCTTATTTACCTGATGATTCTCTAATTTGTATCTCTCTTTGGACTCCGGACAAATGGCAATGCCATCTGAATTGAACTCCAATCTATGCCCGTATTCGCTCATCCATCCAATCTGTTTTGCGGGGTTCCCTACCATTAAGGCGTAATCAGGCACTTCTTTTGTCACTACTGCACCTGCCCCAATAAAGGCATATTGGCCGATGTCATGACCGCAGACAATAGTGGCGTTGGCCCCTATGGTGGCTCCCCTCTTAACTAGGGTTTTCTCGTATTGACCCCTACGCACA